>Ga0180217_1000121_pt1 | contig 163676 bp, 116 predicted proteins | sample eDN3rd37CBELigOP_FD_128521 | JGI IMG/M metagenome (GOLD analysis project Ga0180217, IMG submission 128521) | Enriched Organic Plus compost microbial communities from Emeryville, California, USA - eDNA 3rd pass 37_C BE-Lig OP (version 2) (version 2) ... | reverse complement strand
GTCCTGACGCTGGGCTTTCTCGCCTTCGCGGTCGACCTGGGCTATATCGTCGTCACCGAGAGTGAACTTCAGAACGCCGCCGACGCGGGGGCCCTCTCCGGAGCGCGGGCGCTGCCGCTGGGACGTACCGCGGCCATTGCCGCCGCCCAGAGCTGGGCGGGCAAGAACTTCGCCGCGGGACAGAATGTCGCCACCCTCGCCGAGCAGGATATCGAAGTCGGCGTGTGGAACAGTGACGCCGCGACATTCACCCCCCTGCCGCCCGGTTCCTCCACGCAGGCGAACGCCGTTCGCGTGACGTGCCGTCGCGCCGATGGTCGCGGCAATGCCCTGCGGCTGTTCTTTGCTCCCGTCCTGGGGACCGAATCCACCAACCTGAGCGCCACGGCGACCGCCGTCATCGAGCGCGACGTCTGTGGATTGTTCGTGGGAATCCAGTCGGTGGATGTGCAGAATGCCGACATCGACAGCTATGACTCGCGGCTGGGGAGTTACGATTCGCAGGTCCCACAGGGCCACGGCGACGTCTGCAGTGATGGTTCGATTACGCTCTCCCCTCAGGGATGGGTTCGCGGTGATGCCCGCCCGGGAGAAGGGCATGCGGTGAATCGGCCTGAGCTCGTCACCGGCAGCAAACAGCCGCGCCGCACAACGATCGACTGGACGCCGGTCGATCTGGCGGGCCCGTCGGTGGATAACGACAATGGGACAGTTCCGTCGTGGGCATTGGTAAATGAAGGCCGCCGACTCGTCGTCGAGGCGGGAAACATCCTCACTCTCGATCCCGGCACGTACTACTTTCCCGAAGGGGTGCGCATCGCCGGCACCAGCCAGGTCATCCTCACCGGCCCGACGAAATTTGTTCTCGATGGGGAGGTCGAATTCGCGGGCACCGGGATCGTCAACCCCAGCCTGCGGCCGGCCGATCTGCGCATCGAAATGGTGAGTCCGACTGCATACGTTTCCGGCACGTCCGATCTCCATGCCGACATCTATGCCCCGACTACGACGGTCTACCTGCAGGGCAATCTGAACTTCTACGGCGCGATTTTCGCCGGCTCCATCATTTGCGAGGGATCGGATGCCAGGCTCCACGGCGATGAGGCGCTGCGCGCGACCTTCGATCAGTACGTGAGCCGCAGCACACTCCGCGAATGAGGCAACGCTTCGATGCAGATCCACACACGCCGGGTTCCGCTTCTCCTGCTGGCGGTCGGCTGCGTCGTCGCCGGGACAGCCGCGTGTCTCTCCGGCTCGAACCACGCTCTTCATCAGGGTGCGAAACTGTCAGCCCCCGTCACCCTGCGCCATCTCCACGGAATCTCCGGAAAGGCTCCGCAAACCGTTTTCTTCGAAGTGCGAAATGTGGGAGATCGCCGGCTGGTGCTGCATGAGATCGATCCGGAATGCAACTGCAGCGGCAGCGGGCTGCGCACCTTTCTGATTTCTCCCGGAGAAACGGAACAGATCCCCGTGCGACTGGCCCCTCTGTCGGATTCGGGACAGAGCGAAGCGACTGCCGAGTTCACAACCAATGATCCTTCCTGTCCCCGACTGCGGCTGTGCGTGACAGCGGTGATTGTGTCCGACCACCAGCTGAGAACGGCCATCAGGCACCGTCCCGACGAGACCGCTCTGCAACCTTCCCCTGCGATCGATGCGGATCAACATCGCTAACCGCGGCTCGCTGAGATGTAACCGCTGCCACGGCCCCCGCGTCGCCTGATCCGGTCATTCAGTGAGGCAGGTAATTCCCGCCGCCTTCGAATCCCTGCCGCCCGTTTGGGTATCCCGTTTGCACCGCGATTGTCCGTGGAAATCGTCGCTTGTACGTGCATTCAGCAGTCGTCAGGACACGGAGGGAAATCATGGTCGCGATGGGAACACAATCAGCCACCCTGAACACGGAAGAAGCCTGTCAGCATTCGGAGGGAGTGGTGGCGCGGGGAATTGAGAGGCAGACCGCCAGGTTGCCGTCCGATCTCTTCCTGTGGGCCGCGGTCGGTTCGATCGTCGGCTCGCTCAAGTTGAAGATGTCGGGGTGCGATGAGGATGCCCAGTTTGTCGGGCAGTGGGCACCGACGTTCCTGCTGCTGGGGCTTTACAACAAGATCGTGAAGGTGGCCGGTTCCGATCGGGTTCACCACTGATCTGTATCGCTCCGGTTTCGCCACGGTCAGCATCGCAGCAGCCTGATCAGCAGAGTCGCTTGCGTCCTCGGCTGGTCTGGCTGCATGCCGATTCGACCTGTCATGCACCAATGCAGGAAACTCGTGCGAGGTGACTGAAGATGGATCGAATTCGCGCCTGGGCAGCGCCGGCGGCGGCTGAACCTCTCGCACTGCGGGAACTCGACTTCGGTCCCCTGGGGGCCGAGGATGTCGAAATCGCCGTCGAGTACTGCGGCATCTGTCACTCCGATCTGTCGGTTCTCGAGAATGAATGGGGAGCATCGGTCTATCCGTGCGTCCCGGGACACGAGGCGGTCGGACGCATCGTCGCGGTCGGTGACTCGGTCAAGGGACGGGCGCTCGGCGACCGGGTCGGGGTCGGCTGGAATGCAGGAAGCTGCATGCACTGCCGCTTCTGCCTGTCGGGAAGTCAGCAGCTCTGTCCGCAGGCGCAGCCGACGATCATGGGCCACTGGGGTGCGTTTGCCGAGCGGCTCCGCGCCCACTGGGCCTGGACCATTCCCCTCCCGGAAGGTCTCGATGCGAGTGCGGCGGGACCGCTCCTGTGCGGCGGCATTACCGTGTTTGCACCGCTGCTCACATTTCAGGTGAAGCCTACCGACCGGGTGGGAGTCGTCGGCATCGGCGGTCTCGGACACATGGCGCTCCTGTTCCTGAAACACTGGGGCTGCGAAGTGACGGCATTCACCTCCAGCCCCGCGAAGTACGAGCAGGTGAAAGCGCTGGGAGCGCATCGCGCCATTTCCAGCCGCGATCCCTCAGCGATGGGCGATATCGCGGGTTCGCTCGACTTCCTGCTGGTCACCGTGAACGTCCCTCTCGACTGGAACGCGCTAATGACAACACTTGCTCCCCACGGGCGAATGCATGTGGTCGGGGCGGTCCTCGAACCGATCCCGATTCAGGCCATGCAACTGATCCAGGGGCAGCAGAGCGTTTCCGGTTCGCCGACCGGCTCACCCGTTGAGATTGCCACCATGCTCGATTTCGCGGCCCGCCACGGCATTGCGCCGCACGTCAGACACTATCCGATGAGCCGGGTCAACGAAGCGCTCGAGCATCTGCGTTCCGACAGGCCCCCGTACCGGATTGTGCTGGATGCCGACTTCTGAGAGACCGGTTCACGTCTGTGAGGTCACGCTCTCCGCATCGGCGGCCGACTGCGCTTCGCGAGTCTGCGCGGCAACAGTCGCTCTGATCGATTGAACAATCGCCTGTTCGAGGGACTCACGGGCCTCACCGGGATAGCTGAGTTCGCAGACAAGCTTCTCGGTCGGCTCTCCTTTCTTTTTCACGATCAGCTGCGCCAGTCGCACATCGAGCGCGGATTCGGTCGTGCAGCGGGGACAGTGAAAAAGAGTGGCGAGGAACGTTTCCGCATCACCAGGGGAAGCGACATGATTGGCGATCGAGCGGAAATCACCGCTTTCAAAGGCGTCGCAGATCACCAGAGGCGAGCCAGGAAAGGCGGGAAGGACCGTTTCGGTTTTCCACTCGTCACAACGGGAGCAAAACGGACGCGCGGCGGCTTTCCTGATCATTTCGGCCGCGATCAGGGCGATCAACAGGAAGTCGACGGACCAGTAACAGTAGCTGCCGATATAGCCGAGATTCAATCCCGCCTTGGCGCCATTGTCGCCGACATCTCGAAGCTCTACACCCTCGCGGGCACGGCGATCGATATAGGTCCACAAACTATGAACCGCGAGAGTCTCTCGCGCTTCGGGATCCTCCCGCAGTTGCAGAATCACGAACTGCACATCCGGAGGGAGAGTGGCAAACTGCGGCTGTAACTTCTCGAAGTCCCGCGCGATCTGTCGAACTTCCGGCGGCACCTCGCGCAACTGGTACTCGAAAACACAATACTCAATCCCGTGCAAGGCGATGACCGCCGCGCAACCTCCGAGAATACCGACCAGTCCACCGAGCAACGGCGAACGGACTCGTCCCCGATCGACCGCCCAGGCACCCGCATGGCCGACAATGGCTCCCATGAGAATGGGAAAGAGGATCACCACATAGAGCCATTGACCGATGATCCCCGCGAGCAGCCCGACAAGCACTCCGGTGAGGCCGGTGCTCAAGAGCAGCAGCAGGAAGCCTCTGATTGGAAGCCCAGTTTCGGGCCGATAGGGTTGCGGGTTGAACGATCGCCAGGTGTGATTGAACTCGGCACGAGCCTCAGACATGGACCGACTCCTGATTCAACCGCTCCGGGTTTCTCTGAGTGACTGTCCGTCCTGCTGGTCCGAAGAACGTGCCGCGATGATGCAACCGTTTTCTACAGGAACCTGCGCCTATCGTAAGCCAGGCAACCGGCATTGCAATCGGAATCCCGGATGGCAATGACGGAAACGAGCACTCAGGAGGAAGCGATCGCGAGGAGCCGCCGCACCGGGTCGGTGAATGCGTCACAGACGCGAAGAGTCGTTCGCGTTTCGGCAGCGGCTACTTTTTCCGGGGGACGCTGAAGTCGAGCGTCGTCCGGGCCTGGGACGGATCGATCTCGGCGGTCGCCTCGAAGTCTTCGAACAGCGGTTCGGGGGCTTCCTCACCTTCCGCGGGAGGCTCTCCGTACCCCGTAATGACCACGGTGATCGGTCCCGAGACCGACCCCCGTCCGCCCGGGTCAGCCGTGTCGTACTCACCGTTCTCGATGACGGCGTAACCCACCGGCCCGGAATTGTTCTTTGAGCGATCGGGAACAAAGGTGATTCGCCCGGACCTCACCGGAACTCCGCCGTACGTCACGATCCCCTCGATATCGTGGCGTTCCGGCCCTTGCGGCTGGCTGCACCCCGCGAGCAGCAGCACACCGAGCACGAGTCCCGCCAGGGGGCGCAGCATCAGACGAACTCCGAACGACGATTGACACACATGCATGAATGGGCCCTTCACCACAGCGACGAATAATTGTGTCCGGTCCTCACACGCGGTCCCGCCGCGCAACTTGAAGTTCTCCCTCCCGCCCGGTGAGCGCACCGCAAAGGGCCGCTTTCAAGTCAGCCGCGACTGACGGAGAGCGGACGCACGCGAGGGAAGATTCAACGGTCTCTGTTGCGAAGCGACGAGGCGTCCGCGCGGAAGCAATCCGGGACGGTCTGTAGAAATGCTGACAACTTCCCGGGGGGCCGATCGTGAGACGGGCGTCCGGGATTGATGAAATCACGCAGGACCAGATCGGAACGATCCAGTCCTGCGCAGCGAGTCTCCTCGAGAGCGGGCGGCTTAGAACTCGCCGATGGCGTTGCCGTCGGCCCGGTCACCGAGATACCCGTAGAGGGTGATGTCGATGTTCTCGCTGACGAACCGGGCGCGACCGTCGCAGAACAGGAAGTGAGCGCCCCCTTCGTGCATACTGCCGAAACCGTCGCTGTCGTTCGGGAACGTGGTGCTGGTCGCGGGGGTGCTGCGATTCAGCGGGCGTGTGCGGTAGGTCGTGCGCGACACGAAGTCATCGTTCTTGTGCGAGTTGAAGCCAGCCCAGGTCCCCCCGGACATATAGAACGAGCTGCTGTCGGCATTGGACCACTGGTTCCCGCTGATCTCGCCGATCGCGAAGGTATTGCTGGTGCCGTCGGTGATGTCGCCGATCCGCGTGCGCGAGTTCGTGTAGAAAACCCCCGGGCTGGGAAGCATCGACGACTGCTGCCCGTAGATGTTCTGGTTTCCGCGGCAGGCGACGTAGCTCGAGCGTCCAAACGTCAATGCCGGTCCCAGCTCGAATTGAGTATCGGAGGGACAGGTATAGACCGGGAGGGTGATCCCGAGCCGATTCGTCGCATTCCCATTCCGGATCACCCCGTAGCCGGAAACGAAGCTGGTCCCCGTATGGCAGGCGAGGGTAGCGCCGTTGAAGGTCTGCAGATTATAGAGCGGCGCCTGGTCGAGATAGGGGAGCAGGTAGAGTCCCCACGCGGGATTGGCGCCGACATAGCGGTGATTGTTGCTGTCGACGTCCTCGCCGGTGTCGCACAATTTGTATTGCGGAACGACCCAGCCCGGACAGAACGTGTTGTGCACATCGTGATAGTTGTGCAGCGCGACGCCGATCTGCTTCAGATTGTTCAGACATTGGCTGCGTCGCGCCGCTTCGCGCGACTGCTGCACCGCAGGCAGGAGCAGCGCCACCAGCACGCCAATGATGGCAATCACCACCAGCAGTTCGATCAGCGTAAACCCGCGCAGACGCGGCAACCCAGGGCCAGCGTTCGTCATCACACGCACCTCCGAAAGTCAGGAAGAACGGATAGAAAATTCAGCGGTGACGACCGGGTTCCGTGACGAGCGGGCGAACGGCAGTTTCTACGCGAACAAGACAGGATGAAGTATCGTTGGCCCAGCCAGGGAAGAACCCGGCGATCAGGGACTCGTACCACACTCGCGCACATCCGCAGCTTCCGGCAGCGCCCCTGAAAGCGGAAGGGATGACATTAACGCGCAAGCGTGAAATGACTCGACGTTCGAACAGAGCGCATCCGACTCGCAGAGTCGTCGCGAAAACATGCGCAGGCACGGACAGACAATGAAGAGAATCACGACCGATTCCAGATCAGCGAAGGCTCCTTCTTCTGATGAACTCGGGCATGAAGGGCGTCACAGACACAACACGACTGACGAACCGGGCAGGACATTCTCCCCAGACTCGCCATCTTTCGCCCCTCTTGGACATGACATCGCAGAGGTGGTGCGCTTTCCGCACTCATACCAGAGCATAATCAAGTGTCTTCCTAAGTGTCAATAAGATAGCGCTGCGGGAAGATCTGTAAGAAGTGCCGGCTCCGTAATCCGCAGGCGTGTACACCCCTTGCGAACGGAAGCCTTCGACGGGCAAAAGGTCCGCAAGCACTGGGTGTCAATGAGTAGACCCGCCTGTTTCCGGGAGTGGACACCCCCTGTCCTGCAGAGGCCGGACGCCACGGAGTGTCGAACGGCTCGAATTGACAGGTACGGACGCAGCAGGGGGCCGCGGAGCAGGTCGCGACGCGATCATCTCGCGAAGATCGCCGCCGCGGTCCCCCGACTTGGGAGCAGACGTCTGCCCGGCGGCCGGCAAAGTTTCCGTCGGCAGGGTGCCGCCCCGCAGGAGTCTTACGATGCCGGCTCATCCCGCCCGGCGAACTGCAGAATCGAAGACAGAAGCCCCGGGAACCGCTGTTCGAGCTCCGGCCTCAGCGAGACAAAGCAGCGCGTCCCCTGTTTGCGGTGGTGAATCACCCCGGCCTGGCGGAGGATTTTCAGGTGATGGCTGAGTGTGGAGGGGCCGACTTCCACATCAAATTCTCCCCAGCCCCGCTCCCCGCCACACTCCGCGAGGCGGGCGACGATCGCGAGGCGGACCGGGTCGCTCAGGGCATGCAGCACGGGGGCGAGCGAAATCTCTTCCGGTGCGGGATGACGGAATTGCCTCACGAAAAGTGACCTCTACAATGACCAATGTTCGACGAACATCGAATAACCCGGGAGAGAAAAAATTCCCGGGCGGAGTGTTCCTCGAATTCTATCCCGATTCGCCGGAGACGGAACCCCCGGGCGGGTAGACGCGGCTCCGGAATCATCACTCCCCTCTCTTTTATGGAACGACTGTGACAACACTGCTGGATCCCATTCAGATCGGTCCCTGGACACTGAAGAACCGCATCTTTCTCGCGCCGCTCACCCGTTGCCGCGCCAGCGAGGGCCGCGTGCCGAACGAACTGATGTCCGAGTATTACCGCCAGCGGGCGAGTGCCGGCCTGCTCCTGTCCGAGGCGACTTCCGTTTCGCCGATGGGGGTCGGCTATCCGAACACGCCGGGGCTCTGGTCGACCGAACAGGTCGAGGGGTGGAAGCTCGTCACCCGGGCCGTGCACGATGCCGGCGGCGTGATCCTCGCGCAGCTCTGGCACGTCGGGCGGGTCTCCGATCCGCTGTACCTCAACGGGGCCCTTCCTGTGGCCCCCAGTCCGATTGCACCGGACGGTTACGTCAGCCTGATTCGCCCCCCAAAGCCGTATGTTACGCCCCGTGCCCTCGAGCTCGACGAGATCCCCGGCATCATCGAGGAATACCGGCGGGCCGCCGAGAATGCCCGCGACGCCGGTTTCGATGGTGTCGAGATCCACGGAGCGAACGGTTACCTGCCCGACCAGTTCCTGCAGGACGGGAGCAATCACCGCACGGACGAGTACGGCGGCCCGATCGAGAACCGGGCAAGGTTCATGCTCGAAACTGTCGATGCCGCGATCTCGGTCTGGGGAGCCGACCGGGTGGGATTGCACCTCGCTCCGCAGGGGCGTTCGCATTCGGTCAGCGACTCCAACCCGGCAGCCACTTTTGGCTACGTGGCTCGCGAAGCGAAACGCCGCGGACTGGCGTTCCTCTGCGTCCGCGAATCGTGGCGCGAACCGCGTCGCTATGGCCCGGAGCTCAAGAAGATCTTCGGCGGCCCCTATGTTGCCAACGAGGAGTTCACACGCGAGCGCGGCGATGCGGCGATTGCCGCGGGCGAGGCCGACGCCATCGCCTTCGGGCGGCTGTTTATTGCCAACCCCGATCTTCCCCGTCGCTTCGCGCTGAACGCTCCGCTCAACACGCCCGATCCGAATACGTTCTATGCGTCCGGGCCCGAGGGCTACATCGATTATCCCTTTCTCACGGAAGAGCACGTATGAAAGACCTCGCTGACATTCCGCTCTCGATTCTGGATCTCTCCCCGATTCGACAGGGGGGGACCCCCGCCGAGTCGTTCCGCAACACGCTGGACCTGGCCCGGCATGCCGAGCGCTGGGGCTATCACCGCTTCTGGCTCGCGGAGCATCACAACATTCGCGGCGTCGCGAGTGCCGCAACCGCGGTGCTCATCGGTTATGTGGCGGGAGGGACCGAGCGGATTCGCGTCGGGTCGGGAGGCATCATGCTCCCCAACCATGCGCCGCTGGTGATCGCCGAGCAGTTCGGCACGCTCGCGTCCCTCTATCCGGGGCGGATCGATCTCGGGATCGGACGCGCGCCCGGCGGAGATCTCCGCACCTCGCGCGCACTGCGGCGGAACCTCGGCAGCAGCGGCGATACATTCCCGCAGGACTTCGCAGAACTGCGCTCGTACTTCCGACCCGGCGGGCCGGGGGATGGTGTCCATGCGATTCCGGGAGAAGGCATCGACATCCCGATCTGGCTGCTCGGATCAAGCGACTTCAGCGCCCGACTGGCGGCGAAGGAGGGGCTGCCCTTCGCGTTCGCCTCGCACTTCGCCCCCGAGTTCCTGTTGCAGGCGCTGGGGCTTTATCGCCACCATTTCCAGCCGTCGCCGCAACTCGACCGGCCGCGGGTGATGGTCGGCGTGAATGTTTTCGCTGCCGAGACTGATGAGGAAGCCCGGCGGCTTTTCACATCGCTCCAGCAGCAGTTCCTGAATCTGATCCGCGGCACTCCGGGCGAACTGCCGCCTCCTGTCGATTCGATCGATGCCCTCTGGATTCCCGCCGAACGCGCGCACGTCGAGGGAATGATCCGTTACTCCGCCGTCGGTTCTGCGGAAACGGTCCGGCGCAAACTGGAAGAGATTGTCGCGCTGACCGACGCGGATGAACTGATTCTGACCGCTCAAATCTACGACCATGCCGCCCGGCTCCGCTCCTTTGAGATTGCCGCCGAGGTTTGCGGAGCGAGTGCGACCACCCGCGAGGAGCGATCCGCTGTCCCCCACTCCCCGTAGCACTTCAGGCCCCTCGGGGAGGGTTGACGGGCTCTCGCCCCGCGACCTGCGAACGTCGAAGCGGCTGCTCGGCGGGCGGAGGGTACTCCTCATTGCACCTGGCGGAGTTTGGCCAGATGTTCATCGAGGCAATCCAGCGTCGACCGCCAGCCGGAAACGACTCCCATCTCTTCGTGTCTGCGTCGATCTTCCACGGTGGGATGCATGATGCGCACGGTAAGTCGGGTCTTCCCTCCGAGATCATCGAAGAGGATGGTCAGGATCATTCCCTCCGGGAGTTCCAGGGAAGTTTCTTCCTCGTAGCCGTCGCCGAATTCGTCCGTCGTGACGATGCGTTCGCAGGGAACGATTTCGATAAACGTCCCCTTGCCCGGATAGTCGGCCCCATCCGGCCCGTGCATCACATAGCGCGACCGTCCGCCGGGGCGGAGGTCCAGTTCTTCCACGGTTGTTGTAAAGCCGCGTGGCCCCCACCATTGGGCGACCTGCTCCGCGTCGGTCCAGGCGGACCACACGAGTTCGCGCGGCGCATCGAAGACATGTGAAATGACCAGTTCGCGTTTGTCGGGAGGATTACTGGCGATCATGTTGACTCCACATGCAGGGGGGATTTGCTGTTCCCGCCATCAGACGCGACAACTTCTTGCGGGTCAAGAAAATTCGGGCTGTCCGGACGGCGGGCGACAAACAACGAAGAAACACTTGTGACGGCGACTTGTGGCGGACATCCTCAATGAGGAAGCGTGTTCGTGGCGCACATGTTGTCGAAATGAAGGGGGGGCGGAGCACGGCCTCTCCCCGCGGGAGTGCTGATGGAAGCGATTCTCTTTGTCGGTCTGCAGGGGTCGGGAAAGTCCTCGTTCTACAAGGAACGGTTCTTTCAGACGCACGTCCGCATCAGTCTCGACCTGTTGCGCACGCGCTACCGCGAGAAGCTGTTTCTCGATGTCTGCCTGAAGACCGATCTGCGGTTCGTGATCGACAACACGAATCCCACGCGCGAGGATCGGGCGCGCTACATTACTGCGGCACGCTCCGCGCGCTATCGCATCGTGGGATACTACTTCGAGTCGGACATCGCGGACTGCGTGCGGCGCAATGCCGGTCGTCCCCTGCGCGAGCGGATCCCCGACGCGGGCATCTTCGCGACCGCGAAGAAACTCGAACGGCCTGCCTTCGACGAAGGCTTCGATCAGTTGTTTACCGTGCGGCTCCGCGACGGGAAGTTTCACGTCGAGGAATGGAGCCCGGCATTCGAAGACTCTCCCCCACAGCCGTCCACCGATCCAGCAGCCCCCCAGGAGGGCAACACTGCCGAATGAGCCGCGACGACACTCCCGACATCGTCAGTGAAGGAATCGCAGGGCGTTGTCGATATCGTGTTCCTTGCCGTCGAATTTGAAGCGGACGCTGCTGTCCGAGTCGCCACACATCCGGAAGTCGCAACCTTGCAGCGGTGCCGGAGGCCGCAAGCCTGCCGATGCACTCGACCATTCGCCTGGAATTCTACGGGCGCGGGAACGCATCGCACTGTGGCCAGGAAAAGCTGCTCACAGCATCGGACCGGCAGTGACGGGGCAGCATGCCGGCCCGCGGTTCGTGCGGCAACGCTCCGTTCGCTCCCCGCTGTCCGCCAATAAAGAAAGCCAATAAAGAAAAGGGTGCGGCAAAGGGTGAGCCGGTGGATGACGCCAGGAAACAGGCTGATGTTGCGGAGTGAATCAGGACAACGACTGCGCCCGTAAGACGGCCGCTATTGGCGTCCGCGGCTGCGGGCCTTGCGGGCTTCCTCGGTGGTCAGCGTCTCAAAGCCGGCCACGATGTCGAGGAGCTCTTCGGTGATCGATTGCTGTCGCGCCTGGTGATAATCGACGGTCAGCCCGGAGAGGTGGTTCTCGATGTTCTTTTCGGCGGCCTGCATGGAAGCGAGGCGGCTGGCGTTCTCGCTCGCCAGCGACTCGGCAAACGCGCGGTACAGGGAGACGAAAAGATGCTGGCGGATCAGCAGGGAGAACAGGCGTCGCCCGTCCATCGTGAACATGGGGACGGTCCGCGAGCGCCAGGGCCGGCGAGCCAGGCTGTCGAGCCAGTCGCGATCGACCGGCAGCAGTTGCAGCTTTCCGGGCAGGGAGCCCGCCGGAAGAATCGGCCGGTGATGAATGAGGAGGAACTGGTCGAGTCCCTTCTGGAAACGCAGCTCCTCGACTTTGAGCAGCACGTCATGAACGGCGGGGGCGATCCCCGAGACTGTGCTGGGCAACCGGAACCGGTCACTGATCGTGCACCCCGCGTCTTCCAGCCGCCCCTCGAGCCGCGTTCCAACCAGGAGGAGCGTGCGGTCCTCTTCCCTTTCGGTGAGGGCGTGGATCTGCTCCAGCGCGAACGTCGCCACCTGTTCGTTGAACGAACCGCACATCCCCTGGTCCGAACCAAAGACGATGATTCCCCAGCGCTTGCCGGGGGGAGAATCCACCGCGGCCCCGGCGGGCCGGTTCTGCAGGACAATCTGCAGCCCCGCCTCGATCGTGCGGCTGTACTCGGCGAGCGACTCGACCGCCCGTTCGCACTGGCGGATACTCGCGGCGGCCAGGGCCTTCATGACGCGGACCACCGCGTACAGGTCCTCCGCACTCTCGATTCGCCGCCGCATCAGCTCCAGCGTTTGCGTCATCGCTCGTTACCCCGGCGCCTCGATGGTCTGGCGAATCACCCGCAGAAGGTCCGCCTTGTCCTCTGCTGTCAGTTTGGCCCCGGACTCCATCCGCTCGCAGAGCGTCGGCAGCTCGCGGACGACGGCCGTGCGGATGCTGCGTTCCACTTCGGCCACCCGTTCGAGAGGCACCGCGTTCAACAGTCCCTCGCCGGCAGCCAGCAGAATCGCCACCTGCTCCGAGACCGGCAATGGCTCGTACTGAGGCTGCTGGAAGACTTCGCGAACCCGGCGGCCGCGTTCCAGCATGACGAGCGTCTCGTCATCGAGCCGGGTCCCGAACCGGGCGAAGACCTCCAGTTCCTCGAACTGCGCGTAGGAAAGCCGCAGCGCCCCGGCAACGGCGCGATAGCAGGACAACTGCGCCTTGCCGCCGACACGCGAGACCGACCGCCCGACCTCCACGGCCGGCAGGATTCCCTTGCGAAACAGTTCGGGGGAAAGAACGATCTGTCCATCCGTGATGGAAATCAGGTTCGTGGGGATGTAGGCCGAGATGTTCTGCGACTGGGTTTCCGCGATCGGCAATGCGGTCAGCGAGCCTCCGCCATACTCATCCCGCAACCGCGTCGAACGTTCCAGCAGCCGCGAGTGCAGGTAGAAGATATCGCCGGGATATGCCTCGCGCCCGGGCGGACGGCGCAGCAGCAGCGACAGTTCGCGATAAGCCCGCGCGTGACGAGTCAGGTCGTCGTAGACGATCAGCACATCCCGCCCGCGCTCGACGAAATACTCAGCCATCGTCGTTGCCGCATAGGGGGCAATGAACTGCACTCCCGGCGGCTCGTCTCCCGCCGCCACCACGACGATCGTGTAACGCAGCGCATCGTAACGGCGCAGGTAGGCGAGGAACTTCGCCACCGCCGAACTCCGCTGGCCGATGGCGCAGTAGACACACAGAACATTCTTGTCGCGCTGGTTGAGGATCGTATCCAGTGCGACCGCGGTCTTGCCGGTCTGACGGTCTCCGACGATGAGCTCGCGCTGTCCACGGCCGATCGGCAGCAGCGCATCGATCACCTTGATGCCGGTCTGCAGGGGCTCCGTCACCGGAGCGCGTCGCAGGATGGAGGGGGCCGGCCGCTCGACGGGCCAGCGTCCCACAGTCCGGATCGGGCCGCGCTCGTCAAGGGGTTTCCCCAGGGCATCGACCACGCGGCCGACGAGTTCGTTGCCGACCGGCACGTCCAGGATGCGCCCGGTACGGTGCGCCAGACTGCCGGCGGTCAGGTGCTGACTCGGCCCGAGCAGGACGACGCCAACTTCGTCCGGATCCAGGTTGTACGCCAGGCCCAGCAGGCCGCCGGGAAAGCTCACCAGTTCTTCCGCCTGGACGCCCGGCAGGCCGCGAAGACGGGCGATCCCCTGCCCGACCGAGACCACGCGCCCCACTTCGCGCGTGGTCAGTTTCGCCCGTCCCGTCGCCAGCACCTCATTGAGAACGGCGAATGTCTCCTCGACCGAATCGCGCAACGACTCCTGCGAGCGCGACAGGGCTGCTTCACCCGGCGGCTTTTGCATCCTTCTGGGCCCTTTCCTCCAGGAGGTCGAATACCTGTGCTTCCAGCCCTTCAAAATACGAATCGAGGTTCCACGTGAGGCGATGCGAATCGGCCTGCAGCTCAACCCCGCAGATCAGTTCCGGAACGGTTGTGAACCGCACATCGAGGTTATCGTCCAGTTGCTCACGGAGGGACCGCGAAAGGCATTCGCGGACTTCCGGAAGAACAGGGAACGCCGTCCGGACATCGATCTGGCTGTCGGAATTCCGCACGGCCGCGATGAGCGCATCCCGCTCGGTGGGCGCAAGCGACTGGAGCCGCTCGACGAAGACCTTCAGCATCTGTCCTTCGAGCTCCGCGTTCGCGAGTTCCTTGAGGGCGTGTCGGGCGAAGGCGAAGACCTGCTGCCCCAATCGTTCACGCAGCTCCCGAAGCAACTCCTGCCGTTCCCGTTCGAGCGACTCAAGCCACTGGGCCTGTGCCGCTTCGACTTCCTTGCGGGCGGCCTCCATCAACTGCTGGCGATAGGCTTCGGCTTCTTCCCTGGCGCGGGTCAGCCACTGTTCGCGCTGCTCCTCCAGTTCGCGGTTCCGGGTCCGGAAGAGTTCCGCTTCGCGCTCGGCCTCGGCACGCATGCGCGCAGCGTCTTCCAGGCGGTGCGCGATCTTTGCTTCCCGTTCGTTCATGGCCTGAATAATCCGGCCGTAAAGAAAGCGTTTGAGAAGCCAGACCAGCACCAGAAAGTTGATGATCTGTGCGGTGAGGGTGAACCAGTCCAGCTCCACTTACTGCCCTCCGCTCGCGGCCACCACGTAATTCCAGAACGGGTTGGCGAAGATCAGGACCATCGACACGACAAAGCAGTAAATCGCCGACGATTCCACCATCGCCACGCCGATAAACAAGGTCCGCGTGATGACCGGGGCGGCGTCGGGCTGCTGGGCCAGCGCCGTCATGCCGCGCGACACCGCCCAGCCTTCGCCGATTGCCGTAATCGGAGCGCCGATGCCAACGGTCACCCCCGCCGTGATAATCGAAACCATGCCAATCAGGTCCACGCTATCCATTGGTCTCCTCCTTTACGATTGATGCCTCGGCGATCTGCCGTTCCTGCTGGGCGCGGGTGGCGGAGGCAATAAATACCAGGGACAGGATCGAGAAAATGTAGGCCTGGATCAGGCCGATCAACAGCCCCAGTGCGTTCATGACGATGGGAAAGAAAAAGGGAGCAATCGCCAGCAGGATCGCTCCGACCATCGAGCCGCTCATCACATTGCCGAACAGCCGGACCGCCAGCGCCACCGTTCGCGTCAGTTCTCCGAGAATGTTGAACGGAAGGAGCAGCACGTTCGGCTGGACGTAAGACTTCAGAAACTCCACCAGCCCGCGATCCGCGATCCCGTAGATCGGGACTGTCACGAACACGCACAGCGCCAGGGCGGCGGTCGTCGAGAGCGAACCGGTGGGGGGCGAAAAACCCGGCACAATCGACAGGACATTGGAGACGGCAATAAACAGGAACAGCGTGCCGATGAACGGGAGGTAACGGTCTGGATCCTGAAGCGTCACATCCCGAATTTGCTCGCGAATGCCGTTCACGATGATCTCGAGCAGGTTCTGCCCTCGCGACAGTTGGATGTCGGTCGTGAGGCGGCGCGTCACCAGCCAGGAGCCGAGCACCAGAATCGCCATGACCACCCAGGTGAACACGAGGGTCGCGCTGATCCGCACCGGCCCCGACTGCCAGTAGATGATCGAATCGGGAGTAATGTGCACGGCTACACCACTTCCTTGACACGAGAAACGTCCGGCAGCCGCTCCGGCCGCAGCCGGGACACCAGCACGAAACGCACGAGCATGAAGCCGACCAGACAGGCCAGGATCCGCTCTCCGCGGCCCCCCATGACAAAGTAGAACCCGGCGAGCACCACCGCCGTCCGCCCGATATAGCTGCCGGCGATCAGCAGCATCGGCCGCCGGTTCGTCGGCAGTGCCCGAATGGTGAGCCACAGACCGCCGAAGTAGAACAGGCCCAATCCTATCCCGGCGAACCCTGCCCAGACCAGATGAAGTAACGGACTCATCGCTGGCTTTCCTGCTGTTCCTCGTCAATCGCCTTGCGTTCCTCGCTGACCCAATACCACGCACTCAGACATCCCAGCGTGACACCGGCGAGAAGCAGCGCCAGTGTCCAGGAGAAGTCGCCCGGCCATTTTCGATCGAGCCAGAGCCCCAGGAGAATTCCGAGCAGGGTCGGCGCGGCAATGGACCAGCCGATTATGCCGAGCATCCCCAACCCCACCCAGAGAGTTCTGTCCCGAGTTCGCCGCGCCCGCACCTTCCGCAGCTCCCGGGAGCCCACTTCTTCGCTCAGCTCCTGCGGTTTGGTCGAAGGCGTTTCATCCGGAAGGTCAGACATGGCCGCGTCCCTCCCAACCGAGAATCTGCCGCACCAGGCTCGCCTCCAGATGCTCCAGGGCGACACGGGCCTGCTGTTCACGTTCCCCCAGATCGCGAAACTGTTCGCGCACCGCCTGCCGCAACTCCCCCAGCACTCCCTGCACGGCATTCCAGGTCGAAACCAGCACTTCCCGGCCGCGCTTCACCAGAATCCCCTGGTCCACGGCGAGAAACGTTTCCTCTCCATCCTCAGCGGTGAGAGACAGGATTCCCGGCACCAGTGCCGCCACGAAATCCACATGACGCGGCAGCAGGCAGAAGGAACCGTTCTCGGCTTCGGCCACGACCTTCGCCGCCGCCTGTTCCAGCAGGATGCCGGACGGCAGGATGACCTTCACGATCATGTTGCTGGTGCTGTTCATGACCTGGTGGCCTCGTGGATACCGCCGATCATGTAGAGCGACTTCTCGGGGTAGTCGGCGAACTCGTCATTCAGGATCCGCTCACAGCCTTCGAGCACCTCTTCCAGTTCGACCATCTTGCCTTCCATGCCCGTGAACTGTTCCGTCGTGAAGAACGGCTGCGTCAGGAACCTTTCCAGCCGTCGCGCCCGGTGGACCTTTCGCTGGTCCTCCCGCGACAGCTCCTCCAGCCCGAGCATGGCGATCACGTCCTTCAGCTCTTCGTAGCTCGCGAGCGTCTCGCGCACCTTGCGGGCCACGGAGTAATGCCGTTCCCCGACCAGGGGCGGCGTGAGCATCTTCGACTCCGAGCGCAGCGGGTCGATGGCCGGATAGAATCCCTGGCTGGCGCGTTCCCGCGAAAGCACGATCAACGCCGACAGGTGGCCGAACGTGTGCGTAACGGCCGGGTCGGTGAAGTCGTCCGCGGGGACGTAAACGGCCTGGACCGAAGTAATCGCCGCCCCCCGCGTCGTGCAGATCCGCTCTTCGAGCTCTGCCAGCTCCGTCCCCAGTGTCGGCTGGTAGCCCATGCGGGAGGGCAACTGCCCGAGCAGCCCCGACACTTCAGACCCGGCCTGAATGAACCGGAAAATATTGTCGATCAGCAGAAACACATCCCGCTGGGCATCGTCGCGGAAGTACTCCGCCATCGTCAGGGCGGCATGCCCGACGCGGAAACGCGCCCCGGGGGGCTCGTTCATCTGACCGAACACCAGCACGGTGTTCTCGAGAACGCCGGCGTCCCGCACGTCGCGGACCAGTTCCTCTGCTTCACGGGATCGTTCGCCGATGCCGGAAAAGATCGTCACGCCCCGGTGCCGTCCCGCAACGTTGTGAATCAGCTCCGTGATGAGGACGGTCTTCCCGACGCCGGCGCCGCCGAACAACCCCGCCTTCCCTCCCCGTTCGAGGGGGGCCAGCAGATCAATCGCCTTGATCCCCGTGAGGAAGATTTCCGTGGTCGTTCCCTGCTCGGCCAACGACACCGGCGGCCCATGTAGCGCGCGCCATTCCCCTCCCTGGAACTCTTCCCCTCCGTCGATTGCATCGCCGAAAACATTGACGACGCGCCCGAGCATCCGTTCCCCGACCGGAACCCGAAGCGGATGGCCCATATCAATCAGCGACGAGCCGCGGGCCAGCCCCGCCGTCGGCGTCAGCGCGACGCCCCGAACCGTCTCCGGGTCGAGATGCGTCACCACTTCGATGATGACGCGGCTCTCGGCGGTCGCCCGCAGTTCGCTGTACAGTTCCGGAAGCCGGCCGGAAAACCGGGCGTCCACGACGCTGCCGCGAATCGAGAGCACAGTGCCCCGATGAAGGTTCTGCTGCTCGCTCATCGACCATCCCTCTGGATCCTGCTCACCAGCCGCCGAGGCGCTTGCCGCACCCTTCCCATGGCGGCAGCGGGGCCCATTCACCAACCTTCCCGCACGAGTGCCGGTATTTTCGGAAAGCCGCCACCGGCGGTCAGCAGCGCCATTTACCCGCAAGTTTCACAAGTCGACAGAAACAATCGCCTTTCGATCATCGAGCCAGTGCTTTGAGCATCCGGATCGACTTAACCGAAAGGACTGGAGACGAGTTTACACGCCGTGTCCTGATTTGTCCCGGCACTCCACCCCGGGAGATCGCAGGTATTCAAGGCGGGAAGAACTCTGTAACACTTCCCGGGGCGGCGTGTTGAAATAGAAGCGGACCGTGGAATGATGAATCCAGATCCCGGGAGTTCCGGCAATGAGGAGTCCCGCTGGCCGGCAGCAATCGAGGTCTGACGTTCAACCGCCGGTTGTGATCCTCCGGTTCCGATTCGCAGAAAGCTCAGCCCGCTGACGATTTCTCCGCTTCCCTCCGCTGATGATCCGATCGAAACCTGGGTCGCGACGACCGCCCGCGGGGCGCTCGCGTACGCGCGGACCCTCATCAGCGATGCCGACGAGGCCGAAGATATCGTTCACGACTGTTACCGCCGGCTGCTGGCCCGCGAAGACCAATACGACCTGCCGCGCGACGGCACGCGATTACTCTACAAGGCAATCACCAATGCCTGCATCAACTGGACTCAGCGGCGTCCGCCCACCGTCAGCCTCGAACACTCGGCCGCCGACGGTGCCTCGCTGCCGCTGGCGGATCTCCGCACCCCCGCTCCCCTCGACGAAGCGATGCGGCGCGAGCTTGAAAATGCCGTCGCGGCGGCGCTCGCGGAACTCCCCGTTCCCCAGCGGGCGGCCGTCGAGCTGCGGAGCCTGGGACATTCGCTGGTCGAGATCGCGGAGATCCTCAGTGTCAGCCACTCCAATGCCCGCGTCCTGCTCCATCGTGCCCGCCAGGCACTTGCCTTGCGGCTGCAATCCTTCCTCAAGGAGAACGTCCCATGACCGAACTGCATGAAGCCGAGCCTGTGGACCGGCTCGTTCGGTCGTATCTTGACCGCATGACCGAACAGACGGATGCGACAGTGCTCGTGTCCCGCGTCCGCGCCTCCCGGAATGCGCAGCCGCGCCTCCGACAGAAGCGGTCGTTCCGCTGGGTGATGTGGGGAGCGATGAGCGCGGCGGCGGTCGTGCTGGCGTTTGTCGGAGGGCGGCAGTTCGGCGCGCAGCCGCTGTTTGCCGCCGCCGTCGTGCAGGACGCCCGCACGGTTCACGCAGGAAAGATGGACCGCTGCTATCTGGTGCAGTTCGTCCCCGATCCCGCCTCGTGGGACGGCAGGAACAAACTCAACGGTCCTTCGCGCAGTGTGCTCTGGACGCGGGGCGACCGGTTCTGGGCCGAGTGCGAAATCGCCGACCTGACGCTGTCGATCGGACGCACCGAGGACGGCGCCCTGTGGGCCACTCCGTCCCGCGCCAAGGGCATCCGCTTTTCCAACGAACGGTCGCAACTGCCTCCCGATATCGCGGTGCTCTGCGACATCAATTCGATGAGCATTCCAAAGCTCCTGGATGACGTGCTGGCGGACTTCGAAATCCGCGGGGAAGAGGTCACCACCCCCGGGGGAGAGCCCCGCATCATCGTCTGGGCCGGCCTGAAACCGGGGCACACCCATTCGCTGATTTCTCATGCGATGCTCGAAATCGATGCGAAAAGCAATGTGATCGTGCGGCAGGTATTGTGGACGGTTCAGGACGGACGGCCGAAGGGGACCGTGACCTTCACACTTCTGCGCAGCGCTCCGCCCGACGATGCGCAGTACCGCCTCGAATCGCATCTTGACGACAATGCCCAGATTGAGGTGCACCGGATGGGGGGACAGGAATCATGAAGATCGCCCTACGTTTCGTATTGGTCTGTCTGCTGTTCGCCTCGCCTCTTCCTCGCGTGCGAGCGGAGGAACCGCTGGCAAATGCCGCGGGGCTCAAGCACTTCGAAGCGAAGATCCGCCCGGTGCTCGTCCGGCACTGCTATGAATGTCATTCGACGCAGTCGGGATCGGACGAAGGAGGTCTCCGCGTCGATTCCCGCGAGGCGATTCGCCGCGGCGGCAGTCGCGGGCCGGCGGTGGTCCCGGGCCAGCCCGAAGCCAGTTGGCTGCTGAAGGCGATTTCCCACACCGATCCGGATCTGAAAATGCCGCCGCGACAGCGGCCCCTCCCGGAGTCGGTCGTTGCCGACTTCCGGAAGTGGATCGAAATGGGTGCCCCCGACCCGCGGGATGAAAAGTCCGCCTCGAATGCCGCAGAGATCGCCAAAGCGGCCCGTAACCACTGGGCCTTTCAGCCGGTGAAAACGGTCACTCCTCCCGCGGTGAAAGACGCCGCGTGGCCGCAGGGAAGCATCGATCACTTTATCCTCGCCGCTCTGGAGCAGCGGGGCCTCGCCCCCTCGCCCAATGCGGAACCGTCGGTGCTGCTCCGCCGCGTGCATTTCGATCTGGTGGGACTCCCCCCTGCTCCTGAAGTAATCGAACAGTTCGAACGGCGGATCGAAACGGCCGGGCTCGACACGGCCCTCGCCGAGCAGGTCGACTACCTGCTTGCCTCGCCGCAGTTCGGCGAGCGCTGGGGCCGGCACTGGCTCGATGTCGCGCGGTTCGGAGAGTCGAGCGGCAAGGAAGCAAACATCACCTTTCCCTATGCCTGGCGCTATCGCGATTACGTCCTCGACTGCTTCAACGAGGATCTGCCCTACAACCGCTTCCTCGAAGAGCAGATCGCCGGCGACCTGCTGCCGTACGAAGGGAATCGCGAGCGGGCCCGGCTGTTGATCGCCACGGGTTTTCTCGCGATTGGCGCGAAGAATCTCGATGAAGCGAATGAGCTCCAGTTCATTGCCGATGTCATTGATGAACAGATCGACTCGCTCACCCGCGCGGTCACCGCGACGTCGGTCGCGTGTGCCCGCTGTCACGATCATAAGTTCGATCCGTTCTCGATGCGCGACTACTACGCGCTCGCCGGGATCTTCGCGAGTACAAAGACGTACTTTGGGACGGCGGTCTCCCCGGCCAACCGCGTGGGCGGCGATCCACTGGTTCTTCCCGAGGTCGAAGGGCAGGTGGTTCTCCACGCATCGATCCCTGCGGAGCGGGTGCGAAAACTGAAGGAAGAACTCGCCGCTCTCAAGAAGGAAGAGCAGGATGGCTACGAGGCCGCGCAAAAAGCCATTGCCGAGGGAAGAGACCCCAGCGGCATCTTCACGCTCACCGATGCCCTGCGGATCTTCTGGCGCTCGGGGGCGATTGAAGGGGAACTCGAACGGGTCTCCGACACAGGGCAGGCCCTGCCGCTCGCGATGGGGACACTCGATCATTCTGAAGTCATCGATGCGCCGCTCCTGGAGCGGGGCGACGTCGCCCGGCCGGGAGAACGGGTGCCGCGCGGCTTTCCCGCCGCACTGCATCTCCCTGAGATGCCCGCGATTCCCAAAGATCAAAGCGGCCGGCGGGAGCTCGCGCAGTGGTTGACCGATCCCGCGCATCCGTTGACCGCGCGCGTCTACGTCAATCGCCTCTGGCAACATCTGTTCGGAGCCGGGATCGTCGCGACCGTCGACGACTTCGGCTCGACCGGCTCACCGCCGAGCCATCCCGAACTGCTCGATTATCTGGCGCGCCGGTTCATCGAACAGGGCTGGTCGACGAAGAAGCTGATTCGGGAGATCGTCCTGTCGCGCGCCTACCGCCAGAACTCAACGTATCGCGAGACGGCTTTTCAAATTGACCCCGACAACCGGCTGCTGTGGCGGATGTCAAAACGCCGGCTCGAGGCCGAGGCGATTCGCGACGCGATGCTCGCCGCGTCGGGCGAACTCAATCTCGCGCGGCCGGCCGGGTCACTCGTAGGAAAGGCGATCGGCGACCGGCCGGTGTCGTTGATCGGACTCGACCGGAAACTGCCGAAAGACCTCGATGGATCGGTTCACCGCTCGGTCTATCTCCCCATTATCCGCGACCGGCTGCCCGATGTGCTCGAACTCTTCGACTTTGCCGAGGCGAGTCTCGTGACCGGCCAGCGGCAGACGACGAACGTGCCGCTCCAGGCACACTATCTGATGAACGGACCGTTCGTCGCCGAGCGTTCGCGGGCCTTGGCGGCGAGGTTGATGCGGGAAGCCGGCAGTGATGAAGAACGGATCCGCCGCGCCTTTCTGCTCTGCTGCAGCCGGCCTCCGCTCCCCGACGAACAGACCCGCGTGATGGAGTTCCTGCATTCGGACACCACCACGGCGGGAGCAGCCTCGGCAGGAGACGCTTCCGATCCACCGCCGGCGCTGATCAGTCTCAGCCAGGCGCTGCTCTCCACCGCTGAATTCCGCAATCTCGATTGATCGATGTTTCATTCCCCGGCGGAGGCGTGTGGATCACCGCCCCGCCGGCTGCACGATGAAATACGCAACCTCCGCGATCAGTCACGAACAGTCACTTGTGTAAGGACCGAGCCTGATGAATCACTCCCCGTTTTCTCGGCCGTTTGGGATGTCGCGGCGCGCGGCACTCAAGTCGCTCGCGTCGGGCTTCGGCTATCTTGCATTTGCCGGGCTGGCTCACGAGGCGGCGGCGAGAACGGCTGCCGCCGGCCAGTCGCAGCTCGCCCCGAAACCCACACATTTTCCGCCGCGCGCCCGGCGTGTGATTTTCATGTGCATGAACGGCGGGCCGTCGCAGGTCGACCTGTTCGATTACAAACCGTCCCTCAACGAACAGGACGGGAAGCCGATGCATCCCGGGCACCCCGGCAGCGCCCGGTATCTCGGGTCTCCCTTCAAGTTCGCGCAGCGGGGAGAATCGGGGCAGTGGATGTCGGAGCTGTTCCCGCACCTCGCGAAGCGTGCTGATGACCTGTGCGTGATCCGCAGCATGCGAACCGACCTGCCCAACCATGCGCAGGCATTCATCCAGATGCACACCGGCAGCTTTCAGTTCGTCCGGCCGTCGCTGGGGGCGTGGACGCTCTACGGGCTGGGGACGATGAATGAGAACCTGCCCGGTTTCATCACGCTCAATCCCCCTTCGGATAACGGTGCCGCCCGAAACTACGGCAGCGCCTTTCTGCCGGCGATCTATCAGGGGACACGGATCGGCACCAATCAGATTCCCGGTTTCTATGCCGCCATCCTGGGCGTCGACCAGGAACCCGGCCCCCCCTTGCGGAACATGGAGAACGAGCGGCTTTCGCCGGCCGATCAGCGGAAGCAACTCGACCTCATCCGTGATCTCAATGCCCGCAAACTCGAACGCGACGTCTATCACCCCGAGATCGAAGGAGCGATCGAGTCATTTGAACTCGCGTTCCGCATGCAGGGGGAGATCCCCGAACTGCTCGACCTGAAGTCGGAGCCGAAGTCGATGCTCGACCTGTACGGCGTCGGCTCCGGCCTGCCGACCGACCGGTTCGGCCGCCAGTGCCTGCTGGCCCGCCGACTCGCCGAGGCGGGAGTCCGCTTCATCGAGATCACCTCCCCCTCGGGCTGGGACCACCACTTCCGCCTGAAGGAGGAGCTGACGACAAGCTGCCTCGCCACCGACCAGCCGATCGCCGCGCTGCTCACCGACCTCAAGCAGCGGGGGATGCTCGATGACACGCTGGTGATCTGGGCCGGCGAATTCGGGCGGACTCCCTATGCCCAGAGCGGCACCGGCCGCGATCACAATCATCTGGGTTACACCGTCTGGATGGCCGGCGGCGGCGTCAGACCCGGCCTGAGCTACGGCGCGACCGACGAGTTCGGCACTCAGGCTGTCGAGAACCCCGTCCATATCCACGACTGGCACGCGACGATCCTGCACCTGCTCGGCTTCGACCACGAACGCCTGACCTTCAACTACGCCGGCCGCGACTACCGCCTGACCGACGTCTACGGCCGCGTCGTCGAGGACGTGATTGCGTGACGGTCCTCCCTTTGAGCGATCGTTCAATCGTTTCGCCGCGGCCCATCGGGCCGCGCTGTTTGTGCTGGCTCCCTGGCGTTTCCGGTCCCGTCGTCGGGATTGGAGGGGATTTTCGAAACCTCGGTGAGGTGGATGCGGCTCGTTCTCACGTCTTGCACTCTTGCTCTTACTGCCGCGTGCTCTTACTGACGCGGAATCGGACGTCGGCTCCGTTCGTTGGGCGGGTCTCACTTGATCAACCACTCGCCTGGGGGATGGTGCTGGCTGGTGGTCGCCAGAGTCCTCTTCCCCGGGGCTTCCTTCGTCCAGCCCCGGTCACACGTTCCCAGGTATTCTTGAGCCCGCCTCACGCTGGAGTCGGGCCGTCCCGTGGGGGCTGAAGACTGCCGACATCTATCCTCGTCACTTCTCCGGGCGCTGTTTCGCCAGCGTTTCGATCTCGGCGGGATTGAGCGTTCGCTGGTAGATCCGCACGTCGGACAGGCGACCGTTCAAGGGGCCGTTCTCCCCGTTGCCGATTCGCAGCGGGGCCCGGGAGTCGAGTTGATAGCTCCCGCCGTCAAACGCGGGGGTCTGTGCGACCCGCTTGCCATCGACATACAGCGTCAGGCGATCCGCCGATTTCGTGGCGACGATGTGATGCCAGGCGGAGGAGAGTGAGTGGCCCCAGGCGGCCTGCTGCCCGGCACTGAAGGTGAAGAGCCTCCCCGAGGGAAGCGTGCTGCAGAACACCTGGCCATCGTGCTCGGCGAGCGTCCATGCGCGGCGATAGGTGACATCAGGCGTGTGATCGAGCCGCACCAGCCGCTTCCACTGATTGTTTCCTTCGTAGGAATGGACTTCGGCAAGCGGCAGCGTGCCGGCGAGCAGCCGTCCGTTGTGAACCAGCATTCCCATCACTTCGCGTTCTTCGCCCAGACGGCCGATGTCGGTCCACTCTCCATCGGCCTCAAGCCGATACACGCGGCCGCTCGGCCACGTTCCCACGTGCAGGCGGCCCTGGTACTGGGCAAAGGAATACGTCTGCGTGTTCTCGCCGAGCTGGCCGAGGTCGCTCCACGTCTCGCCGTCGTAGCGATACACATGGCCGCCGTCATAGCTGCTCGCATACAGGTGGCCGTCGAAGACCGTCAGGGCCTCCACTCGCTTTGCCACGGGAGTGGAGGTCGCCGGATCAACCGCCTGCGGCACCGGCAGGCTCGTCCAGCGGAAACCGCCTTCGTATCGGAAGAACCCGGCCGGCTTGTACAGCGACGACGCATACAACTGCCCCCGGAAGACCACGAAGCCTCCGACCGCTTCCGTCCCGGGGAGCTGCCCGCAGTTGGTCCAGCGGCCCTCTCCCTCGTAGCGGAAGACGCGGCCGCCGCGCGTCGAATTCTCCGACTCCGCGAGGGCCGATCCGGCGAGCCGGTATCGCCCCGTCCCGGCGTAGAGGTGGCCGTCGTACACCGCCAGCGCCATCACGCTGTTCGATTTGTCGGGGGCACCACAGTCGATCCAGCGCTGGTCGCCGCCGAAACGATACACGCGTCCCGAGGCATCCTTCCCCGGCTCGCAGGTTCCCGCGTAAAGCGCACTTTCGTGCACCGCCAGCGCGAACGCGAGGATCGTATTTCCGGGCCGCCCGCAGTCGCGCCATTCCGTGGCGCGGTCGTCATCGATGCCGAACTGGAGGTGCCGCCAGTTCGCCTGATTCGTCGTTACGCCGGGATTGCTCTTCAGGGTCAGATGAAAGCCGCGTCGCTTCGCACGGTCGTACTGACTCATGAGATCGCCCGGCAGTCGATCGGTGTTCGCCTCCGACTGGAGCCACAGCGAAAGCGAAAAATCACCCGTGCCGAGTCGCGGCGCCTCGTCCGCCGGAATCTCGCGCGGGCTCTCCACCACGGGCCAGTGCGCAATCAGACCTCGCTGGAGAGAATCACGATCGCTCAATGTCTGTGTATTGCTCGTTGCGGGGTGCAGAGGCATCAGCGCGAAAACCACCGCCCCCAGCACTTCCGGGCGAAACCACAGCTTCAATCGGCAGACGGAGCGACAAAGAGAACGGATGGAACAAACGGCCGCGGTCGTTGCGCGCATCATGAGCGAGAGTCTCCCCATATTCAGCGGCGGGCGAAAGAAGACCTTCTGGAGGATTGCCCTGCAATGATCCTCTCTGGCTCCCTCTCCCGCCAGTCTGAATCGTCTCTGAACGACGGCACACCGGGGCGCATCGGGGATTGTCGCCATGCTCTCGCGTTACACAACGCGTGCTTTGCGGTCGTCAGACGCAAGCCAGACTTCGCACGATGCCCGAAAATCGAACACGCGGTCCGCTGGGCTGCGGTGAAAGGTTTCGCCACGTAGGCCGCGATCAGGTTTCCGCGGCGACGATCCGGGTGACCGCCATCTCGTCGACCGAGGTGGCGTGCGAGTCGCTGCCGGTCGGTTCTTCGGCTCCCGCCCACCATTGCCGCGCCTGCTCGGCGGTCCATGTGCCGACACTCTTGCAGGCGGCCAGGGCGCGGTCGAGTGCGGCCACGCTCTGGTAACGAGCGCCCGGGTCTTTTTCGAGACAGCGCATTACCACAGCTTCCAGATCGGCAGGGATATTCGGCGCGTGCTTCGAAAGCAGTGAGGGCGCTTCGTTCGCATGTGCGAACATCACCCGCAACGGTTGCTGCCCCTGGAAGACGGGGCGTCCGGTCAGCAGGAAGTAGGCCGTTGCTCCCAGCGAGTAGATATCGCTGCGCGGATCGGGATTCCCGTCTCCCATCACGATCTCCGGAGCCGCATACAGCGGCGAACCGAGGACGGTCCCTTCCATCGTGAGTTTCATCATCTCGCTGGAGGGGACGGTGTTCTTCACCAGGCCGAAGTCGAGCAGCTTGGCGAAGTCGTAAATGCCCCCGCGCTGGGCGGCGAAGATATTGCCCGGCTTGATGTCGCGATGCACCAGTCCCCGCTCGTGGGCTTCGCCGAGGGCCGAACAGACCTGACGCAGCAGGTGCACCACCCGTTCGGGGGGCAGCGGGCCGTAACGCTCGACGAGTTCCTGCAGGTTCAGTCCCGGGAGGAATTCCATCACGTAGTAGAACGTGCCGTCCTCGGTATGCCCGTAGTCGTAAATCTCGACGGTGTTCGGATGCGTCAGTTGCGCCGTCGAACGGACTTCGCTTTCGAACCGCGCCAGCGCGTTCGGATCGGTCGACTGCGACGGTTTGATGAGCTTGATGGCCGAGGGACGCTTGAGCAGATGATGCTCGGCAAGATAGACCTCTCCCATCCCCCCCGCGCCAAGTCGCTGCCGCAGCGTATACGCACCCAGCTGGCGGGCCGCGACCGCCGCGCGGCTCAGAATCCGGATTCGATGCGAGCCGTAAACGGCGGCGATCGAAGGAATCAGGATGTAGAGCGCCATGAAGTAGATGCCCTGCTCGAAGAGCATCGGGTGGATGTCCGGGTGCCGAATCTGCACCAGACTCGCCGCCAGGATCGGGCAGGCTCCAAAGAAGGAGATCACCATCGCCGCCCGCTTCCAGGTGTTCGGGATGAACAGCCCGTAGATCGGTATCAGGATGATCCACGGGATGACCGTCTCGGCAACGAAGGAGCGGATCGCATCGGGATCGGAGTCACCGGCGCAGAAGCAGCCGTCGAGGAATTGCGACCAGACAAAGAAAATCGCGGCGGAACCAAAGGCCGACAGCTCGATCATCCGCAGCTGCAAAACCGAGAGCGACATCCGCGTCCAGACCAGGGCCGCGAGAATGCCGTTGATCACCGTCACCGCCGCAAGGCCGATGCGGAGCACTTTTTCATGCCAGTCGGTCGGCGGATCGAGCAACTGCCCGAGGACCAGAAAGGCGGCGAATCCGAAGAAGAGCAGCAGGCAGGCGGCGCGGAGCCGGACGCGCAACAGGCTCCGCACGTCCCCGGTCATCTTCAGGGCCGTGCTCGATGCGATTCCCCCGATGCGGCAGAAGTGCCTCGGCCTTTCTGTCCCCGATTTTTCGGGATCGTGCTTGGCATTCGCGACATTCACTTGAACACTCTCAAGCCGGGATGGAAACAGGCCGCCAGCCCCTCGGAATTCCGCTGCATTATAGACGCTGCAGTGGCCCGGGCAAACGCAGCTTGCCCCCTTCCCCGCCCCTCGGGCGGGAACCCGCGCCGGCGGAACTAGATGGGCCGCCGGTAACTGACGGGGGACATGGGTTTGCGGCTGCCGCGAAAGACACGCCGCGACTTCCGGGCGTTCGCTTCCGAAAAGATCGATTCTCAGGACAATGCGGAACCTTACGGCTCGAACGCGCGGGAGCGTCTGGCTCCTCACTCCTTCCGTCCACCGAATTCCGTCCACCGGAGAGAACAGAAGTTCACTGGGGGGAGGGGGAGATCGGCTTCAGGAAACCCGCCGACACCGAATCCCCGGACCGCGCAACGGGCGGCACCTCCTCCGCCGTCACTTCCCGGAGACCTCGAATCGAAAGTCTCTCACCCCTGCGAAGCGGGGGGTTGTTCCTCGAATCGGCCCCGGTAGCGCTCCGCCGGATACTTCGCCCGGTTGCGAATCATCTTCTGCTCGACCGCCGTGCTCAGGTCAATCTGCAGGGCATTCGCCAGACTGAGCAGATAGCAGCAGACATCGGCGACTTCTTCAGTGACCGCTTTGCGAACTTCTTCGCTCTGCAGTCGCTCGCTCACCTGGGACGGCTCCACCCACTGGAAGTGTTCCATCAACTCGGCCACTTCGACCGCGAGGGCCATCGAGAGGTTTTTCGGCGTGTGGAACTGCTCCCAGTCGCGCTCCGCCACGAACTCGGCGACTACACGTCGCAGGTCGGCAAGGGTTGTCGTCTCGTCGGACATCAGGCCGCCTCGCGCGTCGGTTCTCGTCCGCGCGCCGGTGCAGTCCCGCGCGTGGCCGGGAATTGCCGCGCCTCGCCGCGCAACTTGCCCTGGCGCTGGTAACAGTCTCCCAGGTGCATCATCAGTTCGAGGACCAGCAGGTCGGCACGCGCCATGACGTGCCGCGTGCTGCGGTTGCCCAGTCCGCGCACGAGCTGTTCCACACGTTCGAGGTGCAGTTGCAGTGCCTGCTGCGGGCTGAGGTCGGCCATTGCCAGGAGTTCCGCGAGCCGCGCAATCTCGCTTCCCAGATTGCCGGAACCCATGATGACATAGGTGCGCAGCAGCTCGCGGTAGTACTGGTTGATCTCGTCGGGGATGGCGAGGCTCTGCCCGCCGGTCGTCGCGGTGACCGGCAGCGTCGCCGTCGAAGGGATCGCGTCTTCCTCGCTGATCCCGCTCAGGTCCGAGGGAATCTGCAGGCCGAGAATGATCTGCCGCTGCTGGTTGAGAAGCTGTTCGGCTTCATCCCGCTCGCGGCTCAGTCGGCGGCGGTCGGCGACGGCGAGCCGATGGTTCTCCCGCAGCATTTCGACACGTGCAATCGCCCGGCCGATGACGGGAACAAGGGCGAGCGATTCGAGTCCCGCAGGGGTAACGAGCAGCTCGGCGTCGAGGTCGCTTATGGTGATCCAGAGCCGGTCGTCCGCCTGCCGGGCAACGATCACAACGGGATCGTCGCAGCCGCTGGCGCGCAGGGCCTGCAGGAGCGAGCCGCCATCAATGCGCGCGGTGGTGGCGTCGGGCGAATGATGAATCAGGACGCAATCGAAGCTGGATTCGCGCAGCTTCGCCGCCGCCTCACCAGGTGTCGAGACCCACTGAAGCTGCGGGACGGCACCACGCGCATCGAGCTGCAGGCTCAAGCCGGCCCACGACGGTTCGATGGCTCCGATGCACAACAGCCGCAGGCAGGGGGGCAGGCTGCTCCGGGCGGAGCGCCCCGGTCCTTCGACGGGGGGTGGTTGCGAGGCGTGCGCACTCTCGGCGATCTGGTTCACACGCTCCCCCCCGGAACGGAAGCAGGAAAGTGAATTTGAAGCTGCGGAATCGAGCTTCGCTATATAGGGGGAAGCGATTTCAGCGTCAAGACAAGCCGCGGCGCGGGTGAGCTGCACTGTGTTCAAGTGTTCAGAATTCTCTTGACAGCCCCACCGCCGCTCCTATACTGACGTTCAGTTCTCCCCGCGCTGGCGAGAGGCGATTTTGAAATCCTCGGAAAAATTCTCAATTTTCGGCTCAACCCGGCCAGCAGATCGTGTGTCTTATCGTAGTAAGAAAAACGAGGTCTGACTCGGCAATACGGCGCGGATATTGCTCTTCCGCGTCGGCACCTCTGGAACAGCACTCGGGAACAGAGGGAAGTGGCGGATGCGAGTGCGGAGTGTTCACCGGACAGTCGGAGGGGATTTCCGTCAGGCAGGGTGAACAGCGGTGATCCACCGACGCTTGTCGGCCGTTAACAGTTACGGCGGGCCGGAATCATGCGGAGGTGGAGGACGGAAGCGGACGGGCGGTTGGCAGAAGACGTGGGGAAACACCCAAGGCAGATCAACTCGAATCCACGGTCGTCAAATTTTTACCGCAGGACAGGTGACGACGGTGACGGGGGGAACCGGAGTCCGTGAAAAGCCTGCGGGCAAGGAGGCAGTGATGTTGGTACTGAGTCGAAGGATCGGCGAGGAGATTGTGATCGCAGGCAACATTCGCATTTCCGTGATGCGAGTGCAGGGCAACCGGGTTCAACTGGCGATTGACGCGCCGACGTCGGTCGCCATCCACCGCAGTGAAGTTCACGAGCGGCTGGTGGCCGAAATGACCGAGGCCGATCCGGAAGAATCGGTCGACCGGACCCGTGTGGTGCCCGGCGCCCATTCCTGACCGGTTCCCGCGCGGGTGGAACGACCGGTGTATTTGTGGCTGACGTGATCGGGCTGGACTCCTGATGCCCGGGCGGATTCGTTGCCCGGAAACCGGCTTCAGGCGTGCAGCTCGACGAGGTCCTTGTCGAAGAGGACGTGATCGCGTCCGACGCTCTGTCCGTCGTGAGCGCTGGTTCCCCAGACCTTGGCGAATTTCAGTTTCTCAGCCAGGTCGCGGTGAACTTTCGCGGCGAGGTCCTCCACCGTGCCGCCGATCGGCAGCGTGAACGGATCTTCGTAGCTGGCCGGTTTTCCCGGGGCCTTCGTATAGACGCGGATCAGGCCGAGCGCCGAATAGATTTTCGTCCGCAGCGCCTCGACGTCCTCGCGATTCTCCAGATCGACCCGCACCTCTTCGAAGGGGGTGCTGACCTGCTCGCGGAAGTAGTCGAGCCGATCGCCGCAGTCGGGATCGTTGCCGCGGGTGACGACGAGCAGCGTCCTGACGTGGACGATCGACATGTCATCCTCGTCGAAGCCGGTCTGCGTCGAGAGGATCGTCTTGCGGTCCCGGAACTGTTTAACGACCTCGGCGGTCTCGTCCGGGGCATCGTCTGAGCTGCCGTCGAAGCACAGCAGCACGGCATCGGCGGAGCGGACCATCCCCGGCAGATACGACTCGAAATGCGAGTCGGTAATCGGAGGCGTGTCGATCAGCTGTACCTTAACGTCTTCCCAGGGCATCATGCCCGGCAGCGGTTCGCGCGTCGTGAAGGGATAGGGCGCCACCTCGGGGGTGGCGTTCGTCAGCTCCGCGAGCACCCGGCTCTTCCCGGCATTTGGTGCTCCCAGGAGGATCACCTGCCCTGCCCCCTGCCGCGGGATCTTGTAGCTCTTGCCCTTCTTCGGGGCCTTCTTTTCCGCTTCCAGCTCTTCGCGGGCTTCCTTAAGCCGCGTCTTCAGGTCCGCCTGCAGCTTCTCCGTCCCCTTGTGCTTGGGGATCAGCACGAGCATTTTTTCGAGGCAGGCCACCTGCTCCTGCGGAGTCTGCGCGCGGCGGTATTCTTCTTCGGCTTTCGAGTACTGTGGCGTCAGATTGGCCGGCATAGAGAATCTCTAACGAGTCATCCTGCAACGAAAACCCGCCGCGCTCCCGGAGAAGGCGGCGGGAATCCTGTCCGTTCGGTCTTACAGAACCTACTGTCCCGCGGCAGCGGCCTGCGTCGGCTCCGGATTCGATTTACTCGTCTCCAGAAAGGCGAACAGGTCCGCGATCTCCTGCAGGGAGAGATCCTTGAGCAGGCCTTCCGGCATGACGGAAATTGTTGCCTTCGCCTGCTCCTCGATCTTGCTCCTGGGGATCTCGATCTTCGTCGCATCCGCCAGCAGAAGCAACACGGTGTCGTCTTTCCCCTGCTGCGGCAGAGGCATTCCCGTGTGGATCAGGCCGTCCTCTGTCACGATGGTGACTGTCCGATACTGATCGGAAATGATCCGCGACGGGAAGAGCAGCGACTCGATGATCTCCTTCCGCTGGAAGCGGCGGCGGACAGTGGTCAGGTCCGGACCGACTCCTTCCCCCTCCTTCAGGAAGCGGTGACACTTGATGCAGTTCGCCTTCGCGAAGACCTGCCGGCCACGCTCCACGTCACCATCGCGGCCCTGCGGATTGTTCTCCAGGAAATCAAACAGCTGCTGGTAGGTGTACCGCGTCTTGTCGGTTTCGGCCTTCGCCAGTTCGGGCGCGGGGGCTTCGGGATACTGCTCGCGATACCACGCCTGGTAATGCGACAGCGCGGCTCGCACATCGCGTCCCGCCTTGTGCGGGCTTCCGGTCCACTGCTCGAGCAGGGCCACCGCGACCAGCCCGCCGCGATCGCCGAGCTTCAGGCCCGCGAGAATCACATCACGAACCGGCTCCGCCGTCTCGGGCTTCTTCTTGATGCCCCGCAAGGCCTGCAGGGCGACCTGCAACGTCGGCCCTTCCCCAAACTGCAGCGAGCGGAGCAGGTACGGCCAGTCTTCTTCCGTGGGAAGCGCGGCAATGCTGCGCGTCAGCGGGTCGCGAAGGTCGGCATGGGTCTCATAAAGCTGTCGAAGAGTTTCGCGCGAGGCGGGGCTTGTGCTCTTTCCCAGTGCCTGGATCGTCAGGTCGATCATTTCGCGGAGCTTCGCGTCGCCGGGCTGCCGCTCCAGCTCTTCAAAGAGGCCCGCGACAATCCCGGAGAAGTTCTGCACCTCGTCGGGATTGGTCCGGCTGAGCAGCAGAGTCGCCGCGAAGGGATACTGCTTCCATTGGGTGAGAAGCTGTTGCCGCTCGGCGGGGGTGTCGCGGTCGAGACTCGCCCCGACGATGTTCGCGAGGTAGGGGGCGAAGCTGTGTCCCCCTTCCCAGTCGCGGGTGCTGTCGTACCAGGCGAACAGCCGCTGCTTGAGCGCGGGCGTCCAGCCGGCGTTCAGATAGCGGAGCACGAGCGCGTAATGCACCGCGTGGCCGTGGTCGGCAGTTCTTTCGAGGAGCGCGAGAATTTTCTCTGTCGCCTCGGGAACCTGCAGTGCCGCGAGAATCCGCGCGATCTCCGAATCCCGCGCGGTATCGCCGGTGGGAAAACGATTCACGAGGATCTGCCCGATACGTTCGGCGAGAGGGCCTTTGGCACCCGACATGAGCGTGAGCTGAATCATCCGCAGCACTTCGAGCTCTTCGCTCTGGGAGAGCGGCCGGCTGAGCAGTTCGATCTCCTTGCGCAGGGCAGCATCGTGCGAAAGCTCATCGGCCCCCAGACGATGCAGCGCCAGCAGTCCGTGAGTGGCGACGTGCGGTTCTTTCGCCCCGAGCACTTCCGCCTTCCACTTCTCCGGCGGAACACGCTCCAGCGTCAGCCGGGCCGCATAGCGCAACCAGCGATCGGTACTGCCGAGCAACGGCAGGAGCGCATCCACAGGAGGTTCCAGCCCGGCGCGGACATAGGCTTCACACGCGCGCCGCTTGACCGTGGGATTTTCATCGGAAAGCCGGCGGGCCAGTTCCCGTTCGACGTGCGGCCCCTTGTGCGTGCCGAGCAACAGCAGGACAAACTGCCGGACTTCGGGCGACGACTTCTCGGAGACGTCAATCAGCAAATCGGCTGAAGGTTTCGGTCCGAACTGCGTCAGGAGCGTCAGGGCGCGGATCTGTTCTTCCGGCTTGCCGGATTTCGCGATCGCCGCCAGCTCCTTTTCCCATGTTTCCGCGTGCTGCTGTTTGATCGTGGCGACTGCTTCACGCGCCCAGCCCGCCTGGAGCTGCGGCATCCGGAGGGCGTCGGCGATCGTTTCCGCCGCGGGCACGGTCCGTCGCTGGTTGTTGTGCGTAACGCGATAGATTCCCCCTTCGGTGCCGCGGCCGCCGGTGGAGAAAATGACCGATCCGTCGCGGTCGATCTCGATGTCGGAGACGTTCAGCGGATTACCGGCGACGAGGTTCTCCCAGGTGCCGTGGTAGGTCGCCCCCTTCCGCTGCATGAACACCGCCATGATGCGTCCCATCGACCAGTCGCAGACGAGGAACGAACCCTGGTATTTCTGAGGGAAGGCGGTGTGTTCGTAGAACACGACCCCGGTCGGCGACCCGCGGCCGATGTCGACCGTTCCCGGCAGGGAATCGAAGTAATAGGGCGGCCACTTGGCCGCCCCGCTCCGCCAGCCAAACTCGGCTCCGGGGATGCAGTGATTCACGCGGACCGGGCGATACCAGGGAAGCCCGACGTCCCACTCCATGTCGCTGTCGAACGAGAACAGGTCTCCCTTGCTGTTGAAGGCGATGTCGTACTCGTTGCGGAAGCCGTTGGTCTCCAGCCACCACTGCTTGCCGTCCGGAGTAAACCGCCAGATGGTCCCCCCCGGAGCCTTGATGCCGACGGCATGGCCGCGGGCATCCTCGAACTTGGGTTCGAGCAGATAGCCTTCTTCGTAGTGAAGCACGGGACTGTTGGGCTGGCGTTCGTGTGGAACCCAGGCGTGATTGCCCGAGTTGTGGTACAGCCATCCATCGGGGCCGAAGACGACATTATGCGGGCCGTGCTCTCCCATCCCCTCCTTGTAGGCCATGACGAGTTCGACCGAATCGGCCTTGTCGTCGTGGTCGGCATCGGGAAGCCGATAGATCCCCGTGCCGTTCGGGCCGCTCCCGACGGCATAGAGATCGTCGAAGACCATGCACAATCCCTGGCAGTTGGTGACCTCGGTCGAGTACTCGACCACCGAGTCAAACCGCCCGTCGTTGTCGCTGTCGATGACGCTCAGGATCGGTCCCCGCTCGCGCGAGGCGATCAGGCGGCCGCGATTCCCCCAGGTGATCGCCACGATCGAACCGACGAGATCGGGTTCGCCCACACGCTCGATCTGAAAGCCCGGGGCAAGCTCGTAGCGGTCGAGATAGGTGCCGGCAAACTGCAGGTCTTTCCAGGGAGAATCGGCATGCGGGCCGAGATCGCTGATGCGGCTCCACGACGACTCGTCGAAATTCGGTTTCAGCCAGGCATCCCCTTCCGGGGCTTTCGCCGTGGCCCGCCAGAGCGTTCCCGAATCAAACGGAATCGAGACCCCGCGCTGCGAGCGGACTTCGCCATCCACGAACAGACCGGCACTCCCTTCGGCCTTCGTCGCCTCGACGGCAATGACGTTCACACCCCGTTCGACGATGCCGTTGAGATTGAAGCGGTAGCTGCGATTTCCCTCCCCTTCGGCGATCCGCTGGCCGTTCACCCACAGCACAAAGCGATTGGCGGCAGCAATGCGAACCGCACCCGTGGAAGGTTCCGACGCGCGGACTTCGCGGCGAAACCACACCTTGTCCGGTGCGTCTTTCGCCGCCGGGTCCGAGGCGTTCAACCAGATCCAGTGAGCATCGTCGGGAACCTGTGCCGAGGCAATTCCCGTGGTGAGACCGACGAGTGTAAACGTGAGGCAGAGGACGAGGGAGCGCATTGTTGAGAGGCTTCAGGCTGTAGACTGTAGGCTGCAGGAGGATACTTGTGCCGAGATTAGCGGGGTTCGGTGCGGTTGAGGAGGCGGGAGAGTTCGCGGACGCGGCCGAGGTCGATCCCCTCCGGATTGCGTTCGAGCAACCAGTCGACGTCGTCGGCGGCGCCGTGGTGCTCTCCGGTCTGGAATCGCAAGACGGCCCGGAACCAGCGCTCCTGGGCGGCCTCGGGATTCACGGCGACGATCGTTTCGACATAGCGAAGCATCCCGGGGATGTCCTCGGATTCCTGCGCCAGTCCCATCAGGTTGTGCAGCATGCGCGTGATGATCTGCCGTTTCGAGACCGGCATCAGATGCTCTTCGCGCAGCGGCCGTCCGGAGGTTCCCAGCACTTTCCGCTCGGCGTCTTCGCGGGACATCTTCACCCCTCCTTCGAAGACGTCGATCCACTGCGGTTCCCCTTTCTCCGGCCGATGCTGGACGACGAAATGTCCCGGCAAACCAATGCCCACGACATTCAGATCAAGCCGCCGCGCCAGTTCGATGTACAACACCGACAGGGTAATCGGCAACCCTTCGCGGTCGTCGAGCACTTCATTGAGGTAGCTGTTCGAGCGGTTGTCGTAATCGCCGTGGCTGCCGTGAAAGCCCCGCTCCTCGAAGAGCGCCTTGTTGAGAACGTCGATTTTCGCCGCTTCGTCCGCATCGGCGGGGAACGTGGCGGCGATTTCCCGGGCCATCCGGTCGACCTGCTTCTCGTAGGCTTCGACGTCCAGCTCGTCATTGTCGATCAACGCGATCAGCAGAGCCGCCCGCAGCAGGTTCACATCTTCTTCCGCGGCGGAGAGGATCTGCGAAAGCTCGTTCCGCACGCGCTGGTGATGCACGGCGAGCGCGAGCTGACGCAGTTGCGCAGCTTCCTGCTCCAGCCGCTTCGCCCGTTCGCGAAGCACGATCAGGCTCTCGCCGGAATGCGGCAGGAGCGAGCTGACCAGTTCTTCTCGTGGTGATCCCGAAAGGGGAACCTTCTCGACAAGAGCCTCGATGGCCGCCACACGTTTCGGGTCCGGCTGACTCGACGAAATTTCCTTCGCGACCTGGAAGTTCTTGAACTCGGCGCGCGTGTCGCGGAACTTCGCCAGCCCCACCTTCCCGGAGGGGAGCGACGTATTGTGCGATTCGATGACCAGCTGATCGTTCACATAACAGAGGACACGGTCCTTCTCCAGCCGCACCTTGAGGGTGTTCCATTCGCCGGGACGATAGTGTTCGCTCGGCTTCTCTTCGAGCACCTGCCAGGAGAAGACGTCGGCTCCGTCGAAGCGGCTGAGCCGCAGCTTTCCGCCGCTCGGATAAAAGCCATAGTGCCGCTCGCCGCCGTCGGAGTGATACACGAGGCCGGCGGCCCCGTCTTCCTCTTCGAGTTTCAACTGGACGGCGACTTCGAACGGCAGCTCGGGGAGCGCGGCTTCCCACAGACAGAGCGAGCGGCCGCCGAAACCTCGTCCCAGACCATCGACGAGAATGCGTCCGGCGCGCTGCCGCCAGCGGGCTCCGAACAACGTCGTCCATTCGTTTGGATCGAGCGCGCCGATCGTCAGCCAGCGGTCCATGGGAATCGGGTTCGGCCTTTCAATCAGCGGCCGCAGTGCATTCGAGGCGACCGCAAAGCCGAGATTGCGCGTGACGAGAGATTTCATGGTGATGATCCCATGCACCCGTCCCTGCATGTCGAGCAGCGGGCCGCCGCTGTTTCCCGCCTCGATGGGAATCGCCAGCTGGATCATCGAGCGGCCTTCGATCTCCCGGGTTCCCGAGACAACGCCGCTGACGACGCTGTATTGCAGTCCGTGAGGATTGCCGATGGCCACTACCGCCTGCCCCTGCCGGAGGGTGTCGGAATCGCCCAGTTCGAGCGGGGGGAGGTCCTTCGCATCGATGCGGATCAAAGCCAGGTCGGAGGCCCTTTGCGTGGCGTGAATGCTCGTGACCGCATGCTGTTTGCCATCCGCCGTCTGGACGGAGATCGAACGCCCTTCCCCGATGACATGCAGGTTCGTCGCGATGAGTCCGTCGGGGGCGATGACAAACCCGGTTCCGAGCCCCTGCTGCTTGCCGTCGCGTCCCGTGATGGAGATCACGACGACCGATTTGCGGGCGGATTCGGCCAGTTCTTCGATGGATTTTTCTGCCGCCATATCCCCGGCGGGGGCGTCGGCAGGAGGTGTCGCCGGTTTTTCGTCGCGGACCGAGGGAGCCTCGGCACTCCAGGCTGCGGGAAGCGTCGCCAGCAGCAGCCAGTGAATCCAGAACAGGCGACGGAGCATGCGTGCAGAAGGCATGAAGCTCTCCCGGCGAATCAGGGGCCCGTGACGATGTTGCGGCCGATGGGGGATCTCCCCGCCGCCGTCCCGATGGGGTACGATCCCTCGCCCCCACGGGACGATCCAGGACGGTACTTTCCCATCCTAGCGGCAACCCGGGGGCAACGCAAAATGGAAGCCCCAGGCCGTCCCGTTTCGCCAACGTCCCTCTTCGTCTGGCCGAGCTCCGGCGGGGACGCGCGCCCGCATGCAGTCCCCCCACGGCGAATCCGCGGCGAGGGAAACTCAGTTCGTGCCGCGGCTGCGGAGGACCGAGGTGACGGTCTGAACGCAGAGCTTCAGATCGAGCCACAGGCTGCAGCGGTCGACGTACTCCAGGTCGCTGGCGATGATCTGCGCGACGGTGTACTGGCTGCGGCCGCGGACCTGCGATAACCCCGAGATTCCCGGCCGGACGCTCGCCCGCAGCCGCCGCTCTTCCGGGGACCACGCTTCGAGTTCAAACCCGATGTACGGCCGCGGTCCCAGCAGGCTCATCTCGCCGCGGAATACATTCAGAAGTTGCGGCAGTTCATCCAGACTCGTTTTCCGCAGGATGCGCCCGATCGGCGTGATGCGGGGATCGTGGGCGGAGGTGAATCCCGGGCCGACGCGATCGGCATCGACCCGCATTGAACGGAACTTCAGGATCGTGAAGGGCCGCTCGCCAACTCCCAGCCGTCGCTGGCGGAAGAGAATCGGTCCGGGTGAAGTCAGGCGGATCGCGAGCGCGACTGCCGCGAAAACCGGCGACAGCAGGATCAACAGCGTCCCCGCCGTCAGGATGTCAAAGGGCCGCTTCAACCAGTAACCGCGAACCGGAAGCGAATCGCCCGCCGCATCCTGGGCAGCCTCTGTTCCCGCGTACTGCAGGTACGGCGGCTTCACGACGGCATCGGATGACTTTGCCGTGGCGGATCGCTTCGCGGAACCTTCGGTCAGATGAGGATGCGGGGACGAAGAAGGCTGTTCTCGGCTCATCGTGGGAAACGCTTGCAGGGAGTCGTGAGAAACGAAAGCCGTAATCGAGACCCTCAGGCGGCCGCGCGGCTCTTCAAGAGGTTTCCGGATGCTGACAGATTCGCCGGATTGCTCAGGCCGAGATCGGCATACGTCGGCGCGTGATCGAAGTTCGCATCGATGAAGGTCCGCTGCCACAACTCAAGCGCGATGAGTGCCCGCAGTTGCCGCGTGTAGTTGGCACGTCCTTCGACGTGGTCATCAATCATCTGCCGGACGCCGCGCGGATCGAAGAGGCCGCGTTCGACCGTTCGCGCCGACGTGAGGACTTCGAGGACGAACGGACGCAGTCGCCCCTTGAACCACTCGCCGATAGGCACCGTGAACATCTGCTTTTTGCGGTAGATGATCGAGGCGGGAAGGATCGACTCCGCGGCCTTCTTGAAGATCCACTTGGTCGTTCCCTCGCGGTATTTCAGGTTCCCCGGAATCCGGAACGCCAGGTCCATCATGCGATGGTCGAGGAACGGTGCCCGCGGTTCGAGCGAGACCGCCATCGCCATTTTGTCGGGCTTCACAAGGTTGTTGCCCGGCAGCAGCAGCTGCATGTCGAGGGCGAGTGCCTGGTTGATCGGATCGAGATGCCGTGCCGAGGCCAGGTGCGGCCGTGCGAATTCATACGCATCGACGCCCGCCAGAGTGCCGCGGGTCTGATTGCCGTAGAGCCGCTGCTTCTCCTCGTGCGAAAAGAGGCTGATCGCCCGCAGATACGCCTGCTCGAACTGCGGCCGCGGCGCGGCGAAATCCTGCGATTCGAAGAAGCGGCGGTGCACGTCATAGCCGGCGAACAACTCGTCCCCGCCGTCGCCGGTGAGTACGACTTTCACATGCTCGCGGGCGATCTGGCTGACCCGATAGGTGGGCATGAACGACGCATCGCCGTGCGGTTGATCGTTGTGATAGACGGTCAGCGGCCAGACGGACGTCAGGTCCGACTCCATCATCTGACAGACGTGATTGGTGCGGCACTCGTCGGCGACTTCCCGGGCAAAGGCCGACTCGTCGAATCGGGCATCGTGAAAACCGATGCAGAAGGTGCGGACCGAATGAGGCAGCAGCTCGCTCATCATGCGGACGACGGAGGAGCTGTCGATCCCGCCGGAAAGAAACGCTCCCAGCGGCACATCCGATCGCAGGCGGATGCGAACCGATTCACGGAGCGTGTCGATCAGCTCATCGCACCATTCGGATTCCGGTTTTTGTTCGGTTTCGGTATCCGCCAGCCGCCACCAGGCGCGCTCGCGAATCCCGTGCTCGTCGAGAGTCAGCAGATGTCCCGGCATCAGGTGCCGCACCCCGCGGAAGAGCGTGATCGGCGGCGGCACGAAGTTGTAGGTCAGGTAGGCGTCGAGGGCGACGGGATCGAGTTCGGGCGACACACCCATCGCGAGCAGCGACTTGATCTCCGAGGCAAACAACAGCCGCCGCCCGTCATCGTGCAGGTAGAGCGGCTTTTTGCCCACCCGGTCGCGATAGAGAAGCAGTTTTCGCCGCCGTCGATCGAGGATCGCGATTGCGAACATCCCGTTGAGCTGGCGGACGAAGTCCTCGCCATCCCGCTCATACAGCCGCAGAATGACTTCGGTGTCGCAGTTGGTGCGGCAACCCAGCCCCTGGGACAGTTCGAGGTAGTTGTAGATTTCGCCGTTCTGGACGACGACCACTTCTCGATCGTCCGAGAACATCGGCTGGTGGCCGCCCGCGAGATCGAGAATCGACAGCCGGCGATTGCCCACGAGCATGCCGTCGATCTCGTAGATCCCCTGATCATCGGGGCCGCGATGACTCATCCGCAAGCAGGCCGCTTCGGCGAGCTCCGCGCCGAAGGCATGCCGGTCGCGATCGTATCCTCCGATGATTCCACACATGCTGGCAATCTCCTTCCCTGAGTGCCGCGTCCCCGATTCGAATCTGCCCGTCGCTTTTCATGCGGTGGACGAGCGTGCCCCGACAACCGCGGCGACCCGCCGGGCGAATTCCCGGCGATCCGATTCGACCTGCTCCGGCGTGCGCGTCAGGAGCTGTCGGTAGCTGTCTCGCAATTTCTTGAGCTCGACCGGGAGATCCACTTTCGCCTGCAAGTCGACGAGACTCGAGGCGCGCTGATGAAACGTGCGCGAGAGAATCGCCGCCGTCGAACCAATCCGCGCGTGTTCGGCCAGCACGATCTCTCCCGGAATCAATCCCTGTCCCACCGCCGAGATCCCGCCGACACCGAAGGGAACCCCCGCGTTACGACAACAGTCGGCCATGCGGTCGACCAGGCCGTTCGCCAGCGGCTCGAACATGAAGTTCAATCCGAGATCGAGGTGCAGGTCGTTCAGGCCAATGTGGACCTCGCAGACTCCGTCGACGCGCACAACCTCGGAGAGGTGCTGCATGGCATCGGCTGTTTCCACCAGCGGCACGACTCCCGCGCGACCGTTCACGAAGCGGCAGAACTGCGAAACTTCTTTCGCCGATCGAAACATCGGCAACATTAACAGATCGACTCCAGCGTCAATGCACTGTTCAATTTCGCGGAGCGTACCGGCGTGCAGCGGATTGACGCGGACGAGGAGTCGAGAGTGGTTCAGCACATTGCGCAGCTTGGGCAGATTCTCGATTCGATGGCGAGAAATGACCGTATCGAGTCCTCCCTGCCGCTCTACTTTGCCGAGGATCTCCAGGTCAACAAAGATTCTCTCGACACTGCAGCTTTGCACATAGGCGGCAATCTGCGGATCATCGGTGATGAACAGGTACTTCATGAGGAGGCAGGCTTTCCGACAGGGAGGATGATCTTTCGTCGCAGCATCAGGAGACCGATGCCCAGGCAAAGCCCGGCGGCGGCGGCAGCCCAAATGGTCTGCAGGAGCGGATCGGAGGTATGTTTGCGCGCGAGCCAGCTGATCCAGCCGCTTCCCGCGGCGAGAAGTGCGAACAGTCCGATCTGCCGAAGCTGCGGAAGCGACACCAGCGAGATGCGATGCTGCACTGTCAGGCCAGCCAGCAGGCTCAGCGAATACAGCCAACTCCCGGTCACCACGGCGACCATGACCCCAGGCACCCCGAACCGGGCACCGGCGAACCAGCAACCGGCGATCTGCGCGAAGATCATCCCCAGGCTGACCAGCATGGGGAAACGCGTATTCTGATGGGCATGAAAAACCGTCATCATCAACTGCGTAAGCACGGCTCCGGGAAGTGCTGCAATCGCGAGTTGCGACAGTTGGACAATCGCAGCAACGTCCCCGGACTCAAAGCGGCCTCGCTCGAAGACTTTCGTAACGATCGGCTGGGCGGAGCCGAGGAATCCCACGACCGCTGGCAATGTCAGCAGGAATACGATTCCCGTCGCCTGCGTGAGCAGTCGCTGGACGTCGGCCTGCCGCCCCTCGGCCACGAGTTGGCTCAGGCGCGGGAAGAACACCATGCTGATCACCGCCGCGCAGATTCCCTGCGGCACTTCAACCAGCTTGAAGGCATAAGTGAAGGCTGCCATGCCTCCCTCGTGACCGGAGGCGAAAGCCTGTCCGGTCATCGGGACCGAAACGCTGAACCCGATGGCTGCAATCGCCTGCACATAGCGGATTCCCAGACTTCGGTGCAAACGGGAGAGCCGAAAGAGCCCCATCGTTCCCCCGCGGAAAAGACCGCAGCGCCAGCAGTTGACGAACATGCCTGAGAACCGCGCGACGGCCGCCGCGATCACTCCCCATCCCAACAGATTCACCCGTCCGGGAGCCAACAGGAGGAGAACCGCCGCAATCACCACCAGGTTGAAGGTCAGCGTTCCCAGCGCCGGCATGACGACCTTGCCGCGCGCCTGCAGCGCGGCTGCCGTGATGGCGGTCAGCACACAGACCGGAAAGGCGAGAAGCACAATGCGAAACAGCCCCACCGCGGTCTCGAACGTTCCCTCCTCGAACCCCGGGGCCAGTACGCGGACGACAAGCGGCGCTCCCCATGCGAGGACTCCGCACACCAGGAGGCTTGCCAGCCCGATTCCCGCGAGGGAGTGACACACCAGCTGCGAAGCTGCGGAAGGATCCTCGTCGCCTGAAAGCCGGTGAAACTCGGGAATGAGAACGGCTCCGGCGGCACCGCCGATCAGCAATGCAGTGAGAAAATCGGGAATCGAAATCGCAAAGATCGCCAGATCGGCGTCGCGGGTCAGTCCTAATGCCGCTGCCATCACCATCTCGCGGAGAATGCCCGAGAAGCGGCCGAGGAGCATCCCGGTCACGACGATCAGGGCCGCGAGTGACAGCGATTTCCGCTTCATCGGAGCCGCCTCCGGACAGGGGCTGCCGAACGCAACAGGACGGGGGTCGGGATGACCGGTGTCGCAGGAGCCAACCACGGGCGCCGCCCGAAAACAAACGCCACCACGAACAGGGTTCCGGTGGGCAGGTTCGTCGCCAGCGTCGACCAGCCGCAGACTCCCATGGCGATGCTCAGCGCGATCACGGTCAGCATATAGACGTTAACCGACGGAAATCGCTGCACGAGGAAGAGCCAGCCGGCGATGGCGATTCCAATCACCGCCATCACGCCGGCAATCAAAAGGAACGGATCGATGAATGGAAGCAGTTCTTCCAATATCGCTCCCGGACCGTGGTAGAGAATCATCATGTAGTCGCCGTCGTGCCAGCGGTTGAGCTTCTCGTTCAGAAGCGTCAGCTGGTATGTACTGCCCGCGAGCACCGGGAGCATCATCAGGACTCGGGAGGGGCAAAACCCGGCCCGAAGTCGATCGGCATACAGGTCAAACGTCGCGAAGAAGAGCCAGACCGCGACCGTTCCCAGTGCGACGATGAACGCCCCGCTCGACGTCGTGGCGAACATCAGCCCGATGATATTCAGCAGCACCACGCGTCGGGTGCTGAGCTGCCGCCGGAACCAGTGAAGATGGGCGTACATCAGCGTGGCCGAGCCGACAAACGCGTAACAGATACGACCGTTCATCGGATAGCTGATCGCCATGTACGCCAGCAGCACCAGCATTGCATGTCGCCGCGGATCGGTCCCGAAACAATCGACCGCCGTGCGATTGATGCACCAGACGGTGTAGAGCACACACCCTCCGGCGGTCGCCGCGAAGCTGGCCTCGATGGTGGTGCCGGTCAGCTGCGAATAGAGCAGGCACGGAATGACCAGCCCGGTTCGAATTCCCCAGGGATGTGAGAAAATCTCCCCCAGCGGCATCTCCAGGTATTCGTAGGGATCGGCTCCGATCCATTCGTAGACCGAGGCCCAGATTTCAAAATCCCACAGGTTGTAGCAACAGCAGACGAAGAACGCGCACGAGAGCAGCCGAAGGGTAAACTTCGGCAGCGTCATCCCCGCGGACGGAGAGCCGACGTTGAGACGGCCCAGCGGTGAGGTCTGACTCAGGACGTGCACGTTCCGGGGCTCCGCTTCAGCGATCCATCCTTGGCTCGGAGAGACAAACTCCCGCGGAGCGCACGGAGCGCCCCCGAAGCTCTCTCTGTCGCTGTCCAGAGCGCACACTAATCTCCGCCGATCCATCCGTGGGCGACGCTATGTATCCGAAGTCCCGGGGGCAGGTCAAGATCAACAGGTCGATTCGGCTTCCCCAGTTCCACGTCGGCTTCCGCTTATGCGTCGGCTCTCGCATTTCGCTCGGCGATCGCCGCGTCAATCCGCTCGCGCTGCGATGGGCTGAGCTCCCACCCCATCGCGCCCGCATTCTCGCGAATCTGTTCCGGCCGTTTGGCTCCGCAGAGAGCGGCCGTGATCCCCGGGCGATGAATCGTCCAGTTCAACACCAGCTGCGCAACCGTTTTCCCCGCCTCGTCGGCGATCTCGCGCAGCCGGTCGACGAACTCCTGGTTTCTCAACCACTCCTCGCCCGAATACATCGGGTACTTCCGCCGCCCGTCCCGCGGATCAAACTGATGGTCGCGGCGGAGATGGCCCGCGAGAAGACCTTTCATCAGCGGCCAGTAGACAATCACCGCCACCTCCCGCTCCACGCACCAGGGAAGCAGGTCCGCCTCGATCTCCCGTTGCAGCATGTTGTAGGGAGGCTGACACGCGGCGACCGGGCAGACGGCGGCAAACTCCTCGAGCTGCGCGACTTCGACGTTGGAGACGCCAATGCTCCGTGCCTTGCCCGCGTCGAGCAGCTCCTTCAGTGCCCCCGCCGATTCGGCGACCGGCACCTGCGGATCGGGCGCATGCAGGTACAGCAGTTCAACCCGGTCGGTCTGTAACCGGCGGAGACTTTCTTCGCACTCCCGCTTCAACGTCTCGGGCGAGCCATCCCGGACCTGCCGCCCCTCCTCCCAGTGCAACCCGCACTTGGTCGCGAGGACAAGCTCGTCGCGGCGATGACCCAGCACCCGGGCGATCATGCGCTCGCTTTCCCCTTCATAGCCGTACATGTAAGCCGTATCGAAAAAGTTGATTCCGGCGTCTACCGCCGCTTCCAGCGTCGCCAGGCTTGCCGCCTCGTGGACATCGACACTCGTGATGCCGGCGATGGGCCAGCATCCCATGCCGATCGGTGTCACGGAAATCCCCGTCTTCCCCACCAGACGCGTATCTGACATGCGGTTTTTCCTTCGAATTCACCCCGGGAAGCCGAACCAATGGATTCCACACGGCTTGGTTGACATACTGAGCAATTGGCGGCTATCGTTCCGGTCCCTGGTGCCGGGAGTACGGCAGCCCTGTCGATATTTGTACGAGAAGGAAGAAGATGGCTGACCATACACCGCTCCAGCAGGCACTCGCAACGGGAATGATGCCGGGGGCCGATCTGTCGGCAGAGCTCGCCAAACTGGGCGAGTACCCGATCGAGAGTTCCGAAGATGCGCAAGCCGCCTGTGCTGCCCTGAAGCAGTACGAGTTCGCGCTCGATCGCCGCGACCAGAACGATGAAGTCCTGCATCCCCTGGCCTCCTTGTTCCAGGATGTCGCCACCGAAGAGGCATTCACCGTCTTTCATGATGAGGGGATCCCGTCCCTTCTGCGGATTTTCGATCGCCTTTCGCAGTCTCCGGGCGAAAGTGCCGAGGACCTGCTGTTCCTGCTGAAGATCTTCGTCCTGTACAAGTCGGAAGAAGGAGCGCAGCGGCTCGTCGAGACGGCTCGCCGCGGAATCGAGCCCGATTCGTACATCTGGGCGGTGATCTTCGAGAGCTTCGAAGAGGACCATCCCCACCGCGAGGCCGTTTGCGAAGGCCTCCGTGGCTCGCTGCCGGAAGACTTCTGCGCGGTCTGTTATCTCGACTTCGTGAATCAGCTCGCGATCAGTGGAGAGTTGTCGTCGCACCCCTTCGATTCCGACGAGGGGGTCGCACTGCTCCAGCGGTGGCTCGAAAGCCAGGACCCCGACGAATACAGCTACGGGCAGAGCGCCACCGCAGCGCTTCCCTTCCTCAGCCATGGGGACCGCGATCGGCTGATGTCGCTCGCGATGGATCATCCCGACGAACGCGTCCAGCTCGAAGCCGCGTGGGCGTCGGCCAGGCTCGGCAGCGAAGGGGGAATCAAGTCTCTCGCCCGCTACTGCACCGATCCGACGGTGAGCGTCCTTGCCTGCTCGTATCTCGAAGAACTGGGCCGCGCAGACGCCATTCCCGAAGAGGCCCGCGATCCCGACTTCGTCGCCATGTCCGAAATGTGCCTCTGGCTGTCGCACCCGCAGGAATATGGCGCTCCTCCGGACGAAATTGAACTGTTCGACAAGCGGGTCATGTACTGGCCCCCGACCGATGACGAGCGCCCCCTGTGGCTCTTCAAGTACACCTACGATGCCGATGACGAAAACGAAGAGCCCGATGTCGGAATCGGCATGGTGGGGTCGGTGACGTTCGCCCTGTTCGGCGAGACACGTCCCTCCCAGTCCCCCGAAGACATCTACGCGCTTCACTGCTGCTGGGAACTGGAGGTGAATGAGGACCCGCGCGCTCCCGAGGAACGCTCGATCGAAGCGGGCCGCCAGATTCTTGCCGAGTATCAGAAATGAACCCGATCGTCGTCGGCGGCGGCCTCGCCGGTCTGGCCGCCGCTGCCGCGCTCGCCACGCGCGGCATTCGAGTCACTCTCCTCGAATCGCGGCCTCGGCTCGGCGGACGCGCCAGCTCCTTCACCGATCAGGTGACCGGCACCACGATCGACAACTGTCAGCATGTCAGTCTCGGCTGCTGCACCAACTGGCAGCATTTCTGCGACACGACCGGTCTGACGCCGCATCTCGGCTGGGAACGTACCCTCTACTTCATCGCGCGCGATGGAAAGGTGAACCGCCTGCACGCGGCCCCCTTTCCCGCACCGCTGCATCTGCTCCCGGGCTTCGCCCGCCTCTCGTATCTCTCCTGGAGCGACAAGCAGAGCCTCGCGCGCGGGCTGAAGGCGCTTGCCCGCACAACGCCCGCAGCCGACGATCCGCGGTCGTTCGCCGACTGGCTCAAAGAGAACGGCCAGCCCCCCGCCACCATCGAGCGGTTCTGGCATGTGGTGCTCGTCAGCGCCTTGAGCGAATCGCTCGATCGCATTGACGTGGCGAGCGCCCGCAAGGTGTTTGTCGATGCGTTTCTCGCGAACCGCCGCGGCTGGTTGATGCAACTCCCTCGCGTTCCCCTCGACGAGCTCTACAGCGGGCAGGTGAAACCCTGGCTGGAAGAACGCGGTGCCGAAGCCCGGCTCCAGGCGGGTGTCAGCCGGATTCTCTGTGAAGGAAACCGGGTCCGGGGAGTCGCTCTCCGCTCCGGAGAAGAACTCCCTGCCGAAGAGGTGATCCTTGCGGTGCCGCATTACCTCGTACGATCGCTGTTGCCCGACGAGGCCGCCCCCATGCTGCACCTCGATCGGCTCGATCAGATCGAGACCGCCCCGATCAGCAGCGTTCATCTCTGGTTCGACCGCCCGATCACCGACTTGCCGCATGCGGTCCTCATCGATCGACTGAGCCAGTGGCTGTTCAACCGGGGAACCGTTCGGGAGAGCGGGAACGGCCCGCGCTCCTATTATCAGGTGGTCATCAGCGCATCTCACAGCTTGCGGGGCCGGCCTCAACAGGAAGTCGTCGAGGAAGTCGTGCGGGAACTTCGGGAGATCTTCCCCGAGGCTCGCGCGGCCCGGCTCGAACATGGCCGCTTTGTGACAGAGCACAGGGCCGTATTCTCGGTTCGGCCGGGAACCCGGCGGTTTCGCCTGCCGCAACGAACAGCGGTCAGCGGACTCTACTTGGCCGGCGACTGGACGCAGACCGGCTGGCCGGGGACGATGGAGAGTGCGGTCCGCAGCGGCTATCTCGCCGCCGAAGCCCTCCTCGCCGACAAGGGACGTCCCGATCCAATTCTGCAGCCCGATCTTCCGAAAGCTACGCTCGCACGCTTGCTGATGGGGATCTGATCCGCCGCCTGCTCACCACGTCGTGGGAGTGTGTTTCCCCAGCGGTTCGCGTCCCGGTCTGACGCGGATGCTCGGTTCCTGCCCCGGCACGACGTTTGCAAAGCTCCCCCGGACGGTCTTTAAGCGCGCACCGCGGGTTCCCGGAAGTTTATTGAAGCAGCCAAACAGCGCGCCCCCCGACCGTTTCAGAGCGGAGCGAGGCATGTACGACGCGATCATCGTGGGTGCGGGACCGGCGGGACTTTCGGCGGCCCTGATTCTCGGAAGATGCCGCCGCCGCGTCCTCCTCTGCGATGCGGGGCATCCCCGCAACGCCGCCTCGCGCGAACTGCACGGTTTCCTCACGCGGGACGGCATCTCTCCTCCCGAACTGCTGCGGCTGGGGCGCGAGCAACTCGCCCGCTATGAAACCATCGACTTCCTGCATGCCGAAGTGGTCGAGGCCAGCCGTCGCGAGGGAGCGTTCGACATTCGGCTTGCTGACGGGACCGACTACACCTCGCGGATGCTGCTTCTGGCGACCGGGGTGGTGGACGAGCTGCCCGACATCCCGGGGCTGGAGAGCCTTTACGGTCACAGTGTCTTTCATTGCCCTTACTGTGATGGCTGGGAAGTCCGCGATCAGCCGCTGGCCATGTACAAGCCGGGAGGGAGCGGCATTCAATCGGTGCTCAACCTGACCGTCTGGAGTCGCGATATCATCCTCTGCACCGATGGTCCGGCCACTCTTTCCCCGGAAGAGCGCGAACAGCTTGCCTGTCACTCCATCCCTGTCTGCGAAGCAAGGATCACCGAATTGCAGGGAACCGACGGCCAGCTGGAGCAGATCGTCTTTGATGACGGAAGCCGGTTGCCGCGACGGGCGATGTTCCTGCGCTCGAAATTCCGGCAGCGATGCGACCTTCCCGCGCGTCTCGGCTGCGAGTTCACCGAGGAGGACGTCGTCGACTCGGGCCGCAAACAGACGACGAACATCCCGGGGCTGTTCGTTGCGGGCGACGCCTCCCGCGAAGCGCAACTGGCCATCGTCGCGGCTGCCGAGGGGGCGAAAGCCGCGTTCGCCATCAACGCCGCACTTACCCAGGCGGACACCGAAGCGATTGCGAACGGTTCATCCGCCCGGCAGTAAAAACCGGAAGAGGGAGTTGGACGCGAGAATCCCGAGGTGATTCTGCAAAGGAAGCGACTTTCCTGTTGAACTGAGGGCCGACATGTGGGCACGTCTGCGGATGCTCTGGGTCACCGCGCGCGACAGCCTCTGGTTCATCCCCGCGATCATGACCATCTCGGCGACGGCGCTCGCCCTTGTCCTCGTCCAGCTGGAGCGCATCGGCTACCTGCGTGCCGGCAGCCGCGACCATTGGCTCCTGGGAGGGGGTGCTGAGGGGGCGCGGGCGGTCCTGAGCGCCATCGCCGGCGGACTGATCACCGTGACCGGCGTTGTGTTCTCGGTCACCATCGTCGCCCTGCAACTCGCCAGCAGCCAGTTCACCCCGCGCGTGCTCCGCAACTTCACCGCCGACCGCTCGAATCAGGTCGTGCTCGGCGTGTTCATCGGCACCTTCACCTACACGCTGCTTGTGCTCCGGGTGGTGCGCTCGTCTTCGGAGAGTGATGAGGCGTTCATACCGCGCATCGCGATCGGCGTCGCGGTCATTCTGGTGCTGGTCAGCATCGGCTTCCTGATCTACTTCATCAATCACGCCGCCCGCTCGATGCAGATCGCGTTTATTCTCGATCAGGTCACCCGGAGATCCATCGACCAGATCAGGAAGATGTTTCCCGAATCGCTCGGACAGGCGAGTGAAGACGTGGCCGAGGCTCCCGAGATTCCCGACGAACCCGGCTTCGAGATGAAGGCCTGGCGGGCGGGCTATCTGCAGGCAGTCGACGGCGACACGCTCTTCGATCTCGGCCGCCGCGAGCACCTGCTCATCCGCATGGAGTGCCGGATCGGCGAGTTTGTTCTGCCCGGCCAGACAGTCGCCACCCTCTGGCCCGCCGCGGCCATTGACAATCCCATCCTGCAGGCGGTTCACGCCGCCTTCGTACTGGGACCGGAACGGACGCCCGAACAGGATGTGGAATTCGGGATCATCGAGATTTCCGACATCGCCGTGAAGGCACTCTCCCCGGGGATCAACGATCCGACGACTGCCTTCCGCTGCATCGACCGTCTGGGCGAGATTCTCTCCGCCGTCGCGGCGAGGTGCCCTCCCCAGGCGCCGCGCACCCGCCAGGGAAGAGTCCACTTCTACGCCATGCACACCGACTTCGATCGCGCCCTGGCCCTCTCGTTCGACCAGATCCGCCACTTCGGTTCCGACAACCGTGCGGTCATCGGCAAGATCCTCGAGATCGTCCGAATCCTGATCGCCACCACGCCGGAAAGCCGCCGGGAGTCGCTGCGAAAGTTGGAGGCCGAACTGCAGGCCGATCTTGCCGGCGAGTAAGAGAGTATGCATGCATTCGTGCACGCGAAGCGTCCTGCTCAACAGTCTGCATCCTGTTCGGGATGCCTTGATTTCCGTCGAGTCGCCGGGATCGACTACTGGAGGATGGGAGAGGCGTGTGTTAGATTGACGGTCCCGCAATCGGTGATGACACCCTCAGTTGATCCCTCCCCGGAAGTTCGGCGTCGTGTGGCGTTCCTGGAAAAACTGGCTGGCCGCGGCGCTTTGCATCGTGACGCTGCTCACGATGTGCGTGTCGATGGTCCGTCACCGCCACACGGGGGACAAGTCTCACTCGCATGCGCACGGCCCGCATTCGGCCCGGGCGCACGCGCATCATCATCACGCCCATTCCCATTCGCATGCACATCCGCACGGGCACGCACATTCGCATGCCCATGGGCATGCCCACTCGCATTCGCATGGGCATCAGGATCGGCATTCGCATGCGGAGGACGAATCGTCCTTCGTGGAACAGCAACAGGGCTGGCACCTCCACCTGACGCTGCTCGGATGGGAAGTGACCGTCTGGGAACGCGGGGTGGAGATTGTTCGCGTCCCGCAAGATTCCAATGAGCCTTCGCCAGCGCCCCCGCCGGGGACAACCATCTCCTCCGGCGAAGAATGGTTGACGGCGGGAGGCAGTCGTTGGCACCTGCTGGCGTTCGCTTTTCCGCTGCTTCTGCTCCCCACCGGGCGGGTCGCCTGTCCCGTAGGCAAGCGCTCCCTGTCGGGAATCGAGAACGCTCGCATTCCGCCGCAACGGCGCGAACGGCCGCCCGTCCCTCCGCCGAGACAACGGAGAAGCTGACTCAATCGTCGGTGATCTCAGTCTCCGTTTCTCGTTCCGCACGGCACCCGCTGCGCCCGCGGTGCGCTCTGCTTCCGGCATCATCACACCTGGATGACCGGCAAGCCGGCTCGCGCCTCGCGCGGTGCGCACGTTCCGCGCGGCTGGAAGGAATCTCAATGTCCCCATTTTCCACTCATCCCCGCAGGTCATGCGGGGATCTCGTGACGAATCGCGACTTCCCATGTTCTCGAACCGTTGTCAGACCCGTTGCCGAGCGCGTGCGCGGCTTCACGCTGATTGAGCTGCTCGTGGTGATCGCGATCATCGCGATTCTGGTTTCGCTGCTGTTGCCCGCAGTGCAGCAGGCGCGGGAAGCCGCCCGGCGGATGAGCTGCTGCAACAACCTCAAGCAGCTTGGACTGGCGCTGCACAACTACCACGGCGCGCTCCAGACGTTGCCGTTCGGCTATCTGGTGGCCGAGTGGCCGGGAGATCCGGTCGGCGTTCCTGCCGGGCACTATCGCTGGTCGGTGCTGGCGCAACTCACCCCCTACCTCGACCAGTCGAATATCTACAATGCGCTCGACTTCTCGTATCCGATGATTGGCGGGCCGGGGTACGATCCGCCGTATGCGGTGTTCCCGGTCAATCAGGCGGCGGTCGCGACGATCGTCCCGCTGTTCCTGTGTCCCAGCGATCACGGCCGCAAGCTCGTGGAGACCTGGGCGCCGGCCAACTACGTCGCCAGCGCCGGGTCCGGCAGGAATGGCGGCTACACCGAGAACGCCGACGGTGCATTCTTCGTCAATTCGCAGGTGCGGTTTCGTGATTTCACGGACGGGCTGAGCAACACGGCGGTGATGTCCGAGAGCACGCTCGGGACGGGCGGACCGAACCCGACCGCCGCACCGGTCGATCCGCAGCGGGTATTCATCAGCATCCCGACCGGGACGGAGCTATCCGCGACCGCGTGTGATGAGTCGCTCGCGACAGCCTTCAGCACAGCCCGCGGCCGGGCCTGGGCGGACGGGGCGCTGCCTTACGGGCTCTACAACCACTATTACCGCCCAAACGATGATCGCCCCGACTGCATTCGGCACAGCAATCCCGGCTGGAAGGCCGCCCGCAGCATGCACACCGGCGGTGTGAATGTGCTCCTGGGCGACGGAGCCGTCCGCTTCGTCAGCGATTCCGTCGACCTCTCCCTCTGGCAGGCGCTCTCCACCCGCGCGGGAAGCGAAGTGCTCGGCGATTTCTGACGCCGGGAAAACGACGTGAACCACGAGTGTCCCGGCCAGCTATTGCGCCGGGACACTCGTTCGTTCCGCGCGCCCTCAAGTGGACCGACTTCACGACTGCTGCTCCGTCAGCCTTCCAGTTCGATCCACTCGATCGCGCATCGAAAATCGGTGGCGATCAGTTGACAGCGCTGTTTCGCAATCGCTTCGACCTGCCGATACTCTCCAGGCCCAAACCGGACCCGCATCAGGCAGGTGTCTCCGCAGCGGTCCCGCATCATCATGCGGAACATCCAGTGTTTCGTACCCTTCGGGAGCCCCTTTCGCTCAATGTATTTTGTGCGATCCACCTTCAGGGGAATCGGAAAGATGGGCCGGGTATCGATATCCTTCGCACTGACTTCGACGTTGCAGGTTTGCAGCAGGAATTCACAGTACTCCCGCTTTGCACGCGACTGCGTTGCCCCGTCCTCGTACCAATACTTCTGAGGCGGATACGGCTTGTATTCGCAGCAGACTCCACCGGGCGGAGAGCAATTGCCGGGAGGACATTTCATCAACGGTGCTCCTGATGACTTGCCGGCAGGCGCGCCTGCTTCTCATTCAAACACAATCTCCCCGAACACGCCGCGGTCGTCGATCTTCGTATTCCCCAGGGTTGAGGACCAGATCGAGCGATCGACTTTTCCCGGCTGTGCCGGATGGTTGCGGGCGAAGTTGCCGCGCCAGGTGGTGCCGGGAGTCGGGGGCTCGGTCTCCAGCGTCTTGAAGGGAATTGTGATCAGCGCGTGCCAGCGGTGCTCATCGGCATCCATGCGCGACTCGCTCTGCCAGTCGCCGTTCCAGGTCGGATCATCCTGTCCGAAACGCGGGTCGATCGGATCGGTGATCAACCCCGCGACAGCGTCCCACCGGCTCTTCGCGTTCGCTCCCGCCAGGAAGCGGTACGCGACGTCGCGCCCGGCGAGCGGCGCGAGATAAAGATCGAGCGATTCCTGCGTGCTCAGGTCGCGGTCGCGATTGAACGCGGGGAACTCGGCAGGGCCGTCGGGCTCCAGTTCACACTCCGCCCGCACGTACAGGTTCGTCTCGTCATACAACAGGCGGAGCGTCGTCCTGCGGGGCAGCCGGGTCAGTGGCGGCAGGAAGGTGAGTTCGTTCGCCGGGACCGACTGCCACTGCGAAGCCTCCAGCGTGACCGGGCCAGCGCTCCGGAAGACCGTCAGTCGCTTCTTACCCGGCAAAGGCGCCGCGCGGAGTGACCGGGTGTCCCAGTTGAGGCATGTGTTCGCATACGGTTCCTGATAGCCGTTGTAAGCGAGGCGAAGATGTGGCGCACTGTGCCCGGGGAAGGGAAACAGCACATGCGACCAGCCGGGAAGCGGTTGGGGCTGCCCGCGTTCGTTGTAGAGCGCATCAATTGCGGCGTTGCGGGCATCGATCGCATCGAGCAGGCGGTCGCGTGACGCGGCATCGGGATAGATCTCAAACGCGTGATACAGGTGTACGACGCGGGCCAGGTGACGCACCCATTCGAACTCTCTCCGCACCACCGCCAGCCGCGTCCTGACTTTCTCCGTGTTCGCGAGCCGTTCCGCCTGCGTGAGATCGGCATCGAGCGCGGCCAGCACGCCGGGCGGGTAGAGGAACGCAATCAGCGCGAACGGATCGGTGACGGTCTTGCGGCGGCGGCCCTCAATGGTGTGGTAAGTCCAGGCGTCGTTGCGCGTGCCGATGTGATCGGAATACAGGTTGATCGCGTGATAGAGCTGATCGTAGAACGAACGCATGGGGAACGCCGCCTTGCCAAACGCGGCATCACAGAACTCGGGCATGAGATCCTTCGCGGCATTGTGCTCGGGATCATCGAACATGCGTCCCATGACGTAATACACCGGGCCTTCCAGCCCGAACAGCACGCCATTCCCGTCGCGGTAAAGCGACTGGATCCGGTTCGCCACGAGCCGCTTCGCCTGCGCTTCGACGAATCCCGGCGTGCGCATCGGCGTATAGCGGGTGCCCATGTTCGGCGTGGAATTGTAGATATAGCCGGTGAAGCCGCCCGGCACTTCGTACTCGCGCCACGGCGCGATATCCTCTTCGTTCGTGCCGGTGAGCATGATCCGCGTATTCGCGGGGAACTTCCGGAAGCTCTTCGGTGGATTGGCGGTGAGGATGTAGGACATCATCGTCACCGACTTGCCCGGATGCGATTTCAGCAGCCGCTCGGCAATCCGGCGGTTGAAGATCCAGATCTTCTCGCCCCAATCCTTGCCCGTGTCGTAAAGCTTCTCGCAGTTCTCGCACTGACATTCGCGAAAGCCGTCCGGCTGTCCGAGATCGACCGCTGCGCTCCCCTCATCGAACTTCTTCGCCATGTACTGGTAGATGAGTTCCTGCACGTCGGGATTCGAGAGGCAGTACTGCGCGTTGCCGTTGCCCGCTTTCCACCGCTCGCCGCTGAGGAGCGCGAAGTATTCCGGGTGCGATGCGTTGTACTCCGCCGGGGGGACCGCGGCTTCCCAGGTGTGGCCGCCGAACGGCTCATCCACCCGGGGAAAGCGATTCGTCGCCAGGTCGTAAAAGCTGCTGCTGGCCGGATAGGACATGTTCGACCGGATGACGGGCGTCTTCTCCCGCTGGAGATCCGCGGGCAGCGTGCAGGTCTTCACCGGCAAAAACTCGATTGCCGGTGACGCGAGCAGGTCGATCTTCGCGGCGGCTCCCAGCGGTGCCCGCGGGGCAATTTCCGGATACAGGAACCGCACCCCCATGAACTCACGCAGAAAATCCGCCGCGGCCTTGGCGGAACCGAACCGGTCCATGCCCTCGATCCGTCGTTTTGAAGGATCGCGTGAAAACGGCGAGGCGTGATCGTGGCCGGCGATGATCACATCCGTCCCGACGACGCGCAGTACATAGCTCCAGTCCTTGAGCTTCGTGACATCGACGCCGTGCTGCCGGGCGAACGCCGTGTTGCCCAGGTAGATCGCCGGCTTCGCCGGTTCGCGTTCCCTCTCGGCGAGCACGGGAACCTCGGCACCGTTTGCCTTGAAGGCGGTCTGCACGAGGCGGGCGACCTGCGCGACCCCCTCGGCGACGGCAGCTGTCTCGTGCTCATCCGGCACGACGATCTGATAGTCGGACTGGCCGTCGCGGAGCAGCACGACCTCGGCGGCCGCCGCGAAACTGCACGAGACGAACGAACCGATCGCGAGAATGCAAAACGCAGCGCCGTATCTCATGAGCGTGTCCTGACAGTTGCCGCTTTCGGGGAGCCGGGTTCGGAAACAATGCAGATCCCCCAGTTCTACTCGACGCCACTGCGGCAGGCCACAACCGAGTCGCGGGAAGCAGAAAGTCTCCTCGGGACAGCGAATGCAACGCTCTCTCCGGAGAACCGTCCAGGCCCGGTCGCGGCCCCGGCCAGCCGCAGGAGCACAAGGCCCGCCGGCCACTGAGTCGGGTTGCCCCCCTTTCCGCCGGCGCTATACTACAAGCGAGGCTCTCCACCGCCCGGGCGCTTCCCCCTGCGCATGTTCTCCCCTTCGAAGTGGCAATGCATATGTCGAGCAGTTCCTCCCGACCGACGACTCTTCGCGAGCTGCGCGAGAGCGGCTGGGTTTCAAAAACGGTCAAGCAAGAAATTCGCGACAACTTCATGCGGGCCCTCGCCGATGGGGACGAACTCTTCCCCGGGATCATCGGCTACGAGGAAACCGTCATCCCCGAGGTGAACCTCGCCCTGATCGCCGGGCACGACATGCTGTTTCTCGGCGAAAAGGGACAGGGAAAGAGCCGGCTGATGCGGACGCTCGTCCGCTTCCTCGATGAGGCGATTCCGTACATCGATCTCCCCGAAGCCCCGCTGCACGACGATCCTTACCGCCCCATCAGCAAGGTCTGCCGCGAGTTCGTCGCCCGCACGCCCGAAGCCGAAGTCCCCATCGGCTGGTGGAAGCGCGAAGACCGCTACGTCGAGCGGCTCGCCCCGGGAACGAAGTTCGCCGACATCATCGGCGAGATCGATCCCGCCAAGCTCGCCGGCGGAACGAGCATGTCCGCGGAAGAAGCCCTGCACTTCGGCCTCATCCCGCGAATGCATCGCGGCGTGTTCGCGATGAACGAGCTTCCCGAACTCGATGAACTGGTGCAGGTCGGACTGTTCAACATCCTCGAAGAGCGCGACGTGCAGATCCGCGGCTATCCCGTCCGCTTCGACATCGATGTGCTGATCCTCTTCTCGGCGAACCCCTCAACCTATAACCGCAGCGGCAAGGTCATTCCGCAATTGAAGGACCGGATCGGCTCGGTCATCCACACGCACTATCCGCGCGACCGGCAAATGGGAATCGAGATCACCGAGCAGGAAGCGGGAATGAATCTCGGCGGCGAGTTCCCCGTTCTCGTCCCTCCCTTCATGCGCGAGATCATCGAAGAGATCAGCATCGTCGCCCGCGCGTCGAAGTACATCGATCATCAGTCGGGCGTCAGCGCGCGGTTCAGCATCGCCAACTACCGCACGATGATCGCCAGCGCCCGCCAGCGGGGAGCGCGGCTCGGCGAGAAACCTGCCGTCCCCCGGATCAGCGACCTGGGACACCTGTATTCGTCGTCGCTGGGGAAACTCGAGCTCGATCTGATGGGCAGCCATCAGATGTCGGAGCGGCAGGTCCTCGACTCTCTCGTTGCCGAGGCGATCCGCAACGTCTTCGAGGAGTACGTCGACCGCCACGGGCTCGAAGAGATCTCGCAGATCTTCAGCGAAGGGGTCAAGATCGAGGTGGGGGACATGCTTCCCTCGGCCACGTATGCCGAGCTTCTCAAACGCGTCCCCCCCGCCTGGGAAAAGGCGTTCGAAGTGAACGCGTCGAGCGACCCGGCCGTGCGGGCCTCGTGCGTCGAATTCGTGCTCGCCGGGCTGTATGCGACCGACCGCATTTCCCGCTCGCAGCGGCACGGGAGAATCGTCTATGACTTCTCGTGAACGTCGCCCCGCACAGCCGCTCGGAGGTGTGATCCACACCTATCAGAAGTACGATCCGCGGAAGTTCCCCAGTCCGACGCAGCATCCGCCCGACCTCGTCTCCCCCGCCTTCGAGCACATGCTCGCGTACGGCGACCTGCGCGAGTTGAGCGAAGAGGAACTCGCCCGGGCCGTGCATCTCGACATCAATCAGATTGCCGGGCTCGGGCCCAGTCTCGATGCCCTGCGGCAGATGCTGCTCGAACGGAAGCGGAAGATCCTCGAGAAGTACGAGACATCGAAAGTCAAAGCCGACGCCGAGAAACAGTTTCAGGGGCGGGCGAAGAAGATGTCTCCCCCCAAGCCGCTCAGCGATGCGTTCCGCAAGGCGGTCCGTTCCGAGCAGATCCGCGACCTCGAACGCCTGTGGTACCGCAGCGGCGACGAACGCTCTCCCTTCGCGCGGCAGCTCCTGCAGCTCATCGATTCGCTCGGCGACAAGTATCAGGTCGATGAGCTGGCGGCGAACTACGAGTTCACCGGCCGCACGCCGATGTCGATCCCGCAGGCACTTGAAATCAAGGAAGAGCTGGACACGATCGAGCGGCTGTTGAAGCAGCTTGAGGAAGCGGAGAAGACCGCCCAGATCGCCGTCATCGACTTTCAGGAGCTTTCACAGTTCGCCGACGAAGGGCAGATGGACGAGCTTGCGAACCTGCAACGCCAGGTCGAAGAATACCTGCGGCAACTCGCCGAGCAGCAGGGACTGGAGAAAGGCCGCCGCGGCTATCAGCTCACGCCACAGGCATATCGGCTGTTCCAGGGGAAACTGCTCGAACGGATCTTCAGCGAACTCGAAGCGTCGCGGAGCGGGCGGCACCAGGGGCCGATCCTCGGCGAAGGGGCCGTCGAGCTGCAGACGACGAAAGAGTACGAGTTCGGCGACTCGATCACGCACATGGACATTCCCGCGTCGCTGATCAACGCGATGCTGCGGAGCGGCGCGACCCTGCCGGTGCGGATGAAGCCCGAAGACATCGTCATCCACCGCACCCGCAACAATCCGAAGTGCGCGACCTGCGTGCTGATGGACATGAGCGGCTCGATGCGCTACGGCGGGCAGTACATCAACGTGAAGCGGATGGGACTCGCCCTCGACGGCCTGATCCGCAAGGAGTACCCGGGCGATTACCTGCAGTTCATCGAGATGTACACGTTCGCGAAGCCGCGGCACGTGAGCGAGCTTGCCGGGTTGATGCCGAAGCACCCGACGATTTTCGATCCGGTGGTCCGCCTGCGGGCCGACATGAGCCGCGAGGACATGAGCGAAGTGCTCATTCCGCCGCACTTCACGAACATTCAGCATGCGCTGCAGATGGCGCGGAAGTTCCTCGCGACCCAGGACACGCCGAACCGTCAGATCATCCTGATCACCGACGGATTGCCGACGGCCCACTTCGAAGGCCCGATCCTGTACCTGCTCTATCCATCCGATCCGAAGACCGAGCAGGCGACGATGCGCGAGGCGCTATTGTGTCAGCGGGAGGGGATCACGATCAACATTTTCCTTCTTTCCAGCTGGTCGCAATCGCACGAGGATATCCGCTTCGCGCACCGCATGGCGGAATCGACGAAGGGCCGGGTCTTCTTCACCGGCGGCCGCGACCTCGACCGCTACGTCGTCTGGGACTACGTCAGCCGGCGAAAAAGCATCATTTCGTGATGTCACCTGAGCCGCCGGATTCATCCCGGCTGCCTGCTTCACCCTGAACGCACCGCACTTGCCTCCGACTCACATCCCCGAAACACGATCAAATCAGGATGTGGCGGGCGAGACACGACGCGTGGGGTATGGAACGCGCGGACGTTCTTGAATCACGCCGATGTTCCCCAGTGTTCACATCGCGCCCGCACCGCGGAGATCAACTCCGCGGCTCATCGTCAGGACCGGGTTCGCCAGCATTGGCCGACGCGGGCGCGGCGTGATACTCTAAAGGCGCACGAGTGTCGGGCGACAAGATCGGAATGTCTCCCGTCCGCTCCCGTGCACCAGGCGTGCTCGTTCTCCGGTTCTCGATCTCTGTTGAAACTGACGTATGCGCATTATTGCGGGAAAGTATCGGCGGCGGACGCTGCTCACCAATCCAGGCGAAACCACGCGCCCGATTACCGACCGGGTGAAAGTGATCCTGTTTGACCGGATCGAAGGGTATCTGCCCGACGCGCACGTGGCGGACATCTTCGCGGGGACCGGGACGATGGGGCTCGAGGCCCTGAGCCGGGGAGCGTCGACCGTCGTTTTTTACGAGCAGGACCGCAGGGCGCACGAGCTGCTCCAGCAGAATGTCGCGAAGCTGCACGTGGAGGAAGAGACGGTCTGCTGGCGGGTGGATGTGCTGCGGACGTCGTTTCGCCCGAAGGGAGTCGAGAACTTCCTGCCGTACAACGTGATTTTCTTCGATCCGCCGTACCGGATGACGCCCTCGATCAAGCCCGGCTCGCCGCTGTTCAAGTCGCTCGTGCGGCTGGCCAATCCGGAGATCAGCGCCGAGGATGCCCTGCTGATTCTCCGCTGCGAACGGCGGGCGGAGTTTTCCCTCCCCGAAGCGTGGCGGCTGGATCAGTCGATCATCGAGAATCGCATGGCGCTGCACTTCTTCCGCCGCGGTGCCGAGACACCGCGCATCGAGGCCGAGGGCGAACCAGCCGCCGAAACGATCGGCTAGGTGCGTCGTTTCTTTTCTCTCCGCAGCGGAATCGGCGGGGAGCCCTGCCTGCGAAGCGTCGCTTTACTTCTCACGGACCATTCCCCGTGGGAAAAAAGTCTCGCCCCGGGAACGCTGACTCTCCGGGCGAAACGGTTGTATGATTGTTCCGCGTTTCATGCGGAGGCGGACGGCTCATCAGGACAGTAACGGTCCATCCACACAGGAGGAGACGGCAGCATGCATGTGTTCGATCGGTTTCGACTGGACGGCAAGCGGATGTTCATCACCGGCGGAAGCCGCGGCCTCGGTCGCGAAATGGCGCTCGCGATTGCCGAGGCAGGAGCCGACTGCGTCCTGGTCGGCCGCGATGCCGAGAGCCTCGAAGCAACCGCCGCCGACATTCGCGAGCGCGGGCGTGAGGCGGCGATTCTCGTGGGAGACGTCGGCATCCCCGCCGAAGCCGAGCAGATCTGTCAGACGGTGATCGACGAATACGGCCCGATCGACATCCTGATCAACAACGTCGGCGGACGGCGGATCGACATCCCCACCACCGAAATGCCGGTCGAAGAGTGGCAGAAAATCATCGACCTGAACCTCACAAGCACCTTCGTGTGTACGAAGATGATCGGCGGCGCGATGCTGGCCCGCAGCCAGCGGGGACGGGTGATCAACGTCGCCTCGATTTCGGGGATGGTCGCCAACCGGGGGATCGGCGGCCGCAGTTACGAAACGAGCAAGGCCGCGGTGATCGCATTCACGCGGGCGACCGCCGCCGACTGGGCGCCGTACGGCGTGACGGTCAACGCGATTGCTCCCGGGGGGTTCATGACGGCTCCGAATGTCCGCTGGGCGGAGCAGAATCCCGAGATTATCGAGTCGTTCAAGGCCCAGATTCCGATGCGGGATTTCGGCCAGCCCGAGGACCTGGGACCGCTGGCGGTGTACCTGGCGAGCGATGCCTCGCGCTACATGACAGGGGCGGTCCTGGTCATTGATGGGGGCTACACTTTGTGGTAAATCAGGTAAAACAGTACTTCGCAATAGAGATATCCACCAACAAAAATCGGCCTTCTCAGGGGGGTCTGGCGACACAAATGTGGAATTTCACAAGATTTGTTGTCTCATTTGCGAACGTTCATTTGACTCCCGGGAGGGGAAATCCTTATAATCGGGCTTAATGCTGGCTTAATCTTCGGAGAGGATCGAGCCGGCGGGATTGCAGAGTGCGTCCGCAATCCTCACCGTGTGCGACCTGATGCGCGAGCGGGCCAGACACGCGGGACATCTACCCCGCCAACTTAGTGGTCAGGTTGGACACGAATGGCTGTCTCTCTGAGCCTCGGCTGCTCCGCCGAGCCGATACGACACGGCCCTTCGGGCAGGGGGTTGTTACGTGTCGTACGCATCGACTCTGTGTCTTCCTTGCTTCCTTCCTTATTACGGAACCGTCTCACTATGAATGCGAAGCGTCGTCCCGCGTTTACCCTGATCGAGCTGCTCGTTGTGATCGCGATCATTGCGGTGCTGATCGCGCTGCTGCTCCCCGCCGTGCAGCAGGCCCGTGAGGCTGCCCGCCGTTCCCAGTGCCGCAATAACCTCAAGCAGCTTGGTCTTGCCCTGCACAACTACCACGACGTGGCGAACACGCTTCCGCCGGGGTGGATTGGTGTGACAACCACGCCCGCAAGCGGTGGCCGTTGGGGTTGGGGTACGATGATCCTGCCGTATCTGGATCAGGCCCCGCTCTTCAATTCTCTGGGCACTGGTGCAGGGACGGATGCCGGTGGAACATCGCGAGCGGGTTATGCAGCAGTGCTGACGACCCTCGCTGCCAATTCGACCGCTAATGCACTCCTGCAGACTCCCCTGGCGGTTTACCGCTGCCCGTCAGATGTGGGAAGCAACACTGTCGAATTCACCCCTGGTTCGCTCCCGAGTTCGGCAGTCACGTACGGCCGCACAAACTACCTCGGTGTTGTCGGAAATGTGGCGATGGGTACGACGCCGATCACCACCGCGACGGCCAATGCGAACGGAACATTTGCCCAGAACAGCCGCCGGAACTTCCGCGACTATACTGACGGTCTGAGCAACACGATCGTGGTCGGCGAGCGCCGCTCGCCGGGAACTGAGAACACGCTGCAGGTCGGCGGCAACGGATGGTGGGCGGGGGTTCCGGACGATACGACCTCGACCGCAACCGCAGTCGGGATGGCCATGCATGTGGGCAGCACGTTGTATCGGATGAACTCCTCGGACGCCGCTACCCCCACCACCTCAGAACGCCTCCAGGCGTTCAGCAGCCTTCACGAAGGCGGTGCCCACTTCCTCATGGGTGACGGTGCGGTGAAGTTCATCAGCGAGAATATTGATAGCGGAACGACCGTGAGCGGCACCGGAATGCGGACTTACCAGAAGCTTGGCGCGATTAACGACAACCAGGTGGTCGGCGACTACTAAGCCCCCATCGCTCTGGCGACCATTCGGATGATCGCACAAACGGCCGCTCCCGAGCGGCCGTTTGTTTTTTTATGCGCGAAGCGAAAACGGACACGCCCGGCCCGTTGAGTCGCCGGTATCAACCTGAGCCGTCGAGTTTATCCCGGCGGCCCGCGCCGCCCTGAGCGCAGCGCACTCGCCTCCGATCACCATCCTCACGACGCCATCGAAACACACGGCGGCGGTCGATACGCCAGGCAGTCGTGTTGAAGGCGCGGGCGTTCCTGATCCGCGCCGAGGGTGCCCTACAGGCCACATCAACCCCGCACCGCGGAGATCAACTCCGCGGCTCCTCGTGGGGGAGGCAAAAGTCGCCGCTGGGTGAATTGCGTGCGAATCAATGCGATTTGAGCACGGCATCAATATGACTGCGCGTTTTCTGCGGATTCGCCCCCCGACAGTCATTTGCGCAGGAATTTCAACTCTCCGCAAACCCATTATCAGTCAGTAAGTTGCGACAGAACCGACAGCCCGTCGCAAAAATGCGGCACGCTCCTTGCGATACGTATCAGGTGTCAAACGGACAACTTCGCAGCTGACACGAGCACACGAGGAGCTTCATCATGACGAACTTCAAGCAAACAACGCTGGCTCTCGCCCTCTCGGTTTTCGGACTCGTGGGGGGCGCTCAGACGGTTCAGGCCGGCCCGGTTAGTTACCACCTCGACGACCTCGCCCTGCAGCTTCAGCGGCAATCGCAGCAGCTGTACTGGGAATTCCGGAACCACTACAGCCACACGCCGAGCTACCGGCACCTGATCTCCGACGCCAGCGAGATGTACCAGCTGTCCGCCCACGTGCACGAAGTCGCCCATCACGGCGGCAGCCCGGCCCACCTGCAGGCGGATCTGCAGAAACTCGACCGGTTGTTCCACCACGTCGAAGACCTCGTTCGGGACATCGAGCGCAACCACGGCCATCCCTGGCACGGCGGACACATTCATGGTGATACGCGGCACGTGCGGCGGATTCTCGCCTCGATGGAGGACACGCTCCACCACATGCTGCACGACGTGACTCCCGCGCCGATGGTCCGGCCGGTTCCCCGGGCCCAGGCGGTGCCGCCGCTCGTCCCCCGCTCCTCCCGCTCGGGAGTGATCTTCAACGGTCGCGGCTTCTCGGTGCAGATCGGGCGCTAACCATGATGGATGGATGTCACGGGAATCAATGCCGGCGGGAGAAACCACCTGGAGTCTCCCGCCGGTTCGCGGAATGACGAACGCATTTCACGACGGATCTGCGGCCTCTCTGAAGTACAACTTCTGTCATCACGATGAAGGCAAACGGAGTGCGCGATGAAACGCCTGGCCATGAGCCTGTGTTGCCTGACGGGACTGGTGAACCTGGTCGGCTGTTGCAGTGTCGGATACACCGGCCACAGCCTCACGCGAGGGTATGGTTCTTACACGACGACGGCTGAATTCATCGGGAGCGAAAAGGAGCAGGAGAGAAGCAACCGGGAGATTGTTCCCGTGAGTGCCCGGCTCTCACAGACTGCGGCGGGGGCAATCGGAAGCGGCGGAAAATAAGAGCGGGGAGAAGCTCAGCCGTCCTGCTTCTCATCCTCATCAAGAATCGCCTGGAGCCGGTTGATGGCCCGGGTGAGCATCACGCGAATGGCGCCGTCGGTTTTGCCAAGTTGCTGGGCAATCTGTTTGGTGGGCAAACCTTCGACGTATCGCAGCCTCAGGGCCTCGCGGCTCTCTTCCGGAAGGGCGGACATCGCCTGGAGGAGCCGAAATTCCCGCTGGTCCCGGGAGAATGCTTCGCTGGGACTGGTAATGCTGGCGACCAGCATTTCGATCAACGCCGCCGGGCGACTTTCGCTGGCCGGTGATCCCAGCGAGACTTCACGCTCGGTGCTTCGTTTCTGGGCGGCGACGAATCGGCGATGGGCGTCGATGATCCGCTGTTCGGAAAGCTGGCAGAGCCAGCCGAACGGATCGCGACCGCCGGCGAGATCCTGCTCCGGCGCCCGCAGGGCCGAGATCATCACTTCCTGTAGAATGTCATCGGGCTCGATTTTGCGACGGAGAGCCGAGCCCAGGCTGCGGTCGATGTAAGCCAGCAGCCGCGTCCGGTGCTCTTCGACGAACTGCACGATCGCATCGCGGTCGCCTCGCCGCACACGATCAATCAGGGATGTATCGGGTGAAGCCATGCGGAACTCCCACGACGAATCGATTCACGAGGCGACGAGAACAGCGATCTCCACTCACCTGCATCGTAGCTCGCGCCCGGAACACGCGAAAGAGGAGTCGCCGGATTTCGCCGACGACGGCTTCGCGCTTCGCACGGGCCGCGATAGAGTGGACGGCGGACCTCACGCAGGGAGCGGCACGGTGTCGGTGAGCAGCGCACAGCCGGAAATGAACCCCACGGATATCGCCGCGACGTGGACGATTCTTTCCACGCAGGTCGAGGCCTTCATCCAGGCGTGGGACACGACTCCCGAAACCACGACCAGGCCGCCGCATCCGCGCGATTTCCTGCCGGAGGAGGCGTCCGGCGTGCGGCAGGTCCTGCTCGTCGAACTGCTGAAGGTCGACCTCGAATACCGCTGGCTGCATCGCGGACTGCCCAAGACGGTCGCCGAGTATCTGGCGGAGCTTCCCGAACTGGGCGAGACGCCCCCCGCCGACCTGCTCTACGAAGAGTTTCACATCCGCCGGCAGTCGGGCGACACGGTCGATCCGCAGGAGTATTTCGAGCGTTATCCGTCCCGCGCGAACGAGTTGCGGCGGCTCCTGGGGGTGGAAGACGTCAACCGCACGACGTCGATGTTCAGCGGCCGTCGACACGCACAGATCGCGGCCATCGAAGCGGGAATGCAGATCGACGATTTCGACCTGCTGACGCACCTCGGCAAGGGGGCGTTCGCGAGCGTTTTCCTCGCCCGGCAGCGGTCGATGCAGCGGCTGGTCGCGCTCAAGGTCTCGGGAGATCGCGGCACAGAAGGGCAGACCCTCGCACAGCTGGATCACGACCACATCGTGCGGGTTTTCGACCAGCGCGTGCTGAAAGACCAGGGGCTGAGGTTGCTCTATATGCAGTACGTCCCGGGGGGAACACTGCATGCCGTCGTGGAGGCGGCGCGGCAGATTCCGATTTCCGAACGGACCGGCCGGCTGCTGCTCGATGTGATCGATCGGGGGCTGGAGAATCGCGGCGAGTCGCGCCCGTCGGATTCGCCAATCCGGCAGCGTCTCGCCGGCAGCCGCTGGCCGGAAGTCGTTTGCTGGCTGGGAGCCCGGTTGGCACGCGCGCTCGATTATGCACACCAGCATGGAGTTCTTCATCGGGACATCAAGCCGGCCAATGTCCTGCTGACCGCCGACGGTTCCCCCAAGCTGGCCGACTTCAACATCAGTTTCAGCTCGGAACTTTCGGGCGCGACGCCCGCGGCGTACTTCGGCGGCAGTCTGGCGTACATGTCGCCCGAGCAGCTCGAAGCCTGCAACCCCGCCCACGAGCGGAAACCGGAAAGCCTCGACGGCCGCAGCGACCTCTACTCGCTCGGAGTGATGCTCTGGGAGCTGATGATCGGCAGCCGCCCTTTCACCGACGAACAACTCTCGACCGGCTGGGGAGGGACGCTGGAGCGAATGACGGCCCGGCGGCGGGCGGGAATCGATCCTGAACTGCTCGCGCAGATTTCATCACAGGGACTTCCCGGGATGGATCTCGTGTTGAGCCGCTGCCTCGCCTCCGAACCGGACGACCGCTATTCCACCGGTGCCGAGCTGGCCCGCGACCTGGAACTCTGCCTGCAACCACAAACGCAACGGCTGCTCGCTCCCGCTTCGCAGTTCAGCTGGAGGCAGCTGGCGAGACGGTTTCCGCTGTCGAGTATCGTCGCCATGGCGTTCGTGCCGAACGTCGCGATGGCGGTCTTCAACTATGTCTACAACGAGCAGCAGATCATCCGGCCGCTGTTCGAGAAGCAGCCCGCCGCTTATGACGTCTTCTTCCGCGTGCAGGCGACCGTCAATGCGATTGCCTTTCCCCTGGGACTGGGGCTGGCGGCCTACCTGACACGGGGCGTGGCCCGGGCGATGCGGAGTCCTTCATATCGTCGCGAGCTGAGTTTCGAAGAGCTTCAGGCGCTGCGCAAGCGAACGTTGCGTCTGGGGCATTTCGCGGCGATTATCGGCACGGTGCTCTGGTTCCTCGCGGGGCTGGCGTACCCGGTTGCCATCCATCTGGGACTCGGGGGAGTGCCGGGCTGGGTCTATCCGCACTTTCTGGCCTCGATGACGCTGTGCGGACTGGTCGCGGCGGCGTATCCGTTTCTCACGGTCACGTTCCTCGCGCTGCGGAGTTTCTATCCTCCGCTGATCCGGCTGGATTCGATTCGGGCGGCCGACCTGGAACAACTGATTCGCCTGGGGCGGCTGAGCTGGCTGTACCTGCTGCTGGCGGCATTCGTGCCGATGCTCGCGGTCGGCACGCTGGTGCTGACAGGCTCGACGGCCCAGTTTGCCCTGCGGATTCTGTGCGGGCTGGGACTTGCGGGATTGCTGCTGGCGTTCGCACTCGTGCGGACGATCCAGAGCGATCTCGCCGCGCTCGCGCCTGCCGTCTCCCTGCCGGGCACTTCGGCGGAGACAACGAGCGAATCGTTCGGCCACTTCTGACGGCGCGTACTCTACGGGCCACTTCTGACCGGCAGCGTCTGTGCCGGGCAAGCCGCCTCATTTACAGGGCTTGCCGGGCAGGCAGTTTTGCGGGAAGCCACGGCTCATCTGGAGCCGCCTGATCGACAGCGGGAGGGGAGATGGGACATTCCACACAATGGACAGGTTGCACTGCCAGCAGTTCCCCCAGCTCACTACACGAGTTCTCGCGGAGGCGCTCGAATCGACCGGTGAGAACCGGCCCGGCCTGCACAAGCATGCACCGCTCGGCGAGCCCCCTGCCGTCGCTCGCGATGAACAATCACGCGAGACCGATTCGCGGTTGTCGCTGCTTTCCGATGGATTAATCGCCGCAGCCCTCTGCCTGCACCTGTGGATTCTGCTCTCTGTCTCCGCGGGTTTGCTGCAACAGAGCGACCGCACGAATCACGTCCACACAGTTCGGGACCGTACAGCGCGAAGCAGCCCGACCGGGGCGATCCCCTCAAGTCGGGCTGCTTATTCTCCTGCGGATGTCGTGACGAAATCGCCGCGCATGAAATCGTCGCGCACGGGGTGCGATCAGCAGCGCGACGGGCTTACTTTTGCAGAACAAATTTTTGTGCCCGCTGACCGATGATGTCGCCGGCGTAAATGTTCCCCTGCGAGTCGAGCGCGATCGCATGCACCCAGTTCAGATCGCCCGGCTGCTCCTTGCCGTCTTCCCCCTTCGGGATCGTCCAGAGTTCGAGCAGCTTGCCGGCGGTGTTGAACTTCATGAACACCTGATCTTTCGGCGGACAGCCGAGGACGACGTCGTCTTTCCGCCACGGCATCGGCGAGGAACCGCACACCCAGATCTCGTCTTTCGACGTCACCCAGAATCCCCAGGGGACGAGAACGTTCCGCCATTCATCGAGCAGCTTGCCCTCCTGGTTGAAGACCTGCACGCGGACGTTGTTCCGGTCGGCGACGTACAACCGCCCTTTGGAATCGAGGGCGACCGCGTGCGGCAGGCTGAACTCGCCCGGGCCGGTGCCCATCTTGCCCCAGGAGTTCACGAACTTGCCGTTCCTGTCATAGTGGACGACGCGGTTGTTTCCGTAGCCGTCGGAGACGAACACCTCGCCGGAAGGTGTAATCGCCATGTCGGTCGGCTGGTTCAGGTGATATTCATCGTCGCCCGCTTTTCCACGGGTGCCGATCTCCTTGAGCAGCTTTCCTTCAGGGGTGAACTGCATGATCACATGATGGCCGATGTCGGCAACCCAGATGTTGCCGTTGTGATCGATCTTCAGGTGATGGGCGGTCTTGATGTAGTCCTCGCCCCAGGCGCGCAAAAACTTTCCGTTCGAGTCGTAGACCTGCACCGGAGGGACCGCCCGCGTGAAGACGTACACGTTGTCCTGTGCATCGACGGCAACGCCGGGGACATGCCCCCACTTCACCTCGTCGGGCCGCTGCGGCCAGCTCGGATCGACCGTATAAGTTTTGGCGAGGCTGACGCGCGGGAAGTTCGGGAGCTTCGGCGGTTCTTCCTGCGCGCCGGCGATGGAAAGAGGCGCGACACAGAGGGCGGCGAACGCGACCGATTTCCAGAACTTCACGGTCCAGCGGGAACGATGAGCGCAGCAGACGCGGGACATGGGGACCCTTTCCAGAGAGTGAATCTTCAGCAACAGGCCTGACGCATGTACATCCAGCGGGCCCGATTCTACCGGATCACCCGAGCCGATCCCAGCACCGATCCAGTCCTCCGGGGGATCTTTGTTCAGCATCACCAGAGCGCGTTCAGACTTTCTCTGAGTGAACGCCGGGTTGCCTGACGAGCGCCCCTTCGCGGGTCTTCCCTGCCTCAGGCTGCGGAACTTCTCCGGGGGGAAAGGAAGCAGTTGTCCGGCTTTCTTCTCTCCAGCGCGCCACCTACCGTTCAAGGAGTGGAACGAAGTGAACTCGTCGAAGGCGACGGAGATGTCGGCGTAAAGGAGCAGACGATGCGGTACGGATGGACGCGGATCGGTGTCAGTTTCGGATGCATGGCGACCCTGGTTGCGGGAACGTACCTGGTGTCGGCCCAGGACAGACAAACGCAGCAGGAACAGCAACAGCAGCAGCGAAGCGCGACTCAATCGCCGGGGCATGCCAGTCACGCGCCTGTCCGGCTTCCTCCGGCGGACGGGGTGATGGAGATCCGGGCGGAACTTCCCCAGGAGATCCGCGTCGGAGACAGCTTCACCTACGAGATTCATGTCAGGAACGTCACGGACAATCTCGTCCTGCACGACGTGACCATTGCCCAGCAGACGCCCGAAGGATTCCAGATCGAATCCTCACAGGTGAGTGAGGCAGGAGCGGCACAGGAAGGCGGAGCCGCGAACCAACGGAACGGCGCCGCCCGGCAGGGGCCGAAAGACGCGCAGCAGCGGGAACAACACCCGCAGCAGCAACAGCAGGGTGAAGCGAAGCAGGACGATGCGAGCGAGGATGAAGCGGGACAGGATGCGGAGAAAGCCAGTCAGCAGGCCGCCTCTCCTTCAGAAAAAGAACAGGCGAAAGAGCAGGACCAGCAGCAGAAGCAGGCCAGGCGCAAAGCGCAGCGGAAGCAGCGCAAGCAGTCGCGCCAGGCGGGAAACCAGTCCGAATGGACGATCTCGAAACTGGAGCCCGGGGAAGAACGGACGATCCAGGTCACGGCGGCTTCCGATCAGGAAGGCCAGTTCAACGCCTGCCTCACGATCACCAAATTTACTCCCGCGATCTGCCTCTCGACGAAGTTCGTGAAGCCCGAACTGGAGATCGTGAAGCGCGGCCCGGAAGAAGTGGGGCTCTGCGAAGAGATCGAGTTCGAATACTTCGTGAAGAACACCGGCACCGGGAACCTCGAGAAGTTCACCGTTCAGGATGAACTTCCCGAAGGACTGAAAACCATTGAAGGCGAGGATTCTCTGGCCTTCGAGGTGGACGGACTCAAGGAGGGTGAAGTTCGCAAGTTCGTGGCGACGCTCCGTGCGAGCGAACCGGGCGAGTACGCGAGCCGCGCCGTCGCCGTGCAGCCGAACGGCGAGAAAACGCGGTCGAAGAATGTCACGACGCGGGTGGTCTCGGCCGATTTGGCGGTTGCCATTCAGGGCCCGGATCTGGCCTATGTCGACCGCCCGATTACCTACACGATTCGCATGACGAATCACGGGGATGTTCCGGCCCAGCAGGCCGAGTTGCAGTTGAACTATCCGAACACTCTGCAGGTGGTTCAGATCAGCGAAGTCCGCGACTCGAATCAGAGCGTCGCGCAGAACGACTCTGCCGAAAGTTCTAACCAGGAGGCCGAACTGACGCTGGCGGATACCTCGAGCGAACAGGCCGATGAGCGGCAGCAGGCGCAACGGACGCAGGAAGCAGACGACGGCCCGACGCGACGCGAGGCCGCCCGTCCGACGATGGAGGCCCGCCGCTGGGAAATCGGGTCGCTGGAGCCGGGGAAGACGAAGGAAGTCCGCATCACTGTGCGGAGCAGCGAGGGAGGCACGATCAAACAGCAGGCGGTCGTCGACTTCTTCTGCGGCGAGGAAAAGCAGGATCAGCAGCGGATTCGCTCGGTCGCCAGTACGCAGACGGAAGTCGTGGCGTTGCCGGCCCTGCTGATTTCCGTCTCCGACCAGCAGGATCCCGTCGCGGTGGGGGACGAGTTGACCTACAAGGTCGTCGTCCAGAACGAAGGGAATGCGAAGGACGAGCAGATCGGGGTCAAGGCCACGCTTCCCGAAGCGCTGGAGTTTATCGAGGGAACGGGAGACACGAAGGTGAACGCCGAAGGGAATACGCTCACCTTCGAACCGGTCGAGGTGCTGAACCCGGGCGAGCGGGCGACCTGGAATATCCGGGTGAAAGCGGCCCAGGAAGGCGACATCCGTTTCAAGATCGACGTGACGAGCGAAGCGATGGACAAGCCGGCCACTTCGGAGGAACCGACGCGGCTCTTCAAGGGGACGAAGTCAAAACAATCGGAGTCGAACGAGGATTCCGAAGCTTCGAAGCCGCAGCAACCGAAGGAGTCCGACTCTGCGGACGAATAGCGATTGCTGCCGGCTTCGGGACTGGTGGTTCGCTGCGGTTCGCTCTCCATCGCGCGGGGAAAGAGCTGCAGCGACCGCCGGCACGGGAGGAGTGAGCGGCGGCCGGACGCACCTGCCGGCACGCCACCAGATTCAACAACCAGGACAGAGCGCGTTCCTTCGTCGGCTGGCGTTTCATCGAGGGCCGGCGCTTTCAGGAGATGACAAAGATGAATCGAGCATGGATCACAGCGGCGGCCCTTACCTGCGGCTGCCTGTTCGCCTTGGGGTGCGAGACCGAATCCGATCGACCGGAAGCGGTCGCACCGATGACGGAAGAAGAGCCGAGCGGTCCGGTGCCTCACGGGGCCCCGGTCGAGCCCGCGGATTCGCCACCCCCGACGAACGGGACGACCACTCCCGCTCCGTCGGGCACGACGAGTGAACCAGGCACGCAGCCGCAGACCCCCGCCGATCAGCCGGCAGGCAACAAGCCCGCGGTCCGCGAAGAGAAGGCAACCGACCTCCCCGAGTCCGGGGAATGACGGTGAATCACTCAGGTGAGTGAATCAGTCCTCCGGCTGTCCGGCAAATTCGCACGGGCAGCCGGAGTTTTTTTGCGCGCCTTTCTGATCCCTTCAGACGAAGCCGAAACTGCGTGAACGCGTCTCCACGCGAAATGCGACCGTCATTCGTGTCGATCGTTTGGTCGCGGCCCCGCGTGCCGCGGGCTTCTTCCTCGGGTCTGCGAGTGACCGTAACGCTTCACGTCCCTCCGCGCACCTGCTGCAAGACTCCATCCCTCCACCCCCTTCTCCACCGCCAGGTCTGAACCGCTCCGCCGCCGTGCCGCCGGGTGCGGGTAAGTCGGACTCCCCAGGGCGACTGCGCGTCGTTCCCCCGGTGTGTCTATGTACACAGACAGAACGGAAAAACGGGTGAGAATCACCCCCGGGAAGCGCGTTCCGTTGGGACGCGGCCAAACGTCTGCATGAGCAACCAAATATTGCAAGACATTACGAGATAATGCCTTGCGTCGTTGTGACACACGCGGCGACCCCCTTGGGGGTGACGTGTGGCGGGCGGCGCGGTTTGCCTGTTCCGGAAATTTGGAAAGCTGCTCTCGACTCGAATCGGAGAGTGGATAAACTTGATTCAAACACGCGTTTAAAACGGAGGTTGGCAGGGAATGAAGCCACGTGAGGAGGATACCCGGAGCCGGATCATCGAAGCCGCGGGGGCGATCTTTGCCGAGCGCGGTTTCGAGAAAGCCACGATCCGGGATATCTGCGCGCTGGCGGAGGTGAACCTTGCCAGCGTGAACTATCACTTCGGCGACAAGGAGCGGCTGTACGCGCAGACGATTCGGCACGCGCATGAGCTGGCGACGACCCAGGTGCCGCTTCCCGCCTGGCCGGAAGGAACGCCGCCGGAGCAGAAATTGCGGGACTTCATCCGCACGATGATCCATCGGATGCGGGCGATCCGCCGGCTTCCGTGGCAGGCCGGGCTGATGATGCGGGAATTTTTGCATCCGACCGGAGTTTGCCGCGAACTTGCCGAGGATTATGTCCGTCCTCATTTCGAGATTCTGGTGAACATCATCGAAGAGCTCACGCCGGAGGACACGCCGCCGCATCGCCGCCACCAACTCGCCTTCAGTACCGTCGGGCAGTACGTATTTTATCACCTGCACGCGCCGGTGATCGGGATGCTCATCCCGGATGAAGAACTGAATGAACACTATGGGCCGGAGGAAGTGGCCGACCATGTGGCGGATGTGATTCTCGCCGCCGTCGGTCACACGCGTCTTTTTCCCCCCACGACCAATTCCGCCGCGACACCGGCGCATTCGGAGTGATTCGCTATATGAAGTCGCTGAAACAAATCCTGACGGAGACGATCCGCTTCGTCCTCCCGCTGGGGATTCTCGGCATGGGCGTGTTTGCGTTCGCGGCGATTGCCAGTCGGCGGGAACCGCCGCAGCGGATCGAGCGGCCGTCGATCGTGACCACGGTCGAAACGGCAGCCGTCGAGGCGCATCCGGGCGGACTGGACTTCCTGGTCGACGGCACCGTCGTTCCCCATCGCGAGATCGCGGTCTCCGCCGAGGTCGCCGGGCGGGTCACCGCCAAGACTGCCGATTTCCGCGCGGGGCGGTATGTGACCGCCGGAACCCTGCTCGTCGAAATCGATCCGCGGAAGTATGAGCTCGAAGTCCGGCGGCTGACCGAAGAGGTCGAGCAAGCCGCCGTCACTCTCCAGGAACTGGCCGTCGACATCACGAACACGTCGGAACTGATCGCCCTGGCCGAAGAAGACCTCGCCTTGCAGAAGCGCGATCTCGAACGGATGCAGCAGTTGCACGCCCGCAGGACGATCAGCGAATCGGAAGTCGATACCGCCCGGCGTGCGGAACTGGCCTCGCGAAATAGCCTGGCGACGCTGCAGAATCAGTTGCGTTCTTTGCAGACCCGGCAGGCGCGGCTGAAGAGTGCCGAGGAACTCGCCAGGGCACGTCTCGCGCAGGCCCAACTCGATCTCGACCGGACGCAGGTCCGTGCTCCGATCGACGGGGTGATCGTCAGCGAAGCGGTCGAGATGGACACCTACGTTAAACTCGGAGACCCGCTGTTCACCATAGAGGATACATCGGCCGCCGAGGTTCGCTGCAGCCTGCGAATGGACGAGCTGAACTGGATCTGGCTGCAGGATCCCAACCGGTCGCTGGGGGAGACCGACAAAACACCCCAGCGGGATTACCACTTGCCGAAAACACCGGTCACGGTGAGCTACAAGATCGGCGAGCAGCGATATTCGTGGTCGGGAGTTCTCTCCCGGTACGAGAGCATCGGGCTCGATGAGAAGACGCGAACGGTTCCCTGCCGGGTGCTGGTCCCCAACCCGCGCGACGTGCAGGTGATTGGCGAGGGGGGGATCGCGCATCTTGCCGGGCCGCGCGCCCTGGTGCGGGGGATGTACGTCCAGGTGACCGTGCACGCCGCTCCGCAGGTGACGCTGCTGCGGATTCCCGAACGGGCCGTCCAGCCGGGGAATGTCGTCTGGCGGGTCGAGAAGGGAGCCCTGAACCGGGTGCAGTTGAAACATCTGCGGCCGCTGGATGATGCGGTGCTCGTCCCCGGCAGCTTTTCGCTGTTGCAGGCCGGTGACGAAGTGGTGGTGACGCCGCTGGCGGTCGCCGCCGAGGGAATGCCGGTCCAGAAGGTCGAACCGACGATTGTGGCGGGTGAGCCGGAGGCCGCGGGTACATGAGTGAACTGATTCGCCGCGCCATTCGAAATACGCCGGCGATGAACACGCTGATGATCGGCATTGTCGTGCTCGGTCTGTTCAGCCTGTTCAGCCTCCGTCGCGAGACATTTCCCGAGTTCGAGCTTGAGATCATTCTTGTCAGTGTTCCCTATCCCGGGGCCAGTCCCGAGGAAGTCGAGGAGGGAATCTGTCAGAAGATCGAAGAAGCGGTCCGTTCGGTGGACGGGATCAAGAAGCAGACCTCGGTCGCCAAGGAGGGGGTCGGTTCGATCATCCTCGAATTGAACGCCGGGGTCGACGCCCAGCGGATCCTGAACGAGGTCCGCTCCGAAGTCGATCGCATCCCCAGCTTCCCCCTGCTGGCGGAAGATCCCGAAGTTCAGCAGATCACGATGCGGCAGCCGGTGATCAAGGTGGGGGTCCTCGGTCCCGAGAGCGATCATCCCGATGCCGAGCGGCAACTCCGCGAAGTCGTCGAGCTGGTGCGGGATGACATCATCCGCATCCCCGCTGTTTCGCAGGCAAACATCGACGGCGCCAAGGACTATCAGATCGACGTCGAGATTTCCGAGGAGGTGCTCCGGCGGCACGGGCTGACACTGCAGCAGGTCGCCAGCATCATTCGCAAGGAGAACCTCGAACTGCCGGCGGGGACGATCCGCACCGATTCCCAGGACATTCTCGTCCGGGGGAAGAGCAAAGGGACGATCGGCAGCGAGATCGAAAAGATCCCGCTGATCACCCAGCCGAACGGGGTTGTGCTCACCGTCGGCGACCTGGGAACCGTACGCGACGAGTTCACCGATATCGAGTCCTACACGCGGGTCAACGGTCGTCCCGCAATGGTGATTTCGGTCGATCGCACGGCGACCGAAGACCAGCTGTTGATGACCGATGCCGTCCACGAATACGTCAAGACCAAGGAGCTTCCCCCCGGTTATGAACTGATGACGTGGGGAGACCGCTCGGTCGAAGTCCGCGACCGGCTCGAACTGCTCGGCCGCAACGGGTACCAGGGACTGCTGCTGGTCATATTGATGCTGGCGCTGTTTCTGGAGCTGCGGCTCGCGTTCTGGGTATCCGTCGGTATTCCCATCTCGATTCTCGGCGCGTGCGCGGTGTTGTTTTTCGCCGGCCACACGCTGAATATGCTCACGACCTTCACGTTCGTGATGGCGCTGGGGATCGTCGTCGACGATGCGATTGTTGTCGGGGAGAACATCTTTGCGCATCGCCAGCAGGGCAAGTCGTACCTGCAGGCGGCCATCGATGGAACGCTGGAAGTGGCCGGTTCGGTCACCGCGTCGGTGGCGACGACAATCATTGCCTTCGTGCCGCTGATGTTCGTCTCGGGCATCATGGGGAAGTTCATCGCCGTGATGCCGTTGACGATGATCGCCATCCTGAGCATTTCGCTCTTCGAAAGTCTCTTCGTTCTCTCGTGTCACCTGGCGCATCCCAGCGAGGATCGCGGCGGCATTGTCGGAGCAGCGGGGCGGTTCTGCGGGCGGCTGCCGGTGCTGCTCCGCTGGACGCTGGGGGCGTTCATCATGGCGGGCGCTTATCTGCTCGCGCAGTTCACGTATCCGTTCCGGGTGCTGGGATGGATTTTCGTCTGGCTGAACCGCTGGACGGATCGGGGCATGGATTTCGTCATCGAGCGGATTTACACGCCGCTGCTGCGCTCTTCGATTCGCCAGCCGGCCGTTTCGCTCAGCGTCGGAGTGTCGCTGCTCCTCGTGGCCGCGGGGCTGGTCCAGGGGGGGATCGTCCCCTTCATTATCTTCCCCAAGATGGACAGCAATACGATCGAAGCGAATGTGGTCTTCCCGGATGGAACGCCCGCCGCGGTGACCGAGGCCGCCACCCTGCAACTGGAGGAAGCGATCCGGCGCGTCGATGCGCAGTTCGCCGAGCGGGGAGAACCGGTGCTGCGGCTGCTGCGACGCTCGGTCGGGTACGTCACCACTCAGACCGGCCCGGGGCCGGAGATGCAGTCGAGCGGTGGGCATCTCGGCAGCGTCACTGCCGAGCTTCAGGACACCTCGAACCGGACCATCGACAGCCAGCAGATTCTTTCTGCCTGGAGAGCCGCGGCGGGGAATTTCGCCGGCGCGGAGAAGGTGACATTCAACAACTCCCAGCATGGTCCCGGCGGCACGCCGATCGAGTTCAAACTGCTGGCGCGCAGCGAGCACATGGATTCGCTTGAAGAGGCGGTCGAAGCGGTGAAGCAGCGCCTCGGCGAGTTTCCCGGCGTGTTCGACATCACCGACGATTCGAGCCCCGGCAAGTGGGAGTTTCGCCTGCGGGTGAAACCCGACGCGGTCGCGATGGGAGTCCCCTTGCAGGATCTCGCCGAGACGGTGCGGGCATCCTACTACGGCGATGAGGTGATGCGTCTGCAGCGCGGGCGGCACGAAGTCAAGCTGATGGTCCGCTATCCGAAAGAGGACCGCCGCTCGCTCGCCGACTTTTCGCAATTGAACGTCCGCACCGGCGACGGCTCGGAGCGGCCGCTCACCGAGCTGGCCGAGATTGACGTGGACCGCGGATATTCCGAGATCAACCGCGTCGATCAACTGCGGTCGATCACCATCTCGGCCGATGTCGACGAGGCCGAGGCGAATGCCCGCGAGATTGTCGGCATCCTGCAGAAGACCTTCATGCCGCAGCTCTTCGAGAAGTACCCGGAGGTGTCGGTCCGCTGGGAAGGGCAGCAGGAGCAGACGACCGAATCGGTGCAGAGCCTGATGATCGGCCTGGCGATCGCGCTGGTGGCGATGTTCGCCCTGCTGACATTCGAATTCACGTCCTACTTCCAGCCGCTGCTGATCATGGCGATTATCCCCTTCGGAATCGTCGGCGCGGTTGCTGGACACGCCCTGATGGGTTTGCCGCTCACGCTCTTCAGCCTGTTCGGACTGGTGACACTCACCGGAGTTGTCGTGAACGACTCGATTGTGTTGATTGACTTTATCAATCAGCGGGTGCGCGAAGGAATGCCGCCTCATGAAGCGGTCGTGGATGCCGGTCGCCGCCGGTTGCGGCCGATCTTCCTGACCTCGATTACCACGATCGCGGGGTTGCTGCCGCTGGTCTTCGAGAAGTCGCTGCAGGCCCAGATTCTGATTCCGATGGCCGTCAGCATCAGCTTCGGGCTGACACTCTCGACCATCCTGGTGCTGTTTCTCGTGCCGACGTTCTACCTGCTCCATGCCCGGCTGACGGGAGTCATGGATGAACAGCGACCTGTCGCAGAACCGGAGGCGGTCGCCGCGCATTAAGCTCGGCAATCGCCTGCAAACGCGGGGCGAACGTTGACCGGTTGAGGTATTGACCGGTTGAGGTGATGTGCGCATCCGCCGATCGGGCAATGCTTGAGCCGGCGGGGGATTCGCGCGATACTGAATGTTCGGACATTGGTCCCGAGTTCGGCCGAGCGGATCGCAGTCCGCTCGCCGGTTTCGCCCGCCTCGCAGCGCAGGAGACACGACCGTTCGCTCGCAACTCATTCTGCTCAGCATCGCGGCTGTCGCCATTCCGCTGGTGACATGGTTCGCGCTTCCCCTGGTACCGCCGCTGCGTTCGCTCCCTGATACTTACACCGGGGGCTCGGCGTTTCCGGCATCGCCCCTCGCCTTTGAGAAGCAGCGTGTCGGCCCGGAATCGAAGCAGCGATCGTGGATCGCGAACGTCCAGATCGTCGACTTCGATCAGGACGGCCTGCAGGATGTCATCGCCTGCGACGCGCGCCGCAATCAGGTGCTGTGGTATCGACAGCTGCAGGGGGGAGGTTTCGAGGAGCAGATCCTCGGGAAGGATCTCGTCGCGCCCGCACACGCGACCGTCGTGGATCTCGACAGTGACGGCGATCCGGATGTGATCGTTTCGGTGCTGGGGAACATCCTTCCCGATGACGGGACGATCGGCCGGGTCGTGTGGCTGGAGAACCTCGGAGGGAAGTTTCAGCCGCGCGTGCTGCTCACCGATGTCCGCCGTGTCGCCGATGTCCAGGCCGCCGATCTCGACGGAGATGGCGATCTCGACCTGGCGGTCGCCGTCTTCGGCTACGCGCGCGGCCAGATCCTCTGGCTGGAGAATCTCGGCGAGGGACGCTTCCGCGAGCATGAACTGCTCTCCGCCCCCGGGACGATTCACGTTCCGCTCGCCGATTACGACGGCGACGGCGACATCGACATCGCCGCGATTGTCTCGCAGGACGAAGAGGAACTTTGGGGCTTCGAAAACCTCGGCGGCGGCAAGTTCCGTGGCCGTCGACTCTGGTTCACGCACAACTACGACATCGGCAGTGCGGGACTCGTGCAGCACGACCTCGACGGTGACGGCGATCCCGATCTCATTCTCCCGGTCGGCGACAACCTCGAAGATATTCACACTTACCCGCAGCCGTATCACGGATGCCTGTGGTTCGAGAACCGCGGGAACTGGGAGTTCGTTCCCCACCGCATCGCTCAGTTCGGCGGAACCTACGCCGCCGCGGTCGGTGATTTTGACGGCGACGGCGATCAGGATGTCGCGCTGGTCAGCATGTTCAACGACTGGGATCGGCCGGAGCAGGCAAGCATCGTCTGGCTGGAAAACGACGGCAGGCAGAACTTCCGCACCTGGCAAATTGACAATGCCCCCACACATCTGGCCACGGTCGCGGCGGGAGACCTCGACGGCGATGGCCGCGACGACATTGTGGCCGGCGGTTTACATCTGACCGGACCATTCGATCGGCTCGGGCGGATCACCGCCTGGTTCAGCAGGGGAGATGCTTCCCGGTGAGACGTGGAGTTCTGCTTCTGTGGGCCGTCGTCTCGCTCGAATTGATCCTCGGGGCCTGGAGCGTGGAGCGGCGTTTGAACAGCCCGCGGCCCCCCGAGCCGAATCTGACGCGGCTCGATTCGCTCGCCGCGCAGGAGATCGCCGAGCTCCGGCGGACCGCGAACCTGCAGAGCCGCGCCGGTTGGCAGCAGCTTGCCGAGGCTTACCTCGGCTACGGCTTCTTTCCCGCCGCCGAACTCTGTTATCAGCAGGCGGTGCGGCTCGATCCACAGGCGACGGAAGTCCGCTTCGGGCAGGCGTTCTGCCTGGAGCGGCTGGGGCGTCTTGAGGAAGCGATTGCCCTCTATCGTGAGATCATCCCGCAGGCCGAGACCCCGCTCGCCGGCCGCTGCTGGTATCACATCGGCCGCTGTGCACTCCGCCTCGAAGACCTCTCCACCGCCGAGAGTGCGTTTCGTGCCGCACTCCCCGAGTCGACGGCCCGCTTTCAACTTGCCAAACTGCTGCTGCGAACCGATCGTGTCCCGGAAGCCCATCAGATCGCGGAGGAGCTGGGGCAAGCTTACGGGAGCGACCTGCGCGTTGCCCAACTGCGGGCGCAGATTGCCGCTGCACAGGGAGACCTGCGGACGGCTCGCGCGCATCTCGATTTCGCCGAGCGGGCGAAGCAGCGACTGACACTCGACGACAATCACGACTATCTCGAACCGTTCCGCAATCGCTTCGGGCTGGCCCGGCAACTCCGCGAGTTCGAACAGAAATTCGCGGAAGGCTCGCGGGAGGCGGCTGCCGAGAGCCTGCGGCAGACACTTGAGACAAATGCGAACTGGGCGAATCGGGCATCGCTGCTGCTCGTCGTTGCTGCCGAGACGCAAGTGTCGTTGCAACGTCCCGAGGCAGCGATCGAACTGCTGGAGAAGCATTTTGAGCGCGGACCGGTAACGCCCGATTCCCTGAAACTCCTGGGGGACGCGTATCGGCTGAGTGATCGCCCGCAGGAAGCGTGGGAGGCGTGGCAGCGGGCCGCGGCCATGCAGCCGGGTGCCGACCTTTATCTCCGGCTCGCCGATGAAGCCGCGCGAAGAGAGGAGACCGCGCTCAGCATGCGGCTGGAGGGATTGTCGCGTCTCGAATTGGGAATCGACGCGTTTCAGAGCAACGAGGTGCTGCTGGCGATGCAGGAGTTTCAACGTACGGTGCAGCTGTTTCCCGGACTGGCGCACGCCTGGTTCTATCTCGGAGAGATGCTCCGCATCTCAGGACGGCCAGCCCCCGCGCGAGAAGCCTTCGAGCGCTGCCTGAAGCTGAATCCCGCACACGGACGGGCTGCCGCAGCGCTCGCACGGCTCGACGAGGAGTTTCCCGACTCCGCGCCGGAAACGATGCCGCGCGAAACGACGCCATAAACATCCTGTGGTCGTGTGCCCCGTCGCGCGCTCGAGCGGCAGCCCGACTTTCGGAGCGCAGGTCCGTACGGCCCCAGATATGTATCCGTTGTGGGGCCGCGGCAATCGGCCGATTGCCCCTGCTTCTCATCAGGAAGTGGTTTCCGCAGCCATTCTGCCGTGTTAAGATCGCCCGGTGCGACTGTTTGCAGGCATCCTGCCCCTCTCTCCGCGTCTGGATTGCAACGGAGCCCCCATGGCCGCGCAGACTGCATCCACGGTTCCCGTCGGCGGCATGACGACACTGGACCTCGTCGTTATTGCCGCTTACCTGCTCTCCATGCTCGCGATGGGCTTCTGGATCGCGCGGAAGCAGCGCTCGACCGACGACTTTTTCGTCGGCGGCCGCAATCTTCCCGCGTGGGCGGTCGGGTTGAGCATCATCGCCTCGCTCCTCTCGACGATCACCTACCTCGGGATGCCGGGAGAAATGTTCCGCAGCGGGCTCAGCTTCCTCAGCCGCGATCTCGGGGTGCCGCTCGTGCTGGCGGTCGTGTGGTTCCTCTGGATTCCCTTCTTCATGCGGCTGCGGCTGACCAGTGCGTACGAGTACCTCGAACAGCGTTTCAACTATCCGACGCGCGCCCTCGCGGCGGTGTTCTGCATTCTGCTCCTGTTCGGCTGGATGTCGGTCGTCGTGCTGACCGCTTCGAAGGCCATGACGGAAATCGCCGACATGAACCTCAGCTGGTTCTTCGGTCGCAATATCCCGGCGACGCGCACCAGCCCTGAAGGCTTCGCGTTAATCAATGTCGAGGATGTGCACGACTGGCCGGCGTTCATCCATCAACTGCAATCGGGTGAAGACGCCGCGAGCGATTCCCGCATTCAGCACGTTCAACAACTGCTGATTGAAGACGCGCCCGGAGTGTTCTCCTCCGCCACGCGAACTACAACCGGGGAGGAGAATCCGGCGGCAGATTCTTCCGCCGAAGCGGTTGCCACCGCGTTGTCCGGGTTGCTGCTTCGCAAGGATCTCTATCGTGCTGATGACTGGCAGGGGAAGCCGCTTCCCGCGGAGACAAAGGCGTACCTGAAAGCAGGCGTGGAGAGCCTGTCGGAACGGGAACTCACTCACCTGAACCGTTCGCTGCTCGTGGCGACATTTCCACAAATCGAGCGCGTGCGCCCCGAGTTCCGCGATGCCGACATGCACGCGCTGATTCTTGCGATCGGCCTGTTCTCGGTGCTCTACACCACGCTGGGGGGAATCCGTGCCGTCATCTGGACCGACGTGGTGCAGTTCATCATTCTGGTCGGCGGCGCCTTCTTCACGATGGGAGCGGTCGCGGTGATGACCGGCTCGGGAATCGGCGACTGGTATGCTGTCTCCCAGACCTACAAGCACGAAACCGTGGAGTGGTACAGTTTCGATGTGGGGAACCGTTCGACAGTGCTCTTCATCGTGACCGGCATGTTCTTCTGGTTCATCTGCACGCACGGTGCGAACCAGGTCGCGCTGCAGCGCTACTTTTCGGTGAAGGACGTGCGGGCTGCCCGCCGCAGCTATCTCGTGAGTGCCCTTTCGAGCGTGGGGCTTTCGGTGATCCTCGCGGGCGTCGGCATGTCGCTGATGTATTTCATTCAGCACTACCCGCTGCCGGCGGACCTGGGGATCTACTCGGCGGTGGAATCGGTGCGGAACGAAGCCCAGGATAAGATGTTCCCGCAGTTCATCCGACTCTACCTTCCTTCCGGATTGCGGGGGCTGGTGATCTCCGCGCTTTTCGCGGCGGCGATGTCCACAATCGACTCGGGAGCGAATTCCGTCTCGACGATCATCACCGTCGACTTCTTCCGCAAGCTTTCGCGGCAGGGGACGACAGCCGCCGGTGAGTTGAGGCTCGCCCGGATGCTGACGGCGACGATGGGTGTTGTCGTCGTGACCGGGTCCGTGTTCCTGTACCACATCTCCAAGGGAACCGATCTCATCTCGCTCTGTCAGAAAGGGTTCAACTGCTTTCTCGGGCCGCTGGGGGCATTGTTTGTGCTCGGCATGTTTTCCAAACGGGTGACCGCGGCTTCAGTGATTCCCGCAATTCTCGTCGGCGAGATCGTCGGAGTGGGGACGAGCTATTCGCGAGAACTGTTTGACGTGTCGTTCTCCACGCACCTCGTGGTTCCCACGGCCTGGCTGTCAACGATTGTTTCGGCCCATCTCTTCGCGATCGTGTTCAACACGCGGGCGACGGCGGAACAGCAGCGCTGGATGTGGTGGCCGGTGGTCCGCGAGAACTCGCAAGACCTCGTGCCGGCAAGCGAGCCCGCGTGCGAACCTTTGGTGGATCTCGAAGCCGCCCCTGCTGATGCCTGATTGAAGCTCTCCGGCCACGAACACGGCGCGAGCGCCGGAGACACTGCGTATTCACGATCAGGATTCGGTACGGCATTCGCTTGCATGTGCGGATGATCAACTTTGCTGCGCACTGCCTCCGGTTTCTCGCCCGCAGCGAGAAGACGGACCGAATCTCTGTCGATCTCCGTGTACTCCGAGGAGCCGATGTCGAACGCCCCCACGACTCCGCCGGCTTCCAATGACCGTGCTTATTTACGGCACGTTCTCATCACGATTCTGCTGGTCTCCTCCGTCTGGATTACCTGGCAGCTTGTCCTCTACGCCGCGCAGGTTTTTCTGCTGGCCTACCTCGGAATCCTGCTGGGCGTCTTCTTCTGTCGCGTCTCCGGCCTGGTCAGCCACTGGACGCGGCTCCCCTATCATGTGGCTTTGGGGCTGGTGGTGTTTCTGCTGGTGGCGGTCTCCCTGATCGGCCTCGTCGTGATGGGAGCACAGATCGCCAATCAGATTGAACAACTCGCGACACAGCTTCAGAAAGCCACCGCCACAGTCACCGAACAGATTCGCGCAACCGGGTGGGGCGAATGGCTCCTGGACGAGGCTTCCCAGGCCGGCAACGGGGCGGTCACACGTGGAAACGCGTGGTCCACGATCTTCGGCATCTTCTCGACGGCGATGGGCGCCTTTCTCGGAATCCTGATCGTGGGATTCGTCGGGTTCTATGTCGCCACCAACCCGCGCCAGTATCGCAGGGGGATCCTCGTGCTGTTGCCGATCCACAGGCGTGCCCGGGCCCAGGAAGTCCTTGAGATCCTCGGCGAGATCCTCTGGCGCTGGATTCTCGGGCGGATCGCGGGGATGCTGATTATTGGAATCGCATCGATGATCGGGCTGTGGCTCTTGAGCGTCCCCCTGGCAATGACCCTGGGAGTGATCGCCGGATTGCTCAACTTCATTCCGAACATCGGGCCGACAGTTGCGCTTATCCCCGCTGTCCTGCTGGCGCTGCAGCAGGGACCGCAGGTCGCCCTCTATGTGGTGATCTTCTACCTCGCGTTACAGGGGGTGGAGTCCTACATCATCACTCCCCTGATCGAACAGCATCAGGTCTCGCTGCCGCCGGCGCTCCTGATTACGGGCGAAGTTCTCCTGGGCGTGCTCGCTGGGGTGACGGGGGTGATCGTGGCCGCCCCGCTGATGGCGGCGGTGCTCGTGCTTGTGCAGGAGCTCTATATCAAGGACGTGCTCGGCGACCACACAGTCCACGCACTGCCGGTCCAGGAGGGCTGAGGCGAACGCGAACCGCATTGAAGGGTGACTCGGGCACGGCAGTCCACATCAATTTCATCCCGCAATAAAAAACGCGGAGGCAAGCCGGGCCTGCCTCCGCGGGGTCGCGATCAAATTCGTGATCCGCGTCTCAGCGGTTCTGAAGAGCTTCGCGCAGTTCCTGGACTTCCGCATTGAGCCGATTGATTTCGCGGCGAAGCAGGCCCAGTGTCTGGACCAGTTCCACATCGGCACGAGTCACCCGCACGCGGGCCGGCTGCCCGGCCCGGTCGGTGACTCCCATCGGGAACTCGACGATGTCCGGTTGCTCCTCGACGACTTCCGACGAGTGCGGGACATCAGCACCCGGCCGGCGGACCGCGCCGATACGGCGGACGCCGCGAATCTCATCGATCGCCATCGCCCCCTGCTGCGGACGCGGTGCACCGGCACGTTCGCCCTGGCGGGCGAGTGCCGCGGCTTCAGAGCGCAGTCCATCGAGTGCGGCCTGGTGCTCGCGAATCTCCTTCTCGACGCGGGCGAGCCGGCTTTGACGCTCGAGGTCGCGCAGCGCGCCGCGGAACCAGCGGGATTCCTCTTCGAAGCCGGCGACGGACGCCCGCCGCGCTTCGCGCTGCAGCAGTTCGGCAAGCTGGCGGAACTGCTGCTCGGATTCGAGACCGGCCGTGCCTTCCGCCTGGAACTCGATCACGCGAACTTCCGCACCATCGGCAGAGCCGGTCGATGTGAAGCGGACAAGTTGCCCGGCCTCTTCGATGGTGCATTTGACGTTCAGCGTCTGGGGCTGTTCGCCGTGCGCTGCCTGTCCGGTGATGACGAGCCGCGTATTCCCGCCGCGATACCGCATCTCGATCTGCTTTTCGGAGGTCACCCGTGCATCGGTGACGACATACCGTTTGCGGACATCCGCCGTCCCGGGTTTCTCCGTTTCGGGAGCGCCGTCCGCGTGAAAGTACTGGATGTCGGATTCGAGAGAAACGGGCCCTTCGGCTGGCGGCGCGGCCTCGCGGGGTCGATCCGGAATTCGCCGTTCGGGACGCGGTCCTTCGGCAGGCTCATCGAAGGGGGGCGGCACGAAATCGGGAGTCCTCTGCGGCGCATCTTCGCCCTGCGGACGGGGAGTTTCACCGCGCGGACGGGGCGTGAACGCATCTTCGCCGCGGGGAACGAACTTCTCCTCCTCGGGAGCCGGCTGGAAGAGGTCCGCCGGTGCGGGCTGGAAAAGGTCATCATCGTCGGGTGAGGGGGTTACCGGTTCCGGCCGGGCCGGCTGCTCGGGCCGGGGGATCGCCGGGGACTCGGTGCGAAAGTTCTCGGGATCGCGAAACGGCGAATTCGCCGGGGGCTCGTCAAAGAACGCGAACGAACCCGCCGCGGTCAACACGGCCCCCAATATCATCCTGATCATCATCCCTGCTCCTTGAATTGAACCTGCGGCTGCCACTGGTCCGCCTCGGGCCGGTTCGCATCGATGGAATCCGTTCCGAGAGCATTTCCCTTCGCAGATGAGAATACCGAGCAAACGGGGTGGCGACAATCACTCCGCCCGGGGACAGGGTTTCGGGGCGCTGCGGAGCGCCCGGCGCAGGCAGGAAAGTATCCGAGGGGCGATCGGCGCCTGATCGGCGAAAGTCGACACCAGGGGCTGGTGACGGCGGAGATAGACTCCGCCGCTCAAGGTGGGCGGCAAGAGATTGAGCGATCGCGTTCAGTTCGCTTGTTGCGGGGGGCGATGGATCAGGTTGTCGTCGAAGTAGTTCACCGACATGCCCGCATCGATCACGATGCCCTGCGCGTTTATTCCCGACGAGCGGGGGCTGAGCAGGAAGGCGGCGGCGTTGGCCACCTCCTCCGTCTGAACCGCGCGGTTGCGCAGCGTCGCCTGCTCGGCGTAAAGATAGCTGTCGACGTATCCCGGAATCCCCGCGGAAGCCGAGGTCTTCAGCAGGCCGGGGGAGACCGCATTGAACCGCACGGCCGAGAATTTTGAAAAGGACTTCGCCAGGAAGGCGAGTGACGAGTCGAGTGCCGCCTTGACCGGGGCCATATAGCCATAGTTCTCGGCGGCCATGCGGGTCGTCGAGATGGAGATGGTCACCACGCTCCCCTGCTCCGGGTCGAGCAGCGAGCGGAAGGCGTTGGAAATCGCGATCAGCGAGAAGCACGAGATGTCCACCGCCTGAAGGAACGCCCGGCGGGGCGTTTCGTGAAACGGAAGCCAGCCCGCCGAGTAATCGGCGAAGGCGATCGAATGCACGATCCCGTGCAGTTGCGGCGTGACGGCGGCGACTTCGTCGCGGAGTCGGTCGATTTCTTCCTGCCGCTCGACGTCGCAGACGAAAACCGGGGCCTCTCCCACGAGTTTCGCCACCGACTCCTGCCGTTGTGGCGAGCGCACGGCATACAGCACGCGCGCCCCCACTTCGGTGAGAACGCGGCCGATGTGATAGGCAACGCTTTTGCGATTGGCGACGCCAAAGATGAGGACCGACTTGTTGGCGAGTTGCAGAAAATCCATGAGCGTCATTGAGCCGGAAGAATCGAACGGAGAGCGACACGTTGCGACACTTTGCCAGATATCGCCGGGGTACGCAACGAGGAGGGCGGGAAGCGCAGCAAGTTCGGTTCTCCGCACCTTCTCTGCAAGTGGGTCGCCACCGCTGCGCGACAGAGGGAGAGACGCCTCAATCCCTCCGGGTGCTGGTCAGTCCTGTGCCTCGCGAGTATCATGAGGGACAGCAGGGGAACAGAAATATCAGCGGCATGTTCGGCCCGGTCGCGGCGATTATCACAGAAGGACTCGATATGTCCCCGTTCCTTTGGTCGCTCGTCGCGCTCGGCTCGCTGCTCGTCTCCGCTCCCCCCGCGTCGGCGTCCGGACCGGCGAAGAAGCCCGAAGTCACGCTGCAGGTCCTCGACTGGGATCAAACCGAAAAACTGATCGCGGGGCATCGGGGGAAGGTGGTCGTCGTGGATATCTGGACCACGACCTGCCAAACCTGTCTCGAAGGCTTCCCCGAGCTGGTCCGGCTGCACGAGCGTTACGGAAAAGACGGACTCGTGTGCGTTTCGGTCGCCTGCGACTATGATGGAATTGCCGACAAGCCGCCGGAGTTTTATCGTCCGCAGGTGCTCAGGTTTCTCAGGCAGCAGGGGGCGACGTTCGAGAACGTGTTGCTCTCGGTGCCGTTCGTGACGTTCCTGGAAAAGATCGACCTGGGCTCGACTCCCGCCGTGCTGATTTACAATCGCGAGGGGAAACGGGTGCGCCGGTTCGACAATGATGAGGCGGAGTCGGAAGCCGACGAATTCTCCCCCGAGGATGTCCGTCAACTGGTGGAAAAGCTGTTGAAAGAAAAGGCCCCTCCCGCCGAGTGACGCCGTCGCGAAGGGAAGCATCGTCCGGGAGTGGTCGCGGCGGTCGGCATCTCCCCGGGTGTCGGAAACGGTCACATTCCGTCTGATCCCGCAGTTCCTGTCTTCTTAAAGAGTTCTCCATTTCGAGGCGTTCCGTGCCAGGCACGCGCATTTCGCTGAAGTCGCTGTCGCTGCTGTGCCGTTCCCTGAGCACGATGCTGCAGTCGGGGGTGATGATTCACAAGGCGGTCGCCACCTCGTCGCGGCGGATCGGCGGGCCGAAGTGTCAGCGGATTCTGGAAGAAGTCGCGGCCCGGCTCGAAGCGGGAGACGACCTGAGCACGGCACTCGAACGGCACGGCCGCTATTTTCCGCTGCTGTTTGTCGACATGGTGCATGTGGCGGAGCACAGCGGGGCCCTGCCCGAAGTGCTCGTCGGTCTGGCCGATCATTACGAGAACATCATCCGGCTGCGGAGAAACTTCCTGGCGTCGATCGCGTGGCCGGCGATTCAGCTGACGGCGGCCATCTTCATCATCACGCTGGTGATCTGGCTGCTGGGAGTGATCGGCGAATCGCGCGGCGGCGAGCCGATCGACGTCCTCGGCTGGGGTTTGACGGGGGCGTCCGGCGCGGCGACCTTCTTCTTCGGCGCGTGGGGGACGATTCTGGGAATCGTCGGTTTGTGGTTCCTGCTTACTGAAGTGCTCGGACAGCAGCGGGTGCTGCATTCGCTGCTGTTGCAGGTGCCGGTCATCGGGCATTGCCTGCGATCGTTCGCGATCGCCCGGTTCTCGTGGGCTTTTTACCTGACGCAGCAGACCGGGATGCCGATCACGCGGAGTATCGAGGCGAGTCTCCGCGCCACGTCGAACGGAGCGTTCATTGCCGCCACGCCCCTGATCTGCGGGTATCTGGAAGAGGGGGAGGACCTGGCGACCGCGCTCGAGGCTTCGCGACTGTTCCCCGAGGACTATCTGCAGATGGTGCATGTCGGGGAGACCTCCGGCACGGTCCCCGAGATGCTGCACCGGATGAGTCCGCAGTTCGAGGAGCAGGCCCGCCGCAGTCTCTCCGCCCTTGCCACCGCCGTCGGGTGGCTCGTGTGGCTGATTGTGGCCGGGTTCATTATCTTCGTCATCTTCAGCATCGTGGCGTGGTATCTCGGCATGCTCAACCAGGCCATCCAGGGGATTTGAGATGCCGGCATCCCGGGAGATTTGCCCGCCCCTCTCCGTGGAAAGCCCCCGTCCGGCAGGAGCCGAGGGTTGGCCGGCGTGCCTCTCCTGACCGGGGTGGAACGAGCGATCGTGCCTCCCCCGACCTCATTTTCATTCACGTACCTTCAGGGAATCAGCGACTGTGAGTTCGGCGTTTCAATTTATTCTCGATCACACCGACACATCGACTTCCGCCCGTCTCGGCCGCTGGAAGACACCGCACGGAACCGTGGAGACCCCGGCGTTCATGCCGGTGGGCACCGCGGCGAGTGTGAAGGGACTGACACCGCAGCAGGTGCGGGAGGCCGGGGCGCAGATGGTCCTGGCCAACACGTATCACCTCGCGCTTCGCCCCGGAGCCGAGATCGTCGCCGAGATGGGAGGCCTCCACCAGTTCATGGCGTGGGATGGGCCGATCCTGACCGACAGCGGCGGATTTCAGGTCTTCAGTCTCGCGCGGTTGACCCGGCTCAGCGACCAGCAGGTTGTGTTTCGCTCGCACCTGGACGGCAGCCTGCTGGAGCTTTCGCCCGAGCGGGCGATGCAGATTCAGGAGCAGCTCGGGGCCGACTGCATCATGTGCCTCGACGAATGTCCACCGCATGATGCGGGCCGCGACTACATGCGGGTCGCCGTCGATCGCACGACGCGCTGGGCGCAGCGCTGCCGGGACGCCCACCAGCGGAGCGACCAGGCGCTGTTCGGCATCGTGCAGGGGGGGACAGACCAGCAGTTGCGCGAGCGCTCGGCGGAGGGCCTGCTGCCGCTCGATTTTCCCGGGTACGCTGTCGGAGGGCTCAGCGTGGGGGAGGAGCCCGCCGAGATGTACTCGACGCTTGACTTTACGGTGCCGCTGCTGCCGGCGCATCGTCCGCGGTATCTGATGGGGGTGGGGCGGCCGGTGGATCTGGTCGAAGCGGTGCTGCGGGGGATTGACCTGTTCGACTGCGTGCTGCCCACGCGCAATGGCCGCAATGCGATGGCCTTCACGAGCGAGGGGGTGGTCCGGATCCGCAACCGGAAGTATCAGCGCGATCCGAATCCGCTCGATCCCGAATGCGGCTGCCCGGTCTGCCGGACTCACACGCGGGCTTACCTGCGGCACCTGTTTCTGGCGAACGAGATGCTGGGGCCGATTCTGCTTTCTTGGCACAACATCGCATTTTACCAGAATTTACTACGCGAGTTGCGTCTGGCGATTCGGGAGAATCGTGCGGAAGAGTTTCGATCGGTTAAGCTTGCCCGTTGGAGCGGCTCTTTCTAAGATACGGCTTGTTTTACGGCGAAATCCGGCTGTCATTGGCGAGAATTTCTCTTCCGCTGGGGGGGATGGACTTGCCCCCAGCCACTCGTGATCCGCAGTCCCGCAGGCGTCCCGGGACCAGGCTACGGTCTCGTTGCGCGAGGATTGCGGAGCCTCTCGTTGCCCGTTGGAAGTAATTCTCAGTGTTTCCACTCTCTGTAGATTGGCTGATTCCCATGACCGCCTGGTACTCCTCGCTGAACCTGCTCTTCGCCCAGGCGGAGGCTCCTGCAGCGCGGAACGGCGATGCGGCGTTCTTGCAGTGGCTGCCGTTTATCGCGATTGCCGTCCTGTTCTATTTCATGCTGATCCGGCCGCAGAGCCGCGAGCGGCAGGCGCGGGAGGCGATGCTCAAGGCGCTGAAGAAGAACGACCGGGTGATCACGATCGGCGGGATCATCGGGACGGTGGCGAACCTCGGTCCCGACGACAGGGAAGTCACGATCAAAGTCGACGACAACACGAAGTTGCGGATGCTCCGCAGCAGCATCCAGAGCGTCATCACCGACACACCGCAAGGCGATCCGTCGAAGTAATCCTCGGCCCGACCGCCTCCGCCGGAGCAGCAGGGAACGGCCGGGTCGGCTTCCGGCGACCAGCACGGTGTTCCCACATTTCTTGAGTTCATACGCAGGACATCGAAATTCATGGAACCGACAACGCTGAAACTTCTCGTTTTCGTCGGCATCATCGCGGGGTCGTTCGGCCTCGGCTGGCTGATCGCCAGGATGCTCCGACTCCGAAACGAGGGGTTCAAGATCGGAGTGGTCATTTTCACATTCGGCTTCGGCATGAGCCCGTTCATCAATGCCGCCGTCGTCGAAGGGCGGCCGTGGTACGATGCCGTGAAATTCGGTATCGACCTCGCCGGGGGAACGAACCTCGTTTATCAGCTCGCGCAGGAGCCGTCTGATCCCGCGATGATGGACCGGATGGTGGGCGCCATTCGCCGCCGTATCGACCCCGCCGGCACCCAGGAACTGGCGATCCGGCAGGTGGGCAAAGACCGCATCGAACTGATCATCCCGCGGGCCACCGCCGAGGACATCGACAAGATCAAGCGTCAGATGACCACGGTCGGCAAGCTCGAGTTCCACATTCTCGCGAACAACCGCGATCATGCCGATATCATCCGCCGCGCCCAGGGGGTGCCCCGCGATCTGCGGGATTCGAGCGGCCGTCTGATTGCCGGCTGGCGTCCCGTCGCGCCGCGGACACTGATGGAGAACGGCCGCCCCGTCCTGAAAGATGGCAAGCCGGTCAAGGTTCCCAGCAACGAGTTTCGCGAAGGCGAAGAAATCGCCGTCCGGCAGATTCCCGGAGCCGAACCGGGCTACCGTGAAGTGCTGGTGATCTTCGACCGCAACCCCGACCGCTGGGTGACCGGCCGATACCTGCAACGGGCCGCCCCGACGACCGATGAGGCGGGACGCCCTGCCGTCAGCTTCGTCTTCAATGCCCGCGGTGCGAACCTCTTCAGCCAGCTCACCGGCAGCAACCTGCCGCTCCGCGATGGATTCCACCGCCGCCTGGCGATCCTGCTCGATGACGAAGTCTATTCGGCTCCGAACATCAACAGCACGATCGGGGGGAACGGCATCATCCAGGGCAGCTTCACGATGGCCGAGGTCAACGAGCTCGTCAACGTGCTGAATGCCGGTGCGCTCGAGGTGCCCTTGAAGGAAAGCCCGATCAGCGAGTTCAGCATCAGCCCGACACTCGGGATCGACGTCCAGCGGAAGGGGATCACGTCGATCGTCATCGCGGCCGTTTCGGTGTTCGTGTTCATGGCGGCGTACTACCTGATCGCCGGTCTGATCGCCGACTTCTGCCTGCTGCTGAACCTCGTCCTGCTGGTCGGCATCATGGCTTTAATCGATGCGACCTTTACTCTGCCGGGCCTGGCGGGTGTTGTCCTCACGCTGGGTATGGCGGTCGATGCGAACGTGCTGATCTACGAGCGCATCCGGGAAGAATTGCACCGCGGAGCGAGTCTCCGGATGGCGATTCAGAACGGTTTCGCCCGCGCCTTCTCGTCGATCTTCGACTCGAACATTACGACATTGCTGACCGCCGTCATCCTCTACATCATCGGGACCGACCAGGTGCGCGGGTTCGCCGTCACGCTGTTCATCGGTATCGCGCTGAGTATGTACACTGCGCTCTTCGTGAACCGCCTGATCCTCGAAATCCTTGAACGGAAGCGCTGGATCAAGACCCTGAAGATGCTCAGCTTCATCGGCGAAACGCATTTCGACTTCGTGAAGCCGCTGAAGCTTTGCGCGACTTTCTCGATTGCGATCACCGTGATCGGCCTGGGGGCGTTCTTCGCCCGCGGTGACCAGAACTACGACATCGACTTCACCGGCGGGACGATGATCACGATGGAATTCGTCGAGCCGCAGTCTCCCGATGTCGTCCAGGAGACCCTGGCGAAGGCTTTTGACTCCGATATTTCGCTCGAACGCCTGACGGAAGAAGGGCAGACGGGCGAGAAAGGCCGGTTGTTCCGCGTACGGACGACCGAACAGGATCAGGGCAAGGTGCAGGCCACGATCAACGACGCCTTTCCCGATCTTTTGAAACGCGTGACGATGTCGTACGGTGAGATTGCCGCCATTGAGCCACCGGCCGCTGAAGCGAATGCCGAACAGCCGGCTCCGGAAGCGACCGCCACCCAGGGACATCAGGTGCAGCTGACCTTCAGCAGCCCGATCGCCCCCGCGACCGCGTCATCCTACCTGATGCAGGCAATTGCCACGGTCAAGAACGACGCGGGAGATCCGAAGTACGGCTCCGCCGAATTGACGCAGTCGCTCTTCACGCTCTCCGGCCCCGAGGGAGTCAAAGTGGAAGAGGGAGCCGTCGAGAAGTACGAGACGATGGTGTTGAAGACCGACAAGGCTCTCGCCGAAGAGGACTTGAAGGCGGCCCTCGCCGCAATGCAGACGACCATGGCCAACACCCCGCTGTTCGAAGAGGTCAACAGCTTCGAAGCAGTGGTCGCGTCGGAAGCGAAAGCCGCCGCGGTACTGGCGATTCTCGCCAGCCTGGTGATGATCGTGGCGTACGTCTGGTTCCGCTTCCAGAACGCCCACTTCGGGTTTGCCGCGGTGGTCGCACTGGCGCACGACGTGCTCACGACTCTGGGGCTGATCTCGATTGCTTCGTTGATCAGCGACACTCCGATCGGTTCGATGCTGCTGCTCAGCGACTTCAAGATCAACCTGACGATGATCGCCGCCTTCCTGACGATCGTCGGCTACTCGCTGAACGACACGATCGTCATCTTCGACCGGCTTCGCGAAATCCGCGGGAAGAACCCGTCGATCACCCGCGACATGCTGAACCTGGCGGTCAACCAGACGCTTTCGCGAACGTTGCTGACCGCCGGCACCAGCTTCATCGTGGTGTTCATCCTCTACGTCATGGGGGGTGAAGGCATCCACGGGTTTGCCTTCGCGATGTGCCTGGGCGTGATCATCGGAACCTACAGTACGATTTTCGTGGCCAGCCCGCTCGTCCTGTATCTGATGAATCGCAGCCAGTCGGCCACGAAGAAGCCGGCGCCGGCACTGGCGACGACCAAATCCTGATCGGCGCCCTATCAGTCATGTGAGGCGAAAAGGCCTCCGGGCCTGCCTTTTCAGGCGGCTCGGAGGCCTTTCTATTTCTCGAACATTCAGAAAGCAGGCGGCACGCAGCAGAACGGCGCGTGACGCACCGGAGGGAACTCCCACGTGCGTTCGCGAAATGTCCCTGTCGGCTGCTACGAAAAAAACGCCGGCGTTCAGCAGGCCCAGATCTGGCTGCCGCCGTCGACGCGCAGCACTTCGCCGGTAACGAACGCTCCAAGCGGGCCCGCGAAGAACTCGACGACGCGGGCGACTTCATCGACCAGCGCGATCCGGTCGAGAGTTCCCTCGGTGACCAGCCGCGCCTCATCGACCGCCCGCGTCTGCAGGTAGCGGCCGGTCCGCGTATCGCCGGGAGCGATGCTGTTCACGTTGATGTTGTAGGGCCGGAGTTGGGCCGCGAGACAGCGCGTGTACTCGACCTGCCCGGCCTTCGCTGTCGCGTAAATGGCGCCGAGCTCGCGACCCGAAAAGGCGGCGATGGAGCTGATGGTGACGATGCGGCCGCTCCGTCGCTCCATCATCCGCCGCGCGACCTGCTGACAGACCAGAATCGTGCTCAACAGGTTGCGGTCGATGACGCTGCGGACATCGACCGGCTTGATGAAGACCGCGTCATTCGGGTTCGGCTTTCCCCCGGCCGCCGCAATGTCGCCGCCGGCACTGTGAACCAGAATATCGATCGGCCCGAGTTCCTCGGTCACCGTGGAGACGACCCGCTCGACATCGGCTTCCTGGGTGAGGTCGCCGAGCACGCGGAGCGTGCGGACCGAGAACTCCCGGCCGATCGCCGCCGCCGTGTCGGTGAGTGTCGTCCCCTCGCCATACTCGGCGGGGCCGGCTTCCCGCATCCCATGGACACCGACCTGACAGCCGAGTGCCGCGAGGCGTTCGGCGAAGGCGCGGCCCAGTCCGCGGCCGGCGCCGGTCACGAGAGCGGTCTGACCTTCCAGAATTCGGGCAGTCGATGCGGGCATATGCGGATCTCGCGGAGGGAACAGCAGGAGTGGGGTGGGCAGCGAAGCGCGGCTGTCGCTGGAACAATGCACCACAGCCTACCGGCAGGCCGCAACGCATGCAATTCCGCTGGCGCGAGCCCGCAGGCTTCTCACTTCTCCCCTTCCGCGCAAGAGACGGACATGCGAAGTGTGATGGTCAGCAGGTGATCTACTTGCGGCAACCCGCGGGAAGGGGATCGATGGGCCGATCGGGCCGGCGATGTTCCAGAAGCGCGGTCGTCCACTGATCAATGTGAGCCGGCGCCATATTGCCATAGGGAGGCAATCGCGGATCAACGTACGTCCCGTGATCCACGTCATGCAGGTAGTCGGTGGCGGAAAGCAGCGTCCCCCGGCAGAACGTGACTTCATCCGGATCAATCGCCAGATCGGTCGAGCTGTCGTTGCGGACCTGTTCCAGAAGCTGGTCCAGCACCCATTGCGGAACCTGCGCGCGATCGGCCGGATAGACATAGCCGAACAGCAGCAGGTGGCTCAGGAGCAGCCGGGCATGGTCTCTCATCCGCCAGAGCACGCGATGCCAGTCGAGCCGATGCCCGACCGTGCGGATGATATGCAGAACGTCCGCGCCGTCGTAGCGTTCGCGACTCATGATGAACATCTTCTGCCAGAGCATTTCCTCCGGCGGAGAGAGTTTCACCTGCAGCCCGAAGGCGATGACATCGGTCGCGTGCGCAAACCACTCGTCATCGACCGGACAGATCCCGTTCCCCGAATTGAAGATCACATCGAGGTACAGCTCGCCAAAGAAACCTTTCGCCAGCCAGTGGGGATAGGTGACTTCGGTCCGCCAGCCGATCGACTCCAGGGCATCAAGAACCTCGCGTGAGTCGTCGCGGCGGACAAAAATATCCAGGTCCTTGGTGTGGCGGGCGATTCCGGTATAGTTCTGTAAGGCATAGGCACCCGCCACCAGAAACGGCACCTGGCATTCGCACAGGCGGGTCAGGGCCTCGCGATAGACGCGCATGGCGGTCTCGTTGAAGGCGGGTCCGCGAATCTCGGCAATCATGATGTCTTCCTCAGAAATGCTCGTGGGTGAGGGGCCCGAGAGTGCCGGAATGAAGAGGCAAATCACGTGCCGCACGGCACGTGGTTTGCTCGCGCGTTCTCTTCCCGATGACAGTCCGGCCGACTCGCCCTGCAGGGAGGAATGAATGGCGGCAACCGATCGTGTTCGCATCGCCGCGGTGTCCGACGTGCATTACAGGCGGGAAGCTCCCGCGAACCCGCACCAGGTCATCCGCGAAGCCTTGCAGGCCGCGGATATTCTGGTTCTCTGCGGCGATCTGACTGACCACGGATTGCCCGAAGAAGCCCATCAGCTGGTCCGCGATCTTGAGAACAGCGATATTCCGATGCTGGCAGTACTCGGCAACCACGACTATGAGGCGGGCCGCTGTGACGAGGTCTGCGCCATTCTTGCGGAGGGGGGTGTCCGCGTGCTCGACGGCGAGGCCTTCGAAGTCGAAGGCATTGGCTTCGCCGGGACCAAGGGATTCGGCGGCGGGTTCGGTCGCCGCACCCTCGAACCGTGGGGCGAGTCGACGATCAAGCAGTTCGTTCAGGAAGCGGTCAACGAGGCGATGAAGCTCGAACTGGCCCTGGCGCGGCTGCGGACGCCGCAGCGAATTGCGCTCCTGCACTATGCGCCGGTGCAGTCGACCGTCGAGGGAGAGCCGCCGGAGATTTTCGCGTTTCTCGGTTCGAGCCGTCTTGAGGAACCTCTCGACCGGTATGAAGTGACCGCCGCGTTTCATGGACACGCACACCGGGGGACGCTGCAGGGAGCGACCCGGGGCGGAGTTCCCGTGTTCAATATTTCCCTGCCTCTGTTGCGGCGGGATTTTCCCGACCGCCCTCCGTTCTACCTGTATGAAGTTCCCCGCGAGCCACCGGCCGGTTCGGAATGAATCGCCGCGTCTGACAGCGCAGCGAAATGTTGCATTTCCGCATCGGCCAATGCGTCTCGATCGGCTCGCTGGGGCGATGAAACTCGCGTCAGGTTCGTTGCAAAGCATTTCCTGCCGTAAACGGTTTCAGGTAAACCGCGTGAACCGGAGAAGGAATGCTTGGCGCTTGGACTTCCAGGGGGTCTACTAGTTGCGGACTCGAATGACTTTCCAGGCATCCGGAGCAAGCTGATGAGCGTTGTGCGAGAGTTCGGCGCGGTTGGTGACGGCAAGATGGACGATACCGAGGCGATCCAGCACGCCATCAACGATGGGGATGGAGTTGTGCAGTTTCCCCGCGGCGAGTATCGCATCAGCCGCACGCTGGTCGTCGATCTTGCCAAATGCGGCCGGACCGCGCTCTCGGGAATGGGGGGCGTGGCCAAGCTCATCATGTACGGCCCGGGCCCGGCGATTCTCATCAAGGGGACGCATACGACCTCCGCTGATCCCGCCGGCTTTCGCCCCGAGGAATGGCAGCGGGAACGGATGCCAACCGTCAGTGACCTGGAGATCGAAGGCCGCCATCCCGAAGCGGACGGCATCCGGATCGCGGGCGTCATGCAGCCCACACTCACCGGGGTGCTCATTCGACAGGTGCGGACGGCGGTGCACGTCACCGAGCGGGCGCGGAACCTGCTCATCAGCCACTGCCACATCTATCACAACACCGGGATCGGCGTTCACTTCGATCAGCTGAATCTCCACCAGGCGATCATCACCGGCTCGCACATCAGTTATTGCCGACTCGGCGGCATTCGTGTCGAACGCAGCGAGATCCGCAACTTCCAGATCACCGGCAACGACATCGAGTACAACAACAACCGCGCACATAAAGTTCCCGGAGCCGACGAAGTCCCCACCGCGGAAATCTACATCGACGTCGGCGAAGGCTCCGTGCGCGAAGGGACGATCTGCAGCAATACGATCCAGGCGACCTACAGTCCGGGCGGTGCCAATATCCGCTTCATCGGGCGGAGCAAGGACGAGAACCACAAGGCCGGCATGTGGACTATCTCCGGCAATCTGATCGGCAGCCAGGCGGTGAATGTGCATCTGCTTTCGTCGCGCGGCATCACGATCACCGGGAACTATCTCTACAGCGGACACGAACGCAACCTGCTGGTGGAGAACTGCCGGAACATCGTCGTCAGCGGCAACTGCTTCGGCCACAATCCCGACTACAAGACGGACGAACTCTGCACGGCGCTGACGTTCGCTGACAGCGTCGACTGCGTGCTCACCGGGAACATCATTCAGGATTGCGAAGCGGGCAAGCACACCGTTCCCGGCGCGAAGCCGATCGTCCGTCAGGGGCTGCTGGAGATCCTTCGTTGCCGACGGGTCAACATGACCGGCACGCAGATCATCTCGGGAACGCCGTACGGCGTCTTCCTGGACAGCTGCAGCGACACGCTCATCAATGGCTGCACGGTGCTCGACCCGCGGCCCGAGCCGATGATGCAGGCGGCGATCCGCTGGAAAGGAGCAGGCAGCGGCAACATGATCAGCCATTGCCGACTCGGCGCCGGCACCGAAGGCACCGTGCTCGCGGAAGAGCACGTCCGCCAGAGCGAGAACGTGCTCAACGACTGATCACGGTTGCTTGAGCAGCAGTAGAGACGCGGCCGGGGCTGGACGAAGGAAGCCCCGGGGGCGCAGACGTTGCCATCGCCATTTCGCTCCCTCCCCCGACAGCCGTGTCGTTGAGAGCGAAACGCAGGATGCCCCTCGCGCCGGGGTTTCGGGAGTCCCTCCCACCCCGGCCACGCGACCTTCGGCGAAGACGTGCAGCGGAGGGACACGCAAGGTGCGCGCGTCCCGCTGGGACGCGGCTCAACTTTTTTCGCGAAAACGACCTTTTCGCGGACCATAGTGCGCGAAGAGGGAATTGCGAACGGGGAAGGTAGACGGGCGGGGCGGACGGTTCGACAGGCGGGCGCGGGGAAGAGTGACGTTTGCGGCTGGTGGCTCATCACCTATACTCAGGGTGCCGATCATTTCTCGCTCTCCCCCCCTCCTGTCGAGCCCGGGTGGATACCTCGTGTTCTCGTTCCGCGCGAAACTTGTGGTTCTTGGTTTCTTTCTGGCCGGCCTGCCGGTCGTTGTTCTGCTCTCGGCCTGGGAGGGGTGGCAGGAACAACCGCCTGCCCCGTCCTCCGGAACACGTCGCGGCGAAGACAGGAAGCCAATTTCCAATCACACTCGACCGCGTGGGCGGCGGTCGCCGACTTCCCCCACGCGGGACGAAGGGAGAACGCGCGGGGATTCCCGAAACTCCCCTCCGCCGGCTGAGCTCGCGCAGACGAGCTGGGAGAACCCGTTCGACTCGCGGTACTGGATCTCCGAAGGCTGGAAGTTTTCCGCACAGGGGTTGTCGGCGGAATCCCCCTCCCGTGCGGATGCCCGCTTTCGCCGCCCGTATCGGCGACTGATGCTCCGTCTGGAACTGGAGCCGCTGCACGGTTCGGGCAGCGAGTTCCAGTTGCAGCTGGAGGCCCCGCGCACGAAGAGCCGGGCCGTTGTGAGCATCGACCGGCATTCGATGCAGGTGCGCGACGACTCTCCGGGGGCGGGCTGGATTCTCGCCGAGCGTCCACTGCGCCCCGAACTTCGACGCGGCGCGCCGGTGCTCGTCAATGTCGTGGCGACGGGGAATCGGCTGGTGATCAACTGCGGCCGCCAGATGCTCCGCTGCGATCAGCCGGCGGGACAGTCGGGCGAGCCGCTGGAGTTCTCGCTCGTCTCCCCGCGCGGAGGGTTCGCCATTCGCGAAATGCGGATCGAAGGGGAATAGCCCCGCCCGCGTGTTCAGGCGGGGCTCCCGCGCGACGGCCGCAAACGTTTATCCGGGCACGACGACAATCTTGCCGGAGAGCGATCCCCGCTTTTCGAGGGTGTTCTCTTCCTGCATGCGATGCGCGGCGGCGGCTTCCGAAAGGGGGAAGCTCTTGCCGATCTGCGCCTTCCATTTTCCGCTTTCGAAGAGGGCGTTGATCGCTTCCGCGCAGACCTGCTGCTCGGCAGGTGTCGCGTTGAACATCGCGAAACCGATCAGCCGCAGATCCTTCACATAGAACGGTCCCACGGGGAACTCGGGACGGGCCTGCCGTCCCGCCATGAGGATCAGCCGCCCGCGTCGCGCCAGGAGTCCGATCGTGCGGTCGAAGGTTGGCTCGCGCTGTGTTTCGAACCACAGGTTGACGCCCCCCTTGGCCGCGGCAAAGTCGCGGATCTGGTCATCCATGTCGGGAGAATGGTAGTCGATGACGAGATCGGCCCCGAGACTTTCGCAGTGAGCCTTCTTCTCCGCATTGCCCACGGTTGCGATCACCTTTGCGCCGGCAGACTTTGCAAGCTGCACCACGGAAGAGCCGACACCTCCCGTGCCGCCATTGACGAACACGACCTCGCCGGCTTGCAGGCCGCCATGCAGAAACAGTCCCAGATGCGCGGTGATGCCCACCAGCGCGCTCGCGGCGGCTTCTGCATCCGTGACATTCGGCGGCGTCGGATAGAGGAACTGCTCATCAACCGCCGCATATTCCGCCAGCGTCCCCTGGCGACCGAAGAGCCCCTGATTGCTTCCCCACACACGATCGCCGACCTTGAAGCGGGTAACGTTCGGTCCGACCGCCTCGACGGTTCCCGCGAGGTCGCAGCCGGGAATGTAGGGAGTGGGAAGATCCATCGGGACATTGCCGCTGCGAATGTACGTGTCGATGGGGTTGATTGCCGAAGCACCGATCTTGACCAGCACTTCCCCAGGCCCCGGCGTGGGGGTGGGCAAGTCGCCGTAATTGATGACTTCCGCGGCACCCGTCTCCTTGATGTACGCTGCTTTCATCACGACGCTCCCTTGTCTGACAGAAGTGGGTCCGACAGTAGTGGCCGCCCGACCGGCGCGGTGAAGCGCCGCGGCGAGACAGCCGTCATGTTTCCGAACACTCCCGTGGAAAATCTGAGTGACGGGATTGGGCAGGACGCGACGATCGAGTCACAGGTATATCGTCCGGCCTGGTCCAAGTATATGCGGGCCCGCCGGGTGATCCAGTGATGGTCGCAGTGGGATGGTGGCACCGGCGTGCAGGGGGCGCGAGCCTGTTGCCCCTCGTACATCGCGCCGCGACGCGCGCGTCCCGATGGGACGCGGCTAAACGTATTAACGCTTCGCGGGATTGTCGTTTGTGTCGCATCTGCCGGTCGGAGAATCGCTTAGGCAATTGACCCTCACCAGGGATTCTTTTAGAATCGAAATTGCTCCACTGGTCCGTTGCACGCGCGACTGTTGCCGTCAGGCTTTGTGTGCGGATGAGGGGACACTACCAGTCTGAAGTCGGGGGCGAACATTCTTCGGAGCCCCTGTCGCGGATCTCACCGCGGCGAACCTCCCGTCGACTCGAAGCAAAAACAGGTGGATCGATGGTCTCCTTCCGTTTGCGATCGGATTCCGAAAACTCTGCGCGTGCACTCGGCCGCAGGGGAGTCATTCGCGGCCTGGTGCTGGGGCTCTTTGCCCTCGCACTCTGCCTTGCCGGCAATGACCCGGCGCAGGCTCAGACGAGCGACAAGCTCGCGGCCCCGCAGTCGCATTCGGTCCTCACCCGGGATGGATTGCGGATCTCCTTCACCTACTGGGCGTCGCCGCTGGGGGATCAGGCTCCCGTGGTGCTGCTACTGCACATGCAGAACGGGAACCGCCTCGACTGGCCGAGCAACTTCACTCTCACCCTGCAGAAATCGGGCTATGCAGTGATCGCTCCGGACCTTCGCGGCCACGGTCAAAGCAAAGGCGGAGCTGGATCGCTGATCGGGGCTTCCGATCTCTCCGCCTCGGCGACGACGAAATCCGAAAAGACCGTCGAATCCGAGCACTTCAAGCCGGTCGACTATCAGTTGATGGTCACTGCCGACCTCGAAGCGATCAAGGATGATTTCATCTTCAAGGAGCATCAGGAACATCGGCTGAACATGAACAAGATGGCGATCGTCGGTGCCGAGATGGGAGCGAACATCGGCGCGGCGTTCGCCACGCTCGACTGGCTCAAACGGCCGCATCCCGACGCCCGCCTCATCCAGGACCGGACACCGCGCGGACAGGACGTGCGGGCACTCGTGCTCCTTTCGCCGCAGACGAGCATTCCGGGCATGCCGATTACCGAGTCGATCAAGACGCTGAAGAACCCGGCACTGAACGTGGCTTTCCTGGTCGGCGTGGGATCGAAGGACAAAGCCGACCGCGGCCAGGCACGCAACATCTACCGGCAGTTGACCACCCCCGAGAAGAACAAGGAGCGGATGTACTTCCAGGAGTACGACGCCCCCTTCCGCGGGACGAATCTGCTGGGCCGGCGGCTGCGTACCGAGGAACACATCCTCGCGTTCCTCGACCAGCATCTGAAGAAGATCGACAGCCCCTGGCGCGATCGCCAGAGCCGCATCGGACGGACGACCGAATAGCAGTGTCAAACTCGCGGGGGCGAGGGGAGTCATCTCCCTCGCACCCGCGTCGGTTTCTCCGCGCGTTCCCGATCGCTGATGTCGGGATGTCGCCTTACGTCGGGTGCATGACCCGGCGCGAGGAATTCGCTCTTCTGTCCCATCGTTCCTCTGCGGCAAGGCATCCCCCGGGGCGGGCACACCGGGTATGAGCTGCGTCAGAACGGAGTCGCACTCCGAAGAGCACAGGGAAGGCTGCGAGTCGCTTCGGACAAGCGTTGCTGTCTGAATTCGCTGGGCGTCATTCTTACTGACGGGGCTCTGCCCGCGGTGAGTTCCTTCCTGCTCGTGAGCTGCCGATGAGATGCACTGCGTTCCTGCTCGGAGGGCTGCTGGTTGCGGCCGTCGTTGCACCGGCACTGGCCGCTGACCCGCCGCGGCCGAATATCCTCTGGATCACCAGCGAGGATAACGGCCCGCACCTGGGCTGCTACGGCGACAGCGAAGCGGTCACCCCAAATATTGACCGGCTGGCCGCACGCGGACTGCTGTATCTCAACTGCTGGTCCAATGCGCCGGTGTGCGCGCCGGCGCGGACAACGATCATCAGTGGCGTCTATCCCACCGCGACCGGATCGGAACACATGCGGAGCATGACGCGTCTCCCCGCGTTCATGAAGATGTATCCGCAGATCCTCCGCGAAGCGGGCTACTACTGCACGAACAACAGCAAGGAAGATTACAACCTCGAAAAGACCGGGCAGGTGTGGGACGAGTCCTCCGGGAAAGCGCACTGGAAGAACCGCCCGCCGGGGCAGCCGTTCTTTGCGATCTTCAACCATACGGTCACTCATGAAAGCCAGATCCGCACCCGCCCGCATCAGGCGGTCCACGATCCGGCGCGAGTGCGGGTTCCCGCCTATCACCCCGATACGCCGGAAGTCCGCCAGGACTGGGCGCAGTACTACGACAAGATCACCGAGATGGATGCCCGGGTCGGGGCGAACCTGAAGGAACTCGAAGAGGCCGGGCTCGCTGACGACACGATCATCTTCTACTACGGCGATCACGGTTCGGGAATGCCGCGCAACAAGCGGTGGCCTTACAACTCCGGCCTGCACGTTCCGCTGATCGTGTATATCCCCGAGAAGTTCCAGGAGCTGCGCTCGCAGGACTACATGCCCGGCGGCCGAACCGATCGGCTGGTGAGCTTTGTCGACCTGGCTCCCACGCTTTTGAGTCTCGCGGGCATCGAACCGCCCGCGTGGATGCAGGGGCACGCTTTCCTCGGCCGGTATGAGGCGGCTCCGCAGTCCTACCTGCACGGCTTTCGCGGCCGCATGGACGAGCGCTATGATCTCGTCCGCTCGGTCCGCGACAAGCGGTATGTCTATATCCGCAATTACATGCCGCACCTGATTTATGGCCAGCACATCAACTACATGTTCCAGACGCCGACGACGCGTGTGTGGAAGCAGCTGTACGACGCCGGACGGCTGAACGAAGCACAGAAGCGATTCTGGGAACCCAAACCGACGGAAGAGCTGTACGACCTTCATTCCGACCGGGACGAAGTGATCAACCTGGCGCAATCGGCGGAACATCAGGAAGTCCTTGAGCGAATGCGTCAGGCCCATCGCGAGCACCTGCTGCGAATTCGGGATGTCGGCTTCCTGCCGGAAGACCAACTGCACGAGCGGGGACGTGCGGAAGGTCGGACTCCCTACGAAGTCGGACACGATCCCGCGCGTTATCCGCTGGAGAAGATTCTGGCCGCCGCGGAACTCGCTTCTTCCCAAACCCCCGCGTCGATTCCCGAGCTCGTCAAGCGGCTGGGAGATGACGACAGCGCGGTCCGCTACTGGGGAGCGATGGGGCTGTTGATCCAAAAGGACTCCGGCGTGAATTCGTCCCGCGAGGCGCTGCGAAAAGCGCTCGCCGACGAGTCGTGGAGCGTTCGCGTGGTCGCGGCACAGGCACTGGGACAGCATGGAAACGAGTCGGACCTGCAGGTCGCGTTGCCGGTGCTGCTCGAAGCCGCCGCGCTCGATCGCCACGGCCTGCCGGTCGCGCTGCTCGCGCTGAACGCCCTCGATGCACTTGATGGCAAGGCCGCGAGCGTTGCGGAGGGAATCGGTTCGCTGCCGCGCAGTCACCCCTCCATTCACCGGCGACTCGCGGAATATGTGCCCCGCCTGATTGAGAAGACGCTCGCCGATCTGCAGAATTGAAGTTCTCGGCAAACGTCGGGAACGTTGAACATCCTGTTTGGCGTCTCAAGGATGGGTTGGCTCGTCGGCGACCGTCCCTCCACCGTGTCTCCTTCGGGCGATGCGGCTGCTGTCACACCGAAAGGAACCGGGTATGCGTTCTGTTGGCTTCAGCGTTGGCGTGCAACTGGTCCTGTTTACGGCGGGAAGTCTGCTCCTGGCGGCCGACCCGTCGACCGCGCAACCGGATGCCAAAGCGGCTCCCCCGCGTCCGGTGAATCCCGCGATGCAACCGGTCAAGGACGATCCGCAGCTGCCCCGCGTACTGCTGATCGGCGATTCGATTTCGATCGGCTACACGCTGGATGTGCGAAAGGAGCTCGAAGGAGAGGCGAACGTGCATCGTCCCCTGACGAACTGCGGTCCCACCACCCGTGGCCTGAAGCAGATCGATGCCTGGCTGGGTAAGGGAAAGTGGGACGTCATCCACTTCAACTGGGGGCTGCACGATCTGAAGCACGTCGACGAGAACGGAGCCGTCGTCGCGGTGGACAAAGGACATCGGCAGGTTCCGATCGACGAGTACGAGAAGAACCTCGAAACGCTCGTCAAACGCCTGAAAGAGACGGGAGCCACGCTGATCTGGTGCAGCACGACGCCGGTTCCCGAAGGAGCGAGCGGCCGGATCTCCGGGGATGAGGTGAAGTACAACGCCGTCGCGGCACGTGTGATGCGGTCCCAGGGCGTGGAGGTGAACGACCTGTACGAGTTTGCGAAGCCCCGCCTTGCCGAGATCCAGCGCCGGGCGAATGTGCACTTCACGCCGGAAGGCTCGGCGGTCCTCGCGAAGCAGGTCGCCGCGACCATTCGTCAGCACCTTCCGAAACGCAAGTAAGCCGCTCTGGCCTTCAGCCCCGGCGGGACGGGTCTCACCCGGCGAAGTTCATTCGGTCGGCACAATGTCGAAGCTGCGCCAGCAGTACCAGCTGGCGACGCTGGCGTAGGGCCGCCAGGGCTCGGCGTACGCTTCGCTGGTCGCGCGATTGGGAAGCTCATCGAGTCCGTACAGGTTGCGGATTGCGGTGCGCAAGCCGAGATCGTCGGGGGCGAAGACGTTCATTCGCCCCAGCGAGAAGATGAGGAACATCTGCGCGGTCCAGACGCCGATCCCTTTCACCTGCACGAGTTCCCGGATCACCTCCTCATCGCTGAGGCGGGCGAACCGCGACAGCCGCACGTCCCCCGCGTGGACCTTCTCCGCGAGGTCCGTGATGTACTTCACCTTCTGCGGCGAGAGGCCGGCGGAGCGAAGCTCCTCGGGGGAGAGACGAATCAGCCCCTCCGCCGACAAGGGTTCGGGAGCCACCAGGGCTTCGACCCGCTTCTGAATCGAACGGGCCGCCTTGGTGGAGATCTGCTGGGCGACAATCGCCCGGACGAGCGCACGAAAACGGTTTCGCTCGACTTTCAGACGAAACGGGCCGACCTGTTCAATGAGCCGGCCCATCACAGGATCAACGCGGCGCAAGTGAGCGAGGGCGGCGGCAACGGATTCGCGGGTGATACGGTTCATGAGGATCGTCGGACAGAGCGGAGGGAGCGAGTTCGCGGGGCGGCAATGAACATTTGTTCCATCCTGCCCGATTTTCCCGTCGCCGTCCAGTTCACCGGTTCGGAGGATTGACGGCGTCCTGCGGGCCTCGTGCGGCGGGTTCGAGGTCCGGTTCTCTCGCGATCAAAGCTTCCGATCACAACGATTACAGCGATTAAGTTCCCGGGCAATACGGCGGAAGACATTGCGAGGGCTCGGGAGCACGTCGTAAGATAAAGAGACGGTTTTCCATTCTGGTCCCTGTCGCGAACGCGGTCGAGCCTCCTGCCCACATCTCTTTCAGGAGACGGTCATCGGCGGTGTTCGGCGTTTCGAGAGAAAGACGTTCCCGTGAGCAAGTTGAGCCTGTGCCTCGTGTCGCTGATCGCGGCCATTCCCGGCGGCATCCTGGCAGCCCTGCTGGTGAAAGTGTTTCTGGATTACGGTGGCGGCCCCTCGCCCGCGTATCAGGGACTGGCGGGAGTTGTCCTGCTCATCAGCGCGATGATGACGCTGATGCCGATCGGCATTCTCCTCTTCGGCGGCAGGAAACAGGACGCCGCCCCCGCAGTCACCCGCCAGGGAGCCGCCGAATCGGCCGACGACCTGGAATCCGCCGATGAGTTCGAAGAGCTTGGCTCGGCGGACGATCTCGAATCGGCCGACGAATTCGGAGACGAGTTCTCGTCGGAGGACGACCTCGTCGCGGAAGACTCGTCGGAATTCGATGATGAGTTCGGCGACGACCTCTGGGACGACGACGAGAAGAAGTAGCCCGCTCCCCGGGCGGCGTCCGCCGCGATCGGTGTCAGAACGTAATGGCCGACTTTCCCCGCCGCTGCACGCCGCGGGGGCGAACGTCACCCTGTCAACTGCTCGCGCTGCGATAACTGCGCAGCGCGCGGTCGAAAACGGCCCGGGAAACGATCAGGCTCAAGAGCGTCGTCCCGATGGCGACCAGGCTGATCCACGAGGGCTCGAGGGCTTTCGAGACGAGCACCTGCGCGGGAATGGTCACCACCAGCAGGATCGGCAGCACGTACGAGAAGACGAGCTGGAGCGAGTTCGCCAGCAGCGACCCCGCGTAAATATCGCGGGGATAGCGGGCGAAAATCGTCACGTAAAACCAGAAGTCGTACAGCCCCTGATTGCGGCCGAACCAGATGCTCGTGCTCGCCAGCGCCAGCATCAGGCTGTAGAAAAACGCCGTCCCCACGATGATCCAGCAGACGTACATCAGCACGGCGGCGGCACTCACCGGCCGCCCGAGCTGGACGAGGGCATAACCGAGCAGCGTCCCCGAGAGCATCAGGTGGCTCAGCGTTCCGAGATCAAGTTTCTCGAACGAGATCAGGAACTGCGTATCGATCGGCTTCAGCAGGGCGAAATCGAGATTGCCCGTGCGGATCAGCTCGCTGAAGTTCGCGATATTGGGCATGAAGATCGCTTCGATGAGCGTGTTGATGATCATGCTCGTCGCGAGAAACGCGAAGAACTCGTACTGGCTCCAGCCGTTGATCGACTGCACCTTGCCATAAATGATGTTGTAAAGGGCAAGCTGCGCGGCGAACCAGAACGCCCGCGTGCAGATGGTGATCAGAAAGTTCCCGCGGAACGTCAGTTCCCGCACGAGCGAGTTTCGGGCGAAGGTCAGCAGGACGCGAAGAGAGTGCACGAAGTTGGCCTCGGGGATGCAGAACGGGAAAGGCACTCGCAGCAGCAATCACCGGAGCCCGCGATGCACTTCAAGGGGCCGTGTTCGTGCCGCACTTCTACTGTATTCGGCAGGAGCGCAGACGGAAAGCGTCGCGAGCCCCGCTGAACGGGGCAATGAACCGTTGCGGCATCATTCCCAGTGATGCGGCCGCAGCCAGCAGTCGATGCGGTGAGCCGGACCGAAGAAACGCCGGATCAGTTCATGGCTGTATCCCGTCGGGTCCCAATCGAGTATCGAGATCCGGTACACGGGGAGGACGACGAGAGCAACCCTGGGGCGAGTCACTCCTGGTCGGGTGCAAATGCGCAGAGGCTCCACAGTGAGCAGGTATCCCGTGAAATATATCCCCACCCCGACGAGGAGGCTGATGATTACGCCCCAGCTACGGCCAGCTTGCCACATCGCCTTCTCCTCCCGAAGATCATTTGACCCCACAGGACTCTGTGACAGGTCGTTTCAGTCTAGCAGTTCGCGGGAAGTAAAGGCGAACCAGATCCCGGCGGCCAGCCGTCGACTGCAAGCGAATCGTCGAGAGTGGGCAAGCGGTGCGGCCCCCAAGTTCCCTCTTGGCGGAGCGGGGCCGGATTGATACCCTTCGCATGCGCATCACGTCCGTCCCGCTCTGAGGGCTCTCGTCGACCAATTCACTCTGATTGCCGGCGAGGTACGCGTCAGTGCCAGCGCCGGTTTCCATGTGTTCACTAAGTTTCCTGAGTGGGGGAGCGGGCAGGCGAAGCAGCGGTTGCCCCCCGCGCGGGCTGATAGCCCGCGGCTAAACGTACAACTTGCAGGCGAGGTCTGCGGCGAAACGTACGACACATGTTCCTGTTTTCATCAACCGAGTGCCGTGACTGAGCCGGAAACCGAACTCCTGAACGACGCCGAGCCCGCGGGCGCGTGGATCGGAGCGTGGATCTGCTGGCTGTGTCTGCTCACCGCGGCCGGGCTGTACGCGGCAGTGGCGCTTTCTCCCCGCCTGTTGACCTACGTTCGCCTGCAGCAGGAGTATCAGCAGAACCAGCAGCGGCTGGTGATGCTCGAACAGCAGGTGCAGCGGATGGATCGGATCGCGGCGGCACTCGAAAGCGATCCGCAGTTCGCCGCCGATCTCGCCCGCACCGACTTCGAGACGAATCATCCCGGCGAGTTGAAGATCCCGGTCCCGCCGGAACTGGCGATCAACGTTCGCGACACGCAACCGGACGTGAGCCTTCCGGACATTCCACTGCCGTGGTTCACGCCGTTCCTCGAACGCCTGTCGAAGGATCGGCCGCTGGAGAACGCGTTGCTCACGATTGCCGCCGCGCTGGCAATCATCTCATTCATCCTGTCGCCAGGGTCGCGGGGCCCGGCTGGCGACCAGAACAACCGTCACGAGTCGAATCCACGCGGAGGACTCCTCACGACGCTTCGCCAGCGTTATCGAAGCTGAGCGGCAGTGCGCGACAGCGCTCACAGCTTCGTGTGGTCCTGCTCGGCGGAGCCCGGTTTCGTTCCCACGAAAATGTAGTACGGCACGCGGGAGCCGGGCAGGAACGGCACGCGGGCGCGGGCTTCCACGAGTGACTGCTGTTCGAAGCGGCGGCACAGATAGGGAACATGGTCGCGGCTCGGGAAGACATTGTCGAAGCCGAACCAGACCGGCCAGAAGCTTTGCGTCAGCCACGAATGCCGTTGCCGGCCGCTCTCCGGATATTTCCGCGAGACATAGAAATCGACCACGCCGATCGTTCCGCCGGGTTTCAGGATCCGCAGCGCCTGGTCGATCGCGGCGAACCAGTCGGGGATCATCGTCAGCGAGTACGAGAAGGTGACCAGGTCGGCCTGTTCGGCCGGTGTGAAGGTCGTCGCATCGGCCTCGACAGTCGTGACGTTCGACCAGCCGCGGGCGGCGATCCGCTCGTCGGCGACTTTGAGCAGCGACGGAGACAGGTCGACGAGATAGACCTTCGAAAAGTTCGCGAGCCGTTCTCCGAGGTATTCGAGATTCGCCCCGGTCCCGCCTCCCAGATCGACGCAGACGCCCCCTGCCGGCGCGGGGAGCAGATCCCACATCTGCTGGCGGCCCTGCAGCAGACGCTGCCGGAACGAATCGTAGTCGTGGGCCTGCCTGCTGTAGAAACTTTCGAGTCGCTCGGAATGACTCTTCCCCCGGATCGGGGTCAGGGTCAGGTGATAGAGCACGCGAAGATCCGAAATGAGCGACATGGGAATCTCGTTCGGTCGGTGGCGTCCCGCCACGGAGATCAGAGGAGTTGTCCGCGGGGAAGCCGCCCGGCGGCCACGATCGCGGTCAGGCAAGGGCCAGATCGGCGATGTGGAAGCTTCCGTAGGTATGGACGCGATCCCGCTCATGCAGTTTGGCGGCGAGGGGGCGGTTGTACTTCAGGATCTCGCCAACCTGCGTCTCCCGGCCGTCGACCGAAACGCGGACCCGATCCACGAAGTCGGTCTGCAACCCGCCGCTTCTCCAGAGGAAGCGTGTCTGCGGCGCGGCCCGGTCGATAATCGCCTGCCACTCCTGTTCGAGAATTGAATAGCGGAACGTGCTCAGCCAGTCCATGTGATCGAGGAGCACATAGCGCGAGATCGTTCCTTCATATTCGTTCAGGAAGCCGAGAATCGATGAGGTGTGGATGCTGATGCGGTCGACCAGCCCCGCTTTCAGCTTCTCGAAATTTTCCCGCTTGAGGTACTCGGGACAGCAGTCGTGCGAGTACCGGCCGGTGAGGTACACCCGCCAGAAGTAGTTGTCGGCGATCGGCAACCGGGTAAAGACAGCTTCGATGCAGTCCTCGATGAACCGACGGATGCCCCCGTCGTAGTTCGTCTCCAGGTGCTGTCGCTGCGGGCGCGGCACGCCGAGGAAGGAGAGAGCCGCATCGTGTCCCATGACCCAGCGGATGAACCGGTTCCAGAACGCCTCGCCGAGCCGGGCGTCGTAAATCCGTTTCTGATCCTCGACGGTGGGGGCGTGCAGCAGTTCTTCGACGCTGTTGCGGACTTTCGCCACGCGGTCGATGTAGCTGTTGACGAGCCGCGCGACCATCCCGGAGGTCCCGTGGAAATAGAACGAGCGCCGCCAGCCGGAACCGGCGAAGAAGCCGATGTGCCGATCCCAGTATGTGCGGGCCTCGGGCGAAAGGGCCGGGCGGAGTTCGGACCAGTAGGTCGTGTGATGATCGCGGAGGTGCCCCCGGCCGAACATCGCGAAGAACCGCTCGAAGTCGAGCTGGCGGATGCCGGCGATCTTCAGTTCGAGCAGGGCATTCTGCCGGGGATTCATGTCGACGGCATGAATCCGCCGGGGCGCCTGCAGGGCGTAATCGAGGGCGTTACAGCCGGCGGAGGTGATGACGAGCACTTCGTCGTCGGGCCCCAGTTCGAGGGCCACGCGATCGAGCCGCGGGTCTTCCCAGCAGGTGTTGTAAACGAGATTCTTTCCGTGAACCGCGCTGAACCAGGCACTGCTCAACCACTCAGAGGCCTTCGACATTCCCACCTCGCAATCGGGATCCGGCTCGATTCCGCCGGGACGCGCTCATCGCGGACAGCCGGCGTTGCTGGCCCACGCAGTTGACAGTGCTGATACTGGAGAGTGCTGATATTGTTGTGTGTCGGGGCTGCCCCGGGAAGGATCGCTCCCGGAGGGAGCGGCGACCTGCGGGACAATCGACCGGAGAGGAACGGCGGCGGACGAACGCAGCCCACCCGCGGCCGCCACGGGCCGCAAAGTTGCCGCACGTCACACACATGCCTCGACAGGTTCTGCGTCAACCCGATCGCCGGGCGGCCGGGTCGACGAGTTTTTGCCTGCCGCGAACACGGCCTCCTTTTCCGTATTCAAATTCTCCGTCCCATCATGCGCGGGGCGGGTGACAATTTCAAACGACCTGGCGGCGTCCGCAGCGGTTGCGATGCTGTTTCCCCCGGACAGCGTTCATTGCCGAGCATCGGCATTCATCGGTCAATGCGGAGGCTTCCCCGCCGCGGGTTGCCTATTTCCCGGGCTCGAGTCCGAGGAGGCGGCGGGGGCGGAGTTCCAGGTACTCGCGGACCTGTTCGCTGCCGATCTGTTCTTCGAGCATCTGCAGCCCCGCGAAGCGGCCCGCCAGTTTATTCGGGCGGTGCATGTCCGAGGCGATCAGGTGATATCGCCCGTCCTTGAGCAGTTCCAGCGCGATCTGCCGGGCCTGCGGCCCTTCGCCTCCGGAAATGCTGTTGAGGTTTCCCTGCAGGAGCACGCCGCGGCTCTGCAGGTCGTCGAGCAGCGGCGTCAGCAGCGGCAGCGGCAACCCCATCCGCTCGGGATGGGCGAGGATCGGCTGATAGCCCCGTTCCAGGAGCCAGTCGCAGAGAAAATCGGCATAGGGAGGCCAGTCCTGCCCCCAGAAGTCGAAGAGCACCGCACGGCTTTCGCCGAGTGTCGGGACGCCGACACTTTCGAGCCACTCGATCGTCTGGGGGGCGATGCGAAGCTCGCCTCCTGGCCAGAGGTGGTAATCGATTCCGGCTGCCGCCAGTTCGCCGCGAAGCATCTCGACGCCCCGCGCGATGTTCTCGGGGGTGTTGTCGGGAAACAGGGTGAGAAAGACGTGCGGCGTACACACGCTCCCGATGTATCCCTGTTCGCGGAGTTGCCGGACGCATTCGAGGGAATCGTCCAGCGAGCGGCAGCCGTCATCAATTCCGGGCAGCAGATGGCTGTGCAGATCGATACGGCCCGTTTCGGGAAGGCTGGGTGACTCCACGTCCGCTGATCACTTTCCGCGGCCGGGGGCTGATCCCCGGCGCGCTGTTCGGCGTCGTCAGCGGGAAGAAGTCCCTTCCGGCCGCGACGTCACGAGAATCTCGTTGGCGACCGCACGTACTCCCGCAACGGGCAGAATCGTCGTTTGCGCGGTCTGCTTCAGATAATAGGAGGGAACGCGCCCGCGGAGCAAGACAACCCCGCGGTTCAACGTCACCTGCAAACCGCGCAGTTCCGGATGTCCCACGGCATCGAGTGCCTTCAGGATCGAATTCAACAGTTCGACATCATGGTGATGATGGGGATCTCCGCTGGCGGCCCCGGAGTGTTCAGGGGCGAAAGTGGTCGCAATCGACATGGCAAATCACGTTCTGCTTCAAAGGAATCTGGCGGCCCGCAGCTCCGCCGACAAGGGACTCGTACTCGAACAAGGAAAGAAAGTAAAACAGAAGTCTGTGAAGAATCGGTGAGATTCGCGGGAAAACTCGCGCCCCTGCGGCAGCGCGGTCCGCGGATCGGTGAACCGTTCATTCCCCCGGCTTCCCCTGCGGGGAGCAGCCGGGAGGGGACGCGTTCCAGCCGCAGCGAGGGCGTGCTGAACGGATCCTCGTCCCCCGCTTCGGGGAGCATGAATTTGTCGCGGATCGCGGTGAATACCATAAGTCGTTTCACAGCAACAGACCGGTTTGAGAGTTTCTGTGCGAGGGGAAATTTTTGCCGGTTTTCGCGGCCTGGACGGGGTTGACCTGCCTGAGGCTTTCGGCTAAATCTGCCGCACGCGAACGGGGCGGTGGAACACGGGAGGCGGGCTCCCTGGTCCCTATGTGCACTCCACATCGAGACCGCCAAGTCGTCGCGCCACATCCACTCTCTCCCATCCGTCACACTTACTGGTAGGAACGATTCCATGCTGCGAAAGACTCTCGGTACGCTCGCACTTTGGGGCGCCCTGCACGCCTGTTGGGCGCCGGGGACCGTCCAGGCGCAAGGCCTTTTCGGCTCGCGCTTCGGTTTTGGCTTCGCCGACGAATGTGCGTGCGGTATCGCCCCCCCGCCGGTCACCGCCTTCAACTGCGCACCGCAGTTCACACAGGTTCCCGTCACGGAAATGCGCGAGTGCCGACAGACCGTTCAGCGGCCCGTGGTTGAGACGAAGTACGTTGAGCAACCCGTGACCGAATACCGGCCGGTGGTCGAGAACAAGACCGCGATGATCCCGACCGTGTCGTACCAGACCGTCACTGAATACCAGACCCGGCAGCGTGACTGCGGCCGCTGGGTCACGAACTACCGTTGCCGTCCCACGGTGAGCCCCTGCGAATACGATTCGCGGCCGGGCCTGCTGGGCTGGCTGAATCGCCGTACCTACGAAGCGCGGATGGCGTTCACGCCCAAGATGATCGCCGAGCGCACCTATGTGCCGAACGTGATCACGGAAACCGTGCCGGTCACGCGGCAGGTCGCGGTTCCCGGAACCCGCGAGGTCGCCTATCAGGTGACCCGTATGGTGCCTTACACCACGACCCGCAAGGTCGCCGTGAACACCGTGCGAATGGTGGCGGAAGAAGTCGTCACGCGGCAGCCGGTGACCGTCATGAAGACGGTTCCCTACGGAGCGAGCACGCTGGCGTTCGGACCGGTCTGGGGCGGCACGACCACTGCGGTGATCCCCAGTCCCGATCCGCTGTCGACGGCGATTCGGCCGGACGATGCGTTTGCGAGCCCGATTCCCCGCCGCGAGGCGGACAATCGCCCCGGCCGTCCGCGGCCGCTCTCCGATCGCGATGAGTCGTTCGATCGTTCCCGCAGCGCCCGGGAAAAGGGGCTCGTCGATCCCCCGCCCGCCGGGACTCCCGCCCGCCGCTCGTCGCTGACCGATCCGTCCGCCGATCACATTGAACAGCCCTTCGCACCGCCGCGGAGCAGCAGCCGCAACAGCTTTGAAGGCCCGAGCGCGAGTGCCGAAGCTCCCGCGTCTCCCTCCGCCGTGAGAGTCGGCCAATGGGTCGCGCGGCGCCGACCGGCCGATGAAGCCCCGGCTCGCACTACCCCGGTCTCCGTCGCAGGCACCCTGCGGAAGGTCGACCTCGACTGAGAGCGGCTGACGCAAAAACGTCACCGCAAACGAATCGCAAAGTGAAACAGGCATCGCCCCCGCGGGCGATGCCTGTTCTTTTTTTCTTTGGTGGACAGTCCGCCGGAAAGGTTCAGGAGCGGAAGAAGATCAGCGACATCACCACGAGCAGCGGCAGCAGCACCACGCAGCTGTAGGCCATGTAGCCGAAGAAGCTCGGCATGCGGACGTTGTTCTTCTCGGCGATCGCTTTCACCATGAAGTTCGGCCCGTTGCCGATGTAGGTCATCGCTCCCATGAACACGGCACCCAGGCTGATGGCCGACAGCGCGAGTTCTTCGACGCCGGCCACGAGTGTTCCGGAACTCGGCAGCACTTTCGCCGTTTCGAAGAACACCACATAAGTGGGAGCGTTGTCGAGGAAGCTGGAGAGGGTTCCGGTGGCCCAGAAGAACTGCATCGGGCTGGTGATCCCCAAGGCGGCACCGTGGACATTCAGGATCTGGATCGGCGCCTGCATGCAGATGAAAATTCCGACGAACAGCGCCGCCACTTCGAGAATCGCCTCGTAGCTGAACGAGTTCTTCACCCGGTTCTCGACCGAGGTCAGCAGCAGCGAGAATGCAGCGAGGGTCAGCATCACAATCTCGCGGAGATACAGCGGGGGATGCCATTCGGTTCCCGGCAGCGTCTTCGAGGGATCGAGCAGCGCCACCGCCAGGATGATCCCCCCCAGCCAGGCGAAGTTCAGCACGCCGCGAATCGCAAACGGCTCGTGATGCTCCGGTGCCGCTTCCACATGCTCCCGCTTCTCGCGGCGATAGCGGATCGAATCCCAGACAAAGTAGACCGCCAGCAGCGCGAGGTTCACGAACAGCCACTCCACCCAGAGGTTCATCGTCCAGGTGAAGGGCACTCCTCGCAGGAACCCGAGGAACAGCGGCGGATCGCCGATCGGCAGCAGGCAGCCGCCGGTGTTGCAGACCACGAAGATAAAGAAGATCACGGTGTGCGCCACGTACTCGCGGCGGGCATTCGCCTTCAGGAGCGGGCGGATCAGCAGCATCGCCGCCCCGGTCGTTCCCACGAAGCTGGCGATCAGCCCCCCGATTCCGATGATCGTCGTATTCAGGGCCGGGCGACCGACGAGGTGTCCTTCCACCGTCACCCCGCCACTGACCACGTAGAGGCTGAACAGCAGCGTGATGAACGGGATGTATTCGACGAGGATCGCATTCTTGAGAACCGCGATCGCAGTGGGCAGACCGGCCGCCGTGGTCTCGTGCGTCATGTGATCGACGACGCCATGTCCGTACAGCAGTCCATAATAGATCAGTGTCAGCGCGGCAAATGCCGATGCGACCTTGAACTTGCTGCTGTTCCGCTCCCACCAGTGCTCGGTCGCATGGAACAGCGGGCACAGCGCGATGCAGAGAAGCAGGCAGGCGAACGGAATAATGCTGTAAGCGGCCGGGGCGATTGCATGGGCGGCCGAATCATGCGAATCGTCGGCATGGGCCGCTGCCGCATGGGCCGGGGCCGGAGATCCGTCGGACATCAGCATGAGCCCGCCGACCTGCCACAGAATATAGAGGACCACTGTCGCCGCGAGAGCGGCCAAAACGACCCGTTGCGAGCGATCCTGATGCTCTCGCGACATGGCGGCAACTTCCATTTCGGGGACTCCTGGAATATATCGAGACTCTGGCCCGAACGAGGGAGCGGACCAGTTGAGATTCTCGGCAGATTAGGGGAGGAGGGATGCCCAGGCGGGACGCAGCGTTCGACTTCGAGGTTCCGCCCCGGCGATTTTGCCCGGACCGTTGCCCTGCGCGCGGTTGCCGAATCCACGGCAACGCACCGCACGATCCGGTCCATCGACTTGAGGGATGGCCCGCAACTCCCGGCAACTTTTCCTTATCGGCAGAGGCGGGAGGGCAACTGCATTAATATGCGTAGCGGGAGCGGTTTGTCAATCAGACGCCCACCTCCGCCAGCAGCCACTGCTGACGTTCCGCGAGATATTCGGCGAACAGTGTCTGCAAGGTCGTTTCTTCGAGCAGGCGGTGCTTGCGGATCGCGGCACACAGCTGTTCGGGCTCTTCTTCCTGCTGCGCCAGCAGGCAGACCAACTGCTCCTCACGCAACAGGCCAAGCTGGATGGCGGTCTCGCCAAACCGCATGCCCGTCCGCTGCTGTTCATCGAGAACGGTCTGCACCTGGGCGGCGTCGAGAATCTTTTCGCGGATCGCCAGCTCGCCGATCTTGGCCGCAGCAGGGCTCACCTCCAGCAGGGCGCGGGACGCAGTCGGCACGTCGAAGACCTGGCGATTGACGAGCCACCGGCTGAAACGCCGCTGTCCGACCCGTTGCATCAGGTGCCGATCCGGCTCGCTGATCAGCGAACGGAAATGGACCTGGTTTCGCCCTCCCTGCTTGGAGTCGTACATCGCTCCATCCGCCGCGGCGGTGAGCCGCATGGCGACATCCTTCTCCCCCCGCCGGGGCATGCAGACCGCTGCGCCGACGCTGATCGTCACCGGAATGATCTCATCCCCGAGCGCGATCGTCTCGTTCTCGACGCGGGCGCGGAGCCGCTCGGCAAACCGCTGAATGCCCTTCTCTGTCGTCTCCGAGACGACAATGACGAATTCTTCGCCACCGTACCGGCAGAGCGAATCGGATTCGCGGAGCGTCTCCCGCAGGGCGATGGCAACCCGCTTCAGCACCAGATCTCCAAACTGGTGCCCGTAGTTGTCGTTCAACTGCTTGAAGCGGTCGATGTCCATGAAGATCAGACCAACCGTCTTCGCATACCGGGCCGCTTTCGAAACTTCGCGGTTCAACTCGTCCTCGAAGAAGCGGCGGTTGTACGCCCCGGTGAGGGGATCGCAAAGCGCCTGCGACTCCAGTTCGCGCTTCTCGGCTTCGAGTTCTTCCTTCTCGCGCTCGATCTTGCGCTGCATCACCACCGCCTGCGTGGCGAGATGGGCCAACTGCTCGTTGGCGGCAGCCATCAGCTCAGCCGGTTCCGCGAGATGATCGATCTTGATCGCCATCAGATCGGCGGCCTCATCCACCCGCGAGCGGATCGCCTCGAGCGACGCATTCAGCTCTTTCTCGGTCCATTGCAGGAACTCGGACGTGAGGTCCCGCAAGCGCTGGATCGCCGTCCCCTTGTTCGGGGTACAGAAGTATGCTCCCATCGAAACGGCGATCGCCAGCACGAACGTCATCTCGAAATTGGGCTCGGACTTCAGCGACCGCAGCACCTCGATCGACGCATACTGCCGATCGATCGAGGCGACGAGCGGCTCGGGCAGATTCCAGTTCCGCAACAGCTTCGCGCCGATCGCCGCATGATCGATGCCGAGCATCTCGGTCTCGACCGCATGCAGGGGCCGCTGCGAATCGCGAGCCGCCTCCAGGACGGGGCAGTAGTCGCGGGGGACGGTTTTCAAAAGCGCCAGCCGGCCGATGCCGGTCAGCAGACCGGCGAGGAAGTAGTCACTCTCCACCGCCTCCGCGATCGAGTGGGAGAGCAGTTCGGCGGCGGCCGCCTGGACGATCGACTGCTGCCAGTAGTCGGCATAGTGGTCGGCCAGCGGGCCGGAAGTCATCGCGGCATCGGTCAGCGAGAAGCTGAGCGCGAGCGAGGTGACGGCGGTCGTCCCCAGCAGGGGGACGGCGCGTTCGACAGACGTGACGCGGTTCGGCAGGCCGAAGAAGGACGAGTTGGCCGCCTTGATCAGCTTCGCGGAAATCGCCGGATCGGTCTTGATCGTCGAGATGACTTCCCGCAACTCCGCGTCGGGGGTGCGCGCCAGTTCGAGGAGCCGAACGGCGACCGACGGCAACGACGGAAGCTGGGACGAGGACCAGAGTTTTTGCGCGTCGAACATGGATCGAGGGCTACGGGAGGGAGGGGAGAACCCGGTGAACCTGAGCGCCCGGACGCGAACACCACGTCCGCGAGCCCGGCCAGCCGTCGCGCGGCACTGATATCATGCCGGCAGACTCATGTCGTCACGGCCACCCACTTTTCGAGCTTCTCGCGAAGCCCTTCCGGAGTGAACGGCTTCACCAGGTAGTCGGAGACGCCCGACTGAATGGCCGTCACCACCCGCGTCCGCTCGGCTTCCGTGGTGATCATGATGACGGGGATCTGCTTGTTCCGGGCGCGGATCTCGCGCAGCAGCGTCAGCCCGTCCATGTTGGGCATATTCCAGTCGCTGAGAACGACGTTGAACTCCTGTTTCTCGAAATGTTCGAGGGCCTGACACCCATCCTCGGCTTCGACGACATCCATGATGCCGAGCTTGTTCAGGCACCGCTTCTGGATCGTGCGCATGGTTCCGGAGTCGTCGACAAGAAGAACTTTCATCGTTCGTCGTTCCTTCCGCTATTTTTGCAAACTGGTGAAGCCAACTTCGATCATGAAGGGACCGATCTCCGATTCGAAAAGAATGCAGATCGGCTTGATTTCCGACTGATAATGCACCTTGTGGTCAGGCCCCGAGACAATGTTCGGGATACTGATCGAGAGTTCGAGATGGGCCAGTTGGGCCTTCGCACCGCCGGCAATCATGTTCGTCAGTTCGCCGACGGCGTCGCAGACATCGCTGTTGATTTCCTGCGCGTCGGTTCCGACCATCCGCTGCAGAACTTCGATCGCCACCTCTTTCGAAAAACTGACGATGATGGTTCCCGCCGCCTTCCCCGTGATGCCGATGACGGCACTCAGCTCATGCTTCGGCGCGTTCTCGCCCTTCAGCATCAGCCCTGTCCGCCGGGGCGTACAGCCGAGCATCATTTCGAAGACATTGCGCGTGGAGGAGATGACCGGGTTCACGTAATCCACGGTCATTGCAGGGGTCACAGAAGTGCTCATCAACGCCTCAGAACTCGGATGCCTGCAATTCCGTTCGCGCCAGAGAGGTCGATCGGTAAAATTTACACAGTGGGTTCAGGCCCTCATGTTGCCGTCCGTCACCCACCTCCTGCCGACGTTGCTTCCGTTCAACTCAACAGAGTATAGACCACGTTTTCTAATTGAGACGGAATCCCAACGCGCAGCGGAGCGTGAACCCCGGCAGAACGGCAACGCTTTGTGACGGAATGAGGAACCGTGCCGGATTATTGCCCCGTGGCCACAGGGGCAAAGCCCGAACGGGCGCGGGGCAAACTGCGAGTCTCTCCCCGGAGTACACGGTACATTCGGCAGATCTCTTTGCTTCGGCAAAGGCAGAGGCAGAGGCAGAGGCTGCACGGAACCGCCGCACCAGGCCTCGCCTTCCACAGAGGCAGCGCTAGCCTTGTAATCCACAAAAACAAACCCGAGATCCATCCTTCGAGATCCATCCTTATTGAACGCCGGCCGGGAGGCGGCCGGTCCGGATGTCTCGAACCTGCTTTCGACAGTGCGCACAGGAGAGGGAGTTGCAGGGAATTCTGAATATCCGGAAGCCGCAGGGACTGACCTCGCGACAGGTCGTCGATCGGGTCGTGCAGGTCGCGCGGACGCGCCGCGTGGGGCATGCCGGGACACTCGATCCGCTCGCAACGGGAGTGCTCGTCGTCTGCCTGGGGCAGGCGACGCGGCTCGTCGAGCAGATTCAGTCACAGGCCAAGGAGTACGTGGCGACCTTCCTGCTCGGGCAGACAAGCGACACCGACGACATCACCGGCCATGTGGAAATTTGTGAGGACGTCACTCCCCCCTCCCTGGCGGAGGTGACGCAGGCTCTGGAAGCCTTCCAGGGAGAAATCGAACAGGTGCCGCCGCAGTTTTCCGCCGTGCGCGTGGGAGGAAAACGGGCCTACGCACTGGCGCGTCGGGGACAGAGCAGCGAGCTGCAGCCGCGACGCGTCACGATCACAGAGATTGAACTGCTGGCGTACGCGTACCCCCGCCTCGAGCTGCGCATCGAATGCGGATCAGGAACGTACGTGCGATCGATCGGCCGCGATCTCGGCACCACCCTCGGATGCGGTGCCCTGATGAGCGGCCTCGTGCGGACGCGGATCGGCGCGTTTCGAATCGAAGAGGCCGTTCCGCTGGAGGAGCTCACCGCCGAAACCTGGAGCCGGCATCTCCAGCCCGCCGTCAAAGCGGTTACCCATTTGCCGCAAATGGTTTGCAGCGAGGAGAAGCTTGCGGCGATTCGCCAGGGGCGGTCAATCCCGGCTCCCGCCACGGCGGAATGGCCGGTCGGCGAGGAACTCGCCCTGGTGACCCAGGACGGGATTCTCGCCGCACTCGTCCAGATGCAGCCGGCGCAGCGGATCGCGCCTTCGCGCGTCTTTCAAATATAAATGCAAACGTTCCCGCACTCCGCCGAATGCGAAGTGCGGGAACGTAATCTCATCGTGCCGATCGGGACTGTCTGCGTGACTATTCAGCCCCGGAGGGAATCACGCGTTCATCGGCGGGAAGCGGACGCCGCGTCGGGCTCGCGATCTCCGGGGGCGTGTTCCCGAACGGACGCCGGCCGAGGTTCAGCTCGCTGGCTTCCTTCTCCGCGGGGGCATCGTTGGCTGCGGGGCCTTCATTCGCCGAAGTCGTCCGCGAGGCCTCTTCGTTTTCCGCCTGCTGCTCCTCGGCCTCCTGCTGGCGGGCGATCGGACGCCGCCCGAAATCGCCGGCCGCGGGGTTCACGCGATAGTTGTAGAGGTTCAGCGCGTGCAGGGCGTGATAGAGGGGCCCGCAATCAGCCGGCGTCTTGCGGTTGTCGATCAGATCCTGCGCGACGGATGCGACTCCTTTGCGAACCCACGGTTCGCTGAGACGCCGCTCTTCCAGGGCGATCATCAGCCATTCGAGGATGTGACCGTTCGCAGGCAGGCGGGTGGCGAAGTCGGTACTGTGCTGAGCGCCGCGGAAGTAAGCCGCCGAGAAGGAGCCGTCCGAATTCTGCAGGGCCCGGGCTTCGGTGATGTAGCGCTGAATCTTCTGATCGGCTTCGAGCCACACGCCGCGAAGCGGCTTCCGCGTGGCGATGTACTTGTTTCGCGCGTAGCTCAGGGCAAACAGGCCGTGAGTTCCGCCGCAGGCACTCGTCAGGACCGACTCGCGGATCTGGATCTGCACCATCCGCTCGATGCTCCACGGCTCACCGGCGGCATTCAGCCACTGCGCATCGGGGGGCAGATAATGCGTGAGGGCCCAGAGGGTCCAGGTGATTTCCGGCCCTTCCTTCACCTGCATCTTTGCATCGTTGATGATGTCGGCGACGGTGACCTTGTCCTTGCCGTCTTTACCGGCCTTGAACACGAAGTCGAGCGGCAGGTCCGACATCGACATGTAGCCCATGAACTGCGTCGGGTGCCCCTCGAATGCATAAGGCTTGGTGAAGGGATGGCCCCGGCCGCCATAGGGGGTGACTTCGAAGAGGGGCAGACCGTCATGCAGCACGCCGCTGGCCATCCAGTCGATTGCCGAAATTTCGCCTCCTTCGGGGGTCTTCAGAATAAAGTCGTGCCGCATTGCGAGGATGCCGTGCACAATCTGCCACGGTGTATGCACCCCTGCCGTCAACTGGCGGCGTTTGGTGACGTCAATGGCCTTGTTGACGAGCTCAAGCAGTTCATCGCGTTGAGCGTCAGCAGGAGCGGAGGCGACCGGTTGGGTATGTGCGGTGGTTGGCAGCCGCAGCACCTCTTGAGCGTTACTGACGGAGGATCCCAGCAGCGCGAGAGCGAGCAGCACGGAAGAACCTGTCCACAGACGGCAGGTGAGCATCATGATGGGGACCACTCCTCGAAATTCACTTCACAGGGGTGTGCGGAACGTAAGCATCTATCGTCGGCCGCGTGGGGCGATCCCCATCCAATCGATTTCGGCCCGGTGCAAGTGTCGGTCTTACCCTGGACAGAACCGGTGGTGCACTCACTGCATTCTATCCGTGCTCTCCAGGCTTTCCAAATAACCATCTCCCTCTCCGGAAAGGCTCGTAGCGCCCATCACTCAGATGGGGGAATTCCTGATGAACAGATGAGGGACGGTTAATGTGTCGGTGGTTTGGCAAGCGGACATGAGGGGATTTCACTCTCCTCCTGCCCCCCGAGCGTTTCCTCCACCATCCGGGAGCATTCATCCAGAGATTCGCGAAGATACTAAGGAGAGGCAGTATTTGCCAAAAAGGGTGCCTGGGAGGCCTACGGTGCGTCTGCGCGATGAGGCCGCCAAAGTGACCTGACCACCGCCAGATCAAATACCGTGAGCTCAAATGAGGCGAAGAGGGCGCGCTAGAGGCCGAGCACGGTCTGCTGCCGCTTTTCCTGGAAGTGCGCCAGCGCTTCTTCCCGCTCCGCCCGGGTGAGGTAGTGAAGGTGGCGCAGCAGTCGTTCATGGGCCGGCGTCAGCTCGCGTTCTCGCCGACGCAGCGCGGCCCGCGCCCCTTCCAGACAGCGTTCGAGCGGCAATCCCTCGGCAAGCTCGCCGTGCCAGATGCTGGTGAACGAGGGAATGTGCTTCGGCAGCAGTTCCCCGCCAGGCAGGATCATGCACATGACCCCCACCGATGTGCCCGTATTGAGCAGGCTGTTCAGGGCGGTTTTGGTGTGATCCCCAATGAAGCTGCCGACTTTGGTCAGTCCGGTGTCGATCGCCGTCCCGCTGAGCGGAACGCGAACTGAAGAGTAATCGTGCTTCAGGTCGCTGTTGGTCGTCTGCGCGCCGAGGTTCACCCACGAGCCGAGATAGCTGTGCCCCAGGAAGCCGTCGTGATACTTGTTCACGAAACCCTGCAGGATACAGGCTTCAATCTCGCCGCCGACCCGGCACTGTGGCCCGAGCGTGGTGCCTCCGCGGAGGTGAGTCCGGAAAAGTTGACTCCCTTCGCCGATGTGACACGGTCCTTCCACGCGCGTGAAGGGTTGGATCCACGCCCCACCTTCGATGCTCACCGGACCTCGCCGGGCATCGATCACGACAAACGGATCGATCTGGGCCGAGGGCTCGATGTGGATCTGCTCCGGCGGGCCGAGAACGGCGAACTGCGGATTCGGCTCGGGAAAGCGGCCACCGAGATTCCGCGCGGCGAAATCGTACGCCAACTGTCGCGGATTCTGCTCGATCAGATCCCAGGGGTGGGCCAGGAGGTGCCCGGTGGTTTGAACGCGCCGTCGGGTGCGTGCCCGCCGCTCGAACTGCTCCCCCCAGTCCTCGGTGACCAGCAGCAGCGCTTCCTCGGGCTCGAGGGTGAACCAGACCGGCGTATCGCCGATGTAGCCGCATTCATCCCCCCGAAAATCGCGAAGATGGTGAATCGCGTGAGAGTCGGGAAGCCAGCGGCCGTTCACAACCAGTGTCGGTCCGGTCGCCAGCCAGGAGACATCGTTGATCCGGGCGTCCGGATGCCCTTCCCGGTAGACGTCGCCGAGATAGCTGCGCGCGAAGACGCCCCAGTCGGTGACCGGCAACTGACGGAGCCAGCGTTCGCGCACGCTGAAATGTCCGCACAGCAACTCAAATACCGGCCGCGTCAGCGCGACAGGAAAGAAATCGGCAGCATGACCGTCTTCGAACAGTGCCAGACGCATGTTCGATGCTCCTCGTTCCATGTCGTCGGGATCACAGCGTCGGGACCACCATTCTCGCAACCGTTGGCGAGCGCGACATGGCTTCGGTTCCGGCGGCGGCATGATAATCAGTCACTCCCGACGCGGGAAGGGGAGGTTTACGTCAGCACACGTCTCCGTAAGACGCTCCGCACAGCGCCACCTTCCCCACTTTCCTTGGCCGCAATCTTCAAGCCGAGACGCTGTGAATCCCTCCGCCATGCCTCCCGTGCGGCGGATTCTGCTGGAATGGGGCCGTTTCTCCGAGTACGCTCGTCGGCATCTCGGCGTGATGTCCAGTCGCTCGACCACTTCCCTGCCCCTCTATTGTGAGAGTGTCCCATGCGCATCACCACAATCCTGGGAACCTGCGGGTTCCTGCTCGCGATCAGCAATGTTGCGGACGTACACGCGCAGGACCGCAAACCGCCACAGCAGGCGGTCACCATCGAACGCGACGTCGAATACGGCAGCGCGGGAGAGCGCAAGCTGCTCCTCGATATCTACCGGCCTGCGAATGCCGAGGCCGGCGCGAAGAAGGAACGGCTTGCCGCGATCGTCTTCATCCATGGCGGCGGCTGGGCGGCGGGGAACAAGGCGGGAGGGGGCGGGCTCAGTTACTTCGCACAGACCGGCAACTACGTCGGCTTCTCGATCGGCTATCGCCTCACCGGTGAAGCGATCTGGCCGGCGCAAATCGAAGACTGCAAGGCGGCCATCCGCTGGATCCGTGCGCATGCCGACGACTATCACATCGATCCCGACCGCATCGGACTCTGGGGCCCCTCCGCCGGCGGACACCTCGTCAGCCTGCTCGGGACTTCCTCCGACGTGAAAGAGCTCGAAGGGAACAACGGCACTCCCGGCGTCTCCACGCGAGTCGCCTGCGTGGTCGATTTCTGCGGACCGGCCGACTTCCTCACCTTCCGCCACGATGCGGCGAATCGCCTCTTCGGCGGGCGGATCGAAGATCATCGCGAACAGGCCCGCCTCGCGTCTCCGCTGACGCACGTCACCCCCGATGATCCGCCGATCCTGATTGTCCACGGCACCGACGATCGCACCGTGCCGATCTCGCAGTCGGAAGCCTTCGCCGCGGCCCTGAAGAAGGCCGGAGTCGATGTGACGTTCGTCCGCATCGAAGGAGGCGGTCACGGCATCCGCAGCAGCGAAGCCCGGCAGCGGGTGGTCCGGTTCTTCGAGAAGCACCTCCGCGGCCAGGACGTCGAAGTCTCGGGAGAGCCGATCCCCAGCGAAGATCCCTGATGTCGCGCGCACAGAGCGCCGCGCAGCCTCCTCAAGTCGCCAGCGAAAAAGTCGTCCCACTCGCAGTTCCCTGACGGATACCGGCGATTGCCGGACTTCCGCAAATTGTTTTTTACTTTGCATTGGGCGACCGGCCAGATGACAATAGATCAACGTTTGCGAATGCGATCGTGTCCTGGTCAAGGACCAGTGCCCGATCGAGAGTGAAGGGAGAGACCGGATGGTTGCGCGGCGAATTCTGCTCGCGTTCTGGACTGTCTGCGGAGGGTGGCTCCTTAGTGCCCCCCTCTTCGCCGCACCAGCGTCAGCCTCCGATGACGTCGCCGCGGCCCTCGAATTCGATCGTCAGTTCCGTCCCCTGCTGACCCGTTACTGCGTGTCGTGTCACAGCGGAGAGAAGGCGAAGGGAGAGCTGAGGCTCGATGAGCTTCCACTCGCCTTCGATGACGCCGGCATCCGCAAACAGTGGGCAATGGTGGTCGAGCGGCTGGAGACCGGCGACATGCCTCCGCCGGGCAAGCCCGCCCCGCCCGAGAAAGAATCCCGGGGGCTTGCCGACTGGCTGCACTCCCGCGTCGCCGCCGCGGAGACCGCTTCCCGCAAAGGGGAAGGTCGGGGCGTTTTGCGGCGACTGAACCGCGTCGAATACGAGAACACCATCCGCAACCTGCTCGGCGTGCAGGTTGCGCTCAAGGAGCAGTTGCCCCCGGACAGCTCCGCTGACGGCTTCGACAACTCCGGTGCCGCCCATCACACCTCTTCGTTCCTGATGGAGAAGTACCTCGAAGCGGCGGATACGGCGCTGAATGCAGCAATCACGAATCATCCCAAGCCGCCGCCGGTCGTCTCCAAGCGGTACAACCTCAAGGAGGCGCACCCGATTCGCTCGACGACGGAAGACGTCTATCGTTTTCTCGATGATGGCGAAGTGGTGTGCTTCTGTTCGTCCGAGTGGCACAACGTCTGGGTCTCGGGATTCTATCCCCAGAATCCCGGCCACTATCGGTTCCGCATCTCGGCGTCCGGCTTTCAGAGCGAGGGGAAGCCGGTCACGTTTCGCGTCACCGAGACTGGCACGCGCTTGAATGGACTGAACGGCCTGATCAGCTACTTCGATGCGCCCCCCGACACTCCGACCGTCTTCGAGTTCGTCCGCCTGACGAAGCCACGCACGACCATTGGCATGCTCCCTTACGGACTGGCTGGTGCGAATACCGTCAAGCAGGTGGGAGCCGAGAAGTGGGACGGCCCGGGGCTGGCGATTCAATTCGTCGAGATCGAGGGACCGCTGAACGAGACCTGGCCGCCGGAAAGCCATCGCCGCCTGTTCGGCGATCTGGAGCAGGCGACGGTCAGTGCCTACAACTTTCGCGACCGGGTCGAGGTGATTTCGCACCAGCCGCTTGTCGATGCCAAACAAGTCCTCCTCAAGTTCACACGGCGGGCCTTTCGCCGGACTGTGAATGACGAGGACGTGGAGCCGTTCCTCGCGATTGTGCAGTCCCGGCTGCAGGACAACTACACCTTCGAAGCCGCGGTGCGGGCCGCCTTGAAGGGAGTGCTGATCTCCCCCGAGTTCCTCTTTTTGCGCGAGCCGTCCGGCCGTCTGGATGACTTCGCCCTCGCGTCGCGGCTGTCGTATTTCCTCTGGAGCACAATGCCCGATGATGAGCTGTTCGCGCTGGCCGAACAGCAGCAACTGAGCCAGCCCGAAGTGCTCCGCGCGCAGGTCGAACGAATGCTCGCCGATCCGAAGGCGACAGCGTTCACCGAAAACTTCGTCGGCCAGTGGCTGGGGCTCCGCGAGATCGATGCGACCGAGCCGAGCCATCTCCTCTACCCGGAATACGATCATCTGCTGAAAGTCTCGATGATTCGCGAGACCGAACAGTTCTTCGAGGAAATCCTGAAGAACGATCTGAGCCTCACGAACTTCGTCGATTCCGACTTCGCGATGCTCAACGGCCGCCTCGCCCGGCACTACGGCATTCCCGGCCCCGATGGCTGGGAGTTCCAGAAGACTCCTCTCCCACCCGACAGCCCCCGCGGGGGAGTGCTGACGATGGCGAGCGTGCTGAAGGTGACGGCGAACGGCACCACGACTTCACCCGTGCTCCGCGGTGCCTGGGTGCTCGACCGCATTCTCGGGACGCCGCCAGCTCCCCCTCCAGACGACATCGAAGCCATCGATCCGGACATCCGCGGCGCGACGACCATCCGCGAACAGTTGGCCAAGCATCGCTCCGTCGAATCGTGCAACGTCTGTCATCGCAAGATCGACCCGCCCGGTTTCGCACTCGAGAGCTTCGACTGCATCGGTGGCTGGCGCGAGAAGTATCGGGTGACCGGCAACGGCGAAGCGGTCACGATCGACGGGCGGCGGATGCCGTACCGCCTCGGGAGCAGGGTCGATCCCTCGGGCACCTCGGCGGACGGAGAGCCGTTCGAGAACATCCATCAGTTCAAACAGCTTCTGCTGCGAGACAAACCGCAGTTGACCCGCGCCCTGACGTCGAAGCTGATCGCCTATGCGACCGGCCAAGCCCCCTTGCTTTCGGACCGTGAAGAGATCGAGGCGATTGTCGCCCGCGTCCGCGACAGGAACTACGGATTTCGCTCGCTTGTCCACGAAATCGTGCAGAGCGAGATCTTTCAAACGAAGTAAACTCCCGACAACTCCCGCGCAGCGTGCCAACTCACGTTTCGCAGCATTTCTCCGGCTCGAGAGGAGCAGAGATGAAGATTCACCGCCGAACATTTCTGCGTGCTGCCGGCGTCTCGATGGCGCTCCCGCTGCTCGATGCGGTGACTCCGCGATTCGCCCGTGCTGCCGGCCCGGTGAAGATCCCCCGCCGCATGGTGTGCATCAACACACCGCTGGGGTTGCATCCGCCGTTCTTTTTCCCGAAAACCGCGGGCCGCGACTATGAACTGACTCCCTACCTGGAGGTGCTGAAGGAGTTTCGCGACGACTTGACGGTGATCTCCGGGTTGACGCATCCGGACGTGGGGCCGAGTCACGATTCGAATCTGAGCTTCCTCACGGCGGCTCCGCATCCCGAACGGCGGGCGGGATTCAAGAACAGCATCTCGCTCGACCAGTTCGCCGCCGAGCATCTGTATGGCGAGACCCGTTTCCCGACGCTGCCTCTCTCCTGCGAAGGCGCGAGCCTCTCCTGGACCAGGAGCGGCGCTCCGGTCCCGGCGCAGTGCTGGCCTTCCAGCGTGTTCGCGCAGCTGTTCCTCGAAGGTCGTCCCGACGAAGTGCAGGCTCAGGCCCGGCGGATTGCCGACGGCCAGAGCATTCTCGATGCCGTCCGCGGCCAGGCGCGGAAACTCCAGCAATCTCTCGGAACCCGCGACCGGGAGAAGCTGGATGAATACTTCACAAGCGTGCGGGAACTGGAGCATCGGCTCGTCCAGGCCGAGGCATGGGCAAAACGGCCGAAGCCCCAGGTTGACAGGAAGCCTCCGGTCAATGTTCAGAACAGTGCCGACCTCATCGGGAAGACACGGCTCTGGTTCGATCTGATCCATCTGGCGCTGCAGACTGATTCGACCCGACTGGTCACGCTGCAGCTCCTGGGAACCAGCAGTGTGCCGCCAATCCCGGGAGTCAGCCAGGGACACCATGACCTTTCGCATCACGGACAGGACCCGGCCAAGATCAATCAGCTCAAGGTCCTGGAGATCGAGAAGCTGAAGACGCTCCGCGACTTCCTCGCCCAGTTGCGGAACACGCAGGAAGAGGGAGAAAGCCTGCTCGACCGGACGACCGTATTCTTCAGCAGCAACCTCGGCGACGCCGGAAAACACAGCGTCAAGAACATGCCGATCATTCTGGCGGGCGGCGGCTTCCGGCACGGCCAGCACCTGGCGTTCGACGAAAACAATCATCCGCCGCTCTGCAACCTGTTTGTGAGCATGCTGCAGCGCATGGGCATCGAAGCCGACAAGTTCGCCAGCAGCACCGGCACCCTGACCGGCCTGGAGATGAAAGGCTGATCCCTTTCTCCCTGAGCCACGGGGTTCATCCCCGGGGACGTGCGAACAACGCGATCGCCGCGGCACGAATCAAAGCGGCTGTGCAGCGTCCTCAATGTCCGATGTCGGACGGATCTCCCCAGTCCGTCAGATAGTCTTATTGGACCTCCGGCAGATCGGTGGGGAATTCGAGCAGCCATCCCTTGTCGAAGAGACGCCACCAGCGATCTCTCCAGGCGCCGATGGGGATTGGCTCACGCCCTTTTGCCGAGGGATGTTCGCTCCCAGGCCGTTCGACGCATTCGAGGAGAAACTCGCGACTGGTTGCGACGGCGTACAACACGCCGGGGCGGACGGAACAACCGCAACACATCGATTCGGGGATCCAGTGGAAAACCGTTCGCAGGCAATCCCGGATGAGCATCGCCCCGGTAAGCGTCAGGTCGATATGCCCTTCGTGGGGAAGCCAGACAATCGGCCCCATCGCGGGTACTGAGGCAAGTTCGCGTCGTGCCTCCCACAGGAAACGTGCATCGACTTCGGCCACATATCCGAGCCGGATGAGTTCACTGAGGCACTCATCACAGAGTCGGCTGACATCGGCGGGAAGGTCGGTGACAACGTGCCGGCATTCGTCCACCGCAAGCCGATGATGCGATCTCTCGCCATCGAGGCAATTGTGAGTGCTTTGAGAATGCCGTAATGTTCAAGCGACAGGTGCCGCGCCTGCAACCAGGTCCGCAGGTGTTCGCGCCAGCCTGGGCCATACATGGTGACTTGATGCCTTCACGGCATTGGAGGGGGATGTCAGGCGATTCCCCCCGAATGAGAGTTGACGAAGCCCCCCAATTGACGCGCCCTCTGACCTACTTTCCTTATAGCCTAAAGTCTAAAGCCTGTCAAGCAATCAATTCGTCCCGCACCCGACCATCGCCCGCGATGGGGAAGGGGCGGCCCTGGCGGTCGTGCATGAGGGCGTGCGGGTCGAAGCCCAGCAGGTGATAGGTCGTCGCGTGGATGTCCTTCGGAGAGATCGGCGTGTCGGTCACGGCCCCGCCGATGCGGTCGCTGCGGCCGATGACCGCTCCGCGATGCGTTCCTCCACCGGCCATCGCCATCGAATACACCTGCGACCAGTGGTGCCGCGCCGCTCCCTTCGGTTTCGAATCGATTCGCGGCGTGCGGCCATGCTCGCTGACGCAGAGCACCAGCGTTTCATCGAGCAGGCCCCGCTCTTCCAGATCGAGAATCAAGGCGGAGAACGCCGCGTCGAAACCGGGAAGCAGGTACTCCTTCAACCGCGGATAGTGGTTCTGATGGGTGTCCCAGGCGCCGCTGAAGTAGGTTCCGTAGGCATCCCAGAAGACACTGACAAACCGCGTGCCTGCCTCCACCAGTCGGCGGGCGGCCAGGCAGGACTGCCCGAACAGGGTATGCCCATAACGGGCGCGCACGTTTTCTGCCTCGCGTCCCACGTCGAGCGCTTCGCGCACCGTGGGCGCGGTCAGCAACGAGAGCGCCCGCGCCTGGTTCACGTTATACGCCTGAATCGCCGCGGCCTCATCGACCTTCTCCCGCGTCCGGTCGAGCTGCTTTAACAGCTCGCGACGCAGGTTGAAGCGGTCGAGGGTCACGTTCTCCTGAAAGCGCCCAGCGCCGTCGAAAACAAAGCGGCACCCGGGTTCGATCGCCGCGTAGGGATCGATGTATTCCTTCGCCTGTTCGTGCCGGGCCTTCGGCGCGATGCGAGTTGCCTTGCCTTCGAACTTCGCCCAGATCGGATCGAACTCTTGCCCGAGAAAAGCGGCATAAGGTCCCGCGAGCAGTCCCAGGTCGTCCACTTGTGAGTTGAACACCCAGGGCAAGCCAACATGACGCGGCACCCCCTCCCGCTCGGCAGCGGTCGGCGGCTGCTGCGACCATTGATAATCCGCGACCGAGCCGACGTAAGGCCAGTGGGCCGGGGCACGCGGCCGGGCTTCCAGATCGGTCGTATATGCCGGCAATCCCGAAAGCGCATACGCAACGCAGTGCAGCGGAAACGGGTGCGTCATCGAGCGGATGATCGTCAGCCGGTCGGTCACCTGTGCGGTCAGCGGCAGGCCTTCGCAGATCGAGACACCGGGGACAGCCGAGGGAATCCCGCGCATCTCTCCCTGCACTTCGACCGGCGCCTCATCCTTGGGGTCGAAGGTCTCGTGCTGCGGTGCCGCCCCGAAGAGAAACAGCATGATGCAGGACTTCGCCCGCCCCGCCCCCGCGGAAGGGGCCGCCGCCAGCTGCGCAGCCTGGCCCAGCGTCAGGCCGTACATTCCCAGCCCGCCGATATGCAGCAGATCGCGTCGAGTGATCCCGTCACAGAGCTGACGACGTGATCCAAGCAAGCGAAGCATCATCTCTCCTGAGCCAGACGCCAACCAGACGCATCAACCGGATTTAATGTATCCCGCCGGCAGAGGTGTGTCAAACTCCCTTTCCCCCCTGCCCGCCCTACCGTAGCGGAGTAACTGAAGTCCGTCTCACTTCGACAATCCCCCTCTCACTGTGACTGTTATCGGAGGAGAAAACCGGCAGGGATAAACCCGTATCGCTCCTATGGCCTCTCCCTGTCGTACGTTACAATGGTTCGGCCCGGCGGAAAGCTCCGCCGGCGGTTGCGGTCACGGTTACAGGGGCTCCATGGGTACAGAGCAGTCAGGACGGAATTTCTCCGCCGGATTCACGGGGGGCGGAGAAATGGGCGAGCGGACGCGCGCCTTCGACTGGTCCGCAACGTCACAGGGACCGATCAGCGCCTGGCCGCACAGCCTGAGATCGGCCGTGCAGATCATGCTCGGCTCCCGCTATGCCATGTGGCTCGGCTGGGGGCCCGACCTCATCTTCTTCTACAACGATGCTTACGCGAAGATGACGCTCGGGGCGAAACACCCCGGGGCCCTGGGCCGCCCGACACGCGAGGTCTGGTCCGAGATCTGGAATGATGTCGGTCCCCGTGCCGAATCGGTCATCCGTACGGGGGAAGCAACCTGGGACGAAGGCTTGCTGTTGCTGCTCGAACGGCAGGGCTTCCCGGAAGAGACCTACCACACGTTTTCGTACAGCCCCCTGCCCGATGATCAGGGGGGGATCGGCGGGATGCTGTGCGTGGTCACCGAGGAGACGCAACGCATCATCGGTGAACGGCGTCTGCGGACACTGCGTGAACTTGCGGCACAGACGACCGACGAAGTCCGCTCCGCGGAACATGCCTGTCAGAAATCCGCCGCGATTCTCGAAGGGAATCCGTATGATGTGCCGTTCGCATTCCTGTACCTGCTCGACAGCGACGGACAGCACGTGACGCTGGCCGGCGCGTGCGGGCTGGATGCCGGGACGCCGATCGCTCCTGCGCGCCTCGAACTGGCGTCCGCCGCAGGCCCCTGGCCGTTTCGGCAGGTCATTGAATCGGGTGAAAAGGTCGAAGTCTGCGACTTCGCCGAGCGGCTGGGAACGCAACGGGTGGGACCGTGGCCCGATCCTCCCGAACAGGCGGTACTGCTGCCTCTGGCGAAGCCGGGTCAGGTTCAACTGGCGGGGTTCGTGGCGGTGGGCATCAGTTCTCGCCTTCCACTCGATGACGGCTACCGAGGCTTTCACGATCTGCTGGCCGGGCAGATTGCCACCGCCGTCGCGAATGCCCGCGCTTACGAAGAAGAACGCCGCCGGGCGGATGCGCTGGCGGAACTCGATCGGGCGAAGACGGCATTCTTCTCGAATGTCAGCCATGAGTTCCGTACGCCGCTGACGCTGATGCTCGGTCCCGTCGAGGATCTGCTGGCGGATGAGACGGCTCTTCCCCCCGCAGCGCGAGAACAGCTGGAGATTGTGAACCGGAACGGTCTGCGGCTGATGCGGCTGGTGAACACGCTGCTCGAGTTCTCCCGCATCGAAGCGGGGCGGATTCGGGCCGTCTATCGGCCGACCGAACTGGGTGCACTCACCGCCGAACTGGCGAGTGTGTTTCGCTCCGCCTGTGAACGTGCCGGCGTCCGGCTGATCGTCGATTGCCCGGAACTTGCGGAGCCGGTCTATGTCGATCGCGACATGTGGGAAGAGATTGTTCTCAACCTGATCTCCAACGCGTTCAAGTTCACGTTCGAGGGTGAAATCGCCGTCAGCATACGGCAGGTTGGCGAGCAGGTGGAACTTCGCGTCCGCGATACGGGAACCGGCATCCCCGCCGACGAGATGCCCCGCCTGTTCGAGCGCTTCCACCGGATCGAGAATGTCCGCGGCCGCACCCACGAAGGGAGCGGCATCGGGCTGGCCCTCGTGCAGGAACTGGCGCGACTGCATGGCGGCAACGTCACGGCGGAGAGCCAGTTCGGACAGGGCACGACTTTCCTTGTCACGCTGCCGCTCGGGACGGCCCATCTTCCCCCGGAACACATCCAGGAGAGCGTTTCTGCCCCTGACGCCGGAAGAGGAGCGAACCCGTTTGTCGAAGAGGCCCTGCGCTGGCTCCCGCAGGAGCGGCAGGAAGACGCCTCCGAGGCCCGCGGACTGGTCAGCCTTGATGAGCTTCCCCCGGCATCCCGGGACCGCTTCGAAGCGGTCCGTAAAAGTGATCAGCCGTATGTCCTGGTCGTGGACGACAATGCCGACATGCGGCAATACGTCATCCGTCTGCTCGCCCCGCATTACCGGATCCAGGCCGCAGGCGATGGGGCCGCAGCGCTGGTCATGGTGCGGGAACGGGTTCCCGACCTGATACTGACCGACGTGATGATGCCCCGGCTGGACGGCATCGGCTTGCTGAAGGAACTGCGGGCCGATCCCCGGACCACGGGCGTGCCGGTCATCATGCTGTCCGCGCGGGCCGGCGAGGAAAGCCGGGTCGATGGAATGGCCGCCGGAGCCGATGACTATCTCGTGAAGCCCTTCAGCGCCCGCGAGTTGCTGGCCCGGGTGTCGGCCCATTTGGAGATGGCCCGCCTGCGGCGCGAGGCGAGCGAGTCGTTGCGGCAGAGTGAAGAGCGCCTGCGGATGGCGCTGACCGCGGCCCGGATGGTCGCGTGGCAGTGGGAACTGGCGGACAACACGGTAAATGTTTCGGATAACGCTGCCGACGTGTTCGGGCTCCCTGCCTGTTCCGCGATCGAAACCATCGATCAGGGGTTCGCGATCATCCATCCGGAGGACGTGGAACGGCACCGGGAAACGATGCTGGCCGCCGCACGGGAATGCTCCAGCTATGTCAGCCATTTCCGGGTCGTGAGACCATGCGACGGAACGGTCCTCTGGATGGAGGAACGGGGCAACGCCCTTTGTGACGACTCGGGCCAGGCGGTGCGGGTGATCGGCGTCGTGATGGACATCACCGAACGGAGAAAGGCCGAGCAGGCGGTCCTTGCCGAACGGGAATGGCTCCGCGTGACGCTCAGCAGCATCGGCGATGCGGTCATCGCCACCGATACACAGGGGAACATTACATTTCTCAACGAAGTCGCCTGCGGCCTGACCGGGTGGTCTCTCGAATCGGCACTCGGGCGGTCGCTGACCGAAGTTTTCGTGATTGTCAACGAGCAGACCCGCAAGCCGGTGGAGAACCCCGTCGAGAAGGTCTTGCGACTCGGTCAGATCGTGGGACTGGCGAATCATACGATTCTGATTGCGAAAGACGGCAAGGAATATCCCATCGACGACAGCGCCGCCCCGATCCGGGATGCTGAGCGTAACCTGCTGGGTGTCGTCCTTGTCTTCCGCGACATTACCCACCGGAAACAGGCCAGCGAGGCGATTGCCGAACGCAACCGGATCATCGCGGCACGGGCCGATGTGAGCACGGCGTTCGCATCGTCACCGGCCCTTCAGTCCGGACTGGAGGCCTGCGGTGAGGCTCTCGTTCGCCAACTGGACGTGGCGACTGCGTGCCTCTGGATTCGCGACGAGGCCGCCGGGCGACTCGTCCTGCGGGCGACGGCCGGTTCGTCTCCCGATTTCGAAGATTCGGACGACCGCAACCTGTTCGACGGCCGCCCGATTGAGCAGGTGGCCGAGAACCGCCGGCCTGTGGTGATCAACGACATTCGGCAGAGCCGGGACATCCCGAATCGGGAGTGGGCCGAGCGGGCGCGGATTGTGGCCTCTGCCGTATATCCGCTCGCCATCGGCGGCCGGGTGGTTGGCGCATTGGGACTGTTCGCCCGCCGTCCCTTCACCGAGGCGTTCATCGGCGATCTGACGGCCGTCGCCGACCAGATCGCTCAGAACGTCGAACGAAAGCGGAATGAAGAAAAACTCCGGGAAAGCGAGCTCCGCTATCGGCTGATCGGCCATGCGGCCAATGATGCGATCTGGGACTGGGACCTGGTGACGAACCAGGTCCTCTGGAATGAGGGGGTCCAGATCCGGTTCGGTTATACCTCCGAGCAGCTCGGCCCCCATGCGACGTGGTGGTACGAACGTATCCACCCCGATGACCGCGAACGCGTTGTCACGAGTGTCCATACCGTCCTCACCGGAGAAGACGAACGCTGGCAGGAGGAATATCGGTTCCAGCGTGCTGACGGCAGCTATGCGGAGGTGATCGACCGCGGTCGCGTGCTTCGCGATGAAGAGGGCCGCGCGATTCGCATGGTTGGCCCGATGCTCGACCTGACGGAACGGCGACACGCGGAGGAACTGCTGCGCGAACGTGAAGAGCGGCTCCGCATGGCCGTCGAGTCCGCGCACATCGGAACCTGGGATCTCAATCCGGTGACCGGTGCGCTCCGCTGGTCGGATCGCTGCAAGGCCATCTTCGGCCTCGCTCCCGATGCCGAGGTCAACTACGACGTCTTCATGGAACGGCTGCACCCCGATGACCGCGCGCGGACTCAACAGGCAGTCGACAGAGCACTCGATCCGAACGGCGACGGGCAAATTGAAATCGATTATCGGGCCTTCTGGCCCGACGGGACGATCCGCTGGATCATTGCCCGCGGCCAGGCGTTTTTCGAGAGCGAGGGGACGCAGCGCCGCGTGGTCCGTTTCATCGGCACCGTCCTCGACATCACCGAACGCAAGCGCGCGGAAGAAACCCTCTTTGCCCGTTCTCAACAGCTTCGACGACTGGCGCGAATCGCCACTCAGATTAATGTGGCCCACGATGTCACCTCGGTATTGGGAGTTATCACCGAAGAAGCGCGGCGGGTGATCGGAGCCCATCAGTCCGTTACCAGCCTGACATCCGACCAGAACTCGTCGCATATGATCAGCACGATTTCGCTCTCCGAGAAGTACAGCGAGTGGGCCGATTACAAGACGGAACCGGACGGATCGGGGATTTACTCGCTCGTCTGTCGGATGAATCAACCGATGCGGATGACGCAGGCGGAACTCGAAGCCCACCCGGCGTGGAAGGGCTTCGGGGCCGAGGCCGCGAATCATCCTCCAATGCGCGGCTGGCTGGCCGTGCCCTTGATCGGCCGGGACGGACGCAATCTCGGGCTGATTCAGCTGTCGGACCGTCATGAGGGAGACTTCACCGAAGATGATGAGCACGTGCTCGTCCAGTTGGCACAGATTGCTTCCGTCGCCATCGAAAACGCGCGGCTCTACGAGCAGTTGCGGGAGGCCGACCGCCGCAAGGATGAGTTCCTCGCCACGCTCGCGCATGAACTTCGCAATCCGCTGGCTCCGATCCGCACCGGTCTTGAATTGCTGCGAATGATGGATGGCGACCACGCCGCCGCGGAAGAGATCCGTGCGACGATGGAAGGGCAGACGCGGCAACTCGTGCGGCTGGTGGATGATCTGCTCGACATCTCGCGGATCACGCGCGGGAAAGTCATGCTGCGGAAAGAGCCGGTTCAGCTCGACGAAATCGTGCGCAGCGCCCTGGAAGCCACCCGCACCATCGTGGAGGAGGCCGGGCATCAACTCAGCGTCACCCTGCCCTCACAGCCGGTTCGACTTGATGCCGACCCGACGCGCCTCGCCCAGATCCTGTCGAACCTGCTGATGAACGCCGCGAAGTACACCGACCGGGGAGGCGCGATCCGCCTGACCGGCGAGACGCAGAACGGCGAGGTCGTGCTGACCGTCAGCGACAGCGGAATCGGCATTCCCTCGGAAATGCTGGAAAGCATCTTCGAAATGTTCACCCAGGTCGATCAGTCGCTCGAGCGCTCTCACAGCGGACTCGGTATCGGCCTCACGCTCGTCAAGCGGCTGGTTGAAATGCACGGAGGCACCGTGCAGGCGCGGAGCGACGGCATCGGGCACGGGAGTGAATTCGTCGTTCGCCTGCCGATCCTGCAGGACGCGGTCGCCCCGGCGACTCCGGCCTCCGAAGTGCGGGCAACTCCCGCCGTGCCGTTGCGGATCCTCGTCGTCGACGATAACCGGGATGCCGCAAGAATGCTGGCGATGCTCGTGCAGATGTTCGGCTGCGAAGTCGAAATGGCCCACGACGGCCTCGACGCCCTCGAACGGGCGGAGAAGTTCCGCCCCGATGTCGTGCTGATGGACATCGGCATGCCCAGGCTGAACGGTTACGAGGCGGCGCGGCGGATGCGCGAACAACCCTGGGGAGAGAGTCTCCTGTTGATCGCCCTGACCGGTTGGGGACAGGAAGAAGACAAGCAGCGAACCAAAGCCGCCGGCTTCGATCACCACCTGGTCAAACCTGTCGATGTGACTGTGCTGCAGACGCTCTTAAGCGAGCTCGAGCCGAAATCCCACTGATCCCGCCCGTCACCCACGCCGGCGACGTCCGCGCTTATTCCGCGGCCAGGCGGGAGATCAGACAAAGCTCCTGAAAACCGGCAATTGCGATTTCAGGGGTCCAGTCGAGCGAGTCTCGCCACACGGAAAGTGCGTCGGCAACGCGGTTCACTGCCGCGGCGATCTGAATGAACCCGAGTTGCCGTGACTGCCGCGCTCGCTCGGCAAGGATTTGCGTTGCCCGGGCTGGATCGCGCGCAATCCCCAGCAGCAACAGTTCTCCCAGCGACTGCTGCAGGTCCACGAGAAACTGTTCCGCTTCAGAGCCGGCACGTCTTTCATCGGTTTCCTCCGCCACGTCCGAGAGGAGCGAAATCTCTTGCGCAGCATCGGGCGTCACTCCTGGCAGGAGTGACGCCACGCACGGCGAGATGCCGACGCGGTGTGAGCCGTCATCGAAGATCAACAGTACCGGGCGAATGACGAGCGACTGCCCGAAGATCGAGACATGGCCGCAGACGAACTGAAGCTGTTCGCCACGTTCGCGCAACATCTCGAAAAGCGCGTTGAAACCCGCGGCACCACGCGTGTGGAAAGGATGGACCAGCCAGGCTGTCACGCCCTGCGCATCGCGGAGACTCGCCGTCAGCTGCTGGCCCGCGTGGTCGAAGTCCACGCGTTCGGTTCCCACGACCGCAATCCCGTGCAGATTCTCGGTACAGCGGCGGGGACGCAGGTACGAAGGAGGCAGGATCCGCAATCGTGCCTGAAGCTGGGCAAAGCTCTCAGCAGCGAATGGGGGCTTCCACTGTTCCCACTGAAAACTCTGCGGATTGACGGTGAAGCTGTTTGCCATCCGCGGCAACACCAGCTGACCGCTCGGCGTTCGCTTTCCCGATCTCACCAGCAGCTGCGACATCGCCAGCCTGCCCAGCGAGACTCCGCGAACCAGCACCGTCGCCGCAAGGTCATCAAACGGACGCGGCAATTCGCCGGATGCAGGATCGGGATGCGAAAACGTGCGTTCGACGGCAAGGATGTGCCCGGCCGTAATATCCTGAAGGTAGGCACTCAGCGTTGTCTGCCGCCGCCCGGGACGGACTCCCAGACCAACTCCGGTAAAGCGCCCGCTGCCGATGTCGGTGGGGCGATCCGATTTCGTCCCGCGGATCAGCAGTTGCGGAACAGGTGTCGTGCCGCGGAGAATCGCCCGGCTGCGCGCGAGCAATTCACCCAGCACAGGCGCCAGCTGATCGGGGTCGAAGCGGGCATCGTGCTGGTGGTAAAGTTCGTGCTGCTGCAAGAGCTCCAGCACCAGTTCGGCGGGCCACACCAGCCCCTCGTCGCGAAGTTGCTTCTCGGTCCGCTGCAGCCGCTGAGGCCATGACGGCGCGACGCCGCTCACACCGTCCCGGCAAAGCTCATCGAGCAACATTCGCAATCCCGTGAACACATCCGGTTTGACTTCCGGAACTGTCCTCTGCAGCGAGATCAGCCCGGCAAGCTGATCGGCAGGAAGTTCGCGAAATGCCCAGACCGCCAGCGGAATCCAGAGCGGCCAGAGTGCCTCTGAACAGTCGGCGGTCGCATAACGCACATCGCCCGGCACCGGAAAGCGGACCGTGCATGCCTCATCCAGAAACCGCGCGACCGGCTTCTCGCCGCGCGTCAGTTCCACCAGAACTCCCTGCTCGAACCGCTTCTTCGCCTTGGCGACCGCAGCACTCCTGAACGTGGCGATCAGCGCTTCATCGGTAATCTGCCCCGGATCCCACGCCTTTCCCTGCGTCGGCGCCGCGGGAGGAGTTTGGTCCGTCCCCTTCTCCGTCGTCGCCCCGCTGGCAGCGTCACTCTCTTCCCGATCGGGGGAGACCTCTGCCGACGGAGTGCTCCCCACCAGTTGTTGATACGCGAGGATCGAACGGACGATGTGCCGGGTGATGCCGAGTGCACCGCTGGAGCAGACCGCGTCGTGAATGGTCTTTCCCGCCAGAAAGCGGCAGACGATACCGTCCGACCAGGTCACAATCACTTCCCCCTGGCCATCACTGGTAATCTCGCACGCGGGATCGTTGTTCTCCAATTCCTTCTGCGCACGCTTCACGGTGCCGCGATTCGTCAACGCAGCCAGGTCATCGGCAGTGAGAGCCAGGAGGTCAGGACGCATGGGGAGGGTAGGCTTTAGGCTCTAGGCTTTAGACTTCAGGATTCTGAAGTGATAACCGGTCTGCAATTTCATATCTAACATCCTCCCTAAAGCCCAGAGTCTATAGCCTAAAGCCTGACTTTCTCCCCCACCCACGTGGCGAGCTCGCCCGGGGTCATGGCGGCGATGTGCCAGCCCATTTGGGCGAGGCGGGCCGCGGTGGCGTGGTCGTAGCTGGGATTGGCCTGTTCGTCGAGGGCGGCGAGTCCCAGACAGGTGACGCCACTTTCGACCAGCCTCTTCGCGGCGGCAAACAGCCGGCCCGGCGGCGCGCCTTCGCAGAAATCGGTGATCAGCGCAACAATGGTGCGACGGGGATTCTCCACCAGACCGGCGGCGTACTCAACTGCCTGTCCAATATCCGTTCCACCGCCAAGCTGCACTTTCATCAGCGTCTCGACCGGATCCATGCAGCGTTCGGTCAGGTCGACGACCGCCGTGTCGAAGATGCACAGATGCACCTTCATCATCTTCATGCTGTAGAAGATGGCCGCCGTCACTGCGGAGTGAATGACGCTGTCGAGCATACTCCCCGACTCGTCCACGAGAATGATCATCTGCCAGCGGTCGACCTGTCGGCGAACGCGGGAATAGAACAGCGGCGTTTCGATCAGCACCCGCTGCCGCCCGGGATCGTAATGCTTCAGATTACGGCGGAGTGTCGCGGCAATGTCGAAGTTTTTCGCGATCTTCAGCATCGATCGGTTGCGGCGGTCGAGTGCGCCCTGAAACGGACTGCGAACCTCCTGCGCCAGCTTCTTCATCAGCTCCTCGACAGCCCTGCGCACCAGATGCTGTGCCGCCTTCAGCACATCCTGATTCATCAGGTGTTTGGTGCGGAGCACGGCTTTCAGCAGTGTCGGGTTCGGCTGCGCCCGGCTCAACACCTCCGGATCGGTGACCATCTCGTCGAGCTGATAACGTTCCAGTGCATCCTTTTCGAGCCGTTCGATGGTCTTCTTCGGAAACAGCTCGTGAACCTTGTTGATCCAGTCGGGAACCGTGAGGGCCGAGGCTCCCAAGCCTCCTTTCTTTCCCCCGTCGTCTTTGCCGCGAACGTTTCGCCCACTGCCGTACTCGCGGTCGTAGAGAAAGCCGAGGCACGCATCGCGCTGCTTGTCTTCACTCCCAAGTTCGCCGCAAAGCTGCTCCGAACCGGCCCCCATGACGAGCCGCCAGCGTGCCTGTCGGGTGATATCCGCCACGGATTACGCTCCTTCCCTGTCGTCGAAAGGCTCAAGCCCATGCAGGCGGATCGCCTCGAAGATCCGCTCATCGATGGCGAGGGCAGCCGCTGCCGTCTCTGCGCTCGCCGGAACGTCGGCAAGAGGTGCATCCGGTTTGAGCCCCAGCGACTCGAAGAGCGTCGTCAGCATGTGATGCTTCTCGCGTGGCGTAAAGAATGTGAACGCCAGCCGCAATGAAGGAAGCGCCTGCTGAAACTGGTCGGCCGTGTACTCGTTCAGCAGTCGGTCGACCGTCCGCACCAGTTGCGGATTCCGCTGGGCGATCTCCCGCGCGAGAGTAAACAGCCCCGTCAGAAAGTCGCCGAGATCGTTGGGCTCGGTGAACAGCAGCAGATCGGCGAGAACCCGCTCGGCATCCGCGGCCCCGAGCGTCCACAATGCCGCAGCTGCCGCACCACGAACGGGGGGAGGCTTGCCGGCATCCTCCTCGACACGCCGCAGGACGGCGATGAACTCGTGAGCATTGAGTTCCAGCGATCGGGCCGTGCGTCGGAATGTCTCCAGCAGCCCCTTCATTCCCGCAAGCGACTTGCGGAGACTTTCGACCGTGCGGCCCATCAACTCCAATAGCCACAGCGTCCGCTCGAACGCGAGCCGCAGGAAGCGGCCCACATCGGCATGATCCGTCGTGCCGAGTGCTTCATCGAAGCAGTAGAGATACAGCAGATGCCCCAGCGCCTCGGCGGCTCCGTTGAACTCCGCTTCCCGTTCGATGAGCGACTGCAACTCGGACAGAAGCGCATCCGAGAAGCTTTCGATTCCCGCGAGTGCGCCTTCCACGAGCAGCGATGCAGCGAGCGCCGCTCTGCGCGTTTCTTCGCGGGCGGTCTCCTGCAACTTCGCACTGGCGGCATCTGCCAGCGATGTTCCGTAGCGCGACGCTTCAATGCAGGACGATTCGAACATCGGGCTCCAGCGCAGCCGCCACTGTTCCCAGAGTCGGGTCAGATCGTCGCGGCGGTGGAAATCGGTTCCCCCCGCGAACTCCACCCCGGTAACTTCCAGAATCCGCAGCCGATGCAGTACCTGGCTTTTCGCACGATCGGACAGGTGGAGCAGATCGAGCGAGATCACTTCGGGCGTGCGTTTCGGTTCGAGTCCAACCTGTTTCAGCTGGTCGAGGATGTCGAGTACGAGGGGCGGCATGCGGGTTCCCGCCGCCAGTCTTCCGCGACGGTTGCCGCGAAGCACCGCTTCGACCGCGCGGAGGAACGGGGAATCGCAACCGTATTCGAGTTCATCCTTGATCAGGGAAGAGGTCACACCATCGATCAGGTCACGCCGCCAGACATGCGTCCGTCCCCGGAGCGCTGCCAACCCGCGAGCCACCGCCTCGACGGCGATCAGATCCGCGGTGCTCAACACCTGCCGCCGCCGGCGCAGTTCGGTCACAAGCTCCGTCAGCAGCGGCTGATGCGAGAGAGTCGTTCCGTCTTGACGCTGCCTCCAGGCGTGTTCGTAAAAGCCGGGGCTGGGCATGCCGGCGTTGTATCCCGTCAGGCTGTCAAGCCGCTCATAGGAGTAGGTTGTCAGTGCAATGCCGGTGAAGAGCGGCGGCTCGCCGCATGCAGTGGACTCCTCGTCCGCCAGTTCCAGTCCGGGGCATGGAAGCTCTTCCAGTCGGCCCGCAAGCGCGCTGCTGTGAAAACCGCCCGTGACGACGAGCACCCGCCCGGCGGCGGACTCCCTGACTTCGCGAATCTGCTCCGCCATGAAGGCCTCGCGCCGCCGGTCGGCGACCGGGACAAACTCCTCCCAGACGCGAATATGCAGGCAGAGCGAATGGACCCGCCGCAGATAGTCGTCGAGCGACAACTGCTCGTGCGATTCGATGAGCTTGTCCCACAGGTCATCGAAATCCTCGACCTCCATCCGCTGGCAGAGCATCTCGACGTAGCGTCCCCGCCGCAGTTCGGCATCCGCATAGCGATGCGTCGGGAAATCCTCTGCGATCATCTCCGACCAGGGGAGATCGATAAACCGCGGCATCGCACCACAGCGGGTCGCTGCCCGCAGCGCCACCCACTCGGGCGAGTATTCGCAGAACGGGTAATAGGCCCCCGAAGTCTCCCCCTCCTTCGACTGGAAGTAGCTGTAGATTGCGATCGGAAGCTGGTGATCCAGCAGCAGCTCGTCGAGATGTTCGTTGTAATCGCTCGGCCCTTCGATCAGCACGGCGGCCGGCTGGATTTCTTCGATCAGGCCGTCAACGAGCAGCGCGCACATCGGGCTGTGGTGTCGGACGGGAAAGAACACGACATCCGCAGTCCGGTCACACAGGCGGTCGAGCAGCGGCTGCAGCGCAGGCTCAGTCGAGTTCGGTCCGGGCATCATAGAATCGCTTCCAGCTGGCCCCCGAACGTTTCTTCACGACATGCTCGAAATAGTGCCGCAGCTTCTTCTGATCGTCGGAATTGTCCTTCAACACCGTCCCGACGAGGTGCTGCACCACGTGTTCGGGCTGGACCTGGCCGTCATCGTAGTAGAAGGCATGAACAGCCGCCGCACAGGCGGTATTGACCGCTTCCGCCGTGCTGAGCACCGCCGAGAGAGGTTCGAGTCCCTTGCCGTCCGTGGTCTGCCCCTGGCGGAGTTCGCGGAACGTGGTGACGAGAAGTTCGGTGATGTCGGGGGTGAGGGAAATCGGCACGCCGGCGCGGTTCAGAATGCGGTCCGATTCGCGCTGCACGAGTGCGAGCTCCTGCGCGATCTCGGAGATCGGCTGAACGGTCTCGAAGCTGAACCGCCGTTTGAGGGCCGCACTCATTTCGTTGACGCCCCGATCGCGTGTATTCGCGGTGGCGATGATGTTGAATCCGGCGCGGGCGAAGAGGGACCGGTTGCCGTCCTGCAATTCGGGAATCGCCATCACCCGGTCGCTGAGGACCGAGAGCAGTACGTCCTGGATTTCCAGCGGGCAGCGGGTGATCTCCTCGAAGCGGACGATCTGTCCCCGTTTCATGCCGAGATACAAGGGTGCGGGGACAAGTGAGCGTTCGCTGGGGCCTTCGGCAACAAGCAGCGCATAGTTCCACGAATAACGGATGTTATCTTCGGTAGTGCCGGCACTTCCCTGAATGGTGAGGGTCGAGTCGCCACTGATGGCGGCGGCGAGGAGTTCGCTCAGATAGCTTTTCGCGGTACCCGGTTCGCCGATCAGCATCAGGCCGCGATTCGTCGCCAGCGAGACGATGCAGCGCTCGAGGAAGGCGCGGCGGCCCACGAACTTCGGTGCGATGCCCTTCTCCTCGTCCCCCATCACAAACCGCAGGACGGCGCGCGGTGTGAGTCTCCAGCCCGGGGGGCGTGGCTCCGCAGCGGACTCGTCCGCCAGACGAGCCAGTTCCTCCGCGTAGAGGACTTCCGCCGCGGGGCGCTGGAGACCATCGTGCTCGCCCGTCGCGGCAGTCGCCATCGACGCCGCTCCCCGCGAGCCATTCACCTCTACAGCCGAACTCGTGACCGCCGGCCCGCTGGCCGCTTTCCGTTTCGCCATCGTTGCGTTGCCTTGCCTTCGTTACTTCGCCTTCGACTTCAGGACGTGCATGTCGGCGAGGACTTCGCTGATCACAATCGGAGGCACCTTGTTCAAGGCCACCTTCTTGTCCAGCCCCTCGCCGAAGCAGTTCGGCTCGCGCATTCCCTTGCAGAAAATCACCGTCCCCAGGGTCAACATCTCATCCGGATCGATATATCCCATGGCGACGTTGCCTTCATACGTCACGACGGCTGTCACATCTGCCCCCGGGAACTGCTTCGAATGTTCATCGAAGCAGCCGCCGTCCATCGCGCATCCGCGCGTCCAGCCAAGCTTCTCGAGCGTGAATACGAGCGTTGGCGCGACCAGTTTGAGCTCGCTGAAGCGTTTCAGCTCGGTCTGCGATTCTTCACCCGGTTCCAGCGAATAGACTTCGCGGCCAAGTTGCGGGAAGGGGGTGACGATCTCGTAATCGCTGAGGACCTCCCCCCACGCCGCGCGTTCGTCGGGCGTGAGGTCGAGTGCATGAACGATACCGACCTGCGCCACGTTCGCGAGGTCGTACGGGTTGTCCTTGACGTCCGCATAATCGCGTTCTTCCGTGATGCGGAAGGTCGCGGTTCTCTTCCCCTTCGCGTCATACGCCGCCCAGATCAGTTTCTGCACGAGATGCGTCATCAGCGGATGCCGAACGAGGAGTGTTTCAAAATCCTCCGGCGACCAGCGACGGCCGGTGACCATGGCGTTTTCGAGCCGCGATGCCTGAATCGTGGCGACTTCCTTGATCTGTTTCTTGAGCAGCTTCCATGCGGCGACGGAGGCGTTTGCGATCGCTTCGTCATCCCGGCTTCCCGGTTTTGGCAGGTCGGGCCGCACTTTGCCCTCGCCATCGCGGACCATCGCCTTGAGATCGCTGCCGAGGAGAAATGAGAACGAGCGCGGGCCGAAGGAGAACTCGCGGCGGCCGTTCTCATCGAGGCCGCAGTCGGGGATGACGCGGTCTTCGAGTTCCGCGCGGGTGAGTCCTTTCTCTTTGGCGATCTCGGCCACGAACTGCTCGGCTTTGCTTTTCAGCCCCTTGAACTTCAGCTTCTGGGCAATCGCCGAGAGCTGCATCAGGGCAACATTGCTGCCGATCGCCCGCAGGCATTCCAGTCCGAAGACGGCCCGCGCGTGCTGGCTTTCGCCCGGCCAGACGCGAATCAACGGCGTCAGTTTGAGGACGCAGCCATCGCTGCCCAGGTGGCCAATTGTCCCCATCGCCCACTTTTGCGCCGGCGGGCCACCATCATCCTGCCAGTGCAGGAACGCCTTCCAGGCGAACGCATCGCGTGACTGCTCGTCGACGTGTTCGCGAACCGCGGTGAACAACGGGTGACGCGTAGTGATCGGCGTCGCCGCGAGAACCTGCAGCAGCAGACTGACCTGTTCATCGTTCAATCGGCGATCGCCGACGAGGAGCGGCGGCAACGTCGCCGCACTTGCCCAGGCGGGAAGCGGCCTGACCTTAATGCTTCCCACGACGTCCAGGGCGTCTCGAAGCCATTGCGGCGTCGTAGCGGTATCGAGAGGCTCGTAAATCTTCTCTTCGCGGTCGAGCACCTCGGCTTGAATCCGCGCCCCGGCCTGTTGATTCGATGCCGCCTGAATCGCCGCGGCGATGACTTCGGCATATCCTTTCCGCCGGGCATCCCGCAGGTATTCCAAAGCCGCCTCGGCCAGTCGGCCCTGCCCGGCGGCGGTTTCGAGCAATCCCTGCACCGAATGGCCGACATACGTGTCGAGCCATCTCCGCGCCAGCGCGGGAGCTTTCGAATAGAGACGGCACTCCAGAATGGGCACGGCTGCTGACGGCGCATGGACGAGCGCCAACACCTTCAGCAGGGACTCGCAGCGTTCCCGGTTGTTCTCGGCGATGATGTCGTTCGCGAGACAGTCGAGCGCGGCATACTCGGTGCAGGCGAGCAATGCCCGCGCATCCTCCGGCGAATGCACCTTCAGCTTCAGCCGCCGCCATTCACTCTCGACCAGCGACGGCGAACCCAGGCCGAAGACGATCAGCTGAGGACGCTGCCAGTGATCGGCGTAATCATCCTGCTGATATCGGTCATCCTCCCAGTGCGAGGTCACCTCATAGACTTCTTCGTGCATCCCCAACACGGCAGCGACATAGATCTCAACGGGCAGCGGACTGAAATCCACCGTGGATTCGCGTGTCGGATCCCAGTTCCTGCGGATCCTCTCCCGCATCCGTTCGATTTCGTCCTCCGAGAGATAAGGCAGGACATGCCGCTGCAAGCCGGAAAGGAGTTCGAACACCTCTTGTCTCTGTGCCCATGAGGGGGACGTGCGCGAGGGTTCGAGAATGAAGTCGATGAGTCGTTCCGGGGGCAGCAGATTCGCGAGTGCCAGCATCAGGTTGTCGGGAAGCTCTCCTCGGCATTGGCCGATGAGCTTGCGGGCCTGTTCAAACGGGACCTTGCCGGTGAACTTCTTCTTCGCGAGTTCCTCAGCAACCGCTTTGGGCGAGGTACTGCGGTCGCGTGGCGTGGTCATTGCCAGCAGCCAGAAATGCGCTTCCTCGGGACTGATGGCAGCGGGAAGCCCGAGGCTGTCCCAGCGCACGTTCCAGCCATAGCTTGTCGTCTTCAACTTCGACATGCGGCGGACACAATCTTCGAGATCGAAGGGGCGCGGCTCGTTCCGTTCGAGCCGCTGCCGCGGTCGAAACGTCGCGCGGCCCCAGTCCTCCGGATCGAGGGCGATCTCCGGCTTCGTGGAGAGATCGACAGCCGGTCCTCCAATCGCCGGAGTGCTGACGGGGGGAACGGAGGTCGCTGCTTCCTCAGCCGCGTTTTTCGTGCTCTTCTTCGAACTCTTTGCCTTCGCCGTCGCGGCGGTGGAGTTTCCCGCGGCACTGGCCGGCGATGCGGAAGCCGACTCGTCGACGTAACCTTTCTTAAGCTTTTCGGCAACCAGTTTGTCGAATGCCTTTCGGGCCGCGGCATCGTCCGCGAACTCCTTTGTCTGTGTCTGCCCCGCGGTGCCGATGCGCCCGAAGGTGACTGTGTGTGAGCAGCCGTTGAGTTCGATCTTCCAGAACTTGTGCGCACCGCCGTCCGAGTACGCCAGGTGACGCGAGACCGTTGCTGTTTCCGGCGAAGTCGATGCCATCGTCTCCACTCCGCATCTCTGACAGGAGATTCAGGAGGGGTCACGCCACCCCATCCTGTTGAATGACGCCCCGGGAGGTAATCGAGGGGCCTGCCCTCAGAAATCACGCTACCGTATCCCCGCTGCTCAGTAAAAGACTTTTCCGGTGAATTTGCCGGACTGGTAATCGCCGCCTGGTTCACGCACTGTACTAACTTTCCGTTTAGCGGCGTCCCAACGGGACGCGCGCACGTTCGGTCCGCGCGCGTGCCTGAATGCCCCGTTTGTGGTTTCGTTCTGCACAAGCATTTGGGAGGCCGGGGAGCGAGCGTGAGACGCGCGGCCCGCTGGGCCGCGGCTCAACGTTGACGGTGGCCGTCCCCCCGAAAAAACTTGTTGACCCGCGGGATTCGGTGAGTAGATTAAGGGAGGCTGCCCGTCTGCGCTCGATTCAATTCAGACCTTTCTTCTCGGTCGAAACCTCTCCCAGGGTGATGATCCCCGGGCCATGGAGTAGGTGGATGCAACGAGCGAAACTCCTTCTTGCAGTCACACTGCTGGTGTGGGCAACCGGTTGTGGTTCCGAGCATGGGACGCCGGTGCAAGTTTCGGGGAAGGTCACCATGAAAGGTGAACCGCTCCAGCGCGCCCAGGTCATGTTTCATGCGAAGCAGGGACTGCCGGCCCAATATCGGACAGTTGTTGCCACAACTGATGAGCAGGGAAAGTACGTCCTTGCGAGTGTTTATCCGGCGGTCTATACCGTTTCCTTCTCCAAAGTCGAAGAGTCCGCGAATGCGGACCCGGAACAGCCGCTCGCGAATATCGAAGACGATCGGCTCTCCCCCTATTCGCCGCAGAACTCGACACTCGAGGCGACGGTAACGGCCGATAAGACCACGCTTGATTTCGATCTCGAATAGCAGGTCGATTTGTTATCAGGTGTCGCGCGGCGGTCTCCCGGGGGGGCCGTTCGACTCGACGAAAACGGACTGTGCCTCCGATCCGTACCCTCCCCGGAACTGTGCGAATGTTTGCCGGATGTCGGACGCTGCGCGTCTGATGCTCGATGCTCCCTGGGTTGTCATTGCAGTTTTCCTCTCTCCAGGAGGCCGGTTTCCATGCGACGTCGCTCTGGTTTCACGCTGATCGAATTACTGGTGGTAATTGCCATTATCGCCGTGCTGATTGCGCTGCTTCTACCTGCCGTCCAGCAGGCGCGCGAAGCGGCCCGGCGCAGTGCCTGCCGCAACAATCTCAAGCAGATCGGCCTGGCCCTGCATAACTATCTGGATGTCCAGAATGGAGTCTTTCCGAAGGGCTCCAACATCACTGTCGGCCGGAGTTGCTGCTGTTCCTATCGGGATCCCGGAGACTTCGGGCACACGATGCACTCCATGCTGCTCCCTTATCTCGATCAGATGGCCGTCTATAACAACATCAACTTCTCGCTGCCTTACAGCAATGCTGCGAATGCGACGGCGATGAAATCACGCATCCCCGTGTACCTGTGCCCAAGCAACGTCCTGGTTCAGGTCGGGGGTTACTGGCCCGGTAACTATCCGGGCGCCGGATCAAGTCATGGATATGGACTCTGCGGCGTACACGGCCATGCGAAGGCGGGCGTTTTTTCGACGACGTGGGGAATTTCGCGCGAGAATGGAAGCCACGACGGCACGAACTGGAACCCGGATGGAACGTATACCCAGGTCGGACAGACGATGAAGCTCAACATCGTCACCGATGGAACGAGTAACACGATCGGCTTTTCCGAGTTCTCGCAGGGCCATGAGGGCATCCTCACGACCTCCTTTCCATCCAACAATGTCGGCGCCTATTGGTCGGTGCCCACGAACGGCAGCATCCTCTACGTTGTCCACCGGCTCGCGACGCCCAACAGCCTCGCCACCCCCTCCAACGGGGTCAACTTCAGCAACCCGCGGAGCTGGCACGAAGGGGGCGTGCATGTGGGCCTGCTTGATGGATCGGTCCGCTTCGTCAGCGAGAATATCGATGCCGATCTGTGGGTCAGCGCGCATACGCCGAACGGCGGCGAAGTTGTTGGAGACTTCTAGCCAGGCTGGTTCCCTCACCTGCGGGGAGAGCCTCCTCAGGTGAAAGTGACCTGTGCGCAGTCGCGCTGGCGGCTGCCATCCACGGGCCGATTCGCACGCTGGAAATGGGGCCACGCGGAAATGAAAAACGCCCGTTCAGTGATGAACGGGCGTCGCTTGATCCGGGAGATCGTGAAGGATCAGTCGTTTTCGCTTTGCCGTTGCTGTTCGCGGCTTTCCTGCTGAGAAGCGCCATTCTGCTGTTGGGACATGCTCCCGGGCAGGATTTGAATTGAGCCGGCCTCGCCCATGAAGATCCGGTTGCGACCGTGTTTCTCGCGGGCTCCCCGATAACCGAGGGTCTGTTGTGTCCGCTGTCCCTGCTGAGCCTGCGCCTGCGGGTCGCGACTTTCGCTCTGCTGCCGCTGGGCCGTCTGGCCTGCGTCTTGTCGCAGCTGCTCGGCGGGGCGGAACTGAACGATGACTTCATCCCCGATTTCCAGTTTCTCGAAGGCGGTTTGGGACTGCGTCTGCTCGCCTCGCTCCGCCTGGTCTTCTCCCGGCGGCCGTTGCTGTTGCGATGCCTGCTGAGCCAGCCGCAGCTGCGTTTCGGGGGTGATGGCGATCAGGTAGACGTTCAGACGACCCTGCGACTGCCCCGGTTCCGTCCGCTCGCTTTGTCCCTCGCGGGCTGCCTGCTGTTGCGACTGCTGTGCCTGCTGGCTGCGTTGCCCTTGCTCGCGTTGCTGTGCCGAGGACTGCTGCGCCGATGATTGCTGTCCCGAGGTCGGCGTCCCGAGCACCGTGAGGTAGTTCGCCCGGACAACGACGGCGGTGTTCGTCGAAGGATCGATGACCGCCTCACCGATCGCGGTCACCCCCGCGATCCTCCCCCGAATCGTCTGGGTTTCCCCCTGAGCCTGGGCGCTTTGCCGTTCGCTCTGTTCCTGCTGCCCCTCTCTCTGGGTTGCACTTTGGCGGCTTTGCTGGGAGCGATTTTCGTTTTCCCGCTCCTGCGCGAAGGCGTAAGTTCCGGTTGCCAAGGCCAAGGCCACCATCCCTGTCAGACATCTCCTCATCGCACTCTCCTCTTCGCCGAACGCCTGCTGTGTGGATGCACCGACTCCGTGACATCACAGCGTCCAGGTGAACCACAGGAGAGGATTCTGCCCGCCCGGGCCGCCGCTCACTAGAGGGCACGCGCTGAGAGCCTCACCGGGTCAACTCCGGTCGGAGGCGTCGAACAACTCATGAGGCACGGATGAGATCCCCCCAGGGAGCCGAAACATTTCTTCCGTGGCTGTCTGTGTCTCTGTCCACTTCTGTCATTCAACTCTTTGCAATGAGGCTGCGCGAAGCTCTTCGGCAATCGCACCAACATCATTTCGCGAATACGAATACTGCGAACGATTCTGATTCGCGGCGCACTTGTTGCTTGGACAACTGATCTGTCCGCGAACGGAGAGCGGACACGCGGGGAATGTTCTCGGGGAGCCGCCGAACACGCCGCGCGTCCCGGTGCAGCAGAACAGCAGGAAGGGACACCGTCGCATCGCGCAAGGGGCAGGCCTTCGGGAGCGACACCGGACAGGAGCTAGTGAACCCGGTTCAGGCGATCAGTACTCCGGTTGTTGGTGAGCGGTCGTCTTGCGCTTCGTGCAATCCAACCGATCGCTGCGAAGCGCACGCGGCCGTTTTCTGATTCGGTGCTGAATCTGGTCCACGAACGCCATCAAGCCTGCCAGCCTGAACACAGACAGAGGGACCGACATCAGGGACACGCACTTCCGGGGCAATCATCTGAGGGGGGCAGTTCAAAGCCAACCCTCTCTCGCCATCCAGACACGCGGTCGGCATGGCCTTTTCGGGGAAGCAACAAGGGAGCGCTTTGCTGTACCGCTTCGCAGTAGAGTCGGTTCGTGATGGGAATACAGGAGCACCGTGGGGCTCGTCGAGGATCTCGTGCGTGAACTCGCCAGCGAGGCCGGAGCCGATCTTCTTCTTCTTTTTACTTGAGCGACAGTCGAGGTAACGATGTTCTTTCACGACAAGCGTCTTCAATTTCACGCGAAGCCCGAGCGTCCGGATCCCCTGTATGCGAAAAAGCTGCAGGAAGTGCTCGGCGGCCAGTTCGGCGAGATTACGGTGATGATGCAATACCTCTTTCAGGGGTGGAATTGCCGCGGACCGGCGAAGTATCGGGATATGCTGCTCGACATCGGCACCGAGGAAATCGCACACGTCGAAATGCTCGCCACGATGATCGCCCGCCTGCTGGAAGGGGCATCGACGGACGATCAGGAAGCCGCTGCGAACTCAAGTTCCGTGATCGGGGCCGTGCTCGGCGGAACCAGCCCCCGTGACATGATCATGGCAAGCGCGATGAATCCGCAGCACCTGATTGTCAGCGGCACCGGAGCAACGCCGACCGACAGCGTCGGCTATCCCTGGAACTCCCGCTACACGATCGCCAGCGGCAATCTGCTCGCGGACTTCCGTTCGAATCTCACTGCGGAATCGCAGGGGCGTCTCCAGGTCTGTCGCCTCTATGAACTGACCACCGATACCGGGGTGCGGGAAATGCTCTCGTTCCTGATTGCCCGGGATACGATGCATCAGAACCAGTGGCTGGTGGCGATCAAGGAGCTTGAAGAGTCGGGTCTGGAAATGACTCCCTGCCCGAGTGCCTTTCCGAAAGATCGCGAGCTGTCCAGCGTCGCCTACCAGTTCCTCTCCTGTTCCTCCGACGGCCAGAGCCGCAACGGTCCGTGGGCGGAAGGGGCCTCGATGGACGGATACGGGACATTCGAGTACGTCGACAGTCCAAAGCCGATGAGCGAAGCCCCGCAACTCGGCCCCGCGGATCCGATGCTGTGGGGAACCCCCATGAACCAGAAGCAGCGGGCGACCGCCTGATTCGCCCGATTCGCGTTCATCGTTTCAGCATGTGCATCCCGATCGCGCCATCAGCGGGAAGTGTGAGTCACACCACACCCTCGCCGATGGCGCGACGGGAGATTCTTTCTGACTCTGGTGAATCTCTCCCGGACTATTTCTTCTCGGGGGGGAGATCGGACAGCGTGCGACCGAGGACCACACGATCGAACCCCACTGCTCCGCTCGCTGCGCTGAAATACAGCGAACGGAGCTGCTGGGGTTTCTTCAGGGCCTCCCACAGATCGATGCGGACCGTTCTCCATTCAGAGGGAACTGTTTCCCCGATTCGCTGTGCCGGAATGTGCTGCGTGCCGGTCGGTTCGCCGGCAGCAAACCGGATGGAGGGGCCTTCGCCGTGCAGCTCCAAAGTCGCTCCCTTCGTTTCCGGCGAGAGCGCTTTCCAGTCCCACTGCAGATAGCGGTACTCGCCTTCCCGCGGGTTCTCGACGATGCGGAAATCCCAGTTCGGCACTGTGTGGCCGAAGATCGGATAGAATCGCGGAGCGATCACCTGATTTGCATTCACCTGCAGGAAACGCCCGCCGGAGGAGGCCCCTTCCAGCTGGAACTTCCAGCGGTCGGGATAGGGGTAGATCTCCTTGAACTCCTCGCTGTCATCGAACAGTTCCGCGAGCGGCTTTCGGGCAATCACATCGGGATGTGATGAGCCCAGCACTTCCCCGTGCAGGACAATCTCCGCCAGCCGAAGGTTGGAAACGAATCCCCGCGGCAACACGATGCGGAACCGCGCCCCCTCGGCGGCTGTCGGGAGCCGATGCGTATGCACGGCACTGTCGGAGAGCAGCGGCTGCACGTGAACCCAGCGCTCCTGCCGGGGATCCCACACGTCGAGCAGTGCATCGCGGAGCCACGATTCCGGATGGTCGGGATCCTCGACGAGTGTGATCGCTTCGACGCGCAGTTGCGTCCGGAACGTATCGAGCACGATTGCCGTCACCGGATTCCCCTCGGCAAAGCGGTTGATGTCTCCCCAGTGCAGCCACGGTTCTTCGGGAGGCTCCGGACTGCCGTCGGTGAGCGAATCGGCGGGACGCTCAAAGCGGACGTGAGGCGCTCTCTCCACCGCGAAATGAATCATCGATTTCACTTCGGTCAGCAGATTCGGAGAGAGTGGCAATGGCTCGCGCAGTGAATTCCCCCAATCCGTGATGCGGGCCGTGGGAACGTTCGACTGCGCGAGCAGCGAATCGCGCGGGTCCGCCGTCACTGGTTGCAGCCGCACGTTCCACTTTTCCTGAAATCGGGCATCGAGGCGTATGACACGCCCCATCCACGTTGCCAGCAGCAGGTCGCCCTCCGGCATCCATGCCGGAACAACAAGCGTTTCGTGATCGCGCTCGTAGAGCAGACGCCCCCCGGAATCGAGGACATAAACAGTCCCCAGTTCACTGGCCGCAGCGATGCGCTCGCCGTCTGCCGAGAGCCGCGGATTTCGCACACGATCGTCGGCGGCGAAAGACCAGCGGAAGCCCTGCTCCTGCGTGAAATACTTCAGCAGGTTCTGATCGGTCACGACAAACCGGGAGCCGTCGCGAGAGAGAGCGAGATCTTCGCCGCCGGTGATGAAGGTCCCGATCCGCCGGCCTTCACGGAGCAGGTCGACTTGCCCACCCCCCGCGGAGGAGAGAACCGCCACCGTGCTGCCGTCGCGGCTGACCGCGAGTTTGCGCACTTCACCGCTCGGGGCGAGTTGAATTTGCCACAGCGTTTCACCGCTTTGGGCGTTATGAGCCTGAATCTCCATTCCGCTCGCCACGAGCAGCGTGTCGGCGACTGCGGCGAGACGGGCCGTGCGGCCACTGTTCCGCCAGCCCTCCTGCTTCCACAGGAGTCGGCCGCTCCGGTCCCACACCGCCAGTCCCAGGTCTCCCGCCGAGGCGACCCAGCGGCCATCCGCGGCGGCGGCAAAGTTGTTGATCGGCCGCTCACGATCGCCCAGCAGGCCGGGAACGAAACGGTGCGGTAATCGCCGCGGCAGGCCGTAAAGCGAGAATCGCTGCTCGGCATCGCCGCGGTTGTTCAACAGGTACAGGTGATACCCCTCAGGAGTGCTGTAATCAAATCCCTGGACTGCGAGGCCGCTCTCCAGATGCTGCGGTGCGAACGTAAAATAGTTGCCGACTTTCTTCCGCCACAGCAGTTTCCCGGTGTCAGCATCCACCGCGTAGAGGTTCTCGTTCCAGTTCATCGCGTTGAGCACGGCGGTCTTGCCGTCGCCCGTGACGATCAGATCCCGCAGATGCGGGCCGAATCGCTGTTCGCTCGGCTCGACGGCAAGTTTAACTGCCTGTCCGCGTGTCGTGACCGGGAGAGCTTCAGCACGGCTTTCCGCGAGGTCGGGTGGGAGGGGAGACGTGCTTCCCTTTGTGGAGATTTCCAGTCGTGCGCTGCGGCCGCTGAAAAGCTCGGTCGCCTCCAGAAACTGGGGCTTTGACACGCCGTTCACCGGCATCGTGAATTCGCCCTTTGCCCCCCGGGAAGAAGCGGAGACGAACTGCTCTTCCAGAACATCGCCACCCTCCGTGACCAGCCGCACCCGCAGCGGAATGCTGGCTGCGATCGGTTTTCCCTCTGCATCGTGCACCTGTGCGGACCAGGCGAATGACTGGCCGGCCGTGATCTCAGCGGGGCCGCGAAGCTCCACCCGGGAAATCGGCGACGGAAGGACGGCATACAAACGTGCGGGCAGGTCCCGCAGGTCCGCCACCACGGCACCGTCGCGAAGCGTCACCTGCCGCATCGCGAAGACGTCATACACACTCGGCGCGGGAATGGTGAAGCCCACCCTTTCGGTGACGGGGAGCAGTGAGGCGACGTGCAGCGTCGTTCGCCACATGCGGCTCGGATCGAGTGGAACGCTCGTGTTGTTCACGACGAACAGGTAACGCCCCTCTTCCGATTTCAGTTGCGAGGCCCACACCTCGGAATTCTCAATGCGGGCAGCAGGCCGGGCCACGTCATCCAGCGCCTTCTTCAATGTCGGCAGGTGCTGATGCACATACTGCGGGAAGCGGTAATACGCTCCATCATCCGACGCCGGGTGCGAATCTTTCTCGAAAAGATCGAAGGCGATCCCGAGAGGGGTGAAATCCCTGACCAGTTCTTCACGGCAGGTGCCGTCGTAGAAGATGGTGACACCGGCCGCCTGCGCCTGCTGGAGAGCGGTCTTCAGCATCGGTTCCATCTCCACCCACTGATCGACGAGGAGCACCGCCTTGAAGTGCTTCAGCGAATCAGGAGTCATGTCGTCAACAAACACGAACTGTGGGGGGTGATGGGCATGCAGACAGGCGACGTAGGCTTCCATCACGCGCGCAAAGTGCCGCCCCATCACCTGGCCCCACTCGTCGATCTTGAACTGTCGCGGTAAACCGACAATTGCTATCTGATCGTCCGTTTCGAGCGTGGAAATCCACGCACCGTAGCGTTCGAGAATGCTGTTGAGTGCACGGTAAATGGAGAGCGTGCCGAACTGCGACAACCGCGGGTCTTCCATGATGCCGGTCTTGCCGGTCCACGCGGGGAGATTGCCCGAGGTTCCCACCCCATTCGGCGCCCGCATCAGCATCGAGAAGAGTTCCGGCAGGACCTGTTCGCCGGTGCCGGCATCGTTCCACACCTCCGGATGTCCCCACACCGGCTTGCCCGGGCGGCGGTAGAAGTCGACCGCGTGCGGCGGAAAGTACGGGAGAAAGATCTGCTCGAACTGCCCGTGCAAGTCGACTTCATCGACGTTCTGCAGGCTGACCGGAGGATACGCTTCGACATTGCGATATGTCCCGGCACTCGCGGTCTTCAAGTGCCCGGTCTTCTCGACGGCATCGAGCGACTTCCTGAGGAACTCCTGCGCCTCGACCGCAAAGCCGAGCCGGCGTTCCGAGACGCGATCCAGAACCTCCGACCATTCACCGGTCTGTTTCGCTTTTGTGAGGGCCGCTTCGTAGGCGGCTTTCTCCTCGGCGGATGTCGCCGCATTCGCCCCCCGCTGCTGATAGATCCACCAGTTGGAATGCCAGGACCAGCCGCGGAAACTCGAGAACGGCAGCAGTGCCTCGGTGACTTTTCGAACATCGGCGGCGAGCTGTTCCGGTTTCCGCGGATCGTGCCCCAGCCCTCCCAACGGGAGGCCGGCATCCATCAGAAACAGGATCGCCATCTGCTTCAGTCCGTACGCAGAGTAAGCACCCATCGTCTGCAGCAGCGGGGACGCGAGTTGCACGGTCTCGGGAGCCGCCGCGAGTGGATCGTCCGCAAGTTTCTTCGTGAGCTCGCGGAGCTGCGCCTGACTCGGGCCGTCCCACTGGAGAGCGCCCTGCTGCAGCGGTGAACCAATGCGATCAACGAAAAAGTTGAAGCCCAGCTTCCGCTCCCGCGCGAGATGTGCCGCCACGACATCGGCAGCATTGGAGAGAGAAGCCGAAGGATACGTGGGCCCGTAATCGCCGTGCCGCATCCGCAGAAACGACAGGTCGCCGCCTCCCGGCCCGATCACGATGGTTTGCGCGATCGAAGTCAGTTCCGGAGCTTTCGCGAGGATGCGGTACTCGCCCGGTCGCAGTGCCCGGGTGAGTCTCCCAGGGAAAGTTATCGGTTGCGGCTTGCCGGGGGTGAGGGTGACCTGTACGGACAACAGCGGAGCGGGCGCAGACGGCTCCTGGGGGTCTTCCGAGGGCACTCCGTCCACCACCATCGAACCGCGCGCTGCAGTCCGCCCGCGTCGCTCGACAAGCTGCACGGTCACCTCAACAGGCGTGGAATCTTTTCGGCGCGCGAGCAGAGACACGGAAATCTCTTCGCCGCGCGCAAAGTAGTTCCGGCCATTCTGCGTCCACACATTGAGCGATCCCTGGTGATCAGGCTGACGTATCTCAATCCAGCCGCGGACGAGGTACTCGGACGCTTTCCCCCGCTCCCACGGTTCGACCTCCGGCGAGACTTTCAGTAGAGAGACGCCGCCCAGATCCTGCGGCACCTGCACGTGACCATCCCGTACGATCAGTTCGCGATAGTCGAGATCATTGATCGAACGCAGCCACACCCGCCATGCGGGGGCGACGTCCCGCGCTCCCGAATCGAAGGTAATCGAGAACGGCACCCGTTCACCGGCGGTCCAGATGCTCTCTGGATAACTCACCACAAGCCGTTCGTGGTCAATTGTCGCCACGGACAGCCGCTCCCCCGAATCGAGCGAATAACGTTGGAAGAGCTCGGTCGGATGCAGCCGCCGGAGCAGCACTTCGTTCTCGAACACCTGCAGTGTCCGCAGGCCCGGCGTTCCGGGCCGGGGTTGCAGATCTCCCATCGCCAGGGGGACTTCGCCCACGGGCTTTCCCTCCGGTGAAAACCGCTGCACCTTGTTTTCATAGGCCCCGATGAGGAAGAGTGTCCCATCCCGGGCAACATCGAATCCGCCGCTGCTCCAGCCCAGCCCCGGATGCCGCAGCGTCCACTTCGTCTTTCCGTCGAATCCCACCGCCCGCAGATCGCCGTTTCGTGCGAGGACGTAGAACGTCTCATCCTTTTCCGAAACGCGAAAGTCTTCGATCAGCCCGGGGTGTCCCTCAGGCTCGCGCGGGATCGGGTACGAGGTCAGCAGACGCCCCTGAGGGCTGATCCGGAGAATGCGGTCCCGATGCTTGTCGCTGCCGTAAAAGTCGCCGCTCTCGCCGGCTTCAACATGCGAAGGAGCATCCCAGCCGACCTGATCGTTCACGAGGAAGTCCGAGACTTCCGCGAACCGTACGAATGCCGGGTCGTAAAGGGCCACTTTATGTGCGAAGTGGCTGTTGGCAGTGGCGATGATGCCGTCCCGGTTTGCCGTCGTGTTTGTGACGGAGTAGATGATGCTCCCGCCGCGGCGTTCCGATCCGTCGCGCCGCATGCGGAGCGCGTATCCTGTTCCGCCCGCACTGTTGCTGAGGTAGACCATTCCATCTTCGCCGACGGACAGGATGGCCCGGTTGTTGTCGAAGTGAGGATGTTCACGGGAGATGACCTGTTCAAGCGTCTCGGCAGAGACAGGCATCCCGCAACACGTCACCAGTACGGCCAGCAGACAGATGCGTTTCATCGGCTCTCCCACAACGGCACGGCATCGCTCGCGATCTTCCAGCAGCCGATGCACGCGGCCTACGAGGATGGTTGCAGAACGGAATTCACCTGGTGTCAGTCGTCTCGCATCATGAACTTCGTTGATTGCGTTGATGGTGCCCGCCAGCCGGGTTTTCGTTCGCGGGCACCGCTGCGCGGCTTCTTCGGTAAACCCTGAATTGTACCGCCTCGCATTGGTCAATTCCGCAGGGATCTTTTTCGTTGTCAGTTTGACGGCTCGACATTCGCACTGCGCTTTGCCAGTGCGGAGATGATCTCCGGACGCGATCACGGTTCGTACCTACCGTCACCCCTCGCCGCGGCACCCCGGAATGGGGCGAGGCGAATTCAGGAAGAACTGCCGGGAACAGGATGGCGCATTCGCTGCATTCGATCCAGAGCCTCCGCCGCCGGGAGATTACGGGCTTTGAACGGGGGAGGATCATGGAGTAGGATTGTTGCACGTTGTTGGCATTGCTTTCCTGCCCTTCCGCCCCTCGACGGATGCCCGCCCATGATTTCGCCGATCCGTTCCCGCCCTGACTTCCGTCCTTCTCGCCGCACTCCCCTTCCCGGCGGTTCTGCCCGGGTGCTCGGCTCGATTGCCGGCCTGATTTGTGGAGTTGCGCTGCTGCTGGCTCAGACAGCCAGCGCCGAAGAAAAGCCGGCGGACGTCGCCGCGAAGCCTTCGGGCGAATCGAAAGAAGTGCTGGCCGGGCATTCGCAGCATGGCGAAGTCTTTGACGAGGGGCCGCGGCAACGCGCGACGCTGATGGGAGGCACCGGACGGATCCACTTCCCGGTGACCACCAAAGTCGCCGCGGCACAGGATTTCATCACCCAGGGGGTCGGGCAGCTGCACGGCTTCTGGTACTTCGAAGCCGAGCGCTCGTTTCGACAGGCCGCCGCACTCGATCCCGATTGCGCGATGGCCTATTGGGGCATGGCCCGGGCAAACGTCGAGAATGAGAAGCGGGCGAAGGGATTCATTGCCGAGGCAGTCAAACGCAAGAAAGGCATCACCGACCGCGAAGTGCTCTACATCGACGCGGTCGACGCCTTCCTGAAGATCGATGCCTCGAAGCAGAAGGAACGCTATCAGGCGTATGTCTCCGCGCTCGAAAAGATCGTGGACAAGTATCCCGACGACATCGAAGCCAAGGCGTTTCTCGGCCTGCAGCTCTGGTACAACGACCGACGCGGGATTCCGATCTCGAGCTATTTTGCCGTCGATGCTTTGTTGAAGCAGGTGCTCGCCGTCGAGCCGCTGCACCCGTGTCACCACTATGTGATTCATCTCTGGGATAACCGCGACGCGAAGAACGCACTCGACTCGGCGGCGAAATGTGGCGACGCGGCACCAAGCATCGCGCATATGTGGCACATGCCCGGCCACATCTATTCGAAGCTGCATCGTTATCATGACGCCGTCTGGCAGCAGGAAGCCTCGGCACGTGTCGATCACGCCCAGATGATGCGCGACGGCCTGCTGCCCGATCAGATCCATAACTTCGCGCACAACAACGAGTGGCTGATTCGCAATCTGAGTCACATCGGCCGCGTCTGGGATGCCGTGCGCCTCGCACAGAACATGATCGAGCTGCCCCGGCATCCGAAGTACAACACGCTCACCAAGGGAAGCTCGCGTTACGGTCGGATGCGGCTCTTCGAGGTACTCGCACGTTACGAGCTCTGGGATCAGATGATCACGCTCTGTAACACGCCCTATCTCGAACCGACGGATGTTCCCGCCGAGCAGACGAAGCGGCTGCGGCACCTGGGCGTGGCATATCTCCAGAAGGGAGACATTCCGCAGGGGGTGGGCCAACTGACGAAGCTCAAGCTGCTCCTCGCGGAAGAGAGCGACAAGCGGGACGAAGCCGTCAGGAAAGCCGAAGAGACCGCGCGCAAGGAGAAGAAGGATGCGGCCGCGATCGACAAGGCAAAGGCCGACGCCCGCAGTTCGTTCGAATCCCACATCCAGGAGATCGAACAGGCAATCGATGAGCTGCTCGCATGGCTGGCCGCGGCCAATGGCGATGTCAAAACCGCGGCAACGCTCCTGGAGAAAGCCAGCGGAGCCGATCCCCTCCAGGTCGCGCGGCTGCACCTGCGGGCCGGCAATCATGAGCAGGCCGAGAAGGCCGCTCGCAAGGTGGTCAGCAGCAGCCCGAACCAGGTCCTGCCGCTCGCGGTGCTGGTGGAGATCCTCTGGGACGCGGACAGGAAGAAGGAAGCCGGCCAGACGTTTGAAAAGCTGCGGGCGATTTCGAGCGCGATCGATCTCAACGTGCCTGCGTTCGTCCGCCTGGCCCCGATCGCGAAGGAGCTGAAGCTGCCGGAGGACTGGCGCGTCGCCGCGAAAAGACCAGACGATTTCGGCGAACGGCCGCCGCTTGATTCGCTCGGTCCGTTCCGCTGGCGTCCGAGCCCGGCTCCCGAGTGGAGTCTGAAGGATGCCAACGACAAGGTATATCGCCTCGCCGATTATCGCGGCAAGCCGGTGGTCGTGCTCTTCTATCTTGGTTCCGGCTGTCTCCACTGCGCGCAGCAGTTGCAGGCGTTCGCACCGAAGACGAAGGAGTTCGCTGAGGCGGACATTGAGCTGATTGCGATCAGCACGGACGACCGCGAAGGGCTGAAGATCTCCGCCGACAACTACGAACCCGGCCCGTTTCCGTTCCCGCTGGTGTCGAATGCGGAACTCGATGTGTTCAAGCAGTACCGCGTGTTCGATGACTTCGAGAATGTGCCGCTGCATGCGGTGTACTTCATCGACGGCGACGGGTTGATGCGCTGGCATGACATCAGCTATGAACCATTCATGGATGCCGATTTCGTGCTGAAAGAAGCCGTCCGCCAGCTTGGCCAGAGCCGCGCCCCGGCCGTCGTTGTCGGAGAGCGTTAAGAGAAGCGACTGACCCGCCCGCACCTTGGCGGCGAGACTCTCCTTGGCCAATCGGCAATGATTTGCGAGTCAACGTCGATGCGCCGAGGCCGGGCACGCGCGCTGCGTCGACATTTGACGGAAGCGGAGTGCCGCCTCTGGTCTCAGTAGTGGGCCCGACGCTTTGCGGACTGCAGGTTTCGGCGACAATCGCCGTCAGGCAAGTTCATCGTCGATTTCGTCTGTCACGAGCGAAGGCTCATCATCGATCTCGACGGCGGGCAGCATTCCCTGCAACGCGAAGCCGACGCAGCCCGCACCGCGTGGCCAAGTCACCTGCGCATCACCGCGCACTCTATTCGCGCTGCCCTGATAACAGGCGAAGCAGCATAAGCTGCGACTCGCTGCAAGAGAACGCGCCCCCTCTCCCCTTCGCGCCCAATCCCCGTCCGCGTGAGCAAACCGCTGCCCCCCACCTCCGGCCTGAAAATGGCCCCCGTCCTGAAGCCTGAAGTCGACAGCCTGCAGCCTACCCCCGTAACACTTCCGCCGCCTTCACGCTCAGGAGAGTGTCGAACAACACAGGCCGCGGAGAGGCGAGGGACGGCAGACTCGCGGCTTCCGCTCATCTTTCACACCCCT
>Ga0180217_1000120_pt1 | contig 164249 bp, 159 predicted proteins | sample eDN3rd37CBELigOP_FD_128521 | JGI IMG/M metagenome (GOLD analysis project Ga0180217, IMG submission 128521) | Enriched Organic Plus compost microbial communities from Emeryville, California, USA - eDNA 3rd pass 37_C BE-Lig OP (version 2) (version 2) ... | reverse complement strand
CCCTGCCGCCGTTTCGTCTCCCGCCGTCAAAGCCGCCGTGCTGTCCGAGGCGTTGCCGTATATCCGACGATTTCACGGCAAGACCATCGTGGTGAAGTACGGCGGCAACGCCATGACGGAAGAACGGCTGCAACGCAGCTTCGCCCACGACGTGGTGCTGCTGAAGCTGGTGGGCCTGAATCCGGTGGTGGTGCATGGCGGCGGTCCGCAGATCGATGACGCGCTGCGCCGCATCGGCAAGCAGGGCACGTTCGTGCAGGGCATGCGCGTGACCGACGCCGAAACCATGGAAGTCGTCGAATGGGTGCTGGGCGGACAGGTCCAGCAGGACATCGTCATGATGATCAACGAGGTCGGCGGCAAGGCCGTGGGCCTGACCGGCAAGGACGGCGGTCTGATCCAGGCGCGCAAGAAGCTCATGGACAACAAGGAGAACCCCGCCGAGCCGCTCGACATCGGCTTCGTGGGCGACATCACCACCGTCGAGCCCGCCGTGGTGAAGGCGCTGCAGGACGACCAGTTCATCCCCGTCATTTCGCCGATCGGCTATGGCGAGGACGGCACCGCCTACAACATCAACGCCGACGTGGTCGCCGGCAAGATGGCCGAAGTGCTGGGCGCGGAAAAGCTGCTCATGCTGACCAACACCCCGGGCGTGCTGGACAAGAGCGGCAAGCTGCTGCGCAGCCTGTCGGCCCAGACCATCGACGAACTGTTCGCCGACGGCACCATCTCGGGCGGCATGCTGCCCAAGATCTCTTCGGCCCTGGACGCCGCCAAGAACGGCGTGAACTCGGTGCACATCGTCGACGGCCGCGTGCCGCACTGCCTGCTGCTCGAAATCCTCACCGACCAGGGCGTGGGCACGATGATCAGCTCGCATTGATCGTGCCGGCCCCCGAAGCACCGCATGGAGGATGGCGCATTGCGCCATAGACGGCTGATGCGGACTGAGCGCCAGCTGCAGCGGCCCGCGGCGCGCGTGCGGCGGTCCCGCCGGACCGCCACGCAGAACGACGGGCTGCTGTGGCTGTTCGACCTGGACAATACGCTGCACGACACCTCGCACGCGATCTTCCCGCGCATCGACCAGGGCATGACGCTGGCCGTGGCCGAAACGCTGGATGTGGACATCGACACGGCCAACCACCTGCGCCGCAAATACTGGATGCGCTACGGCGCCACCATGATCGGCCTGGTGCGCCACCACGGCGTGGACCCGCACGAATTCCTGCACCGCAGCCACGACTTCGACGTGAACCCGCTGGTGCGCGCCGAAAAGGCGCTGGCCCACAAGCTGCGTCGGCTGCCCGGGCGCAAGGTGCTGCTGACCAATGCGCCGCTGCACTATGCGCGCGCGGTGCTGCGCCGCCTGGGCATCCTGCGCCAGTTCGACAGCATCTGGGCCATCGAGCACATGCGCCTGCATGGCGAGTACCGGCCCAAGCCCTCGCCCGCGCTGCTGCGCCACGTGCTGGCGCGCGAAGGCGTCTCGCCGCGCAACGCAGTGCTGGTCGAGGACACGCTGGCCAATCTGCGGGGCGCGCGCCGGGCCGGGCTGCGCACGGTGCACGTCTATCATCCGGGCACGCCGTTCGGCCGCGGCCGCGCGCAGCGTCCGGGCTACGTGGACTTGCGGGTAAACTGCGTCAGTGATTTGCTGTTGCGCCGGCGTCCCCTGCGGGGATAACGGCGGGTTTTCCCCTTCCCTCTGTCTGCCTGCGTAGCAATCCCCTTCCATGGCGAGCAAACCCGGCGAGCGCAAGACCCAGATTCTGCAAACCCTGGCCGAGATGCTGGAACAGCCTCACGCCAGCCGCATCACCACGGCCGCCCTGGCCGCCCGGCTGGAAGTCTCCGAAGCGGCGCTGTACCGGCACTTCGCGAGCAAGGCCCAGATGTTCGAGGGCCTGATCGAGTTCATCGAGAACAGCATCTTCACGCTGGTCAACCAGATCGCGGCGGCCGAGCCCCATGGACTGGCGCAGGCCCGGCAGACCGTGGCCATGCTGCTCGCCTTCTCCGAACGCAACCGCGGCATGACGCGCGTGCTCACCGGCGACGCGCTGGTCACCGAAGACAACCGGCTGCAGGAACGCATCAACCACATCAATGACCGCATTGAGGCGTCGCTGCGCCAGTCGCTGCGCACCGCCGTGACGGACGGCGGGCTGCCGCCGCACGCCAACGTGTCGGCCCACGCCAGCCTGCTCACCCATCTGGTGCTGGGCCGCTGGCTGCGCTATGCCCAGAGCGGCTGGCGCGTGGCGCCCACGCTGCACCTGGACGAACAGCTGCGCCTCGCGCTGGGATAGCCGTTCCGCTTCGCACATTTTGTGCATTTCATGCAACATTTATGCGCTTGCCGTGCCGGTGGAGCCGTGCACATAATGCAAAACACGAAATCAGGACAAGCGCAATCCGTCCTATTCCTGATATCAATCAATACGGGTTTTCCTTAATGGCGTCACCATTTTGCTGTAGTTTCGACGCGCCGTACTGATTCCCAGGCAGACCTGGTGCCGCGGCGTGTCGTCACACTGACCCCAACCGGAGAAGCATATGACCGCGCAAGCCGCAGTCCCTGCCCCGCAAGCCCCGCAAAAAATCAAAATACCCCTCGGCCTGATCGCCGGTTTCGCCGCCCTCATCATCGTCCTGCTGCTGCCGCTGCCCGCCGACCTGCCCGTCGCCGGGCACCGCATGCTGGCCATCCTGGTGTTTGCCGTGGTGGTCTGGATTACCGAGGCCGTGTCGTACGAAGCCAGCGCCATCATGATCACCACGCTGATGGCGTTCCTGCTCGGCACGGCGCCGAAAGTCGCGGACCCCAATACGCTCTACGGCACCTCGGCGGCCATCAGCATGGCCCTGACGGGCTTTGCCAACTCGGCGCTGGCGCTGGTGGCCGGCGCCCTGTTCATCGCCGCCGCGATGACCTTCACGGGGCTGGACCGCCGCATCGCGCTGGTGACGCTGTCCAAGATCGGCACCAGCACGCGGCGCATCCTGATCGGCGCCATCGCCGTCACCATCGTCCTCAGCCTGGTGGTGCCCAGCGCCACCGCGCGCAGCGCCGCCGTGGTGCCCATCATGATGGGCGTGATCGCGGCCTTCGGCGTGGACAAGCGCTCCAACATCGCCGCCGGCATCATGATCATCGTGGCCCAGGCCACCAGCATCTGGAACGTGGGCATCCAGACGGCTGCCGCGCAGAACCTGCTGACCGTGGGCTTCATGGACAAGATGCTGGGCCAGCGCGTGGCGTGGTCCGACTGGCTGATCGCCGGCGCACCGTGGTCGCTCATCATGTCGGTCGTGCTCATCATCGTGGTGCTGAAGATGCTGCCGCCCGAGAGCGACAACATCGAAGGCGGCAAGGAAGCGGTCGAACAGGAGCTGGCCGCCCTGGGTCCCATGACGCCCGCGCAGAAGCGCCTCATGGGCGTGTCCATCCTGCTGCTGCTCTTCTGGGCAACGGAAGGCAAGCTGCACAGCTTCGATACGACTTCCACCACCTACTTCGGGCTGGTGCTGCTGCTGCTGCCGCGCTTCGGCGTGATGACGTGGAAAGACGTGCAGACCCGCATACCGTGGGGCACCGTCATCGTGTTCGGCGTGGGCATCAGCCTGGGCACGGCGCTGCTCACCACGCAGGCCGGCCAATGGCTGGGCAACCAGGTGGTGCAGCACACCGGCCTGGACCACCTCGGCCCGCTGGCCATCTTCGCGATTCTCTCGGCCTTCCTCATCGTCATCCACCTGGGCTTTGCCAGCGCCACCGCGCTCACCTCGGCCATGCTGCCCATTCTGATCTCGGTGCTGGCCACGCTGCCGGGCGACTTCAGCCGGCTGGGCATGACCATGCTGCTGGGCTTCGTGGTGAGCTACGGCTTCATCCTGCCGATCAACGCGCCGCAGAACATGGTGTGCCTGGGCACCGAAACCTTCAACGCCAAGCAGTTCGCCAAGGTCGGCATCGTGATCACCATCGTGGGCTACCTGCTGATGCTGGTCTTCGGCATGACGTACTGGCGCTGGCTGGGCTGGCTATGAACGGAGCGCGCGCCATGAAACTGCCGATCCCCCAGGCGCTGGAGTACGGCCGCCGCGTCCTGCTGGCCCAAGGCGCGCCCGACGACATTGCCCGCGTGGTGGCCGAACACCTGGTCGAGTCGGACCGCGTGGGCTACACCAGCCACGGGCTGTCCATTCTTTCGAGCTACCGGCGCACGCTGCAAAGCGGCCAGGTACGCGCCGACGGCAGGCCCGAACGCGTGAACGACCGGGGCGCCATGCTGGCCTACGACGGCCACATGGGGCTGGGCCAATACGTGGGCAAGGTGGTAATCGAGGACGCCATCGCGCGCACCCGCGAGCACGGCCAGTGCATCGTGACCCTGCGCAACAGCCATCACCTGGGCCGCATGGGCCACTACGGGGAGCTGGTGGCGGCGCAGGGGCTCATCCTGCTCGCGTTCACCAACGTCACCAACCGCCCGCCCACCGTCGCGCCCTTCGGCGGCGCGCGGGCATGCCTCACCACCAACCCGCTGTGCTTCGCCGGCCCGCTGCCGGGCGGCAGGCCGCCGTTCATCGTGGACATGGCGACCAGCTCCATCGCCGTGAACAAGGCGCGCGTGCTGGCGGCCAGGAACGAGCCGGCGCCCGCCGGCTCGCTCATCGACGCCCGGGGAAACCCGACCACCGATCCGCAAGCGCTGTTCACCGACCCGCCCGGCGCCCTGCTGCCTTTCGGCGGCCACAAGGGCTATGCGCTGGGCCTGGTGGCCGAACTGCTGGCCGGCGTGCTGTCGGGCGGGGGCACGATACAGCCCGAGCATCCGCGCAGCGGCGTGGTCACGAACAACCTCTTCGCCATCGTGCTGGACCCGCAGGTGGACTTCAACGCCGACTGGCGCACGCATGAAGTCGCGGCCTTCGTCGACTATCTGCAGGCCTGCCCGCCCCAGCCGGGCGTGGACCGGGTGCAGTATCCGGGCGAGTACGAGGCGCGCAACCGCGAGCTGAATGCCGACGCCCTGGACTTTGATGCGCCGATCTACGAGGGAATGAAGCGCCTGGCCGCCGAGCTGGGCGTGCCTGACGCCCTGCCGTAGGGGTTGCGCGGGGGTCGGCCTCAGGTCTTTTCCGACCGGTGCCGGCTGATGCTCATCATGATCCCGAAGGCGATGCCCATGGTGAAGAGGGCCGTGCCGCCATAGCTCATGAAGGGCAGCGGCACGCCCACCACCGGCAGGATGCCGGTCACCATGCCGACGTTCACGAACACGTAGATGAACAGCATCATGGTGAGGGACCCGGCCAGCAGGCGTCCGAACTGGGACGTGGCCCGCGAGGCGATGGTCAGCCCGCGCGCCATGAGCAGGCCGTAGAGCACCAGGATGGCGATGCCGCCGTACAGCCCGAACTCCTCCGCGTACACCGCGAAGATGAAGTCGGTGGTGCGCTCGGGGATGAAATCCAGGTGGGTCTGGGTGCCCTTCATGTAGCCCTTGCCGTACACGCCTCCCGACCCCACCGCGATCATCGACTGGATGGTGTGAAAGCCCTTGCCCAGCGGATCCGAGCTCGGGTTGAGCAGGGTGCACACGCGGTGCTTCTGGTAATCGTGCAGCACCACCCAGTTGACGTCCGGCTCGCAGAGCTGGTCTTCGTAGTACACCAGCGTGCCGATGCCGATGATGCCGGCCAGCATGACGGGCACCAGCAGTTTGAACGACAGGCCCGCGAAATAGATCACGAAGAAGCCCGCGCCGAACACCAGCAGGGCGGTTCCCAGGTCGGGCTGCAGGACGATGAGCCCGAAAGGCGCGGCCAGCATGGCCGCGGCGGCCAGGAAGTCGCGGATGCGCACCGCGCCTTCGTGGCGCTGGAAGTACCAGGCCAGCATCATGGGCACGGCGATCTTCATCATTTCGGAGGGCTGGATGCGCGTCACGCCCAGGTTGAGCCAGCGCGTGGCGCCCTTGCTCGTCTCGCCGAAGAATTCCACCCCCAGCAGCAGCACCACGCCCACGATGTAGAACGGCAGGGCGAGCTTCATGAGGGTCTTGGGCGGAATCAGCGCCATCGTCCACATGGCGAAGAACGCAATCACGAAATTGCGCGCCTGCTCCGCGAAGCGCCAGTCGGTGCCGCCCACGGCCGAATGCATGACGGTCAGGCCCAGCCCCGCGAACATCAGCAGGATGGCCAGCAGCGGCCAGTCGAAGGCGGTGAATACGCGCGCCAGGATGAGGCCGATGCGCTTCATGGCTTGCTCCCTTCCTGGCGGGACGGCGCGGCCGAGGCCGCCTTGGCCGGCGGCGCGGGCGCGGCCGGCTGCGGAACCTGTCCCTGCCTGGCCAGCCAGTAATCGAATACCTTGCGCGCCACGGGCGCCGCCACGCTCGCGCCCCAGCCCGCGTTCTCGACGATGAGCGCCACGGCGATGCGCGGATGCTCGATGGGCGCGAAACCCATGAACAGGGCGTGGTCGCGCAGGCGCTCGTCGATGGCGCTGGCGCGGTAATGGCCTCCGCGCAGGCTGAACACCTGCGCCGTGCCGGTCTTGCCCGCCGCCTGGTAGGGCGCGTTGGCGAAGGCGCGCCGGGCCGTGCCCACGCGCACCACGTCGGCCATGGCGTTCTTGATCACGTCCACGTTGGCCTGCTTGAGCGGAATGCGGTAATCGGGCGCGGACTCGGTGGGCTTGACCTCGCCGCTGCGCGGATCGCGCACCGCGTGCACCAGGTGCGGGCGCCGGTACAGGCCGTTGTTGGCCAGCGTGGACGTGCCCTGCGCCAGCTGCAGCAGCGTGAAGGCGTTGTAACCCTGGCCCACCGCCACCGAAATGGTTTCGCCCGCGTACCAGCGCTGGCGGTCCTTGTCTTTATAGGCCTTGCGCTTCCACTCGGTGGAGGGCAGCACGCCGCGCCGCTCGCCTTCCAGGTCGATGCCGGTGATCTGGCCGAAGCCGAACTGCTTGGTGAAATCGTGCAGCGCGTTCACGCCGATTTCGGGCCCCAGCGAGTAGAAATACGTATCGGAAGACACGACGATGGCCTTGTGCATGTCGGTCATGCCGTAGGCGGCGCCGCCGGCGTTGCGGAACTTCTGGCCGCCGAACTCGAAGTAGCCCGGATCGGAAATACGGTCGGTGGCGCGGCGCTTGCCCAGCTCCAGCGCCGCCAGGCCCACGAAAGGCTTGTAGGTGGAGCCGATGGGATACGTGCCGTACAGCGGCCGGTTGATAAGGGGATGGTCCGGCGATTCGTTCAGCATGCGCCAGTTGTCCACGTCGATGCCGTCGACGAAAAGGTTGGGGTCGAAAGACGGCTGCGAGACGAAGGCCAGCACCTCGCCGGTATCGGGGTCGATCGCGACCAGCGCGCCGCGCTGGCCCTCGAACGCCTCCTCGGCCACCTTCTGCAGTCCCAGGTCGATGGACAGCATGATGTCCGACCCCGGAACCGGATCGATGCGCCGCAGCGTGCGCATGGGGCGGCCCCCAGCCGTCACCTCGACTTCTTCGAGGCCGGTGCGCCCGTGCAGCTGCTCTTCCCAGGTCTTTTCGATGCCCTTCTTGCCGATGACGTCGGTGCCGCGGTAGTTGCCCAACTGGCCGGCGCGCTCCAGCTCCTCGATGTCGCTGTCGGCGATGCGGCCGATATAGCCCACCACGTGCGCGGCCGAGGGCCCCTGCGGGTACTCGCGCACCCAGCGCGCGCGCAGCTCCACGCCGGGGAACTGGAAGGCGTGGGCGGCGAACCAGGCCGCTTCGGTGTCATTCAGGTTATTGCGCAACTGCAGGCTGGCGTAGCGGCTGGACTCGGCCGCGCGGCGCTTGAACCGGCGCTGGTCGGCCGGGCTGATGTACACCACCTCGGTCAGGCGCTTGAAGAGTTCGTCGAGATTGCCCGCCTGCGCGGGCACGACCTCCAGCGTATAGGTGCGGTAGTTGCGCGCCAGCACCTCGCCGTTGCGGTCGAGGATTTCGCCGCGCCGCGGCGGAATGGGCACCACGGCGATGCGGTTGCGGTCGGCCCGCTCCGACAGTCCTTCGTAGCGCTCCACCTGCAGGTACCAGAACCGGCCCACCAGCACGCCGAAGCAGGCCAGCGCGAAAATGCCGCCCACCCAGGCGCGAAGCCGGAAACGCTGCTTCTGCTGCTGGCCGGTTTTCTTGAACTCGAACATGCGCGCGGCCGCCCTCAGGCGGAGGAGGATTCGGCGTCGTCGGCGCCCCGCTGGGGCAGGTGCAGCACCCAGCCGGCCAGCGGCCAGATGACCGCGGTGAGCGCCACGCCGACCGTCCATTCCCAACCCGGCCACTTGCCGGCCAGCCAGGCGTGGATGATCTGGGTGACGAAGCGGGCCAGGAAGAACACCGGCAGCATGTGCATGGCCTGGCTCCAGAGGTCGAAGCGCTGCAGGCGCCGGTGCAGCGCCACGGCGCCGTAGGCCGCCAGGGTGTACGAAAGCGCGTGCTCGCCCAGCAGGCCGGCGTCGTGGACATCCATGAGCAGGCCGAAGCAGAACGCCGTGAACAGGCCGACCCGGCGCGGCTCATGCACGCACCAGAAGGCGATGATGAGCACCAGCACGTCGGGCGCGCCCTGCCACAACCGCCACGGCAGCAGCGACACGAGCCATACCAGCAGGATGGTGCCCCACACGAAAACGCCGTGCGCCGGCCCGGACAGGCGCTCGGGCTGCACATTGCTGGGCATGCCCAGGCGCCTGGGCTGCGCCTGCGACGGATTATTCCGATCCATTGCCTTCGGCCTCCTGGCGGTCGGTTTGCGCGCGCTCGACGTCCACCTGCAGCACGAGGAAGTGGCGGTAGCGTTCGGGGTGGGCCAGCGGCTCGCACAGGGCCCGCGCGAAACCCGACGCGGTGTCGCGCTCGACGGCTGTCACCTTGGCCACCGGCAAGCCGGCGGGAAACAGGCCGCCCACGCCGCTGGTGACGATGGTGTCGCCTTCCTTGATGTCGGCGTTGGCCGCCAGGTAGCGCACTTCCATCTTGCCCGGCGAATTGCCGCCGAAGGCGATGAGCCGCAGGCCGTTGCGCAACAGTTGCACGGGGATGGACACCTGCTCGTCGGTGACCAGGGCGGCCTCGGCCGTCATGGGCGTGACGCGCACGATCTGGCCCACCACGCCGCCTTCGTCGATGACCGGCATGCCCGGCGCCAGGCCGGCCTTGCTACCCTTGTTGAACACCAGGCGCTGGTTGAAGGCGTTGGTGGGCTCGTACAGCACCTCGACCACCACGGCCGACTGGGCCACGGTGTCGGTCACGCCCAGCAGGCGCCGCAACTGCGAGTTCTCGGCGGCAAGCTGCGCCGCGTGGGTGGCCACCTGCGCCAACTCGATGCGCTGGCGCTGCAGCGCCTCGTTCTCGGTGCGGATGAGGTTGGCGGCGTTGACCCACTCGTTGACCTGCTGGACCAGGTCGCGCGGGGCCATCACGGCGCGCTGGAACGGATAGAGGGCCACGGATATCGCCCGGCGCGCCGGCTCCAGCATGCGCCATTGGGAATCGAGGACGATGAGCGCCAGAGCCAGGACGACCAGGACGGCCAGCCTCACCTCCGCGGGTGGGCCGCGCCTGAATAGGGGGGGAGTCCCTTGTCGTTGCATGAATCTCAGCCCGGGCGCCCGCGCCCGCCGCCCCCGCCGGGGCCGCAGCCCGAAGCAGGCGGGGCTCCGTGCCGGCGGGCGGACTTAGTCGTTGATGAAGATGGCGCCCAGTTTCTCAAGATGCTCGAGCGCCTCGCCGCAGCCGCGCACCACGCAGGTGAGCGGATCGTCGGCCACCACCACCGGCAGGCCGGTTTCTTCCTGGAGCAGGCGGTCGAGGTCGCGCAGCAGCGCGCCGCCGCCGGTCAGGGCGATGCCCTTGTCGGTGATGTCGGCGCCGAGCTCGGGCGGCGTCTGTTCCAGGGCGATCTTCACGGCGGAGACGATCTGGTTCAGGGGATCGGTGAGCGATTCGAGGATCTCGTTGGAGGACACCGTGAAGCTGCGCGGCACGCCTTCGGCAAGGTTGCGGCCCTTGACCTCGATTTCGCGGACCTCCGAGCCCGGGAAGGCCGAGCCGATTTCCTTCTTGATGAGTTCGGCGGTGGGCTCGCCGATCAGCATGCCGTAGTTGCGGCGGATGTAGTTGACGATGGCCTCGTCGAACTTGTCGCCGCCGACGCGCACCGAGCCCTTGTAGACCATGCCGCCCAGCGAGATGACGGCCACCTCGGTGGTGCCGCCGCCGATATCCACCACCATGGAGCCGCTGGCGTCGGAGACGGCCAGGCCGGCGCCGATGGCGGCCGCCATGGGCTCCTCGATGAGGAACACGTGGGACGCGCCCGCGCCCAGCGCCGATTCGCGGATGGCCCGGCGCTCGACCTGGGTGGAGCCGCAGGGAACGCACACGATGATGCGCGGGCTGGGGGCCAGCATGTTGCGGGGATGCACCATGCGGATGAACTGCTTGAGCATTTGCTCGGTAACGGTGAAGTCGGCGATGACGCCGTCTTTCATGGGCCGGATGGCCTCGATGTTGCCGGGCACGCGGCCGAGCATCTGCTTGGCTTCGTGGCCCACGGCCTGGATGATCTTCTTGCCGTGAGGCCCGCCTTCATGACGGATTGCGACCACGGAGGGCTCGTCGAGCACGATGCCCTTGCCACGGACGTAGATCAGCGTGTTGGCGGTACCGAGGTCGATCGCCATATCGCTGGAGAAATAACTGCGCAGGAATCCGAACATGGGAGCTCAGCTGAATTCTGGGGGGAACGGGAATCTGGGCCGTGGGGCGTGTGGCCCGCTTCGGAACCGGACGCCGGGCGGGCGCGCCAGGTCTTCACGGCGATTAAACCGTGAATCATAACTTATAATTTCCGAGGAAATAGCGCATAAATCCAGGCTATTCAAGCTTTGTAACGGGTTGGGCGCGTGCATACTGCCCCCCTCCCGCCCTTCGGCCTTCGCTACTCGATTTGCAATCCCCATGGCGCTCAACGACACAGATGTGGCCCGCATTGCCCGGCTGGCCAGAATCGAACTGACCCCCGACCAGCGCGCAGTCGCGCAGGCCGAACTGAACGGCATCCTCCACCTCATCGAACGGCTCCAGTCCGTGGACACCCAGGGCGTGGAGCCGCTGGCCCACCCGCTCTCGGCGCACGAGGACATCGCCCTGCGCCTGCGCGAAGACGCCGTGACGGAACCCTCCTCGGAAGCGCGGCGCCAGGAGCTCCTGGCCAACGCCCCCGAAGCCCAGGACGGCCTGTTCCTGGTTCCCAAGGTGATCGAATAAGTCATGACCAAACCCGCCCTGCACACCGAATTCGGGGACATCGCCGGCCTGCGCGCCGCGCTGGCCCAACGCAAGGTCAGCGCCGTCGAGCTGGCGCAGAGCAGCCTCGCGGCCGCCGAGGCGGCGCGCGACCTGAATGCCTTCTTACATATTGATGCCGAATTGACGCTGGCCCAGGCCCGCGCCGCCGACGAGGCCCTGGCCGCCGGCAACGCCGGCCCCCTGGCGGGCATTCCCATCGCCCACAAAGACGCCTTCGTCACGCGCGGCTGGCGCACCACCGCGGGCAGCAAGATGCTCGAAGGCTACCTCAGCCCGTTCGACGCCGCCGTGGTCGAGCGCCTGCAGGCCGCCGGCGCGGTTTCCATCGGCAAGCTCAACTGCGACGAGTTCGCCATGGGCTCGGGCAACGAGAACTCCGCCTACGGCCCCGTGAAAAACCCCTGGGATCCGGCCGCCGTGCCGGGCGGCTCCTCGGGCGGCTCGGCCGCCGCCGTGGCCGCCCGCCTGGTGCCCGCGGCCACCGGCACCGACACCGGGGGCTCGGTGCGCCAGCCCGCCGCGCTGTGCGGCGTGAGCGGCATCAAGCCCACCTACGGCACCGTGTCGCGCTACGGCATCGTGGCCTTCGGCTCCAGCCTGGACCAGGCCGGCCCGCTGGCCGCCAGCAGCCGCGACCTGCTCGAAATCCTCGACCTCGTCAGCGGCTTCGATCCGCGCGACGCGACCAGCCTGACGCAATGCGACGGCCAGCCCAACGAGCCCGGCCGGGTGCGGCGCGCCTTCGACGCCGCCCAGGCGGGCTTCGACGCCGCCGGCAGCCAGCCCCTCAAGGGCCTGCGCATCGGCGTGCCGGCCGAGTACTTCGGCGCCGGCCTGGCGCCCGACGTGGCCGCCGCCGTGGAGGCCGCCCTGGCGCAATTCGAGGCGCTGGGCGCCGAGCGCGTGGCGGTGTCGCTGCCCCGCACCGAGCTGGCCATTCCCGCGTACTACGTCATCGCCCCCGCCGAAGCCTCCAGCAACCTGGCGCGCTACGACGGCGTGCGCTATGGCCACCGCGCCGCCCGGTACGGCGACCTGAACGACATGATCGGCCGCTCGCGCGCCGAGGGCTTCGGCGACGAAGTCAAGCGCCGCATCCTCATCGGCACCTACGTGCTGTCCCACGGCTACTACGACGCGTACTACCTGCAGGCGCAGCGCCTGCGCCGCCTGATCGCCCAGGACTTCCAGCGCGCCTTCGCCGGCCAGTGCGACGTCATCATGGGGCCGGTCACGCCCACGGTGGCCAAGAACATCGGCGAGAACCGCGACGATCCCACGGCCGACTGGCTGGCCGACGTGTACACGCTGGGCGTGAGCCTGGCCGGCCTGCCCGCCATGTCCGTGCCTTGCGGCTTCGGCGGAGATGGACGGCCCGGCGGCGCCGGCGGCCATCAGCGCCCGGTCGGCCTGCAGATCATCGGCAACTACTTCGACGAAGGCCGCCTGCTGGCCATCGCCGACCGCTATCAACAGGTCACCGACTGGCACAAGCGCTCGCCGCGTTGACGAGGCCCGGCGGCAGGGCGGCGGCGCCCTGCCCCGGCACTCTTGATTGGAATCAGAAACAATGAACTGGGAAATCGTCATCGGCCTGGAAACGCACGCCCAGCTTTCCACCGACTCCAAGATTTTTTCGGGCAGCAGCACCCGGTTCGGCGCCGCGCCCAACACGCAGGCCAACGTGGTCGACCTGGCGCTGCCCGGCAGCCTGCCCGTGATGAACCGCGGCGCGGCCGAGCGCGCCATCCGCTTCGGCCTGGCCGTGGGCGCGGAGATCGCGCCGCGCTCGGTGTTCGCCCGCAAGAACTACTTCTACCCCGACCTGCCCAAGGGCTACCAGATCAGCCAATACGAGCTGCCGGTGGTAGTGGGCGGCGCCATCTCCTTTTTCGTGGGCGAGGAAGAGAAAACCGTGCGCCTGACCCGCGCCCACCTGGAAGAAGACGCGGGCAAGTCGCTGCACGACGCCTTCAACCTGTCCAACGGCGCGCCGGCCAGCGGCATCGACCTCAACCGCGCCGGCACGCCGCTGCTGGAAATCGTCACCGAGCCCGAAATGCGTTCGGCCGCCGAGGCGGTGGCGTATGCGCGCGCCCTGCACAGCCTGGTGGTGTGGCTGGGCATCTGCGACGGCAACATGCAGGAAGGCTCGTTCCGCTGCGACGCCAACGTATCCGTGCGCCCGGCGGGCCAGAAGGCGTTCGGCACCCGCACCGAGATCAAGAACGTCAATTCGTTCCGCTTCCTGGAACGCGCCATCCAGTACGAGGCGCGCCGCCAGATCGAGCTCATCGAGGACGGCGGCACGGTGGTGCAGGAAACCCGCCTGTACGACGCCGACCGCGACGAAACGCGCAGCATGCGCAGCAAGGAAGACGCGCACGACTACCGCTACTTTCCCGACCCCGACCTGCCGCCGCTGGTGATTTCGCGCGAGTGGGTGGAAGAGGTGCGCGCCGCCATGCCCGAGCTGCCCGCCGCGATGCGCGCACGCTACGAATCGCAGTACGGCCTGCCGGCCTACGACGCGGCGCAGCTCACCGCCAGCCGCGACCTCGCCGCCTACTTCGAGGCGGTGGCCAATGCCCTGCCCGCCGGCCAGGCCAAGCTGGCCGCCAACTGGATCATGGGCGAAGTGGCCGCCACCCTGAACAAGGAAGAAAAGGAAATCGCCGAATCGCCGGTTCAGGCGCCCGCGCTGGCCGCCCTCATCGGCCGCATCATCGACGGCACCATTTCCAACAAGATCGCCCGCGAAGTCTTCGCCGCCATGTGGGCCGGCGAGCATGGCGGACAGCCCGACGCCATCATCGAGGCCCGCGGCCTGAAGCAGATCAGCGACAGCGGCGCCATCGGCGCCATGATCGACGAGGTGCTGGCCGCCCACCCCGCGGTGGTCGAGGAATATCGCGCCGGCAAGCAGAAGGCGTTCAACTCGCTGGTGGGCCAGATCATGAAGGCCGCTCGCGGCAAGGCCAATCCGCAACAGGTCAACGAACTGCTGAAGCAGAAGCTGGACGGCTGAGCGGGCGGGCAGCGCGTCCTTCAACGGACGCGTTCAGGCAGCATCAGACGAAGCGAAAGGCCGCGGCATCTTGCCGCGGCCTTTTGTTTGTCCAAGAATGACGTGGTCGCTTCTTGGTCGGGGCTTGGGCCATGAACTGCAAACGGCATGTTGCGCGCCGAACGCAGTCAACGCGTCTCCGAAGACCAGGTGTTCTGGTTCAACCAGCTTCTCGAACGGTCGCCCATTTTTCCAGATCCGGACGCGCCGCCGTTCGGCCGTCCGCTGCCCGCGCCGCCCTCTTGCGCGCCAGGGATGCACGCCTGTTACACCCCGTACTTCGCCCGGTAGGCCAGCACCGCGTCGCGGTGCTCGGCGAACGACGCGTCGTCCTGCAGCAGGGCCAGAATGTCAGCCAACGAGGCGATCGACACCACCGGAATGCCGTAGGTCTTGGCCACGTCCTGCACGGCGGAATGCGCCGACAGCGCGTCGTCCGGGCCCGCGCGCTCCATGCGGTCCATGGCGATCAGCACGGCGGCGGGCTCGGCGCCGGCAGCGCGGATGATCTCCACCGACTCGCGCACCGAGGTGCCCGCGGTAATGACGTCGTCGATGATGACCACCTTGCCGGCCAGCGGCGCGCCCACCAGGGTGCCGCCCTCGCCGTGGTCCTTGGCTTCCTTGCGGTTGTAGGCAAAAGGCACGTCGCTCTTGCCCTGCATGGCGGGATGGCCCGCCAGCGCGACCGCGGTGGCGGTGGCCAGCGGGATGCCCTTGTAGGCCGGGCCGAACAGCATATCGAAAGCCACGCCGGAATCCAGCAGCGCCTGGGCATAGAACCGGGCCAGCCGGCCCACCGAGCGGCCGCTGTTGAACAGGCCGGCGTTGAAGAAATACGGGCTGATGCGCCCCGACTTGACCTTGAAGCTGCCGAACCGCAACACGCCTTCATCGAGGGCGAAACGGACGAAATCGAGAGAGGTGGCGGAGTTCTGGGAGGCGGTCATGCGGCGGAGTCCGGGAGTGGGCAAACCCCGGGATTTTATCGCCTCTTGCCCGCATCCGGCCTGCCTCCTCCCGGGCGCCGCGGCAGCGGGCACGCCCCCGGCCGGGCGCATGCCGGGGGCGAGTCGGTTAAATTCCTGCCATTGCACGGGGCCGGTCCGCAGGCCCCGCCGGTTTTACAGGAGTCCCGCTGTGCTGCGCATCACCTCGATCAACCTCAATGGCATACGCTCCGCGTTCCGCAAGGGCCTGCAGCCCTGGATGGCGGCCCACGCCGCCGACATTCTCTGCCTGCAGGAAATCAAGATTTCCGAATCCGACCTGACCGACGAGCTGCGCCATCCACCCGGCTACACGGGCCACTTCCTGCACGCCGCCAAGAAAGGATACAGCGGCGTGGGCATCTACCTGCGCGACCCGGCCGAGCGCGTACACACGGGCCTGGGCTGCGAAGAGTTCGACCCCGAAGGCCGCATCATCCGCGCCGACTGGAAGAGCCTCTCGGTCATCAGCGCCTACCTGCCGTCCGGCTCCAGCGGCGACGAGCGCCAGCAGGCCAAATACCGCTTCCTGGACCGCTTCGGCCCCTGGCTCGACAGCCTGATGGACGAGCACCGCAAGACCGGCCGCGAATTCGTCATCTGCGGCGACTGGAACATCGCCCACAAGGAAATCGACCTCAAGAACTGGAAGGGCAACATGAAGAACTCGGGCTTCCTGCCCGAGGAACGCGCCTGGCTGAGCGAGGTCTTCGACAAGCGCGGTTTCGTGGACGTGTTCCGCACGCTGGACGACCGGCCCGAGCAATACACCTGGTGGAGCAACCGCGGCCAGGCCTGGGCCAAGAACGTGGGGTGGCGCATCGACTACCAGATCGCCACCCCCGGCATCGCCGCCCGGGCGCGCACCGCATCCATCTACAAGGACGAGCGTTTCTCCGACCACGCGCCTCTTACCATCGACTACGACGCCACGCTGTCGTGATCGCGAGCGTTGCGCAAGCGTCCCAATAAATAAGGGACGTAACATAAGCCAAAACACCCCACAGGGCTGGGAAAAGCGGGGACTGCCTGCCAAACCGGCAAGGGACGGCCTCGTCCCGCCCCCGTTTCACACGGCCCAATTTATTGGGGACATGTCTGAAGCCGGCAATTTTGCTGGGTTTACCGAAACGGGGCCGGTAGATACGGGGGAGCCGCCATCCGTTCCACGTTAATACGACCCCATTTAAATAGAAAAATTTTTCCTTGTATATCAATACCCTGGAGCATTTTCCTATTTTGCGCAGGGCAACATTTTGATCCTACAATTCCGCACCACGGCGGTGCGTCATCTGCACCAAAACGAATATAGGCGCCCTGATCCGGCGCATTTTTGCCCCCATCCGGGGCATCCAAGGAGAGGATGTTGAAAGTGCAGAGCCTGGACGACTTCCTGCGTGGCGTGGCCGCGCGCGATCCGCAGCAGCCGGAATTCATGCAGGCCGTGCAGGAGGTCATGATGAGCCTCTGGCCTTTCATCGAAAAGCATCCCCACTATGCGGAGCAGGCCCTGCTGGAGCGGCTGGTCGAGCCCGAACGGGTGATCCAGTTCCGCGTCTGCTGGACCGACGACCGGGGCCAGGCCCGGGTCAACCGCGCCTTCCGCATCCAGCACAACTCCGCCATCGGCCCGTTCAAGGGCGGCATGCGCTTTCACCCCTCGGTGAACCTGTCCATCCTGAAATTCCTGGCGTTCGAGCAAACGCTGAAGAACTCCCTCACCACCCTGCCCATGGGCGGCGGCAAGGGCGGCTCGGATTTCGATCCCAAGGGCAAGTCCGACGCCGAGGTGATGCGCTTCTGCCAGGCGCTGATGATCGAGCTCTATCGCCACCTCGGTCCGGACACCGACGTGCCGGCCGGCGACATCGGCGTGGGCGCGCGCGAAGTGGGCTTCATGGCCGGCATGATGAAAAAGCTGTCCAACTCCACGGCCAGCGTATTCACCGGCAAGGGCCTGACCTTCGGCGGCAGCCTGATCCGCCCGGAAGCCACCGGCTACGGCACGGTGTACTTCGCCGAAGAAATGCTCAAGCGCGTCGGCCGTTCTTTCGACGGGCTGCGCGTATCGGTATCGGGTTCGGGCAACGTGGCCCAGTACGCCATCGAAAAGGCCATGGCGCTGGGCGCGCGCGTGGTCACCGTGTCCGACTCCGGCGGCACCGTGGTGGACGAGGCCGGCTTCACCCACGAAAAGCTGGTCGCCCTCATGCACATCAAGAACGACCTGCGCGGGCGCCTGGATACCTATGCGCGCGAGTTCGGGCTGCCCTACGAAGCGGGCAAGCGGCCCTGGCACGTGCCGGTGGACGTGGCGCTGCCCTGCGCCACGCAGAACGAGCTGGAGCTGTCCGACGCCCAGACGCTCATCAAGAACGGCGTGCTGTGCGTGGCCGAAGGCGCCAACATGCCGGCCACCCTCGAGGCCGCCAAGGCCTTCATCGCCGCGCGCGTGCTGTACGCGCCCGGCAAGGCCAGCAATGCGGGCGGCGTGGCCGTGTCGGGCCTGGAAATGAGCCAGAACGCGGCGCGCCTGTCCTGGACGCGCGAGGAAGTGGACGCGCGCCTGCACGCCATCATGCGCGACATCCACGAAAACTGCGTGCGCCACGGCCACACCGAGCGCGAATACGTGAACTACCTGGACGGCGCCAACATCGCGGGCTTCGTGAAGGTGGCCGACGCGATGCGGCAGCAAGGGCTGTACTGACGGAACCGCCCGCGGCGGGGCGGAGCCGGCTCAGTACTTCATCCCGCCGTGGCCATGGTCCATGCCGGGCATGTGGCCCGCCGGCTTCACTTTGAACTGCACGGCCACTTCGCCGGCCCGCTCGAACTTGAGCGTGGCCGGCACGGTGCCGCCCTCGGCGAAGGGCGCCTTCAGCTTGATGAACATGACGTGGTAGCCGCCCGGGCGCAGCTTCACCTCGCCGTCGGCCGGCACGGCGATGCCGCCGTCGACCTGGCGCATCCGGGCCACCCCGTTCTCCGTCTGCACGGTGTGCAGCTCGACGCGCTCGGCCGCGCTGGAGGTCACCGACAGCAGCCGGTCGGGCGTCTTGGCATCGTTGTCGATATCCAGGTAGCCCGCGCCGTTGGTCTGGCCGGGCGCCGAGGCGCGCACCCAGAGATCGTCCACCTCGATCTGGCCCACCTTGTAGTCGCCGGCCCAGACCGATCCGGCCGCGCAAAGGCCAAACGCCGCGATGGCGGCGCAGGTGCGGAATTTCATGAGACATCCTCCTTGTGAACAGGGCCTGGGAACAGACGCTGGCGCCGCCGGACCAGGCTGCGGGCGGCTGACAGGACCGACTCGGTCAGGGCTTCCATCGCCTCGGAGTTTACCCGCCAATGCTGCCAGTAGAGCGGCACATCTTCCCACGCCCGGCTCCGCAGCAGCACCAGGCGGCCCGCGTCCAGGTGTTCCTGGACCAGCGGCAGGGGATTCATGGTCCAGCCCAGCCCGCCCAGCGTGGCCTGCACGAACGCCCGCGTGGAAGGCACCCACCACACTGGCGGCTGCCAGGCTTCGCGGCCGGCGATGCGGTGCGCGAAACGGGCCTGCAGGGCGTCCTTGCGGTTGAACACCAGCACCGGCGCGCGGGCCAGCGTCGCGGCGCTCACGCCCTGCGCGAAATAGCGCGCATGGAACGCCGGCGTGCAGGTCGCCACATAGCGCATGCTGCCCAGCGCGTGGATGCGGCAGCCCTGCACCGCGTCGGCCAGCGTGGTCACCGCGCCCAGCACCGCGCCGTTGCGCAGCAACGCCGCCGTGTGGTCCTGGTCTTCGGGCCGCATGTCCAGCGTGGCGCGGGTGCGCGCCGAGAAGAGCAGCGCGGCCTCCACGAACCAGGTTTCCAGGCTGTCGTGGTTGACCGCCACCGGAATGCTGGCGTGCGGAACCTCGTCGTCGGCGACGCCCAGGCGGTTGAGCGCTTCGTGCTCCAGCAACGCGGTCTGCTCGGCCAGCTGCACCAGCACCTGGCCGTCGGCCGTGGCCGCCGCCGGCACGGTGCGCTGAACCAGCAGGCGCCCCATGCGGTCTTCGAGCGACTTGATCCGCTGCGACACGGCCGAAGGCGTGACGTTCAGCGCCACGGCGGCGCGCTCGAAGCTGCCTTCGCGCACCACCGCCGCCAGCGCGCGCAGGTTGCCATGGTCGATTCTCATGCGTATGCGCTCCCGTTCCCGATGATTAGTTTTGCTTAATATAGCTAAGGAAAATTAGCTTTATTTCATATCGCACGCAAGCCACAATACTGCCAGGCCGCCGCGCAACCCGCGGCGGCCGGCATTTCCGCAGGCGCGCCGCGCCGGGTTTCGCACACACAACAGGTTGTACCCAGTCATGTTCGCCACGCTTTCCTCCCCCCTATTCGTTACCGCCTGGGCCAGCGGCACCGCCACCGGACTGGGGCTGTTCGCCGTCGTGGGCGCGCAGAGCGCGTTCATCCTGCGCCAGGGCCTCATGCGCGCCCACCTGCTGAGCGTGATGGCGGTATGCGCCCTGATCGACGCCGTATTCATCTTCGCCAGCGTGTCGGGCCTGCGGGCGCTCACCCAGTGGTTTCCCTGGCTCACGACCGCCGTGCTGTGGTTCGGCGTGGCCTTTCTCTCCTGGTACGCGCTGCAGTCGGCGCGCCGCGCCTGGCGCGCGCAGGGCGGGCTGGCCGCCGCGCGCGACGTGGTGCCGTCGCGCCGCGCAGCCATACTGGGCGCGCTGGGGTTTTCGCTGCTGAACCCGCACTTCTGGCTGGACATGGTGGTCGTGGGCTCGCTGGCCCACGGTTTCGACGACGCGCGCATGGCATTCGCGGCCGGCGCGCTGACGGCCAGCCTGCTCTGGCTGGCCGTGCTGGGCATCGGCTCGCGGCTGTTCGCCCCATTCTTTTCCAGCGCGCTGGCCTGGCGCGTGCTGGACGGCGTGATCGCCGTCGTAATGGCCTCGCTGGCCGCGAGCCTGGCGCTCAAGGGCGTCTGAAGCCGCCCGCCTGCCCGCCGCCTGCCGCGCCGAAGCGCCTCTTCCCCGGGGAGCAGGCGCTTTTTCTTTTGCGGCGCAGCAATGACAGGCATGCCGGTGTCCATTAACTAGGGATTTATACCGACAAGCGCCCCGCGGTCAGATTCGCGTAAGTGACGGAGCCGACAGTCACTGTTCGCAGCAACAGGAGGAGCGCCAACACCGCAACACGCCGCCAGGCGCCGGCATCCGGTTTTCCATGCAGTTCCACCAAGACAACGGAGACATCAATGGATTTTCGTTTGAAGCTGCTTGCAGGAACCCTGATCTTTGCCGTGTCGGCCGCGTCGCACGCCGCCGACGCCATCAAGATCGGCGTATCCGGGCCCTACACCGGGGGATCCTCGTCCATGGGCGTCAGCATGCGCGACGGCGTGCGCCTGGCCATCGAGGAAATCAACAAGAACGGCGGCGTGCTGGGTCGCAAGCTTGTGGCGGTGGAGCGCGACGACGAAGCCAAGAACGAGCGCGGCGTGCAGATCGCCCAGGAGCTGATCAACAAGGAGCAGGTGGTGGCCACGGTGGGCTACATCAACACCGGCGTGGCCCTGGCTTCGCAGCGCTTCTACCAGGACGCGAAGATCCCCGTCTTCAACAACGTGGCGACCGGCACCGTCATCACCGAACAGTTCAAGGCGCCGGAGTATCCCGAGAACTACGTCTTCCGCAATTCCGCCAAGGACAGCATCCAGGCGCCCATGATCGTCGAAGAGGCCATCACGCGGCGCGGCTACAAGAAGGTGGCCATTCTGGCGGACTCTACCAATTACGGCCAGCTGGGCCGCGAAGACCTGGAAAAGGCGCTGGCGGCCAAGGGCGTCAAGGCCCTGGCCGTGGAGAAGTTCAACATCAAGGACGTGGACATGACGGCGCAGCTCCTCAAGGCCAAGGAAGCAGGCGCGGAGGCGATCCTCACCTACGGCATCGGCCCCGAGCTGGCGCAGATCGCCAACGGCATGGCCAAGCTGGGCTGGAAGGTTCCCATGATCGGGAGCTGGACGCTGTCCATGGCCAACTACATCGACAATTCCGGCGCCAACGGCGAAGGCGCGCGCATGCCGCAGACCTTCATCCAGGAGCCCGACACGCCCAGGCGCAAGGCCTTTATCGACGCCTACCTGGCGAAGTTCAAGCCCAAGAACAACCGCATCGACTCTCCCGTGTCGGCCGCGCAGGGCTATGACTCGATCTATCTGCTGGCCGCCGCCATCAAGCAGGCCAACTCCACCGAAGGCCCGAAGATCCGCGAAGCCCTCGAAAATCTGCAGACACCCGTCGAAGGCGTGGTGATGACCTACAACAAACCGTTCACGCGCGACAACCATGACGCCATCACCGTCAAGGAAGTGGTGATCGGCGAGGTCAAGGGCGGCAGAGTGGTCAAGGCGCAGTAGGAGCCCGCCCCAAGCGCCGCAGGCGGACCGGCGTAGCCGGAACCGCCCGACGACCTGGGTTCGGGGCGGCCCTGCCGGACGGTGGCGTTTCGCCTTGAAGGAAAGACGCTGCGACGGCGCAGCCGTGTGGCCGCGGTCGGACGGTCCTTCCCTTGGGCGCGGCGCACCGGCCCGGCCGATCGGGTCATGCCCGTTGCATGCAATGCAGGTGGCGCGCTGCGCCTTGGACAACTGAACACCGCGTTCCGCCCATGCAGCATGGAGCGGAATGCCGGCGTCACGAACACACACCATGATTCTTCTACAGCTCATCTATAGCGGTATCGCGCTGGGCATGATCTATGCCGTCATCGCGTTCGGGTACCAGCTCACCTTCGCCACGTCCGGCACGCTGAATTTCGGCCAGGGCGAGTCCCTCATGCTGGGCGCGCTGGTCGGCCTGACGCTCGTGGGCCTGGGCGTGAACTACTGGCTGATGATCCCGCTCGTCTGCCTGTTCGGCCTGGCGCAGGGCGCGCTGGTCGAACGCGTGGGCGTGCGCCCCGCGATCAAGACGCGTTCGGAGTTCGGCTGGATCATGGCCACCATCGCGCTGGGCATCATCTTCAAGAACGTGGCCGAGAACGTCTGGGGCCGCGACGACCTGCGGTTTCCGTCGCCGCTGCCCGAGTCTCCCATCAAGCTCTTCGGCGCCAATGTGCTGCCCATGGAACTGCTGGTGGTGTTCGGCGCGCTGGCGATGATGCTGCTGGTCGAGCTGTTCAACCGCAAGTCCATCTACGGCAAGGCCTTCGTGGCCACCTCCAACGACCGGGACGCCGCCGGCCTCATGGGCATCAACACCGGGCTGGTCATTACCTTTTCATATGCGCTGTCCTCGCTTACCGCCGCCTTCGCCGGCGTGCTGGTGGCGCCGCTCACGCTCACGGGCGCCACCATGGGCGCGGTGCTGGGCCTGAAAGCCTTCGCGGTGGCGATCATCGGCGGCCTGTCCAGCGGGCTGGGCGTGGTCGTGGGCGGACTGATCCTGGGCATTGCCGAAACCACCACCGGCTTTTATCTCTCCACCGGCTACAAGGACGTGCCGGGGCTGGTGCTGCTGCTGCTGGTGCTGACCTTCAAGCCCGCCGGCCTGTTCGGCAAGACCGCGATCAAGAAGGTGTAAGCCATGAAATCCCTGCGTATCGCGCTTTCCGTCGCCGCCATCGCCTGCCTGGCCGCCGTGCCCCTGGGCGTCACCAACACCTATTACCTGCACCTCATCGAAACCATCATGATCTATGCGATCCTGCTGTTCGGGCTCGACATCGTGGTGGGCTATACCGGCCAGGTGTCGCTCGGCCATGCGGGGCTGTTCGGCATCGGCTCGTACGTGGCGGGCGTGCTGTTCTTCCACCTGCACCTGCCGATCTGGGTCACGCTGCCGGCGGCCATTCTCATCGCGGCCGCCTTCGGCGCGGTGCTGGCGCTGCCCGCGCTGCGCGTCACGGGACCGTACCTGGCCATGGTCACGCTGGCCTTCGGCACCATCATCCAGATCCTCATCAACGAGATGACCTTTCTTACCGAAGGTCCGCTGGGCATCAAGATCCCCAAGCCCTCCATCGCCGGCCACGTGCTCACCAAGAGCGAGTACTTCTGGCTGGTGGCCGCGTTGATGGTGCTTGCGCTCATCGTGGTGCACCGCATTCTCAAGTCGCACCTGGGACGGTCTTTCGAGGCGCTGCGCGACAGTCCCATCGCGTCGGACTGCATGGGCGTGTCGGTGTACCGGCACAAGGTCTACGCCTTCGTCATCAGCGCCGGCTTTGCCGGACTGGCGGGCGCGCTGTACGGCTACTCGGAACAGTACATCTCGCCCAATACCTACAACTTCGAGCTCACCATCCTGTTCCTGCTCGCCATCATCATGGGCGGGCGCAAGAGCCGCACCGGCGCGCTGCTGGGCGCGTCCATCATCGTGCTGCTGCCCAAGATGCTCGACGACATCGACTCGTTCCGCCTCATCGCGCTGGGCGTGGCGATCGTGGTGGCGGCCGGCTGCGCCGTCGCGGTGGCGCGCGGCGCCGCCACTGTCCGCCGCGTGGCGGTGCCGGTGGCCGGCACCGTGCTGCTGGCCGCGTTCTCCTATTGGCTCGATACCGTGACCGACTGGCGGCTCACCATCTTCGGCGCCATGATCCTGTTCGTCGTGTACTACCTGCCCGACGGAATCGTGGGTTTCGTGCGCAACCTGCTCTTCTCCGCGCATCGCAAGGCCCTGGCCGTGGACCGGGAACTGGCGCACCGCCAGGAGGCCGTGCCCGACGCCGCCCGCGGCAGCGGCGTCCTGCTGCGCGCCAAGAGCGTGCTCATGCAGTTCGGCGGCCTGAAGGCGCTCAACGACGTCAACCTGGAAGTGCGGCGCGGCACCATCCATGGACTCATCGGGCCCAACGGGTCCGGCAAGAGCACCATGATGAACGTGCTTACCGGCATCTACGTGCCCACCGCGGGCGACGTGGAGTTCTCCGGCAAGTCGCTGGTGGGCCTGGCCCCGGCCGACATCGCCGCGGTGGGCGTGGCCCGCACCTTCCAGAACGTGCAGCTCTTCGGGGAGATGACGGCGCTGGAGAACGTGCTCGTGGGGCTGCACCACACCTTCTCCACCGGCCTGGCCGGCATCGCGCTGCGCACCTCGCGCTGGAAAAAGGAAGAACGCCAGGCGCGCGCCCGCGCCATGGCGCTGCTGGAATTCGTGGGCCTGGAATCCCTGGCGGCCGAGGAGGCGCGCAACCTGCCCTACGGCAAGCAGCGCCTGCTCGAGATCGCCCGCGCCCTCGCCCTGGACCCGCAACTGCTGCTGCTGGACGAGCCGGCCGCCGGCCTCACCGCTCCCGACATCGCCGAGCTGCTCGCCATCATCCGCAAGGTGCGCGACCACGGCATCACGCTGATCCTCATCGAGCACCACATGGACGTGGTGATGGGCGTGTGCGACACCGTGTCCGTGCTCGACTTCGGGCAAAAGATCGCCGAGGGCCTGCCCGCCGAAGTGCAGGGCAACGCCAAGGTCATCGAAGCCTATCTCGGCGGCGCCGCGGCCTGAGGCAAAGAGGAAACCGACAATGCTATCGATCAAGAACCTCGAGGCCGGCTACGGCAAAGTCAAGGTGCTGCACGGCATCAGCATGGAAGTGCCCAAGGCCAGGGTGGTGACTCTCATCGGCTCCAACGGCGCGGGCAAGACCACCACCATGCGCGCCCTGTCCGGCATGATCCGGCCCACCGCGGGCGAGATCAGCTTCGGCGGCACGCGCATCGACGGCCTGGAATCGCACCGCATCGCGCGGCTCGGCCTGGCCCACTCGCCCGAAGGCCGGCGCGTGTTCCCGACCCTGTCGGTCACCGACAACCTGCTGCTGGGCGCGTTTCCGCGCCTGACGGGCAGCCGCCCCAAGGGCGACGTGCAGGCCGACCTGGATCGCGCCATGGATCTCTTTCCCCGCCTCAAGGAACGCCGCAACCAGCTCGCGGGCACGCTCTCCGGCGGCGAACAGCAGATGCTCGCCATGGCCCGCGCCATCATGCTCAACCCGGAGCTGGTGCTGCTGGACGAGCCTTCCATGGGGCTCGCGCCTATTCTGGTGGAAGAAGTCTTCCGCATCATCGGGCGGCTCAAGGAAGAAGGCGTCACCATGCTGCTGGTGGAGCAGTTCGCCGCGGCCGCGCTGAACGTGGCCGACTACGGCTACGTGCTGGAGAACGGCCGCATCTCCGTACACGGCAGCGCCGACAAGCTCAGGCACGATCCCGCCGTGGTGGCGGCGTACCTGGGCGGCTCGCACTAGGCGCGTCGACCTTCCGAAAGGCGCCTGCCGACGCCGGCCCGGTTGCGCGGGCCGGCGCGGCGGATGGCGCCGCCTCAGACGAGGGTCAGCGTCACGTCGATATTGCCGCGCGTGGCGTTGGAGTACGGGCAGACGGTGTGCGCCGCCGACACCAGCTTCTCGGCCTGCGCGCGGTCCATGCCGGGCAGCGAGATCTTCAGTTCCACCTCGATGCCGAAGCCCGTGGGGATCGGCCCGATGCCGACCACGCCCTGCACCGACGCGTCTGCCGGCATCGCGATCTTGTCGCGGCCCGCCACGAATTTCATCGCGCCCAGGAAGCAGGCGGAATAGCCCACCGCGAACAATTGCTCGGGATTGGTGCCCGGCGCGCCCGCGCCGCCCAGCTCGCGCGGCGTCGTCAGCTTGACGTCCAGCACGCCGTCGTCGCTCACGCCGCGGCCCTCGCGGCCTCCGGTGACGGTGGCGCTGGCGCGATAGAGAACTTTTTCGAGAGACATGATCGGATTCCTCAAAGAATGAAAACACGTTGGGAGACTGCTGCGCCTCGCGGGCCATTCCGCCGCGGCGCCTCTGCCGTATTGCCACACTGCGGCATTTCTTCTAATACGCTATTGAATAGCGCACTATTCATATCCCGTGCGCCCGCGGCGCGGGCGCGCCCTTCAGCCGTTTTCCGCGAGCCGTCCACGCAAGTCGTGGAGCAGTCGGGCAAGCTCCTGCGCCTGCTGCGCCGAGCATTGAGCGGCCGCGCCGATCGCCGACGGGATGCCTTCGGCCTGGGCGCGCAGCTCCCGGCCCTGCCGCGTAAGGCTGACGATGACCTGCCTTTCGTCTTCCCGCGCCCGGGTCCGCTCCAACAGCCCCGCCGCCTCCAGGCGCTTGAGCAGCGGGGTCAGCGTGGCCGAATCGAGAAACAGGCGTTCGCCGATGTCGGTAACCGTCAAGCCGTCGCCTTCCCAGAGCACCAGCATCACCAGGTACTGCGGATAGGTCAGGCCCAGCCTGCCCAGCAGCTTGCGATACGCCTTGTTCATGGCGAGCGACGTGGCGTACAGCGCAAAGCAGAGCTGGTTGTCCAGCAGCAGCGGATCGGTTTGGGGCTTGGCCTTGATTTTCATAGCGCAATATTAAATAGCGCACTATTTAACGGTCAAGCCGCGGCGGCCATGAAATTTTCCTATCGCGTTCATCAGGCCGCGGGATCCTGCCCCTGCCCCGGGCCGTAGCGTTTCAGGCCCTCCAGATCGAGCACGCGCACCGCCCCGTATTCCACCTTCAGCAGGCCGGCCTCTTCCAGCCTGCGCAGCGCCTGGTTCGCGCGCTGGCGCGAGACGCGCGCCAGGTAGCCGATTTCTTCCTGGGTGATCGCCAGGCGCATTCCCATGCCCGGATAGAGCAGCGGGTTGAAGAGCTCGCCCAGGCAGCGGGCCACCCGCGCGTCCGGGTCCAGCAGGCGGTCGTACTCCGCCTTGCCGATGAACTGCGCCACCCGCTCGTTCAACTGGTCGAGCAGGTAGCGGTTGAAGGGAATGCTGTTGTCCAGCAGCCAGTCGAAGGTGGCCGCCGGCATGCGCGCCACCACCGAATCGCGCAGCGCCACGATGTCGTACTTGCGGATCTCGCGCTTGAGCAGCGAGCCCTCGCCGATCCAGCCGCCGGCCGGCACGCCGGTAAGAGATGCCACCTTGCCCTCGGCGTTGCCGACCGAGACCTTGATCAGGCCGGCCAGCACGCCTATCCAGGCCTGTGCCGGCTCGCCTTTGCGTTCTATGATCGATCCGGCCGGCGCCTGCTGCACCGACACGTCGCGCTCGACGCGCGCCTGCTGCTCATCGCTGAGCAGGCGGAACCACGCCGCGGCGAATCGCAGGGAGTCGGATGGCTGCATCGGGAATACCCTAAAAATTCCTTGAATGTCGCGATGGTGACAGTTGGTAGCAACCCAACCTTATACCTTAACTGTTGCCGTAAATCTAAAACCAGCTGGTCAGGCACCGCAGCGCGCCACTCTCGAAGTCGCCGCGGCGGCGGGCCCAAACCGGAGGAGACAACGTGGCACACTCAACGCCCGCATCGGCAGGCACGCCGGCGGCGCTGGACACCTTTCCCGCGCTGCTGCTCGCACATGCCAGCGCAAGGGGCTCGCGGCCCGCGATGCGCGAGAAAGACCTGGGAATCTGGCAGACGCTGACCTGGTCGCAGGTGGCCGACCACGTGCGCCTGGCCGCCAACGGCCTCGCGGCCCTGGGCATCGGCCCCGGCATGCACGTCGCCGTCATCGGCGAAAACCGCCCCCGCCTGTACATGGCCATGATGGCCGCGCAGTGCCTGGGCGCCATCCCGGTTCCGCTCTACCAGGACGCCGTGGCGCAGGAAATGGTCTACGTGCTGCAGGACGCCGAAGTCGGCGTCGCCGTGGTCGAAGACCAGGAGCAGGTGGACAAGATGCTGGAAGTGCGCGGGCAGTGCCCCGCCCTGCGCCACGTGGTGTACGACGACCCGCGCGGCCTGCGCCACTATGCCGACCCCATGCTGCGTTCGTACGAGCAGCTGGAAGAGGCCGGGCGCGAGCATGCGCAACGGCATCCCGGCTTTTTCGACGCCGCCGTGGCGGCCGTGCAGCCGCACGACCCGGCCGCCATGTTCTATACCTCGGGCACCACCGGCAAGCCCAAGGGCGTGGTGCTCACGCACCACGCGCTCATCGACCGCGCGCGCGCCGTGGCCGAGATGGAAAAGCTGACCGACCGCGAAGACGTGCTGGCCTACCTGCCCCCGGCCTGGATCGGGCAGAACATGTTCTCCTACACCCAGTTGCTGGTCAGCGGGTTCACCGTCAATCACCCCGAGTCGCCCGATACGGTCGCCATCGACATGCGCGACATCGGCCCCACGTATTACTTCGCGCCGCCGCGCGTGCTGGAAGGCCTGCTCACGCACGTCATGATCCGCATGGAAGATGCGGGCTATCTCAAGCGCAAACTGTTCCACGCCTGCATGAACCTGGCGCGCCGCGTCGGCGCGCGCATCCTCGACGGCAAGTCCGTGGGCGCCTGGGACCGCCTGCGCTATGCGCTGGGCAACGTCCTGGTCTACGGTCCGCTGCGCAACGCGCTGGGCATGAGCCGCGTACGCGTGGCCTACACGGCGGGCGAGGCCATCGGCCCCGATCTGTTCGTCTTCTACCGCTCCATCGGCATCAATCTCAAGCAGCTCTACGGCTCCACGGAAACCTCGGTGTTCGTCTGCGTGCAGCCGGACGGCCAGGTGCGCGACGACACCGTGGGCCCGCCCGTGGCGGGCGTGGACATCCGCGTGGCCGGCAACGGCGAGATCCTGGTCAAGAGCCCCGGGCTCTTCAAGGAGTACTACCGCAATCCGCAGGCAACCGCCGAGGCGCGCAGCGAAGACGGATGGTTCCACACCGGCGACGCGGGCTACCTGGACACCGACGGGCAGCTCAAGATCATCGACCGCGCCAAGGACGTGGGCAAGCTGGCCGACGGCAGCCTGTTCGCGCCCAAGTACATCGAGAACAAGCTCAAGTTCTTCCCGCACATCAAGGAAGCCGTGGCCTTCGGCGCGGGGCGCGACCGCGTGTGCGCCTTCATCAACATCGACCTGGAAGCCGTGGGCAACTGGGCCGAGCGGCGCGGGCTGCCCTACGCCGGCTACACCGACCTGGCCGGCAAGGACGAGGTGTACCAGCTTATCGGCGAATGCGTCGAGAAGGTCAACGCCGATCTGGCGGCCGACCCCAAGCTCTCGGCTTCGCAGGTCAGCCGGTTCCTCATCCTGCACAAGGAATTGGACCCGGACGACGACGAGCTCACGCGCACGCGCAAGGTGCGCCGGGCCTTCATCGCGCAAAAGTACGGCGTGCTGGTGGAAGCGCTCTTCAGCGACAGGCCGACGCAATTCATCGAAACCGAAGTGAAATTCGAGGACGGCCGGGTCGGCAAGATTTCCGCCGACCTGAAGATCCGCTCCGCCCGGACCTTTCCCGCCATCACCGCCCGAGCCGCATAGACATCATGAGCCATACAGACCGCGACCAGCGCATCGGCGACGTGATGCTGGACATGCAGAACATTTCCCTGTCGTTCGGCGGCGTCAAGGCGTTGACGGACATTTCCTTCAATGTGCGCGAGCACGAGATCCGCGCCATCATCGGCCCCAATGGCGCGGGCAAGAGCTCCATGCTCAACGTCATCAACGGCGTCTACACGCCGCAGCAGGGGACCATCGAGTTCCAGGGCAGGCGCTTCTCGCGCATGAACCCCCGGCGCGCGGCCGAAATGGGCATCGCCCGCACTTTCCAGAACCTCGCGCTCTTCAAGGGCATGAGCGTGCTGGACAACATCATGACGGGCCGCAACCTGCGCATGAAGTGCGGCCTGTTCGCCCAGGCCCTGCGGCTGGGGCCGGCCGAGCGCGAGGAAATCCGCCACCGCGAATTCGTCGAGAACATCATCGACTTCCTGGAGATCCAGGCGCACCGCAAGACGCCGGTCGGGCGGCTGCCCTACGGTCTGCAAAAGCGCGTGGACCTGGGCCGCGCGCTGGCCATGGAGCCGCGCCTGCTGCTGCTGGACGAGCCCATGGCCGGCATGAACATCGAGGAAAAGCAGGACATGAGCCGCTTCATCCTCGACGTGAACGACGAGTTCGGCACCACCATCGTGCTCATCGAGCACGACATGGGCGTGGTCATGGACATTTCCGACCGCGTCGTGGTGCTGGACTATGGCAAGAAGATCGGCGACGGCACGCCCGGCGAAGTGCGGACGAACGAAGACGTGATCCGCGCCTATCTGGGCGTGGAAGGCAGCGCCGCGCCGGCCAACGACGCGGTGGCGCAGGCCGGCGGGGCCCGCGACGGCGCAAGCCCGGTCTCCGCTTCGACGACCACAAGGTGACGTATGGGATTTTTTCTGGAAACCGTATTCGGCGGACTGATGAGCGGCATGCTGTACGCGCTCATCGGCCTGGGCTTCGTGCTCATCTTCAAGGCCTCGGGCGTCTTCAACTTCGCGCAGGGCGCCATGGTGCTGGTGGCCGCCCTGTCCATGGCCCGCTTCTCGGAGTGGATCCCGCAGTGGCTGGGCTTTGACAACATGCTGCTGGCCAACGTGCTGGCCTTCATCGTGAGCGCGATCCTGATGTTCCTGCTGGCCGTGGCCATCGAACGCTTCGTGCTGCGCCACCTGGTCAACCAGGAGGCCACCACGCTGCTCATGGCCACGCTGGGCATCAGCTACTTCCTGGACGGCCTGGGCCAGATCTCCTTCGGCAGCTCGGTGTATTCGGTGAACGTGGGCATGCCCAAAGACCCGGCCATCATCCTCGACTCCATCTTCGAGGGCGGGCTGCTCATCAACCTGGAAGACCTGACCGCCGCCGTCATCGCCGCCCTGCTCGTGGCCGCGCTGGCGCTTTTCTTCCAGTACACGTCCACCGGCCGCGCGCTGCGCGCCGTGGCCGACGACCACCAGGCCGCGCAATCCATCGGCATCCCGCTCAACCGCATCTGGGTCATCGTGTGGAGCGTGGCCGGGCTGGTGGCGCTGGTGGCCGGCATCATCTGGGGCTCGAAGTTCGGCGTGCAGTTCACGTTGTCCACGGCGGCCCTGCGCGCGCTGCCCGTGGTGATCCTGGGCGGCCTGACGTCCGTGCCGGGCGCCATCCTGGGCGGGCTCATCATCGGCGTGGGCGAAAAGCTCTCCGAGGTGTATCTGGGGTCGCTCGTGGGCGGCGGCATCGAAATCTGGTTCGCCTACGTGCTGGCGCTGGTGTTCCTGCTGTTCCGTCCGCAAGGGCTGTTCGGCGAGAAGATCATCGACCGCGTGTAAGCGCACGGGCCTTCTGGGAAAAAACACATGTTCTATCGCGAAAACGGCCAGTTCAAGACCAGCTACCGCGCCGACCAGCAGATCTTCCCCATCCGCCAGGACCGCGTGTTCGTGTGGGCGCTGCTGGCCGTGGCCTTCATCGTCGTGCCCGCGCTGGCCAGCGACTATCTGCTGCGCGCCATTCTCATCCCGTTCCTCATCCTGTCGCTGGCGGCGGTGGGACTGAACATCCTGGTGGGCTACTGCGGCCAGATCTCGCTGGGCACCGGCGCCTTCATGGCGGTGGGCGCCTATGCGGCGTGGAACTTCGGCGTGCGCTTCCCGGGCATGCCGCTGCTGCTGCAGATCCTGCTGGGCGGCTGCTTCGCCACGCTGGTGGGCGTGGTGTTCGGCATTCCCAGCCTGCGCATCCGCGGCCTGTACCTGGCCGTGGCCACGCTGGCCGCGCAGTTCTTCGTGGACTGGGCCTTCCTGCGTATCCCCTTCTTCACCAACTACTCGCCCTCGGGCAGCGTCTCGGTGCCGCCGCTCACGGTCTTCGGCGTGCCGGTGCAGAGCTCCACGGAGAAGTACCTGTTCGTGCTCGCCTTCGTCGCCGTGTTCAGCCTGCTGGCCAAGAACCTCGTGCGCGGCGCGATCGGACGCCAGTGGATGGCGATCCGCGACATGGACGTGGCCGCTTCGGTCATCGGCATCCGGCCCATGTACGCCAAGCTCACGGCCTTCGCGGTCAGCTCGTTCATCGTGGGCGTGGCGGGCGCGCTCTGGGGCTACATCCACCTGGGTTCGTGGGAGCCCCTGGCCTTCGACCTGGCGCGTTCGTTCCAGCTGCTCTTCATGGTCATCATCGGCGGGCTGGGGTCCATCATCGGCAGCTTCTTCGGCGCGGCGTTCATCGTGCTGGTGCCGGTGGCGCTGACCAACGTGCCGCATATGCTGGGCCTGTCGCTGTCGGTGGACACGGCGGCGCACGTGGAACACATGGTGTTCGGCGCGCTCATCGTGTTCTTCCTCATCGCCGAGCCGCACGGACTGGCGCGGCTGTGGAGCATAGGCAAGGAGAAGCTGAGGATCTGGCCGTTCCCGCACTGATGTTGCCCCCGAAAGCGCCCGCGGCGCCGGACCCCGCAGTGCCGCGAATGCAGGCAGCGCAGGAAGTGGAAGAGCAGGAGACACAAGCAAAACGTTGGGTCCGTATCGATCATTGCCGGCCGTGGCGGCACGACCTCGCGGCTCGGCATCCTGAATACCCGGCTACAGACCGGGCCAATCCCGGTGTCCCAGGGCGCGCTGCCCTTACACCACGCAGGAGGTAAATGGAGATGAAGCGTCTGAACCTGAAATTGGCGGCAGCCCTGGTCGCCGCAGCCGGCGCGGCCGGCGCCGTGTCCGCGCCGGCGATGGCGGACGAGCAGTTCGTTCCGCTCTTGGTGTACCGCACCGGCTCGTTCGCGCCGCTGGGCATACCCTGGGCCGACGGCAAACTCGACTACCTGAAGCTGGTCAACGAGCGCGACGGCGGCGTGAACGGCGTCAAGATCACTTACGAGGAATGCGAGACGGCCTATGCCACCGACCGCGGCGTGGAGTGCTACGAGCGGCTGAAGGGCAAGGGCACGGGCGCCTCGGGTTTCGACACGCAGTCCACCGGCATCACGTTCGCCGTGAGCGACAAGGCCATGGTCGACAAGGTGCCGGTGGAGACCATGGGCTACGGCCTGTCGCAATCGGTGGACGGCAGCGTGTTCGAATGGAACTTCCCGCTGCTGGGCACCTACTGGACCGCGGCCGACGTGATGATCCAGGACATCGCCAGGAAAGAAGGCGGCATGGACAAGCTCAAGGGCAAGAAGATCGCCCTGGTCTACCACGACTCCCCGTATGGCAAGGAGCCCATTCCGCTCCTGCAGAAGCGCGCCGCCAAGGAAGGCTTCGAGCTGCTGCTGTATCCGGTGACGGCGCCCGGCGTGGAGCAGAAATCCACCTGGCTGCAAATCCGCCAGCAGCGGCCCGCCTACGTGCTGCTGTGGAGCGCCGGCATCATGACGCCCACCGCCATCCGCGAGGCCCAGGCCAGCGGCTACCCGCGCGACAAGATGTACGCCATCTGGTGGGCCGGCTCCGAGGGCGACGTGAAAGACCTGGGCCAGGTCGCCAAGGGCTACAACGCCATCACCATCCACAACAGCGGCGCCGAGCACGACAAGGTGTACGACGACCTGAAGAAGTACGTCTACGACAAGGGCCAGGGCTCGGACAAGTCCGGCAATACGACCCTGGGCACCATCGCGCATACGCGCGGCATGATGATCTCCATGCTGCAGGTGGAAGCCATCCGCACCGCGCAGGAGAAGTTCGGCAAGGGCAAGGCCATGACGCCGGAACAGGTGCGCTGGGGCTTCGAGAACCTGAATCTCACCCAGGAGCGCCTGGACCAGCTCGGGTTCGGCCACATCATGCGGCCGGTGAAGACAAGCTGCGCCAATCACATGGGCGACGACTGGGCGCGCATCGTGCAGTGGGACGGCGCCAAGTTCAAGGTGGTGTCCGACTGGTACCAGGCCGACAAGAGCCTGCTGGAACCGATGGTGAAGGAAGCCGCGGCGAAGTACGCCAAGGAGAAGAACATCACGCCCCGAGGATGCAACTGACCCCCGCAGCGCCTGCGGCGCCTCCCCACAGGGGCGCCGCAGCTTTCGTATGAACCGGCGGCCGGCGAACCGGCGGCCGGCGACCCGGCGGCCGGCCGCCACCACGCAGCAGGAACGATCATGACCGCAGCCACTACCGCCCACGATGCCGCCGCGCACGCCCCCAGGGTGCTGCTCGACGTGAACGGCATCGAGGTGATCTACAACCACGTCATCCTGGTGCTCAAGGGCGTGTCCCTGCAGGTGCCGGAAGGCCGCATCGTGGCCCTGCTGGGGGCCAACGGCGCGGGCAAGACCACTACCCTGCGCGCCATCTCCAACCTGCTCAAGGGCGAGCGCGGCGACGTGACCAAGGGGTATATCCAGTACCGCGACCAGCGCATCGAAAAGCTGTCGCCCGCCGAACTGGTCAAGCGCGGCGTGGTCCAGGTCATGGAGGGCCGGCATTGCTTCGCCCACCTCACCATCGAAGAGAATCTGCTCACCGGGGCCTATACGCGCAGCATGAGCCGCGCGGAGACGGCGGCCGCGCTCGACCGGGTGTACCAGTACTTTCCGCGCCTCAAGCAGCGGCGCGCCAGCCAGGCCGGCTACACCTCGGGCGGCGAGCAGCAGATGACCGCCATCGGCCGCGCGCTGATGGCCAACCCGAACATGATCCTGCTGGACGAGCCCTCCATGGGCCTGGCGCCGCAGATCGTGGAAGAGATTTTCGAGATCGTGCGCGACCTCAACCAACGCGAGCGCGTCAGCTTCCTGCTGGCCGAGCAGAACACCAACATCGCCCTGCGCTATGCCGACTACGGCTACATCCTGGAAAACGGCCGCGTGATGATGGACGGCGAGGCGTCGGACCTGGCGCGCAACGAGGACGTGAAGGAGTTCTACCTCGGCATTTCCAGCGGCGAGCGCAAGAGCTTCCGCGACCACAAGTTCTACCGCCGCCGCAAGCGGTGGCTGGCCTGAATCGGCAACGACACCGCACAACGGCACACGAGAGGGTGCGATCCCATGTCCGAGTTTTTCGATGTACTGGAAACGCGAGCGCCCGAGGCGCGCGAGCGAGACCTGATGGCCGCCCTGCCCGGCGCCATCGCCCGAGCCATCGCCCGTGCGCCGGCCATCGCGAACCAGCTGCGCGGCGTCGATCCGGCGTCGGTGACCTCGCGCGAAGCGCTGGCGCGCCTGCCGGTGCTGCGCAAACATGAGCTGCTCGAGCGGCAGCAGGAAAGCCGCGCCGACGCCGGCGCGCCCGCCGGCCCGGCCAAGGCCTTCGGCGGCTTTTCGGCCATCGGCTGGGGCGAGGCCCTGCGGGTGTTCGCTTCGCCCGGCCCCATCTACGAACCCGAAAGCGCGCGCAGCGACTACTGGCGCTTTGCCCGCGCGCTCTATGCCGCCGGTTTCCGCCCGGGCGAGCTGACCTACAACTGCTTTTCCTATCACTTCACCCCGGCGGGCTCCATGATGGAAACCGCGGCCCATGCGGTAGGCTGCACCGTCTTTCCCGGCGGCACGGGCCAGACCGAACAGCAGGTGCGGGCCATCGCCGACCTCGCGCCCAGCGGCTACACCGGCACGCCCAGCTTCCTGAAGATCATCCTGGAAAAGGCCGACGAACTGGGCGTGAAACTCGATTCCCTGCGCCGCGCCCTCGTGTCCGGCGAGGCCTTTCCGCCGTCGCTGCGGGAATGGCTGGCCGCGCGCGGCATCGACGGCTACCAGGCCTACGGCAGCGCCGACCTGGGCATGATCGCCTTCGAAACCTCGGCGCGCGAAGGGCTGGTGCTGGGCGAAGACATCATCGTGGAAATCGTGCGCCCCGGCACCGGCGAACCCGTGCCCGACGGCGAAGTCGGCGAGGTCGTGGTGACCACGCTCAACCCCGATTACCCGCTGGTGCGTTTCGGCACGGGCGATCTCTCCGCCGTGCTGCCGGGCGTCTCGCCGTGCGGCCGCACCAATACCCGCATCAAGGGCTGGATGGGCCGCGCCGACCAGACCACCAAGGTGCGGGGCCTGTTCGTGCATCCCTCGCAGGTGGCAGACGTGGTGCGCCGGCACCCCGAAATCCGCCGGGCCCGGCTGGTCGTGAGCGGCGGCATGGGATCGGACCGCATGGTGCTGAAAGTGGAATCGGACGTGCGCGACGCCGCGCTGGGCCAGCGCATCGCCGAGTCCGTGCGCGACGTGACCAAGCTGCGCGCCGACATCGAATGGGCCGACGACGGCGCCCTGCCGAACGACGGCAAGGTCATCGACGACGTGCGCAGCTACGATTGAGGCCGCCGGCGCGCGCGGCCCGTTTCAGTTGCCCAGCGGGTGCGCCAGCCACTCGCGGCCCTTGAGCATGCCGTTCCAGTAGACCCACGGCAGCAGCCTGGCCTTGAGCAGCCAGGCGCTGCGGCGCGGCACGGTGGGATCCAGCGGGAAGGTGGGCAGCAGCCTGCCGCCATAGCCGAACTCGGCCAGCACCACGCGGCCGCGCTCCACCGTGAGAGGGCACGAGCCGTAGCCGTCATAGCGCACCGGCATGGGCCGCCCCTCGCGCAGCGCAATGAGGTTCTCGGCCACGGTCACGATCTGCTTGCGCGCCGCCGCGGCCGTCTTGGCATTGCTGGCGCTGATGGCGTCGCCCGCGCCGAACACGTTGGCATAGCGCGGATGCTGCAAGGTGGCCGGGTCCACTTCGCACCAGCCCGCCGCGCCGGCCAGCGGGCTGTCGCGCAGGAAATCGTGCGGCAACTGCGGCGGCACGGCGTGCAGCATGTCGAAGGCGCGCTCCTCGCGGCGCACATTGCCGTCGGCGTCCTTCACGTCGAACCACGCCTTGCGCGCGCCGCCGTCCACCGCCGCCAGGTTGGAGTTGAACCGCAGGGCCGCGCCATAGCGCTCCACGTAGCGCATGAGGGGCGGCACGAACGTCGGCACCCCGAAAAGCGCCGCGCCGGCCAGATCGAACTCCACCTGGATGCGGTCCAGCACGCCGCCGCGACGCCAGTGGTCGCAGGCCAGGTACATGGCTTTCTGCGGCGCGCCCGCGCACTTGATGGGCATGGCGGGCTGGGTGAAGAGTGCACGGCCCGATTCGAGGCCGCGCACCAGCTCCCAGGTATAGGGCGCGAGTTCGTAGCGGTAGTTGGACGTGACGCCGTTGCGGCCCAGCGTGGCGTCCAGACCCTCGACTTTCTCCCAGGCCAGACGCAGGCCGGGGCAGACGATGAGCTGACGGTAGCCCAGCGCGCCGCCGTCGGCCAGCCGCAGGCGGTTGCGCTCCGGCTCGAAACCGGCCGCGGCGGCGCGCACCCAGACGGCGCGCCGGGGAATCACATCGGCCATGGGGCGCACGGTGCGCGTCACGTCGAAGGCCCCGCCGCCCACCAGGGTCCAGGCCGGCTGGTAGTAATGCCTGTCGCTGGGCTCGACCACGGCAATGCGCAGGTCCGGGCGGCGGCGCAGCAGGCTGGCCGTCACGCCGATGCCCGCCGAGCCGCCGCCCACCACCACGATGTCGAAGTCGCCTTGCGCGCCGCGCGCCGTTGCATCCTTGCTCATGTTGCTGTCTCCTCTGGCCCGAAGGGCGTGTCAGCCCGCCCCGGACGGCCTTTCATGTTCCTGGTTTGCGATGTTCGATGAGCGAAAACAGGCCCATGCCGGCCGCCATGGCCGCCACGAAGACCAGGGCCTGGGGCACGCCGGCCGCCGCGGCCACCAGGGCCGGGCCGGGACAGAATCCCGCCAGCCCCCATCCGGCGCCGAAAGCCAGACTGCCGGCCAGCAAGCGGAAATCGATGCGGGTCGCCGCGGGCCATTGCAGCGGTCCGCCCGCCAGGCTGGGGCCGCGCCGGCGGCGCAGCCAGCGGAAACCCAGTGCCGTCACCGCTACCGCGCCGCCCATGACGAACGCCAGCGAGGGATCCCAGGCGCCGCCCAGGTCCAGAAAGCCCAGCACCTTGGCGGGATCCGCCATGCCGGAGAGCAGCAGGCCGATGCCGAAGACCAGCCCGCACAGACACGCCGCCAGGCCCGCCATATCAGGCCCCCGTCCAGCCATGCCGCACGGCGTACACCGTGGCGAAGCCCGCCGCCATGAACACGGCGGTGGCGGCGAACGAGCGCGCCGAGCCGCGCGCCAGGCCGCATACGCCATGGCCGCTGGTGCATCCCGACGCGTAGCGCGTGCCCAGGCCGACCAGCAGGCCGGCCGCGACGAGCGTGCCCGTGCCCGCCTCCACGCGGATGGCCGGCAGGCCCGCGGCCAGGCGGTACGCCCAGGGCGAGGCCGCCAGCCCCAGCAGAAAGCCCAGGCGCCAGCCCGCGCCTCCGCGCGGCGGCAAGAGGCCGCCCACGATGCCGCTGATGCCGGCGATACGGCCCGCCCCCAGCATGAGCAGCACGGCGGCCAGGCCGATCAGCACGCCGCCGGCCAGCGCGGGCCACGGCGCGAACGCAGCCCGGTCCAGCGTCATTGCAGGGCCTCCAGCGCCCGGCCGCAGTACAGGCTGGACAGGGTTTTCATGACCTGGCTGACTTCGTAGCTGGCCATGCGGTAGTACACATACTTGCCCTGGCGGCGCGTGGCCACCAGTCCTTCGTCGCGCAGCACGCCGAGCTGCTGCGACAGGGAGGGCTGCCGGATGCCGGTCAGGGATTCCAGTTCGCTCACGTTGCGCTCGCCCTGCACGAGCTGGCACAGCAGCAGCAGGCGGTCTTCGTTGGCCAGCGCCTTGAGCAGCGTGCACGCCTGAGAGGCGGATTCGCGCAGCGCGGCGACTTCGCGCTCGGTAAGGGTGGCATTCATTTGCGGCCGGTCAATCGTTGGATGAAGTCGGATTCATTATATTGACCTATAGAATATCCAACAATATTATTTAAAAAAGTAAATTGATTGCCCCGTCCGGGGAGACATCGTGAATCCGCACATCCAGGCTTTCTTCGACCCCGCCACCGCCACCGTGACCTACGTGGTGCACGAGCCTGTGCCCGGCGGGGCCTGCGCCATCATCGACTCCGTGCTGGACTACGACCCCAAGTCCGGGCGCACCGGCACGTCCAGCGCCGACCGGGTGGCGGCCTATGTGCGCGGGCAGGGGCTGAAAACCGAGTGGCTGCTCGAAACCCATGCCCATGCCGACCACCTTTCGGCCGCGCCCTACCTGCAGCGGCGGCTGGGCGGCGTCATCGCCATCGGGCAAGATATCCGCGCCGTGCAGGGCGTTTTCAGGCAAGTGTTCAACCTGGAACCGGGCTTCGCGCTGGACGGCTCCCAGTTCGGCCATCTGTTCGCCGACGGCGAGACGTTCCGCATCGGCGCGATCGAGGCGCGGGCCATGCACGTGCCCGGCCATACGCCGGCCGACATGGCCTACCTGGTGGGCGACGCGGCCTTCGTGGGCGACACGCTCTTCATGCCCGACGTGGGCACGGCGCGCTGCGACTTCCCGGGCGGCGACGCCCATGCCCTGTACCGCTCCATCCGCCGCCTGCTGGCGCTGCCCGGCGATACGCGGCTCTTCATGTGCCACGACTACCCGCCCGAGGGCCGCGGCGCCGCATGGGAAACCACGGTCGCGGAGCAGCGCCGCGCCAACATCCACGTGCGCGACGGCGTCTCCGAAGAGGAATTCGTGGCCATGCGCACGCGGCGCGACGCCACGCTGTCCATGCCCACTCTCATCCTGCCGGCCATCCAGGTGAACATCCGCGCCGGCCACTTCCCGCCGGCCGAGGACAACGGCGTGCGCTACCTGAAGATTCCGCTGGACACGCTGTAGGAATTTCGCGCAAGATCGGCCGGTCAGACGACCGTCCGCGCGCCATGTTCGAAGAAGCCGAAGCCGACCCCTGCCTGTCCAAGGAAGAGTTCAAGCCGCTGGAAGCCCGGCTGCGCGTGGCCCTGCTCAATGCCCAGTACCAGCGGCTGCGGCAGGCCCGCAAGACGCTGCTGGTGGTGGTGGCGGGCATCGACGGGGCCGGCAAGGGCGCCACCGTCAATCTGCTCAACGAGTGGATGGACCCGCGCCACATCAAGACCCTGGCCTACGGCCCGCCCGAAGGCGAGGAACTGGAGCGGCCGCCCCTGTGGCGCTACTGGAAAGACCTGCCGCCCAAGGGCCGCACGGGCATCGTGTTCGGCTCCTGGTATGCGCCGCTGATCCGCGAAGCGGCGCGCAAGCATCCGCGCCACGACGCCATCGAGGCGCAGGCCGCCGCCATCCGCCGCTTCGAGGCCATCCTGGCCGCCGAGGGCGTGCAGATCGTGAAGCTCTGGTTCCACCTGTCGCGCCAAGCGCAGCGCGAACGCGCCGAACGGCTGCTGGCCAGCCCGGAAACCGCCTGGCAGGTCAGCCCCGCGGACCTGAAGGTCTACAAGAAATTCCACCGCATCCGCGCCGCCGGCGAGATCACGCTCAACCACACCGACAGCGGCCACGCGCCCTGGATCGTGATACCCAGCGCGGATGAGCAGATGCGTTCGGCGCGCACGGCCGAGGCGGTGCTCGCCGCGCTGCGCCAGCACGGCGTGCCGCGCATTCCCCCTTCCTTCGTGGCGCACTCCGGCCCCACGCGCGTCATCGACCGCCTCGGCCGCCTCGATTACCAGGCCCGGGAAGAAAAAGACGACTACGACTCGGAACTCGGCCTGCTCCAGGGCCGCCTGGCCGGCGCGGTGCGCTCGCGCAAGTTCCAGGACCGCTCGCTGGTGCTGGTTTTCGAAGGCCAGGATGCCGCCGGCAAGGGCGGCGCGATCCGCCGCGTCACGCACGCGCTGGACGCGCGCCAGTTCGACATCACGCCGGTTTCCGCGCCCAACAGCGACGAACTGGCGCGGCCCTACCTGTGGCGCTTCTGGCGCCAGGTGCCGCGCAAGGGCCGCATCGCCATCTTCGACCGCTCCTGGTACGGCCGGGTGCTGGTCGAGCGCGTGGAAAAGCTGACGCCCCCCGCCACCTGGCGCCGCGCCTACGCCGAGATCAACGACTTCGAGGGGCAGCTCGTGGCCAGCGGCGCGATCGTGCTGAAGTTCTGGCTGGCGATCACGCCCGACGTGCAGCTCGCGCGCTTCAAGGAACGCGAGAAATCGCCGTTCAAGCATTTCAAGATCACGCCGGACGACTGGCGCAACCGCGACAAATGGCAGGACTACGCCCGCGCCGCCAACGACATGCTGGCGCGCACCGACGTCTCGCGCGCGCCCTGGCATCTGGTGTCCGCCAACGACAAGCGGTACGCTCGTCTGCAGGTGCTGCGGCACATCGTCCAGACCCTGGAAGACCAACTCTGAATACGCCTGGAGAGCATTCCCTCATGAGTTCCCTCAGCAACGCCGACATCCGCCCTGTCGTCTCCGCCGACTTCGACGCCTGGCTTCCGCTCTGGAAAGGCTACCAGGCGTTCTATCGCGTGGACATCGACGACGCCGTCACCCGCAACACCTGGGCGCGGCTGCTCGACCCGGCCGAGCCCATGCACGCGGCCCTGGCCTACGAACGGGGCAACGCGATCGGCATGGTGCACTGGATCTACCACCGCTCCACCTGGACCGCCGGCGACTACTGTTATCTGCAAGACCTCTACGTGGCGCCCGAAACGCGCGGCGCCGGCGTGGGGCGCAAGCTCATCGAGCACGTCTATGCGCAGGCCCAGGCCGCCCACTGCGCGCGGGTGTACTGGCTGACCCACGAAACCAACGCCACCGCCATGCAGCTCTACGACCGCATCGCCGACCGTTCCGGCTTCATCCAGTACCGCAAGGTGCTTGCATGAGCGCGCGCGATCCCAACTGTCCGCTATGCCAGGAAGACGGCGGCGCGCTGCTGTGGCGCGGACCGCACCTGCGCATCGTCGAAGTGGACGACCCCGACTACCCCGGCTTCACCCGCGTCATCTGGAACGGGCACCTGGCCGAAATGACCAGCCTGTCCACCCACGGGCGCGACCTGCTGATGCGCGCCGTGTACGTGGTGGAGGAAACCCAGCAGTCGGTGCTCTCGCCCGACAAGATCAATCTGGCCTCGCTGGGCAACATGGTGCCGCATCTGCACTGGCACGTCATTCCGCGGTGGCGCGGCGACCGCCATTTTCCCGACCCGATCTGGGCGCCGGCGCGCGTGGCGGCCGGCGCCGAAAGCCCGCAATGGAAGACGCGCCAGGCCGCCACGCGCGCGCTGCTGCCGCGCTACCGCGACCGCCTGGTCGAAGCCATGAACGCCCTGCTCTGGCATTGAGGCGGGGCCGTCCCGAGGAGCCGCGCCATGAAAGCGCCCGATATCGTCGTGCAACGCGTTTATGAAGGTCTGGGACCGGAAGGCGGCTACCGTGCCCTGGTGGACCGCATGTGGCCGCGCGGCCTGAGCCGCGAGGAGCTGGGGCTGGACGTCTGGGCGCGCGACGTGGCTCCCAGCACCGAACTGCGCAAATGGTTCTGCCACAAGGTGGAGCTGTGGCCCGAATTCCGCCGGCGCTACCTCGAAGAACTCGCCGCGCCCGAAGAACAGGAACGGCTGCGGGCGCTGCTGGCCGACGCGGGCAGGCGCCCCCTGGTGCTGCTCTATGGCGCGCGCGATACCGAGCACAACCAGGCCGTGGTGCTGCGCGAGGCCCTGCAGGCCCTGGCGGACAAGCGCGCAGGGTCCGAGCCGGCGGCCAAGGCGGCAAGAACGGTGAAAGCCGCGCAGGCGGCAAAAGCGGTAAAAACCGGCAAGACGGCCAAAACCGCCAAGGCTGCCCGGTAAGCGGAGCGGCGGGCGCGCCTGTGCCAAAATCCCGCCCATGACCGCACCTGCCCAAGCATCGATGCTCCCGCCCGCCCCGGACAACCGCCTGCGTCCCGGGGCCATCGCCGCCCAGCTCGCGCGCCTGCCGGCGGCCTGGAAAGACGTTTTCGACGCCGCCCCCGTGGCGGCGGCGCTGCACGCGGTAACCGCCCATGTGGAGCGCCGCCTGGCCGAGGGCGCCGTGGTGTATCCCGCCACGCCGTTTCGCGCGCTCGACCACCTGGCGCCCGCGGAGGTGCGGGTGGTCATCCTGGGGCAGGACCCCTACCATGGGGCGGGCCAGGCGCAGGGCCTGGCGTTCTCGGTGCCGGACGGCTGCAAGCGGCCGCCCAGCCTGCGCAACATCTTCAACGAAATCGCGGCGGAGTTCCCCGAGGCGCCGCCGCCCTCGGGCAACGACCTGAGCCCCTGGGCCGAACAGGGCGTGCTGCTGCTCAACACCTCGCTCACGGTCGAGGACGGCCAGCCGGCCTCGCATGCGAAAAAGGGCTGGGAAACCGTGACCGACGCCCTCATCGCCCGGGTGGCGCGCGACCCCCGGCCCAAGGCCTTCCTGCTCTGGGGCGCGCACGCCCAGGCCAAACAGGCGTTGCTGCCGCCCCACAGCGGCCACCTGGTGCTGATGGCCAACCACCCCTCGCCCCTGTCGGCCCGCCGCCCGCCCGTGCCGTTCCTGGGCTGCGGCCACTTCCGGCGCACCAACGACTGGCTGATCGACCAAGGGAAAAACCCTATTGATTGGATCGGCGGAAAAAAATAGCTCGCCAGGCCCGGCAATCCGGGTTATGATCGCCGCACTGCACAAAAAGAGTCTGGCACCCGCCGCCATCCAGGCGGACATTCACGCAGTCATGCGGGCCCGAGCGCCCATCCGTGCCAGACGTCATCGCTTCCTGACCTCCTTTCCTTTCGCCCTGCGTTCCGAGCAGCACACGGGAACGCGCCACGCGCACGGTTGATTCGGTCGGCACGATGCTCCATCAACCGTCGCCTGGTTCCGGCAGCCCCTATCGCGGCCCGGCCCGGCACAGCGCCGCTTTTTCCGCGGCAAGGAAAGTTATGTCTTTCGAAAGCCTGGGCCTCGCGCCCGCCCTGCTCTCCGCCCTCCACGACGCCGGCTTCACGGCGCCCACCTCGGTGCAGGCCTGCGCCATTCCGCCCGCCCTGCAAGGCCATGACCTGATGGTGTCCTCGCAGACCGGCAGCGGCAAGACCGCCGCCTTCATGCTGCCCGCGCTCAACCGCATTGCCGGCATGCCGGGCAACAAGGGCGTGGGCGTGCAGGTGCTGGTGCTGACCCCCACCCGCGAACTGGCCCTGCAGGTCGCCGACGCCACGGCCGCCTACGGCCGCCACCTGCCCGGCCTGCGCACCGCCACCGTGGTGGGCGGCATGCCCTACGGCGCCCAGCTCAAGGCGCTCTCGCGCCGCGTGGACGTGCTGGTCGCCACCCCGGGCCGCCTCATCGACCACCTGAACGCCGGCCGCGTGAAACTCAATACCGTGCACACCCTGGTGCTGGACGAAGCCGACCGCATGCTCGACATGGGCTTCATCGAGGACATCGAAACCATCGTCGGCCGTCTGCCGGAAAGCCGCCAGACGCTGCTGTTCTCGGCCACGCTGGACGGCACCGTCGCCAAGCTGGCCTCGCGCATGATGCGCGAGCCGCAGCGCATCGAAATCGCCGGCCACAAGGAAAAGCACACCAACATCACCCAGAGCCTGCTCTACGCCGACGACGTCGGCCACAAGATGCAGCTCCTGGATCACGTCCTGCGCGACGCCACGCTGGACCAGGCCATCGTCTTCACCTCCACCAAGCGCGGCGCCGACGACCTGGCCGACCGCCTGGCCGACCAGGGCTTTGCCGCCGCCGCGCTGCATGGCGACATGAACCAGCGCCAGCGCACCCGCACCCTGGCCCAGCTGCAGCGCGGCCAGCTGCGCGTCCTGGTGGCCACCGACGTGGCCGCGCGCGGCATCGACGTACAGGGCATCAGCCACGCCGTGAACTTCGACCTGCCCATGCAGGCCGAAGACTACGTGCACCGCATCGGCCGCACCGGCCGCGCCGGCCGCAACGGCCTGGCGTTCACGCTGGCCACGCACGCCGAGCGCCACAAGGTGCGCCGCATCGAGCACTACATCGGCCAATCGATCACCCCCGAGGTCATCGCGGGCCTGGAGCCCAAGCGCACGCCGCGCCCGGCCGCCGGCGGCAAGCCGTTCGGCAAGGGCTACGGCCAGAAGTCCCACGGCAAGCCGCCTTACGCCAAGGGCCAGGGCAAGCCCTGGGGCCAGCGCGAAGGCTATGCCGGCGCGCGCGAGGGCGGCTTCCGCGAGGGCGGCCCCCGTGGCGAATTCAAGCCGCGCGACGACGGCTTCCAGGGCCGCCGCGAACACGGTTTCCGCGGCGATCGCGATGCGCGCCCGTCCTATGGCGACCGCCCGCAGCGCGATGCGCGCCCCTTTGCCGAGCGCGCGCCGCGTGAAGGCGGTTTCCGCGCCGAACGCGCCGGCTTCGGCGACCGTCCCCGCCGCGAGGGCGGGTTCCGGGAGGGCGGCCCGCGCGAGGGTGGATTCCGCAGCGGCCGCGAGGGCCAAGGCGGTTTTGCCGACCGCGCGCAACGCGATCCGCGTCCTTTCGCGGAGCGCACGCCGCGTGAAGGCGGCTTCCGCACCGAACGCGCCGGCTTCGGCGACCGCCCCCGCCGCGAAGGCGGCGAAAGCGGCTTCCGCGGCCGCCCGACGTTCGACAAGCGCCCCGGCGGCGCCGGCAAGCGCTTCGGCGACCGCGCCGCCCCCCGCCGCGGCTGATCCCCGCCCCCCCAACGCAAAACCCCGCACCCCGTGCGGGGTTTTTGCGTCCGGGCGGCAGTTGCGTCTATCCGCCGGTTTGCGCGGCCAATGCGTCGCCTTCAGGCCCTGGCGGCAAGAGGACGGTACGCTCGGCATCCTCTTCTGCCATCACTGCCTCGGGCAAATCGACCTGAAGGCCATGAAGCAAGCTGATCAACCTGTGTTACCCGTGTCCCCGCACACTTGCTGCCCAAGTCCCCGGTCCCTGCAAGACGCCCTCTTGGGGGACAGCAAGCCCGCATAGCGGGCGCGGCGCGGGGCCGTTTTTTGGGACAATGCGTCTTTGCCCTCCGGTTCCGCCATGCAACGCCCCGCCCCCGCCAACCTGCCGCCCCTGCCCGAAGCCGCGCTCGAGCACAGCGCCCGGGCCGCCGCCCACCTGCGCAAGACCATTTCGGCCGCCTCGGGCTGGCTGCCCTTCGACCACTGGATGGCGGAGGCGCTGTATGCGCCCGGCCTGGGCTATTACGCAGCCGGCAGCGTCAAGCTGGCGGAGGCGCCCGAGGCGCCGGGCCTGCCGGGCGGCGACTTCGTCACCGCGCCCCAGCTTACGCCGCTCTTCGCGCGCACGATGGCGCGGCAGGCCGCCCAGATCCTGAAGCAGACGGGCACGCAGGCGGTGCTGGAATTCGGCGCGGGCACCGGCGCGCTGGCCGCAGGGGTGCTGAACGAGCTCGACGCGCTGGGCCTGACGCAGACCCGCTACTTCATCCTGGAAGTATCCGCCGACCTGCGCCAGCGGCAGGCCGAAAGGCTGGCGCCCCATGGCGGGCGCGTGCAGTGGCTGGAGGCCCTGCCCTCTTCTTTTTCGGGCTGCGTGCTGGCCAACGAAGTGCTCGACGCCATGCCCGTGCGCCTTTTTTGCTGGAGCGCGTCCGGCCAGGTGCTGGAACGCGGGGTGGCGCTGGACGCCGCCGGCGGGTTCGTCTGGGAAGACCGGCCCGCGCCCGCGGAACTCGCCCAGGCCGTGGCCGCGCGCATGCCGCCCCTGCCGGGCTATGTGTCGGAAATCAACCTGCAGGCCGAGGCCTGGATGCGCGCCATGGGCGACTGGCTGGAAAACGGCGCGGCCATTCTGGTGGACTACGGATTTCCGCGCAGCGAGTACTACCATCCCCAGCGCGCCGGCGGCACGCTGATGTGCCACCTGCGCCACCACGCCCACGGCGACCCGTTCACCGCCTGCGGCCTGCAGGACATCACCGCGCACGTGGACTTCACCGCCATGGCCGATGCCGCCCTGGAAGCCGGGCTGCAGGTGCTGGGCTATACGTCGCAGGCGCGCTTCCTGATGAATGCGGGACTGATGGACCTGCTGGCGGCGCTGGATCCGGCGGACACGCGCGGCTACGCGCAGGCCGTGGCGCCGGTGCAGAAACTGCTGTCCGAAGCGGAGATGGGCGAACTCTTCAAGGTGCTGGCCGTGGGCAAGGGCATCCGCGAACCGCTCATCGGCTTCGCGCGCGGCGACCGGCTCGGCAAGCTCTGAGCGCCGGACGGCGCCCCGCTACAGGGCGGCCAGGCGCTCGAGCCGCGCCTCGCGCACGGCCTGCTTGATGCGCGCCGTATCGCCGGCGCAGGCGCGCGCGATGGCCCCGGCATCCACGCCGCGCACCGCCTGCACCCGACGCCGCCAGGCCGGCTCGTCCACCGGGCCGAGCACGGCGGCCGCGTCCAGCAGCTCGAAAAAACGGTCCGGCTTGCGCAGCGCGTCGGTCTGCTCCAGCAAGGCGAGCCGCGAGGCGGCATCCGCGCTGCCGGCCAGCCCCTGCAGCAGCACCGGAAGCAGCCGCGCATGGTCGTTGCATTCGGCCGGCACGCGCAGGCGGCGGCCCAGCGCCGCGCGCTCGCCGCTCAGGCGGCACAGCAGCGCATAGCGCCCGGGCAGCGGCAGATTCCGGCCTGCGGCGCGGTCCAGGTCGGCGCTCACGGCCTGCGCGCCTTCCAGCTCGGGCATGACGCGCTCCAGCGCGCCCGACTGCGCCAGCACCTCCAGCATGCGGGACGGCCGCCCGGCCATGAGGCCACGCGACAGCTCTTTCCAGACGCGCTCGGGCACCAGGGCGTCGGCCTCGCCCGCCCGGACCATATCGCGGCACAGCTCCAGCGTCTCGGGCGCGACGCGGAAGTCGGCGAAACGGGCGGCGAAGCGCGCCAGCCGCAGGATGCGCACCGGGTCTTCGGCGAAAGCTTCGCCCACGTGACGCAGCACGCGCGCGCGCACGTCGGCCGCGCCGTCCAGCGGATCGACCAGCTCGCCTTCGGGCGTGCGGGCAATGGCGTTCACGGTAAGGTCGCGCCTGCGCAGATCGTCTTCGAGCGAGACGTCCGCGCCGGTGTAGAAGGTGAAGCCCTTGTAGCCGCGCCCGGACTTGCGCTCGGTGCGCGCGAGCGCGTATTCCTCCTTGGTGACCGGATGCAGGAAGACGGGAAAGTCGCCGCCCACGGGCACGAAGCCCCGCCGCGCCATCTCCTGCGGCGTGGCGCCCACCACCACCCAGTCGCGGTCGCCCGCGGGCAGGCCCAGCAGCGCGTCGCGCACCGCGCCGCCCACCACGTAAACGTCCAGGCCCTGAACCGCCGGATCGCGGGTCATGGCAGCCTGGCGGCGGTTTCCACGCCCGCGCCCGGCGGCACGATCAGGCCCAGGCGCTCCTTGAGCGACTGCGGCTGGCCGCTGAACATGGCGGCGTAGTACACGGCGTTGGACATCACGTTCTTCACGTAGGTGCGGGTTTCGGTGAAGGGGATGGTCTCGGCGAAGATGGCGCCCTCCACCGGATGCGTGAAGGTGGCGCGCCAGGTCTGCGGCCGGCGCGGCCCGGCGTTGTAGCCCGCGCTGGCCAGCACCTGCGAGCCGTCCAGGTCGCGCAGCACCATGTTGAGGTAATTGGTGCCCAGGATGGTGTTGGTGTCGAAATCGTTGACGCTGTCCGGCGTGAAGTCCGTCATGCCGATCTTCTTGGCCACCCATTTGGCGGTCGCGGGCATGAGCTGCATCAGGCCGGAGGCGCCCACGTGCGAGCGGGCGTCCGTGATGAAGCGCGACTCCTGCCGGATGAGGCCGTAGACCCAGGCGGGGTCCAGCGCGATGGCGTTGGCCTTGGCCGCGACGCGCCCCTCGAACGGCGCGATGAAGCGCTGGCTGAAGTCGAACTCTTTTTCCGTGCGGTCGGACGTGTTGACGACGCGGTCGTAGATGTTCTCCGCGCGCGCCAGCTCGGCGGCGGCCAGCAACTGGCGGTCGTTCATGCCGCGCAGCGCGAAATTCCACTCGGGCACGGCCTCGGCGCGCCAGCCCAGGCGGAAAAGCGAAATCGCGCGCCGCAGCCCCGGGTTGGCGCGCGCTTCGGCCATTTCGGCGTCGGTCACGGGCGCCGGGCGGGGCGGCACGGTAATGCGCCGGCCCAGCTCTTCCGCGGCGAGCTGGCCGTAGAAGTCGAAGCGGTCGGCGATGCTCGCGTAGGCGGCCTGCGCCTGGTCCTGGCGGCCGGTCGCGGCCAGGCCGCGCGCCTTCCAGTACACCCAGGAAGGCTCGGCCTGCTGCGACGCGGGCATCTCGCCGATGGAGGCCAGCACCCATTTCCAGTCGATGCGGGGTTGGCGCAGCGCGGCGCGCACCTTCCAGGCGGCGTTGTATTCGGTCATGCGGACGTGGCCGGCCTCGCGGTACCAGTCGTCCGCGCGGCTGTCCTGGTTGAGCGCCGCGGCCAGCGCGTACTGCCCGCGCACCCAGGCCAGGTTGGACGGGGAAAGCGACTTGGCCCATTCGCGCCGCAGGTAGGAATCGGCCACGCTGATGTCCGAGCCCGAACGGGCCAGCCGGGCCAGCGCGATGGTGACCAGCTCTTTTTCGTTGCGCCCGACCGGCATGCGGCCCTGCCGCGTCAGCCATTTCATCGGGTCTTTCATGAGCAGGTCGTAGGTTTTCTGGTCGCGGGGCTCGAACATGTATTGCACGAACCTGCGCGCATCGGCCGTCTTGTTGGCCTCGATGGCGTCGCGCAATTGCGGCTCCAGTTCATCCCAGCCCAGGACGCGGTCGGCCACGAGCTGGTCGTACAGGGCCCAGCACGCCGTGCCCGGCGCGAATACCTCCATGGCCTCGCGCGCGGTGACGCGCTGCCCGGTCATGTGGCGCGCGTCGAGTATGGCGCACTCGATCTGGGAATTGGTGTTCCGGACCGGCGACAGCTTGCGCACGGTTTCGAAATCGCCGCCGCGGGCGGCGGCCAGCAGCCAGTCGCCGCGCAGGCGGTCGGCCAGGTAGGCGTCGGGGTTGCTGCTGATGAAGCGCTGCAACTGCGCGGTGGGCCGCTCGCCGGCGGGCACGGTCCAGAGCTGGTAGCGCAGCAGCCAGTATTCCGGATACATGCCCAGCGGGTCGTCCTGGGCCTGGGGCGCCAGGGCGCCCAGCACCGACCACTGCTTGCGGGTCATGGCTTCGCGCGCGGCCACCACCGCGGCGCGCGCGGGCGTATCGGGCTCGGACGGCAGGCCCGCCAGCACAGCCGGCGGCACCGAGATGGCCGGCTGGGGCGCCGCCGCCTGCGGCTGCGCATTGACCGAGGCCGCGCGCTGCTGCGCGCCCACCGGCGCGCAGGCCGCCGTGAAGAGGGCCAGCAGGGGCAGCCAGGCGCGCAGCCCCCGGCCGGACGCCGGGCTGGCGGACACGCTGCCGGATTTTCGGGGCGATTTCTGATACCGTCGGAAGTGCGCGATCCTGGTCATGCCGCTTTCCTTTTCGGGGCGCGACAGTCCGGGACGCGACAGTCCGGGGCGCAGCGGCCCGTCGTCCGGCACGCGGCCCGGCGCGTTGCTTCGCACATTCCTGTTTCCGACTTCACCGTCCACCCCATCGACCACCACCCGCATGACTACGCAGAAAAATATGCCAGAGAATAACGCAGTCGGGCTGCGGGCGCGATTGCGCCAGCAACGCGCCGCGCTGCCCGAAAACCAGCGCAGCCGCGGCGCGCTGCTCATGCGGGGGCGCCTGTACACCTGGCTGAACCTGGCCCGCGAGGCGGCGGTGGCCGCCGGCCGGCCGGCTCCCACCACTGTGGCCGCCTTCTGGCCCATGCCGGATGAGCCGGACCTACGCCCGCTGCTGACTCAATGGGCCGAGGCCCACATGACCGTGACGCTGCCCGTGGTGCGGGAACGCAACGCGCCGCTGGCCTTTCTGCCCTGGACGCCCGAGGCCGAGATGCGCGCCGGCCCCTACGGCATCCAGGAGCCGGTTTCCGGCCCCGACCTGGTGCCCGACGTCATCCTGGTGCCCACGCTGGGCTATACGGCCCATGGCGACCGCCTGGGCTATGGCGGAGGCTACTACGACCGCACCCTGGCCGCGCTGCGGGCCAAGGGGCACGACTTCCTCGCCATCGGCGTCGCCTGGCGCTGCGGCGAACTCGACGCCGGCTACCAGGCCGCGCCCCACGACGAGCCGCTGGACGCGGTTCTCACCGAAGACGGCTGGGCGCTGCAGCCGCCTTCGGGCGCGCTGGGCCCCTCGGGCGCGCCGCTGCAATCGTTCCGCATGAACTGACGCCCGCGGGCCGGCGCCCGCCCCAGGCCATTCGCGTCCCCGCGCCGGGCGGGCCGCGCACCACCGCCGCCCGGCGCTTTGCACCATAATGGTGCAAAGCGCCGGCTCCCGCCACCTCCCCGCGCGGCGCGGCCGCCTCGCCGGCCGCCTCATCCGCCAAGAGGATGGCGGCGGCCCGCCATGGGGAGGATATTTCCCTCCGGACCCCGTCGCCCGCAGTTGGCACACGGGTTGCTTGTTCTACGTGCATGCCGGCCCCGCAGGGCCGGAAAACGGCCCCGGCCAGCGGGCCGCCGCAACCGCTATGGAGGAGCCATGAATCACACGACCGGCCGTCCCGCCGCCTATGACGAGATGCGGGAGCCCGGCGGCGCGGCGCGCTCCCATTACCAGGCGTTCGAGCGCTGGCACCAGGAGCAGTCGGCCGAATCGATGCGCACGCGCCGGCTGGAGGCGGACCTCACCTTCCGGCGGGTCGGCATTACCTTTTCCGTGGCCGGCGACGCGGCGGGCACCGAGCGCCTGATCCCCTTCGACCTCATCCCGCGCATCATTCCCGCCGAGGAATGGCGCAGCCTGGAGGCCGGACTGAAGCAACGCGTGCGCGCACTGAACATGTTCCTGCATGACATCTATCACGAGCACGACATCGTGCGCGCCGGCGTGGTGCCGGCCGAGCAGGTGTTCCTGAACGCGCAGTACCGCCCGGAAATGCAGGACGTGAACGTGGCCGAGGACATTTATTGCCACATCGCGGGCGTGGACATCGTGCGCGCGGGCGCGGGCGAGTTCTATGTGCTGGAGGACAACCTGCGGGTGCCGTCGGGGGTGTCGTACATGCTGGAGAACCGCAAGATGTCCATGCGGCTCATGCCGGACGCGTTCAGCCGCATCAAGGTCGGGCCGGTGGCGCACTACCCCGACCTGCTGCTGGACAACCTGCGCGAAGTGGCGCCGCATGGCGGCGACGACCCCACCGTGGTGGTGCTGACCCCGGGCATGTACAACTCCGCCTATTTCGAGCATGCCTTCCTGGCGCAGCAGATGGGCGTGGAGCTGGTGGAGGGCCAGGATCTCTTCGTGGAACGGAACACGGTCTACATGCGCACCACGCAAGGCCCGCGCAAGGTGGACGTGATCTACCGCCGCATCGACGACGATTTTCTCGATCCGCTGTCTTTCCGCGCCGATTCGGCGCTGGGCGTGCCGGGCCTGCTGTCGGTGTACCGCGCGGGGCGCGTCACGCTGGCCAACGCCATCGGCACGGGCATCGCGGACGACAAGTCCACCTATCTCTACGTGCCCGACATGATCCGCTTCTACCTGGGCGAGGAGCCGCTGCTGTCCAATGTGCCCACGTGGCGCTGCGGGCAGCCGCAAGACCTGTCGCACGTGCTGGCCAATATGCATGAACTCGTGGTCAAGGAAGTGCACGGCGCGGGCGGCTACGGCATGCTGGTGGGGCCTTCGGCCACGCGCGCCGAAGTGGACGCCTTCCGCGAGCGGGTGCGCGCGCATCCGGCCAACTACATCGCCCAGCCCACGCTGGCGCTCTCCACCGTGCCCACGTATGTGGAATCGGGCATAGCGCCGCGCCACGTGGACCTGCGCCCCTACGTGCTGTGCGGCAAGGATATCCGCACTGTGCCCGGCGGCCTGTGCCGCGTCGCGCTCACCGAAGGTTCGCTGGTGGTCAACAGCAGCCAGGGCGGCGGCACCAAGGACACCTGGGTACTGGAGGACTGAACATGCTGAGCCGAACCGCCGACAACCTGTTCTGGATGTGCCGCTACACCGAGCGCGCCGAGAACACCGCGCGCATGCTGGACGTGAACCTGCAGATGTCGCTGCTGCCGCAGGACACGCAGATGCGCCAGGGCTCCTGGCTGGGCGTGCTGCGCATCTCCGAACTGCAGGGGCCGTACCAGGCCCGCCATGCCGCCATTTCGCCGCAGGACGTGCTGCATTTCATGGTGCGCGACCCGGACAACCCTTCTTCCATCTACGCCTGCATGCGCGCGGCCCGCGAGAATGCGCGCGCGGTGCGCGGCAGCCTCACCACCGAGGTCTGGGAAACCTACAACACCACCTGGCTGGAACTGCAGAAGCTCCTGAACGCCGGCCTGCCGGAGCGCAATCCGGGCGAGTTCTTCGAGTGGGTCAAGTTCCGCTCGCACCTGGCGCGCGGCGTCACCATCGGCACCATGCTGGAAGACGAGGCGCTCTATTTCATGCGCCTCGGCATGCACCTGGAGCGCGCCGACAACACCGCGCGCATGCTGGACGTGAAATTCCACGAGCGCGGCGGCGCGGCCGACGCCTGGGGCCAGACCGCGGAGCAGAGCGAGTTCTACCGCTGGTCGGCCCTGCTCAGCTCGGTGTCGGGGCTGGAGATCTACCGCAAGGTATATCGCGACGTGATCACGCCGGACCGGGTGGCCGAACTCCTCATCCTGCACGGCGACATGCCGCGCTCGCTGTTGGCCAGCATCCGCGCCGTGGCCGGGGACCTGGCGCGCGTCTCCAACCGGCGCTCGCGGGAAACCGAGCGCCGCGCGGGCATGCTGTGGGCGCAGCTGCAATACGGCCGGGTGGAAGACATACTCGCCGGCGGGCTGCACCGCTACCTGGAACACTTCCTGGACCGCGTCAACGATCTGGGCAACCGGATCAGCCAGGACTTCCTGCTGCCGCTGTCGGCCTAGGACGTGTTCCGGCATCGACGGGCCTTAACCCTGGGGACAGGCATGAAACAGTTCATTACGCACGTCACGCACTACCGCTACACCGCGCCGGTCATCTACAGCATCCAGACCCTGCGCCTGACGCCCCGCGACGACGAGCACCAGCGCGTGCTGCGCTGGCAGATCGACGCCCCCGGCGAACTGGAGCGCCAGGTCGACGCCTACGGCAACATCACGCACACGCTCACGCTGAACCGCCCGCACACCGAGATCGAACTGCGGGTCACGGGGCAGGTGCTGGTGGAGCCGCTCGTGCGGGGCGCGCTGGGCGGCGAGGACAGCCGGCTGCCCGTGCACGCTTATTGCGTGCAGACGCCGTTGACGCAAGCCGACGACACCATCATGGCTTTCGTGCGCGAGGCGCTGCCCGGCGGCCTGAATACGCCCGAAGACGCGCTGGCGCTGGCCGAGGCCATCTGTGCGCGCGTGGCCTACGAACCCGGCACCACCGACGTCACCACCGCCGCCGGCCAGGTGCTGGCCCTGGGCCATGGCGTCTGCCAGGACCACGCGCATCTTTTTCTGGCCTGCGTGCGCGGGCTGGGCGTGCCGGCCCGCTACGTGAGCGGCTACCTCTACACCGCCGCCGAACATGCGGCCAGCCACGCCTGGGCCGACGTGTGGCTGCCGGGCGCGGGCTGGACCAGCGTGGACATCACCAACCGCCAGTTCGCCTCCGAGTGCCACTGCCGGCTGGCGGTGGCGCGCGACTACGATTCCGCCTCGCCGGTGCGGGGCGTGCGCAGCGGCGGCGGCGAGGAATCCATGGAAGCCACGGTGCAGGTGCAGGCGGGCCAGCAGTAGACGGCGCGGGACGTCGCCGGGCGCCCGGCGAGGGGCGCCCCGGGCCAGCGCTCCGCTCCTGCGGCGCAATACAATGCGGCGTGGCTTCCCCCTGTTTCCGATCATGACCTACTGCATAGCGGCCCGCCTCGATTCCGGCCTGGTCTTCCTGTCCGACTCCCGCACCAACGCGGGGGTGGACCAGATCAGCGTCTTCCGCAAAATGACCGTGTTCGAGCTGCCGGGCGAGCGCGTCATGGCGCTGATGACCTCCGGCAACCTCGCCGTGAGCCAGGCGGTGCTCAACGCGCTGGACCGCCAGCCCGACGAGGACGGCGAATCGCTCTGGAACGCGCCCGACATGTTCGAGGCCGCGCGCCGCGTGGGCGCGGCCGTGCGCCGGGTCTACCACCAGGAGGCCGAGGCGCTGCGGGCGCAGGGCGTGGACTTCAACGTCAACCTGATCTTCGGCGGCCAGATCGGCGCCGAGCGCTGCCGCCTGTTCCAGATCTACTCCGCAGGCAATTTCATCGAGGCCGGCGAAGAATGCCCGTATTTCCAGATCGGCGAGGCCAAGTACGGCAAGCCCATCCTGGACCGCGTGCTGCGGCCCGGCACCTCGCTGGACGAGGCTGCGAAATGCGCCCTGATTTCCATGGATTCGACGCTGCGCTCCAATATCTCGGTCGGCCTGCCGCTGGACCTGCTGGTCTATGACGCGGGCTCGCTGCGCATCACCCACTTCGCCTGCATCGACGAGCGCAACGAATATTTCCGCATGATCCGCAGCACCTGGGGCGAACGGCTGCGCCAGGTCTTCGCCGAGATTCCGGACCCGCTCTGGACCAATCCGGAAGCGCCGGACTCGCTGGTGCCGGCCGGCCGCGTGCACCAGCCCCGGCGCGCCCGCCCCGCCGAGACGCCGCCCGAAGGCTATGGCGCGCCCCAGGTGCTTGCCCAGGATCCGGGCAAGCCCCAGCCCAATTAGGGCGTGTTAACCCTGGCGTTTTCCCGCACTTTCCGCTTGCCTAAACCCGGCTTGTAAAACCACGAATTCTCATTCGCGCGCTGTCGCGCCACACTGGCGGCCAGCCCGCCCCTTGCGGGCCTCTATCTACAAGACCCCTCAAGGAGCGAGACATGCCCCCTATTCTTGCGCGCGCCCGCTGCACGCTTGCCTGGACCGCCGTGGCGCTGGGCTGCCTGGCCGCCGGCCCGGCAGCCGCGCAGAACGCCTATCCGAATCATCCCATTACGCTGGTGGTGCCGTTTGCCGCGGGCGGCCCCACCGACGTGGTGGCCCGCAGCCTGGGCGCGGCCATGTCCAAGACGCTGGGACAGAGCATCGTCATCGAGAACCGCACGGGCGCCGGCGGCACCCTGGCCTCCACCCACGTGGCGCGCGCCGCCCCCGACGGCTACACCTTCCTCATCCACCACAACGGCATGGCCACCGCGCCCGCGCTCTACCGCAAGCTGCCGTACGATCCGCTGAAGGACTTCGACTACGTGGGCCAGGTGGCCGACGTGCCCATGACGCTGCTCGGCCGCAAGGACCTGCCCGCCGCCGACATGCCCGCCTTCATCAAGTACGCGCGAGAAAAGGGCGATAAGGTCAACCTGGCCAACGCCGGCCTGGGCGCGGTGTCGCAACTGTGCGGCATGCTGCTGCAGGAGGCGCTGGGCACCCAGTTCACCACCGTGCCCTACGCCGGCACCGCCCCCGCGCTCACCGCCCTGCTGGGCGGCCAGGTGGACGTGCTGTGCGACCAGACCACCCAGACCATCCCGCACATCAAGGCCGAGCGCGTGAAGCTCTACGGCGTCACCACGCTGGACCGCATCAAGGCCCTGCCGGACGCGCCCACGCTGCAGGAGTCCGGCCTGAAAGGCTTCGAGGTGAAGGTGTGGCACGGGGTGTACGCGCCCAAGGGCACGCCGCCCGAGGCCATCGCTAAATTCAACGCCGCCCTGCGCGCGGGCCTGAAGGATCCGGCCTTCCGCCAGAAGATGGCCGACCTGGGCGCCGAGATCGTGCCGGAATCCAAGCAGACGCCGGCAGGCCTGCAGACTTGGCTGCAGTCCGAAGTGAACAAATGGGGCCCCATCATCCGCAAGGCGGGCGTCTACGCCGATTGAGCACACCGCGCAGCAGCGCCCGGCCGGGTCCGGCCGGGCGAAGAAAACGGGCCGCGAGGCCCGTTTTCTTTTGTTGCCGCCGGGCCGCTCGCACGGCCCCGGCCCCTCTTCGGCCGGCGCGCCGCCTCAGCGCGACAGCGATTTCCAGATCGCCATTGGCGCTTCGGCGTGGTTCAGGGTATAGAAGTGCAGGCCCGGCGCGCCGTTCTCCAGCAGGGTCTGGCACAGCTCGGTGACCACGTCCACGCCGAAGGCGCGGATGGACGCCTTGTCGTCGCCGAACTCGGCCAGCCGCAGCCGGATCCAGCGCGGCACTTCCGCCCCGCACATTTCCGAGAAGCGCAGCAGCTGCGTATGGTTCGTGATGGGCATGATGCCCGGCACGATGGGCGCGGAAACGCCCTTGGCCCGGGCCCGCTCGACGAAATCGAAATAGGCGTCGGCGTTGAAGAAATACTGCGTGATGGCGGAATCGGCCCCGGCCTGCATCTTGGCCACGAAGTGCGCCAGGTCAGCGGACGGATTGGCCGCCTGCGGATGCATCTCGGGGTAGGCCGCCACCTCGATGTGGAACCAGTCTCCGGTTTCCTCGCGGATGAAGGAAACCAGCTCGTTGGCGTATCGCAGCTCGCCCGCGTCGCCGCCCATGCCCGAAGGCAGGTCGCCGCGCAGGGCGACCACGCGCCGCACGCCTTCGTTCTTGTAGGACAGGAGAATGTCGCGCAGGTCCTGGCGGCTGGCGCCCACGCACGACAGGTGCGGCGCGGCGTCGCAGCCCAGGTTGCGCAGCGTGCGCACGGCGTCGGCCGTGCCCGCGCGCGTGGAGCCGCCCGCGCCGAAAGTCACGCTGACGTACTTCGGCTGGATGGCGAGCATCTGCTTGGCCGCGCGGACCAGCCGCTCCTGGCCCGCCAGGTCGCGCGGCGGGAAGAACTCCAGGCTGAAAGCAGGAGAAATCGAATCGGACATATCAGTTATCCATGGCGCTCACGCACCGGATGAAACAGGCGTCGCCCCATCGGGATGCCGCGAAGCCGGCGTTGCCGGTCCGTTGGCATGCTCCCTTCGAGGGGGCGGCGCGCAGCGCTTCGGGAGTGGGCCCCACTCACGGAATCAGCTTGGTGAGCAGGCCGGAGATGATGCTGTAGAGAATGGCGCCGCCCACGGCCCACCAGAACCCGTTGACCTGGAAGCCGCGCAGCACCGAGCCCACGAACCAGAACAACAGGGCGTTTATCACGATCAGGAACAGGCCGAGCGTAACGATGGTGATGGGCAGCGTCAGCAGCACCAGCACCGGCTTGACCAGCATGTTCACCAGGCCCAGCACCAGCGCGGCGATGAGCGCCGACCCGAAGCTGGCAACGGTAATGCCGGGCAACAGATAAGCCACCGCCAGAAGCGCCACCGCGTTCAGGATCCACACGAGTATCAATGCCATGTTCGGCCTCCAGTTATGCGCCCGGGGCCGGGCCGCCCTGCGGGGCCTCGGCCTTGCCGGACCGGAAAACCCGCGCCGGCATGGCGCGGGACTTTCCTATTTTGCTACAACCGATCAGTAGCGATAGTGGTTGGGCTTGTAGGGGCCTTCCACCGGCACGCTGATGTAGTCGGCCTGCTCCTTGCGCAGCGTGGTCAGCCTGGCGCCGAGCTTCTTCAGGTGCAGGCGGGCGACCTTCTCGTCGAGGTGCTTGGGCAGCACGTAGACTTCGCCCGACTTGTACGCCTCGTTGCGCGTGAAAAGCTCGATCTGCGCGATGGTCTGGTTGGCGAACGACGACGACATCACGAACGAGGGATGGCCGGTGGCGCAGCCCAGGTTCACCAGGCGGCCCTTGGCCAGCAGGATGATGCGCTTGCCGTCGGGGAAGATCACGTGGTCGACCTGCGGCTTGATCTCTTCCCACTTGCAGTTTTCGAGGCTGGCGACGTCGATCTCGTTGTCGAAGTGGCCGATATTGCACACGATGGCCTGGTCTTTCATGGCCTCCATGTGCTCGCGGGTGATGACGTGGTAGTTGCCCGTGGCCGTGACGAAGATGTCGGCGTGCGGCGCCGCCTCTTCCATGGTCACGACCTTGTAGCCTTCCATGGCGGCCTGCAGCGCGCAGATCGGGTCGATTTCCGTGACCCACACCTGGGCGCGCAGCGCGGCCAGCGCCTGGGCGCAGCCCTTGCCCACGTCGCCGTAGCCGGCCACCACGGCAATCTTGCCCGCCACCATGACGTCGGTGGCGCGCTTGATGCCGTCCACCAGCGATTCGCGGCAGCCGTACAGGTTGTCGAACTTCGACTTCGTGACCGAGTCGTTCACATTGATGGCGGCGAAGGCCAGCTCGCCCTTCTGCGACATCTGGTAGAGGCGGTGCACGCCGGTGGTGGTTTCCTCGGTGACGCCCTTGATCTGCGCCAGGCGGGTGGAGTACCACTTGGGGTCGCGCGCCAGCGTTTCCTTGATGGCGGCGAACAGCACGCGCTCTTCCTCGCTGCCCGGCTTGTCGAGCACGGAGGCGTCCTGCTCGGCCTTGGCGCCCAGGTGCAGCAGCAGCGTGGCATCGCCGCCGTCGTCCAGGATCATGTTGGCGTGCTGCCCGTTGGGCCATTCGAAGATCTTGTGGGTGTACTGCCAGTACTCCTGCAGCGTCTCGCCCTTGACCGCGAAGACCGGGGTGCCGGAGGCGGCGATGGCGGCGGCGGCGTGGTCCTGCGTGGAGAAGATGTTGCACGACGCCCAGCGCACTTCGGCGCCCAGCGCCACCAGCGTCTCGATGAGCACGCCGGTCTGGATGGTCATGTGCAGGCTGCCGGCGATGCGCGCGCCCTTGAGCGGCTTCTGCGCGGCGAATTCCTCGCGGATGGCCATGAGGCCGGGCATCTCGGTTTCGGCGATGGCCAGCTCGCGGCGGCCCCAGCCGGCCAGCGACAGGTCGGCCACGACGTAGTCGGTGAAGGATTTATCGGTAACAGCGTTCATGGTGTGTAGGCTCCACGTGTAAATCGAACGGCGCAAGGCACGGCCGGACAGCGCGAAGACACCACGAAAAAACAAAGGCGCCCGCCTTTCCCGCCATGTGCGACAAAGGTGAGCGCCGTTGCTGCGTCGCCGCGCGGTGCGCGGCGCCCATGCAGGGTTTCCTGAGCCTGGCGAACCGCGGCCCGTGCGCTGGGCACACCGGCGGAATCGTCGCAACGCTCCTCAGGTTTGTCGGGCATTGTACCGGTTTGGCCTGGGCCGGTGAATAGCGCCTCAGCCCGCCTGCGCCAGCGGCCGGCCGGGCTCGGCGGCGGCCGTCAAGGGCGACAGGGCGGCCAGCAGGCCGGCGGCCACCGCGTCCCAGCCGTGCGCCAGGGCGCGCCGGCGCACGGTTTCGCGGTCCAGCGCCAGCGCCGCCCGGCAGGCGCGGCCCAGGTCGTGGTCCAGCACGCCGGTCACGCCCTGCTCCACCACCGCCAGCGGCGCCGCGCAGGGCAGCGCCGCCACCGGCGTGCCGCAGGCCATGGCCTCCAGCATCACCAGGCCGAAGGTGTCGGTCAGGCTGGGAAACACGAACACGTCGGCCGCCGAATAGAAATCGGGCAGCGCATCGTCGCCCTGCATGCCCAGGAAGTGCGCCCGCGGGTAGCGCCGGCGCAGGCGGGCCTCGTCGGGGCCGCCGCCCACCACCACCTTGGAGCCCGGCAGGTCCAGCGACAGGAAAGCATCGAGGTTCTTCTCGCGGGCCACGCGGCCCACGCTCAGGAAAACCGGACGCGGCAGGCCGTAGGGCGCGCCGCCCGGCACCGGCCGGAAGCGGCCCGGGTCCACCCCGCGCGACCATACCTGCAGATTTCCGAAACCGCGCCCGGCCAGCGCGTCGCGCACCGTGGGCGTGGGCACGAGCACGCGCTGCGACGGCGCGTGGAACCAGCGCAGAAAGCGCCACGGCAGCGACTCGGGGATGCCCATGCGCGCCTTCAGGTAGTCGGGAAACATCGTGTGGAACGAGGTCGTGAAGCGCCAGCCGCGCGCCAGCGCCATGCGGCGCGCCGCCAGGCCCAGCGGCCCCTCGGTGGCGATGTGCAGCGCATCGGGCTGCATGCCGCCCAGCGCCCGCCGCAGTTGCCTGCCGGGCAGCAGGCACAGCCGCAACTGCGGCTCGGACGGCGCGGGAACGGTGAGACTGCCCTCGGGACTCACGACGACGAGTTCGTGCCCCCAGGAAGTCAGTATCTGCAGCATGGTCGTCCAGGTGCGGACGACCCCGTTGACTTGCGGATGCCAGGCATCCGTGACCAGGACGATGCGCATGCGGGCCGGATCTCCGTCTTGCGTGGGCGGGCAAGCCCCCATTGGGCCCGCGCAAGATGACACGGCCAAGACGATCCGGGCCATGCGGCCCGGCTCCGCCTATTTGCTGTTGCGCCGCGGATACCCCTGCGCCGTGATGCGCTCCCAGACGGCGCGCTTTTCATCGTCGGTCATGAAGACCCAGTTGGCCACTTCCATGGCCGTACGGCCGCAGCCCCGGCAGATGTCGTCGAACAGCGTGGAGCACACCGCCACGCAGGGCGAGTCCGAGGCCTTGAAGGCGCGCTGGGCGTCTTCGGGCTCGGGCAGTGCGGAGAGATCGGCGAGATCGGTGGAATAACGGCTCATGCGGCGAAGGTTACCACCAGCGCTGCGTCCCTTTTTTCATGTCCCTACCGCGATGCATGGCTTGGCTGGCCGGCCCAGCCGAAAAACGCCGACGCTTCCGCCAGCACTTCGCCGGGGACCTCCTCGGCCAGGTAATGCGCCCCCGCAAGCGCCCGGCCGCCGGCCTGCCCGGCCACTGCCCGCCAGAGCGCCAGCACGTCGAAATTCCGCCCCACCGCGCCGCGTTCGCCCCACAGCACCCGCAAGGGCATGCGCAGCCGCTCGCCGGCGGCCCGGCCCTGGCGGTCGTGCTCCAGGTCCAGCGTGGCCGAGGCCCGGTAGTCTTCGCAGATGCCGGTGGCCCAGCCCGGCAGCCGGGCGGCGCGCTCGTATTCCGCCATGGCGCGCGGGTCGAAATGCGCCAGCCCGCCCGGGCGGCCGCCCATGATGGAACGCAGGTAGAACACCGGATCGCGTTCGATCATGGTTTCCGGCAGCGGTGCCGGCTGGATCAGCCAGAACCAGTGGAAATAGGCTTGCGCGAAGGCGCGCGAGGTCTGTTCGTACATATCCAGCGTGGGCGCGATGTCCAGCAGCATCATGCGCGAGACGGCCTCGGGATGATCCAGGCCCAGCCGGTGCGCCACGCGCGCGCCGCGGTCGTGCGCCAGCACCTCGAAACGCGCGTGGCCCAGCGCCCGCATGAGCGCGACCATGTCCGCCGCCATGACGCGCTTGGAATGGGCCGAGTGGCCCGGCGCGGCGGCGGGCTTGTCGCTGTCTCCATAGCCGCGCAGGTCGGCCGCCACGCAGCGGCGGTGGCGGATCAGCTCGGGCCACATGCGATGCCAGATGGCGTGCGTCTGCGGATGGCCGTGCAACAGCAGCAGCGGCGGCCCGCTGCCCTCGCAGCGCGCGGCGATGCGGATGCCGTTGACGGCGTAGCGGCGGACGGGGAGATCGAAGAAATCGGCCATGGCATCCATCTTACGGCTTCGCATCGAGGCGGTCGCGCACGCGGCGCGCCACGTCTTTCATCCACGGAAACCGGGCCCAGTGGGCCGCCTCGAAGCGGGCCACTTCCTCGAGACGGCCCAGCGAGGCGCCCACCATGTCCTGGCCTTCGGCGAACATGCGCCGATGCCGCGGCGGCAGCGAAAAGTCCGCATGCCAGCCATCGGCCGCGCTCACCCGGCCGGCCTCCACGTCAATGCGCAGGCGGGCGCCCGCGGCCGACGACACCCGCGCCAGCAGCGCATCGACCTGCGCGGCGGGCAGGCTCACCAGCAGCCCGTTGTTGAGCGCATTGAAATAGAAGATCTCGCCGAAGCTGGGCGCGATGACCGCGCGGATGCCGAACTGCTGCTGCCCCCACACCGCATGCTGCTGCGGCTGAACGCCACATTCGGGTTCAGCCGCGCCCACATCGTGCCCGCCGTATCGGATTTCGCGCGCCAGTATCCCGAGGTGGAAGTGCAGCTCAAGCTCACCGACCGTCCGCTCAACCTCATCGAAGAAGGGTTCGACGCCGCCGTGCGTTTCGGCGAGCTGCCCGACGCGCGGGTCATCGCCCGCAAGATCGCGTTCAACCGACGCCTGCTGTGCGCCTCGCCCCGCTATCTGGAAACCTACGGCGAGCCCCGTGCGCCGGGCGAGCTGCAGCGCCACCGCTGCATCGTGGTGCGCGAGAACGACGTGGCCTACGGCACCTGGCGGCTGGATTGCGGCCAGCGCTCCGAAACCGTCAAGGTGCGCGGGCCGCTCAGTTCCAACGACGGCCAATCCGCGCTGCAATGGGCGCTGGACGGCCACGGCATCGTCATGCGGTCGGAATGGGAAACCGAGGCTTACCTGCGCGACGGCCGCCTGCGCCAGGTGCTGCCCGACTGGAACACCCCGCCCGCCGACATCCACGTGGTCTACCCCGAGCGCCTGAACCTGCCGGCCAAGACGCTGGCTTTCGTGGAGTTCCTGTCGCAGCGCTTCGCCCGCCGGCTGCGCGCGCCGGGCGCGCAGCATCCGGTCTGGCAGGCCCGGGGCTAATTGACCTTCGCGCCCGACACCGCCACCGCTTCTTTCCAGGCCGCGAGCTCGCGGTCGATGTGCCGGCCGAACGCCTCGGGGGTCGAGCCCACGACCTCGTAGCCATAGCCATTGAGCTGCGCCTTCACCTCCGGCGCCCGCAGCGCCTCGGCGATGCCTTTGCTCAGCGTTTCCACCACGGCCGGCGGCGTGCCGGCCGGCGCGAGAATGCCGTACCAGCCGTTGACCACGAAGCCCGGCACGCTCTCGGCCACGGTGGGCACGTCGGGCAGCAGCGCCGAGCGCCGTTCGCCCGTCACGGCGATCGCCTTGAGCTTGCCGGCCCGCACCTGCGGCAGCGAAGTCGAAATGCTGTCGAACATCAGGGACACTTCGCCGCCCAGCAGCGCCACCACGGCCGGCCCGCTGCCCTTGTAGGGGACGTGCATCATGTTCGTGCCGGTGCGCTGCTTGAACATTTCGGCGGCCAGGTGGCTGGTGTTGCCGTTGCCCGCCGACGCGAAGCTCAGCTTGCCCGGATGGTCCTTGGCGTAGGCGATCAACTCCGGAATGGTGTCGGCCTGCGTGGAAAGCGGCGCGGCCACCAGCATGGGCAGCGTCGCCGCCAGGGACACCGGCGCGAAATCGCGGCGCGTGTCGTAGGGCAGCGAGGGGTACAGGCTGGGGTTGATGGCGTGCGCGGCCAGCACCATCAGCACCGTATAGCCGTCGGGCTTCGCGCGCGCCAGCTGGGCCGAGGCGATGGTGCCGCCCGCTCCGCGCTTGTACTCCAGCACCACGGGCTGGCCCCACATTTTCTGCAATTGCGCGCCCAGCGGCCGGGCCAGCATGTCGGCGCTGCCGCCCGGCGGATAGGGAATCAGCAGCGTTATAGGCTTGTCGGGATAGCCCTGTGCGGCGTGGGCCGCGCCCAGGCACAGCAAACCTGTCGCAACCGCGGCCATGCGGGCCGGCAGGGAACGGATCATCGCAAGCTCCTTTGCCCGCGCGGGGCTCGAGTGTTCAGGCGTAGCGGGGCGCGCCGCTGGCGTCCCGCTCGATGAAACGCAGGCCGTCCGGGAAACGCAGCGGCGCGCCGGTCACGGACTGCAGCCATTCGCGGCTCAGGCCCTGCAGCATGGCGTGCACGCTCAAGCCCTGCGGCGTCACGTCGATGACCGCCAGATCGGTGTAGATGCGCGTCACCACGCCGGCGCCGGTCAGCGGATACGTGCATTCGCGCAGGATCTTGGGCGCGCCGTCGCGGCCCCGGTGCTCCATGGTGACCAGCACCTGCCGGGCGCCCACCGCCAGGTCCATGGCGCCGCCCACGGCGGGAATGGCGTCGGCCGCGTCGGTCTTCCAGTTGGCCAGGTCGCCGCGCTCGGACACCTGGAACGCGCCGAGCACCGCATAATCCAGATGCCCGCCGCGCATCATGGCAAACGAGATCGTGTGCTCGGTGACCGAGGCGCCCACGCGCAGCGTGACGGGCTGGCGGCTGGCATTGATGAGGTCGGGATCGACGGCATCGCCCGCGGCCGCCGGCCCCATGCCCAGGATGCCGTTCTCGCTGTGCAAGAGGATTTCCCTGTCCGGCGGCAGATAGTCGCCCACCAGCGTGGGCATGCCGATGCCCAGATTCACGATGGCGCCGTCGGGAATATCTCCGGCCAGCAACTGCGCGATCTGCTGGCGGCTCAAGCCCTTGATGTCTTCGGTGTCTTGCTGCATGTCTGTTTCCCAGGGCGCCAAGCGCCGTCACATGAAATGGATGCGTTCTCCCGCCCGGACGGAAGGCCTCGTCACCGCAGCGGGACCACGGCCTTCACGAACAGGCCCTGCGTCATGATCTGGTCGGGCGGGAACGTGCCCAGGGGCACCACCTCGTCCACCTGCGCGATGGCATGGCGCGCCGCCATGCACATCACGGGATTGAAATTGCGCGCCGCATGGCGGTACATGAGGTTGCCCCAGCGGTCGCCCCGGTGCGCCCGGATCAGCGCGAAATCGCCGTGCAGCGGATGCTCCAGCACATAGCCCACGCCGTCGATGACCTCCTGGCGGCGGCCCCGCGCCAACTCCGTGCCGTAGCCCGTGGGCGTATAGAACGGCCCCAGCCCCGCCCCGGCCGCGCGCAGCCGCTCGGCCAGCGTGCCCTGCGGCACGCACTCGAGCTCGACCTCGCCGGCGCGGAAAGCGCGCACGAAAGCCTCCGAATTGGGCGGGCGCGGATGCGAGCAGATGATCTTGCGCACCTGCCGGCGGTTCAGCAGCGCGGCGATGCCGCGGTCGAAAGTGCCGGCATTGTTGGCGATGATGGTCAGCTCGCGCCGGCCCAGCTCGGCCAGGCACTGCAGCAGCTCATAAGGCACGCCGGCTTCGCCGAAACCGCCCACCAGCACCGAGGCGCCGTCCGGAATGACGGACACCGCCTCGACCATGGATTCCTGGATCTTGTCGATCATTCATTGCTCCTTCGCCAGCCCGGCCGCGTCCACGATCGCCTTCCACCGCGCGCGTTCCTGGTCGATGAAGGCGCCGAACTCCGCCGGCGTGTTGCCGCCGGCCTGCCCGCCCATGGCGCGGAAGCGCTCGCGGACCTCGGGGCTTCGCACCGCGTCGCGCGCCGCCGCGTAGAGCTTGTCGATGACCGGCGCGGGCGTGCCGGCCGGCGCCATCAGGCCGAACCAGGCCGTCACCACCATATCCTTGACGCCGGCCTCGGCCATCGTGGGCACGTCGGGCAGCTCGGGCTGGCGCTGCGCGCTGGTGACCGCCAGCGCCCGCAGCTTGCCGGACTGGATGTACGGCATGGAACTGGGCAGGTTGTCGATCATGAAGCTGAACTGGTTGCCCAGCAGCGCCGCCACGGCCGGCCCGGCTCCTTTGTAGGCCACGTGCGTGCCGCCGATGCCGGCGCGCTGCTTGAACAGCTCCGCCGACAGATGCGGCGACTGGCCCGCGCCCGAGCTGCCGAACGACACGCCGCCCGGGTTTTTCCTGGCCCAGTCCACCAGGTCGGCCACCGTGCGCGCGGGCGAGCCCTCGTTCACCACCAGCACGTTGGGCACGGAAATCACCAGGGTGACAGGCGCGAAGTCCTGCGGCTTGTAGGGCAGCGTCTTGTAGAGGGCGTAATTGATGGCGTTGGGGCCGATATTGCCCATGAGCAGCGTATAGCCGTCGGGCCGGGCGCGCGCCAGCGCCTGCGCGCCGATGATGCCCGCCGCCCCAGCGCGGTTCTCCACGATGACCTGCTGGCCCAGCGAGGCGGCCATCTTGTCGGCGATCAGGCGCGCGGAAATGTCGGTGGTGCCGCCGGGCGAAGCGGGAATGATGAGCGTGACCGGCCGTTCGGGCCAGGCGGCCTGGGCCGCGTTCGCCAGGGCAAGAGCCATCGCGCCGGCGGCCAGCCAGCGTATCGGTTGCAGCATGCTTGTCTCCCTACGCGGCCTCTGTGCGGACCGTCTGGAGAGCTAGTGTGAGCGCCGCCGCGGCGGAAGGCCATTCTCGAATCCCGAGGCCGGCGTTCGCCTGGGCCGAAGAGTCCGCCGGCCGCCCGCGGCGGCGCGCAAAAGCAAAGGGCCGCCCCAAGGGCGGCCCCGGCTTGCCGCAGGCCCGGGATCAGGCGGCCTTCTTCAGCTCCTGCACCTTGTCGGTGGCTTCCCACGAGAATTCCGGCTCGGAACGGCCGAAGTGGCCATAGGCGGCGGTCTTGGCGTAGATGGGGCGCAGCAGGTCGAGCATGTTGACGATGCCGCGCGGGCGCAGGTCGAAGTGCTCGCGCACCAGGCGGGCGATCTGGTCGTCGGGAATGACGCCGGTGCCTTCGGTGTAGACGGTGATGTTGATGGGCTCGGCCACGCCGATGGCGTAGCTCACCTGCACCTGGCACTGGCGCGCCAGGCCGGCGGCCACGATGTTCTTGGCCACGTAGCGCGCGGCGTAGGCGGCCGAGCGGTCGACCTTGGACGGATCCTTGCCCGAGAACGCGCCGCCGCCGTGCGGGCACGCGCCGCCATAGGTGTCGACGATGATCTTGCGGCCGGTCAGGCCGCAATCGCCTTGCGGGCCGCCGATGACGAAGCGGCCCGTGGGGTTCACCAGGAACTTGGTCTTGGGCGTGATGAGGCCCTCGGCGAAGCTGGGCTTGATGATGTCTTCGATGACGGCTTCGCGGATGGTTTCCTGCGAAACTTCCGGCGCGTGCTGCGTGGACAGCACCACGGTGTCCACCTCGACCGGGCGGCCGTCCACGTAGCGGAAGGTCACCTGCGACTTGGCGTCAGGGCGCAGCCAGGGCAGGCGGCCGTCCTTGCGCAGCTCGCTCTGGCGCTGCACCAGGCGGTGCGCGTACCAGATCGGCGCGGGCATGAGATCGGGGGTTTCGTCGCAGGCGTAGCCGAACATCAGGCCCTGGTCGCCGGCGCCCTGGTTCAGGTAGTCTTCCGAGGTGCGGTCCACGCCCTGGGCGATGTCGGGCGACTGCTTGTCGTAGGCCACGAGCACGCCGCAGCCCTTGTAGTCGATGCCGTAGTCGGTATTGTCGTAGCCGATGCGGCGGATGGTGTCGCGGGCGACCTGGATGTAGTCGACGTTGGCGGTGGTGGTGATTTCGCCAGCCAGCACGACCAGGCCGGTGTTGCACAGCGTTTCCGCGGCAACGCGGGCATTCGGGTCCTGCGTGAAGATGGCGTCCAGAATCGCGTCGGAAATCTGGTCGGCGACCTTGTCGGGATGGCCTTCGGAGACGGATTCGGAAGTGAAGAGAAAATCGTTGTTGGCCACAGATGCGTCCTTACGTGTCCGGCAGAGCCGGTGCATGGGTTCACGAGGCGCGTTGCACCCCGGACCGCAAGGCAGACTGATCTGGGCGCGACGCTTTAGCGGATTTGGAAGGCCCGGAGCGATGCGCCGCCGGCCCGCCGTCGCCCCGCAAGTTGTCGGTTAACTCGGCGACAAAGACTATTTTAGGCGAAAATGCGCATCTCATGCTGGCGGCCGGGTTCTTTCCATATTCCCGGTCAACAGCATGAACATGCCCGATCTTCGTCCTTTGCCGCATGCTGCTCACCCTGTTTCGCCTGCTTGCCCGCCTGCCCCTGCCCGCCGCGCATGCCCTGGGCCGCGCGCTCGGCCTGGCCGCCTATGCCTGGCCCGGCAAGTACCGCGACCGCCTGCGCGCCAACGCGGCCCAGGCGGGCTACCCCGGCAATGCCTTTGCCCGCCGCGCCGCCGCGCAGACGGGCGCGATGATTCTGGAAATGCCGCGCGTCTGGTTCCGCTCCCGCCAAAGCCTGGCGCAGACCACCTCGGATGACTTCGACGCCGTGGTCGGGCCGGCGCGCGCCGAAGGCCGCGGCATCCTGTTCCTCACGCCGCACCTGGGCTGTTTCGAGATCACCGCGCGCTACGTGGCCCAGCGCCTGCCCATGACGGTCATGTTCCGCCCGCCGCGCAAAGACATGCTCGCGCCCCTGCTCGACACTGCGCGCAACAGCTCCAACGTGCGCGCCGTGCCCGCCACCCTGCAAGGCGTGCGCGAATTCGTGCGCACGCTGCGCAAAGGCGAGTGCGTAGGCATGCTGCCCGACCAGGCGCCGGGCGAGGGCGAAGGCGTGTGGGCGCCCTTCTTCGGCCGCATGGCCTACACCATGACGCTGCCCGGCAAGCTCGCCACGCAGACCCGCGTGCCGGTGATCCTCGTGGCCGGTGTGCGCCTGCCGCGCGGCAAGGGCTGGCGCCTGCATTTCGTGCGCGTGCCCGAGCCCCTGCCCGAAGACCCCACGCAGCAGGCCGCTCTCATCAACGCCTCCATGGAAGCGGTGATCCGGCGTTATCCCGAGCAGTACCTGTGGAGCTACAACCGCTACAAGACGCCGCGCGGCGCGCCGCCGCCGCCCGCCGACGGCCAGGCCGCCGCGCCCGAAGCCCGATGACGCCGCGTTCCGACATGACCGACCCCAAGCCCCGCGACCTCAAGACCCGCGCGCTGATTGCCCTGCTGAAATGGTTTGCCCGCATGCGTCCCGCCGCCCGGCAGCGCGCCGGGGCGTTCGTGGGCTGGCTCGCGCTCAACCTGGCCCGCTCGCGCGCGCGCATCGTGCGCCGCAATCTCGAGCTCTGCTTTCCCGATCAGCCCGCCAGCGTGCGCGAACGCTGGACGACCGAGCATTTCCGGGCGCTGGGCCAGTCCATCGTCGACCGCGGCGTGCTCTGGTACGGCACGCCCGAGGCCATCCGCGACATGGTCACCGAAAGCGGCGCGCAACGCATCCAGGAGGAGGTCGCCGCGGGGCGGCCGGTCATCCTGCTGGCGCCGCACTTCATCGGGCTGGACGCCGCCGCCACCCGCCTCACCATGGATGCGCCCACCGGCGCCACCCTGTACACGCCGCAGAGCGATCCCGGCATCGACGCGGTGGTGCGCGCCGGGCGGGCGCGCTTTAACGAGGTATTCCTCGTGAGCCGCAAGGACGGCGTGCGCGGCCTCATCCGCCACCTCAAGGAACGCCGCCCCGTCTATTACCTGCCCGACATGGACTTCGGCCGCCAGGGCTCGGTCTTCGTGCCCTTCTTCGGCGTGCCCGCCGCCACGCTGGTGGCCACCGCCCAGCTCGCGCGCAAATGGAACGCCGCCGTAATGCCGGTGCTCAATTACTGGAACCCCGAAACCGGGCGCTACCACGTCGAGGTGCTGCCCCCGCTGCAGGACTTTCCCGGCACGGACTCGCTCGAGGAGGCCACCGCGCGCCTGAACCGCGAGCTGGAAACCTGGGTGCTGCGCTGCCCCAGCCAGTATTACTGGGTGCACCGCCGCTTCAAGACCCGCCCCCTGGGAGAAGCCAAGCTGTACTGAATGCGCGATAATCCCGCCCATGAACTGGAACTTCACCAAAATGCATGGCGCGGGCAACGACTTCGTCGTCCTCGACGGGGTGCGCCAGGCCATCGACATGACGCCCGAGCGCGCGCGCGCGCTGGCCGACCGCCATTTCGGGGTGGGCGCCGACCAGATCCTGCTGGTCGAACGCGCCACCCGGCCCGACGCCGACTTCCGCTACCGCATCTTCAATGCCGACGGCAGCGAGGTCGAGCATTGCGGCAACGGGGCGCGCTGCTTCGTGCGCTTCGTGCACGAAGCAGGGCTGTCCGACCGCAACCCGCTGCGCGCCGAAATCTCCACCGGCATCCTGGTGCTGGACGAAGGCGAAGACGAACAGGTCACGGTGGACATGGGCAGCACCCGCTTCGAACCCGGCGCCCTGCCTTTCGACACCACGGGCCTGCAGGCCCGCGCCGAAGGCCGGGACACGCTCTGGCCGCTCGAACTCGACGGGCCGGCCGGGCTGCCCCGCCGCGTGGAAATTTCCGCCGTGGCGATTTCCAACCCCCATGCGGTGCAGGTGGTGGACGACGTGGACGCCGCGCCCGTGGCAGTCATGGGCCCGCTCATCGAGCGCCACCCGCGCTTTCCGCGCCGGGTCAACGCCGGCTTCATGCAAGTGCAAGACCGCCACAACATCCGCCTGCGCGTCTACGAGCGCGGCGCCGGCGAAACCCTGGCCTGCGGCACGGGCGCCTGCGCCGCCGTGGCCGCGGGCATCCGCCGCGGCCTGCTCGATTCGCCCGTGCGCGTGCAGACGCGCGGCGGCGTGCTCACCGTGGCCTGGGACGGCGAGCGGCTGCGCATGACCGGCCCCGCGCAATCCGTCTTCAAGGGCCAGCTCGACATCGACAAACTCGTATTCTCCCTGGCGCTGAACCGCTGATCCCATGACCGATACCGTTTTCAACGCCCAAGACATCGCCCGCTTCCTGCAGGAAAACCCCGCGTTCTTCGACGAGCACGCCGACGTGTTCGCCACGCTGCAGGTGCCCCATCCCCACGGCTCGCGCGCCATCTCGCTCGGCGAGCGCCAGATCATGACGCTGCGCGAGCGCAATCGCGAACTCGAATGGCGTCTCAGCGAGCTTGTGCGCAACGCCAACGCCAACGAAAGCATCGGCAGCCACATCACCCAATGGTGCTGCCGCCTGCTGGCCGAAACCCAGGCGCGGAACGTGCCCGGCGAAATCGCCCTGGGCCTGGCCGAGCAATTCGAACTGAACCACGTCGCCCTGCGCCTCTGGAACCTGGAAGGCCTGCCCGACACGGGCTACGGCGCGCCGGTGAGCGAAGACGTGCGCACCTTCGCCGACAGCCTCAAGGCCCCCTACTGCGGGACCGACACCGCCTTCGAGGCCGTGAAATGGCTGGACGCCGCGCCCAGGTCGCTCGCGCTGGTGGCGCTGCGCCTGGAAACCGACGGCCCCAGCGTGGGCCTGCTGGTGCTGGGCTCGGACGACCCCGCGCGCTTCTCGCCGGAAATGGGCACGGACTTCCTCGACCGCATCGCCCTGCTTGCCTCGGCGGCCCTGCGCCGCCTGCAGGCCGTCTGAGGCATGGCGCGGCCCGGCAACCCCGCGCAACCCGCCGGGGCAGGGGCTGCCCGGACACGAGCCGCCCCTGCGCAGGCCGCCTCTACGCGGGCCGCCCGGGCCAAGACCCCGGTCACGCAGGCCGCCGGCACGTCCGCCACGCCGGCGGCGCCTCCCGCCGAACCCCTGGCCGCGCCGCTGGACGCCTGGCTGCGCCACCTGCGGGCCAACCGCCGCTACTCTCCCCACACCCTCGACGGATACGGCCGCGAGCTGCGCTTCCTGCAGGCGCTTGCCACACAGGCCGGCCTGCCGCTGGACCGGCTCGCCAACGGCCACATCCGCCAGTTCGTCGCGCGCCTGCACGCCCAGGGCCGCGGGCCGCGCAGCCTGGCGCGCACGCTGGCCGCCTGGCGCGGCTTCTATCAATGGTGGGCGCCCGCCGCCGGCCTCACGGCCAACCCGGTCGCCGGCGTGCGCGCGCCCAAGGCCCCGCGCAGCCTGCCCAAGGCGCTTTCGGTGGAACAGACCCAGGCGCTGCTGGACCGCGCGCCCGCCCGGCTCGCCACCGAACCCGCGGCGCTGCGCGACCAGGCCATGCTGGAACTGCTGTATTCCAGCGGCCTGCGCCTGTCCGAACTCGTGGGATTGGATCTGCACTACACGCGCGCCGCCGATCACGAATCGCGCGGCTGGCTCAACCTGGAAGAAGCCGAGGTCGTCGTGCTGGGCAAGGGCGGCAAGCGCCGCACGGTTCCCGTAGGCCGGCAGGCCCGGGAAGCGCTGCGCAAATGGATGGCGGCGCGCGCGCAGCTGGCCGCCGCCGCGGCCAGCGCCTCGGACCAGGCCGCACTCTTCCTCGGCGCCCGCGGCCGCCGCATCTCTGCCCGCGTCGTGCAGGCGCGCCTGGCGGAAATCGCCCGGCAGGCCGGCCTGCCCACGCACGTGCATCCGCACGTGCTGCGCCACAGCTTCGCCAGCCACGTGCTGCAATCCGCGCAAGACCTGCGCGCCGTGCAGGAACTGCTGGGCCACGCCAACATTTCCACCACCCAGGTCTACACGCGGCTGGACTTCCAGCACCTGGCCCGGGCCTACGACCAGGCGCATCCCCGGGCCGGGCGCAAGTCCTGACCCGGGCCGGCCGGCGCTACGGCAGCGGACCTCCCGCCAGCGCCCCGCCCAGCAGCAGCCCCCCCAGAAGCAGCACGGACAGCGCCGCCAGGGCTTCGACGGCATAGCGCAGCCGCGCGACCCCGCGGCTGGAAAGCCGGCGCCCGATCCGGTTGGCCGCCCCGCCGGCGGCCACGGCCATGCAGGCCAGGACCGCCACCGTCAGGCCCGTGCCCAGACCCATGGCCAGGGCCGAAGCCACGCCCGCCGCGAAAAATCCTTGCGACAGCGCGAACACCAGTACGATCAGCGCGCCGCTGCAGGGCCGCAACCCCACCGCGCCAATGGCGCCCGCGGCGCGCCGCCAGTCCCACGGCCCGGCCGCCAGCTCCGGCGGCGGCGCATGCGCGTGCCCGCAACCGCAGTGCCCGCCGTGATCGCGGCCGTGTCGCTGGCCATGCCCGTGGCCGTGTTCATGGGCATGGTCATGGGCATGCTCCAGACCATGCCGGTCGCGGCCCGGCCTGGCGCGGCTCGACGCTTCACCGCTCATGTCCAGGGCGGCGTCCCGCGCGCGCCGCCGGCGCAGCGGGCGCAGGGCCTTGACCCACGCCAGCCATGCGCCCAATCCCGTCACCAGCCCGTACGACGCCAGTTCCAGCCAGCGCGTCGCCGCGTTCATGACGGCCGCCGTGGCGTTGAACGCCAGCGCCAGCAAGGCCACCACGGCAATCGCCACCAGCGCCTGGAGCAGCGAGGCGGCCAGGGCCAGCAGCGCGCCGTTGCGCGCGGTCTGGCGATTGGCGAGCACATAGGAGGAAATCACCGCCTTGCCGTGGCCCGGGCCCAGGGCGTGGAACACGCCGTAGGCGAACGACAGCCCGATCAGCGCCCAGGCCGCGCCGCCGTCGGCCTGCCAGGCCCGCACCGCGCCGGTAAGCTGGCGGTAGAAATGCGCCTGCCAGACCGCCGCCTGCCCGAACAGGCCCGGCAGCCAGCCCGCGCCGCCGCTTTCGGGCACGCCGAACGGATGCGCGGCCTGGGCCGCGGCCATGGCCGGCATGCCCAGCAGCAGCCAGACCGCCAGCGCCACGCCCCCCGCCTTCAGGAACATCGCAGCCCGATGCGGTGCGTCAGCCCTTTGGTAATGGCGAACAGTTCCTCGGGCAGGGCGTCGGGGTCGGCCGGAATGGCGGCCAGTTGCTGCATGGTCTTCCAATCCAGCTCCTTGGGTTTGCGGTAGCCGGCCTTGCAGGCCGCCGCGCCGGGGCCGTCCACCGAAACGGCGTCAGGCGCGTCGAACGCATAGGCCACGAAATACGTGGGGTCGTAGATGTCCACCTGCGCGCCGTCCGGCCCCGGCGCGGCGGGCCGGGCCAGCGGCAGCGTGAACGCCAGCGTCAGGCGCTGGGTGCGCGGATCCCAGCGCACGCGCGCATCGCGCGGCTCGGCAAAGGCCTGGGTCTCGCCCCTCACCGTCACGCGCGTGAAATAGTGCGACACCGGCTCGCCCAGCGACCGCATCCAGTCGCGCGCCATGCCTTCCAGCACCTCGGGCGGCAGCTCCCCGCGCTTGCCGCGCTTCAGGCCCTGCGTGGCATAGGCGCCGAACATGTCGTCGAACCGCCATTCCTGGCGCACGGCGGTCAGGCGGTGCCCGGCGTCCACCTCGACCACCGCGCGCGCGTCTATCCACATGTGCGGATGGGCCTGCGCCGCGGCGGATGCGAACAGGGCCGAAACCGCGATCAGGGCCGCATGGCCGCGGCAAGCTGTCTTGCGTTCCATTCAAACATTTCCAGATAGGTCGCCGCCGGCTGGCCCGGCTTGGACAACGCGTCGGAATACAGCGTGCCGCCCACCTTCGCGCCCGTCTCGCGCGCGATCTGCTGCACCAGGCGCGGACTGCTGATGTTCTCCACGAAGACCGCCGGCACCTTTTCGCGCCTGACCTGCTCGATGATGCGGGCGACGTCGCCCGCCGAAGGCTCCGCATCGGTGGAGATACCCGCCACGGGCAGGAACGATACACCGTACGCATCGCCAAAATAGCCGAAAGCATCGTGCGAGGTCACTACCTTGCGCCGCTCGGCCGGAATGGCGGCAAACGTCTTGCGCAGCGACGCGTCCAGCGCCTGCAGGCGGGCGGCATAGGCCTGGGCGCGCTGGCGATAGGCGTCGGCATGCGCCGGATCGGCCGCCGCCAGGCCCTCGGCGATGTTGCGCACATAGATCACCCCATTGGCCAGGTTCTGCCATGCGTGGGGATCGACGTCGCCGTGGCGATGCGCATGGCCGTGAGCGTCGCCGTGGCCGTCGCCGTGATCGTGGTCGTGGCCGTGATCGTGACCATGATCCCCGTGGCTTTCGCCGGCCTTGAATTTGCGCGGCGCCACGCCCTGGGCGGCCACCACCGTCCGGCCCTTGAAGCCGGAGGACGTCACCAGCCCCGGCAGCCAGGCCTCGAACTCCAGGCCATTGACGAACAGCAGCTGCGCGGCCGCCAGTTTCCTGGCGTCGCCCGGAGTGGGTTCGTACTCGTGGGCATCGCCGTCCGGGCCGACCAGGACGCTGACGCGGACGTCCGGGCCGCCCACTTCGCGCACCATGTCGCCCAGGATGGAAAAGCTGGCCACGGCCTGCACGGGGCCGGCGGCCTGCGCCGCCGCCCCCGGCGCGATCAGGCCCAGCGCGGCCAGGAGCAGCAGCGCGCGGCGGCGCAGCGATATTTCGGGTTGCATCCTATTCTCCTCGTCGAAAGCGGGCCGGCGCCGCGCGCCGCGCCCGGAGCAGCCCGCCCTGCGGGCCGGCTGCGATGGAACACACATAACAGGCGCCGGCCGCCAGGATGATGGCGGGCGAAGCCGGCACATTGAAGTGATAAGACGCCAGCAGCCCCGCCACCGACGAGGCCGCCCCGATCGCCGCGGCCAGCGGGGCCTGGCGGGCAGCCGACACCGCCCAGAACCGCGCCGAGGCCGCGGGCAGCATCATCATGCCCACCACCATCAGCGTGCCCAGCACCTGGAAGCCCGCCACCAGATTCACCACCACCAGGACCAGGAACCCCATGTGCGCCCATGCCCCGCGCCCGCCGCAGGCGCGCAGGAAGCCCGGGTCCAGGCACTCGGCCGCCAGCAACCGGTAGATGGCCGCCAGCGCAATCAGGGTCGCGCTGGCCGTGCCCGTAACCAGCAGCAGCGCCGCGTCGTCCAGGCCCAGCACCGTGCCGAACAGCACGTGCAGCAGATCCATGTTGGAGCCGCGCAGCGACACCAGCAGCACCCCCAGCCCCAGCGAAATCAGATAGAACGCCGCGAAGCTCGCGTCCTCGCGCAGCGGCGTCATGCGCGCCACCAGGGCCGCCAGCAGCGCCACCGCCAGCCCGGTGACGATGCCGCCCAGCATCATCGCGCCCAGCGACAGCCCCGCCGCCAGGAACCCCGCCGCCACGCCCGGCAGAATGGCGTGCGACATGGCATCGCCCATGAGGCTCATGCGGCGCAGCACCAGGAACACGCCCAGCGGAGCGCCGCCCACCGACAGCGCGCAGGCGCCGGCCAGGGCCCGCCGCATGAACCCGTAGTCCGCGAAGGGAGACACCGCCCACTCGTACAGGCTCATGTCCACGCCTCCGCATGCCAGCGCCGGGCGGTCCTGAGGTTGGCCTCGTTCAGCACGCCGGCCGTAGCGCCCCAGGCCACCACCCGGCCGGACAGCAGGACGCATTGCGGGAAATGCTCGCGGATCATGTCCAGGTCGTGCATCACCGCGACCACCGTGCGCCCCTGGGCATGCAGGCCGCACAGCAGCGACATCAGGGTCTGCGCGGTATGGCTGTCCACCGCCGCGAAAGGCTCGTCGAGCAGCAGCACCGGCGCGTCCTGCACCAGCATCCGCGCGAACAGCGCCCGCTGCATCTGGCCGCCCGACAGCGTATCCGCGCCGCGTCCCGCCAGATGCGCGAGGCCCACCTGCTCCAGCGCGCCCATGCAGCGCCCGAGCTCGTCGCGCCCGTACCGCCGCCACGCCCCCACGCGCCGCCAGGCGCCCATGGCCACGAGGTCCAGCACCGTGACAGGAAAAGCGCCGTCCAGCTCGGCCGCCTGCGGCAGCCACGACAGGCCCGCGCGGCCCGTCCCGCCCAGACGCACCGACCCCGCCAGGGGACGCAGCACGCCCATGATGCCCTTGAGCAGCGTGGACTTGCCGGCCCCGTTGGGCCCGGCCACGGCCGTCAGGCTGCCTGCGGCGAAGCTGCCCGACACATGCTCGAGCACGGCCCGGCCCCGCCAGCCGAGGGAGACGTCGTCCAGCGCTATCGCGGCCGGGCCCGGCGCGCAGGCTTCCCGGGGCGCCTGCACGCATCCGGCCCGATGCCCATGCCCGGACGCCAGGACGGCCGTCATGCCGGCCACCATCCCAGCGCCCAACCCGTCAGCAGCCAGAGGCCCGCCACGGCGGCAAGCGCCCACGCCATGCGGCGCCAGGCGGAAACCAGGAAGGCGGAACGGCGCGCGGGCGCTCCGGGAGCGGAGCCGGAAGGCGCCGAAGGCGGGAAATACGGCATGGGAAGACGATGGAGGCGGAAAACCGGATGCGGGCCGGGTGGAAATCAATATGTTATATCATAACCAAACTGGCTTGAAGACGGCCTGCGTGCCCATACGTAAGTGTTTTCTGATACCTTCCTGGCATCGCGCTCCGCGCGCCGTCTTTTTCTTTTCCTGAACAGCCCGCCATGCCCGCCTCTTCCGGTTCTCCCGACAACGACAGCGTAGGCGCCCAGCTCAGCGTCGCCGAGGCGTTGTGCGAGCAGCGCGGCCGGCGTCTCACCCCCATCCGCCGCAAGGTGCTCGAACTCCTGCTGCGCCACGGCCGCAGCCTGAAGGCCTACGAGCTGCTCGACGCCATGCGCGCCGTGCACCCCGGCGCGGCGCCCCCCACGGTCTACCGCGCGCTGGACTTCCTCATGGACGAAGGCCTCATCCACCGCCTGGACGCGGTCAATGCCTGGAGCGCCTGTCATGATGCCGGCGGCGCCCCGCACGACCTGCTGGTCGTCTGCACCGGCTGCGGCGCCGTGGCCGAACTGAGCGACCCCGCCATGAGCCGCCAGCTCGCCGAGCGCGTGGCCCGGACGGGCTACGTCCTGGCCACGCACGAAACCGAAATCCGCGCCCTCTGCCCCCAGTGCCAGCAAAAGCAGCCGGCCGAGGGCCATCACCACCATCACCACTGACCGCGGGCCCGCCCGCGCGGGGCTCTTGATTTCCTGCAACCCGCCCCCAATTGATGGTATCGCCCGATACTTGACGGCGTACAGCCGCGATCCGGACGGACGCGCCCCCCGGGTTGGCCCGGGGTTTGCCCCCCGCCGCCGACTGTGCTGTAATCCTGCGTCCGGCCGCGATTGGCGGCCTTCGCAGCCCGTGGCCCAAGACACCTGGCGCCCCGTCCGGCACCCATCCGGCGCCCGCGCCATCCAGCCCCACCGGCCTGGTGTCCGACGCCTTGACTTCACGCTAGCCGCTTCGCCATGAACACCCCGCGCAGTTTGGACAAAATGGTTCCCGTCACCATCCTCACCGGCTTTCTCGGTGCGGGCAAGACCACCCTGCTCAAACGCATCCTCACCGAATTCCACGGCCGCCGCGTGGCGGTCATCGAAAACGAATTCGGGCCCGAAAGCATCGACAACGACCTGCTGGTGCAGGACAGCAACGAAGAAATCATCGAGCTGTCCAACGGCTGCGTCTGCTGCACGGTGCGCGGCGACCTGATGCGCACGCTGTCCGACCTGCGCGCCAAGCGCGAATCCGGCGCGCTGAACTTCGAGCGCGTCATTATCGAAACCACCGGCATGGCCAACCCCGGCCCCGTGTGCCAGACGTTCTTCATGGACGACGACATCGCCGAGTACTACCGCCTGGACGCGGTGGTCACGGTGGTCGACGCCAAGCACGGCATGGCCACGCTGGACGAGCAGCCCGAGGCCCAGAAGCAGGTCGGCTTCGCCGACCGCATCCTCATCTCGAAGAAAGACCTGGTCAACGAAGTCGACTACGAGGCCCTGCGCTCGCGCCTGGTGCACATGAACCCGCGCGCGCCCATCACGCCGGTCAACTTCGGCGAGGCCGACCTGAAGTCCATCATCGACATCAGCGGCTTCAACCTGAATTCCATTCTCGACATCGACCCGGACTTCCTGGCCGATGAGCATCCCGACGCCGCCCATGGCCACGGCCACGATCATGGCCACGATCACGGCCACGATCATGACCACGAGGGCGAATGCGGGGCGCATTGCAATCATCCCCACCATCATCACCATCACCACCACGACGACGAGATCGGCGCCTTCGTGTTCCGCTCGAACAAGCCCTTCGATCCCGTCCGGCTCGAGGAATTCCTGGGCGGCGTGGTGCAGGTCTACGGACCCGACCTGCTTCGGTACAAGGGCATCCTGTACATGAAGGGCATCAACCGCCGCATGCTGTTCCAGGGCGTGCACATGATGATGGGCGCCGAACCCGGCAAGCCGTGGACCGCGGCCGAAAAACCGTCCACGAAAATGGTGTTCATCGGCCGCAAGCTGCCCCAGGAAATTTTCACCCGGGGCTTGGAGCAGTGCCTGGCGGGGTAAACCCCCCTTTCTCGGAACGTGACGCAACGCGACGATGGCAGTACTGTGAGGTACGGATAGCGTAGGCAATCAGCAACACGGTCGGGAACAGGGACACCCGCGCCAGGATCGATTCATAGTGGAGTGTTTTCATGGCTACCAAGGCAGCAACCAAGAAATCAAGCAAGTCGACGAGCGATACGGCGATTGATCTGCCCAGCGAAGAGGAAATGCTGGCCATGCCCGAGTCCGATTACATGAACGAGCGCCAGCTGGCGTTCTTCAAGGAGCGGCTCAAACAACTCGAACAGGACATCCTCGCCAACGCGGGCGAAACCACCGAGCACCTGCGCGAAACGCAGTTCGTGCCCGACCCGGCCGACCGCGCCACCATCGAGGAAGAACACGCCCTGGAACTGCGCACCCGCGACCGCGAACGCAAGCTCCTGAAGAAAGTCCAGCAATCCATCGCCCGCATCGAAAGCGGCGAATACGGCTGGTGCGAAGAAACGGGCGAACCCATCGGCATCCCGCGCCTGCTGGCCCGTCCCACCGCCACGCTGTCGCTGGAAGCCCAGGAACGCCGCGAAATGCGCCAGAAGCTCTACGGCGACTGATCTCCACCGATCCGTCCCGTTTTCAACGCGCCGGGTGAAAGGCTATGCTGGTCTGCCAGCATGGCCTTTTTCTTTTGCGCGCGCGGCCCGCACGCAAGTCTTGATTTCCGCCCCACTGCCCCCAGCTAGTCCTTTCAAAGGAAGGAACGCATGGAACAATTTCACGCCACCACCATCGTGTGCGTGCGACGCGGCAACCGCGTCGCGCTTGGCGGCGATGGCCAGGTCACCCTGGGCAACGTCGTCATCAAGGGCACCGCACGCAAGATTCGCCGCCTGTACCAAGACAAGATCCTGGCCGGCTTCGCCGGCGCCACGGCCGACGCCTTCACCCTGCAGGAACGTTTCGAAGCCAAGCTCGAAAAGCACCAGGGCAACCTGATGCGCGCCGCCGTCGAACTCACCCGCGACTGGCGCACCGACCGCGTACTGCGCCGCCTCGAGGCCATGCTCATCGTGGCCGACGCCGAACACACGCTGGTGCTCACCGGCAACGGCGACGTCCTCGAGCCCGAGCATGGCCTGGCCGCCATCGGCTCCGGCGGCGCCTACGCCCAGTCCGCCGCCCTGGCGCTGTTGCGCAACACCGAGCTGCCGCCCGAGGACATCGTCAAGCAATCGCTCGAGATCGCGGGCGACCTCTGCATCTACACCAACCAGAATCACGTCATCGAAACGCTGGGCGCCTGACGCCCGCCCGGCGGCGGCGTCCCGCGCCGCCGGCCCGCCCCGCCCCAAGGATCCGCCTCATGTCCGCTTCCACCATGACGCCCGGAGAAATCGTCTCCGAACTCGACAAATACATCATCGGCCAGAACCGCGCCAAGCGGGCCGTGGCCGTGGCGCTGCGCAACCGCTGGCGCCGCCAGCAGGTGGCCGAGCCGCTGCGCCATGAAATCCACCCCAAGAACATCCTCATGATCGGCCCCACCGGCGTGGGCAAGACCGAAATCGCCCGCCGCCTGGCCAAGCTTGCAAACGCCCCATTCATCAAGATCGAGGCCACCAAGTTCACCGAGGTCGGCTACGTGGGCCGCGACGTGGACACCATCATCCGCGACCTCACCGAATACTCCATCAAACAGACCCGCGAGATGGAAATGCGCCGCGTGCGCACCCAGGCCGAAGACGCCGCCGAAGACCGCATCCTCGACGCCCTCGTCCCGCCGCCGCGCGGCGCCAACGGCGAACCCGAACGCGGCGAAGACAGCAGCGCCCGCCAGACCTTCCGCAAGCGCCTGCGCGAAGGCAAGATCGACGACCTCGAAATCGAGATCGAAGTGGCCCAGGCCGTGCCGCAGATGGACGTCATGACGCCCCCGGGCATGGAAGAAATGGCCGAGCAGCTGCGCGGCATGTTCGCCGGCCTGGCCCGCGACAAGAAAAAGCCCAAGAAAATGAAGGTGCGCGAAGCCTTCAAGCTGATCGTCGAAGAAGAAGCCGCCAAGCGCGTCAACGAAGAAGACCTGCGCTCGGTGGCGATCACCAACGTCGAACAGAACGGCATCGTGTTCCTGGACGAAATCGACAAGATCGCGGCCCGCCAGGAAACCGGCGGCGCCGACGTCTCGCGCCAGGGCGTGCAGCGCGACCTGCTGCCGCTGGTCGAAGGCACCACGGTCAACACGCGCTACGGCATGGTCCGCACCGATCACATCCTGTTCATCGCGTCCGGCGCCTTCCACCTGTCGCGCCCGTCCGACCTGATTCCCGAGCTGCAGGGCCGCTTCCCCATCCGCGTCGAACTCGACTCGCTGACGGCCGAAGACTTTGTGCGCATCCTGTCCGACACGGACGCGTCGCTGACCAAGCAGTACAAGGCGCTCATGGCCACCGAGGACCTCGAGCTGGAATTCACCGAGGACGGCGTGCGCCGCCTGGCGGAACTGGCTTTCGAGGTCAACGAAACCACCGAGAACATCGGCGCTCGCCGCCTGTACACGGTGATGGAGAAACTGCTCGAGGAACTGTCCTTCGACGCCACGTCCAGCCAGGACAAGCACGTCAAGATCGACGCCGCCTACGTCAACGCCCAGTTGTCGGAAGCCGCGAGCAGCCAGGACCTGGCGCGCTACGTGCTGTAAGGGCATTCGCGAGGCGCGCCGCCCCCTCAGCGTCAGGCGCGAAAAAAGCCGGAACCCGCCGCAAGGCGGTTCCGGCTTTCTGTTTTGCGGGCGGCCGGCCAGAATGACCGGCGATAGCGCCCGACGAGGGCCACGGCAAGAATCGCCGGCAAGGCCGCCCGACCGACCCGGCACGCGCGGCCCCAGGCCGCGCCACCCTAGTTGCTGATCGACGTCACCACGTACTTGCCGTCCTTGCGCTCGGCGGTGAACTTCACCTTGTCGCCCGCCTTGATCTTCGCCAGCAGCGCCGGATCGGCCTGATACACCAGCGTCATGGCTGGCAGGTCCAGCGCCTTGATCGCGTCGTGCTTGATCGTCACCTTCCCGGCGGCCGGGTCCACGCGGCGCACCTCGCCGCTGGCCTCCGCCTGCTGCGCAAACGCCAGCGGCGTCGCCAGCGACACCACGGCCATCGCGGTCGCCACCGCCATCGGCGTTGCGTATTTGCGGTTGAAAGCCATGCTTTATCCTCCAGTTTCGGCCCCGGCCCGACAACGGCCCCGGCCTGACGCAATGCTAGGATACCGCCCTCGCCCCGCAAATCCGCGCCATACACGCAACAATTCTGACGGTTCTTTGCCGCCCGCGCCCCGGCCCGCAGCCTCCGCTTACGCCTGACGCGAAACGCTCACGACTCGTCACCAGACCAAGGACTCCTCATGGCCAACCGCCTCTCAGTCATCGCCACCCGGACCGGAGACGACGGAAGCACCGGGCTGGGCGACGGCTCGCGCATCCCCAAGGACGCCCCCCGCATCGCCGCCCTCGGCGACGTCGACGAACTCAACAGCCACATCGGCGTCCTGCTCGCCGAATCCCTGCCCGGCGAAATCGCCCAGGACCTGCTGGCCATCCAGCACGACCTCTTCGACCTGGGCGCCGAACTGTGCATCCCCGGCCACATCGCGCTCACGGACGAACACGTCGCCCGCCTGGACGCCCGCCTGGCCCACTACAACGCCTCGCTCGCCCCCCTGCGCGAATTCATCCTGCCCGGCGGCTGCCGCGCCGCCGCGCTGGCCCACGTGGCCCGGTCGGCATGCCGGCGCGCGGAACGCGCCGTCGTCGCCCTGGCCCGCGCCGAAGCGGTCAACCCGCCCGTGCGGCAATACCTGAATCGGTTGTCGGATTTGATGTTCGTGCTGGCCCGGCATTTGAATAGCGCGGCCGGCCGGCCCGACGTATTCTGGACCAGCCCGAATTCGCGCATGCAGAACAACAATTAAACCGAACCGTCGCCGCTTTTTTCCTGCGGGCGCATCGGCGCAAAAACTCACGGTATTTACCACAGCCTTACAGCGCCCGACCTGTAGGACCAGCCCCATTCCGGCATAATTACTGGTTTATCTAGGTCGTCCCCCGTCTCCAGCTCGCAGATTCGCAGGAAATAAACGAAAATGAGTATTATTGTTACTGGCGGCGCCGGCTTCATCGGGTCCAATTTTGTCCTGGACTGGCTCGCCCAGAGCGACGAGCCCGTCATTACGCTGGACAAGCTGACCTACGCCGGCAACCCGGAGAACCTCGCATCTCTCAAAGGCGACAGCCGCCACAAGCTGGTCCACGGCGACATCGGCGACCAGGCCCTGGTTGAATCCCTGCTGCAGGAACACCGGCCCCGCGCCATTCTGAACTTCGCGGCGGAATCCCACGTCGACCGTTCCATCCACGGTCCCGGCGAGTTCATCCAGACCAACGTCGTCGGCACCTTCCACCTCCTGGAAGCCGTGCGAGCCTACTGGGCCGAGCTGCCAGCCGCCGAGAAAGACGCCTTCCGGTTCCTGCACGTCTCCACCGACGAAGTCTATGGTTCGCTGGCCAAGGACGATCCCGCCTTCACCGAGCAGAACCGCTACGAGCCCAACAGCCCCTATTCCGCCAGCAAAGCGGCCAGCGACCACCTGGTGCGCGCCTACCACCATACCTATGGGCTGCCGGTGCTCACCACCAATTGTTCCAACAATTACGGCCCGTACCACTTCCCGGAAAAACTGATCCCGCTCATCATTCACAACGCGCTCAACGGCAAGCCGTTGCCCATCTACGGCGACGGCCAGCAAATCCGCGACTGGCTGTACGTCACGGACCACTGCAGCGCCATCCGCCGCGTGCTGGAAGCGGGCAAGGTGGGCGAAACCTATAACGTCGGCGGCTGGAACGAAAAAGCCAACCTGGAAGTCGTGCATACGCTGTGCGGGCTGCTCGATGAACTCAGCCCGCGCAAGGATGGCAAGTCATACAAAGAACAAATCACTTTCGTTACCGACCGCCCTGGCCACGACCGCCGCTACGCCATCGATGCCACCAAGCTCGAGCGCGAGCTGGGCTGGAAGCCCGCCGAAACCTTCGAGACCGGCATCCGCAAGACGGTGCAGTGGTATCTGGACAACCAGGCCTGGGTTGCCAACGTGACGAGCGGTGCGTACCGTGACTGGGTCGCCACTCAATACAACGCCTGAGTTGCATTGATCGACAGGGCGAACGAGGTCAAAAGCGCTTGAATTCGGCGGCGCCGCAGCGCAGCATGCCGCCGAACCCCTCCGCGACTGACAAACCTGATCCGAGGGAGCCCGGCCGGCCTACACCGGCCGGAGCGCCCCTCAATAAAAACTTCCGTACAGGTGTTTCAGTGAGCAAAAAGGTCGCCATTCTCCTTTGCACTTACCAAGGCCAGGCATACCTGGCCGAACAATTGGATTCCTACGCTGCCCAGACCCACGAGGCCTGGGATCTCTGGGTGTCCGACGACGGTTCCAAAGACCGGACCCACGCCATCCTGGACGCCTACAGGGACACCTGGCGCGGCCGGCACGAGGTTACGGTCTTCCAGGGGCCGCGCAAGGGATTCGCAGCGAATTTTCTTTCGCTCCTGTGCCGTCCCGAAGTCGAGGCCGACTACTTTTCCTATTCCGACCAGGACGACATCTGGCAAGCGGAAAAAATCGAGCGCGCGGTCCAGTGGCTCGATACGGTCGACCCCGCCATTCCGGCGCTCTATTGCTGCCGCACGCAGCTCGTAGACGAAAGCAACCAGGATATTGGTTGTTCTCCGCTGTTTCAGCGGCCTCCGGGCTTTCGCAACGCGCTGGTGCAGAACATCGCCGGGGGCAACACCATGGTTTTCAACCAGGCCGCGCGCCGCCTGATGCTCGCGATCGGTCCGGCGGCCGACGTGGTTGCCCACGACTGGCTCACCTACCAGGCCGTGTGCGCCGGCGGCGGGGTCGTCCATTACGACCCGCGCCCATCGCTGCGCTACCGGCAGCATGGCGGCAACCTGATTGGCTCGAACAGCGGCCTGTCGGCCAGGCTGACGCGCGTGCGCATGCTGCTTCAAGGCCAGCTCAAAGACTGGAACGAGCGCAACATAAGGGCGCTTGCCGCAATCCGGTCCCGGATGCCCGAGGAAGCCCGCTCGGTTTTCGACCGCTTTCGCCAGGCTCGCGAGCAATCCCTGCCCGCCCGCGTCTGGGGCACCTTGCACAGCGGCGTCTACCGGCAAACCGTGCCGGGAAACATTGGTCTGCTTGTAGCGGCAATATTCAACAAGATCTGACCTATGAAAATACTTCTCTTGGGCAAGGGCGGAAACGTCGGGCAGGAACTGCAGCGCACCCTGCTGCCGTTTGGCGACGTGGCGGCGCTGTGCCGCCATGACGCCGACCTGGAAGACCTGCCAGGCCTGAAGACCGTCCTGGCCCGCCAGGCGCCGGACATTATCGTGAACGCGGCGGCCTACACCTCGGTGGACCAGGCCCAGTCGCACGAGCAAAGCGCCTACCGCATCAATGCCGAGGCGGTAGCCATTCTGGCAGATTACGCCAGGCGGCACGGCGCCCTGCTCGTGCATTATTCGACCGATTATGTGTTCGACGGCGCCAAGCGGGAGCCCTATGTCGAAACCGATGAGCCCAACCCCCTCAACAGCTATGGCGCCTCCAAACTGGCGGGCGAAATCGCCGTTTCCCGCAGCGGCTGCGATTTCCTGGTGCTGCGCACGAGCTGGGTATATTCTTCCCATGGCAGCAATTTCGTAAAGACCATACTCAGGCTGGCGAACGAGCGCAGCGAATTGCGTATCGTCGCGGACCAGCACGGAGCGCCCACTTCCGCCGAAATGATTGCCGACGTAAGCGCGCTGGCGATCGCCGGTTACAGAAGCGGCCGGCTCGAACGCGGCATTTACCACCTGGCCGCCTCCGGCGAAACGACCTGGCACGGCCTGGCCTGCCATATCGTTGAAAGAGCCATACAAAATGGCGTCCCGCTTCAAACGGCTCCCGACCGCATCGTTCCCATCGCAACGGAAGAGTATCCTGTGCCGGCAAAACGGCCCAAGAATTCCCGCCTCGACACACAGGCATTGACAGGCGCGCTAGGATTGCAGTTTCCCGATTGGAAAGTGCATGCCAATCGGGTAATCGACCAACTTACCAAAGTGGATATCGCGAAATGAAACGCAAGGGATTGATCCTGGCCGGCGGCTCCGGCACGCGGCTGCATCCGGCCACGCTGGCAATCAGCAAACAACTGCTGCCGGTTTTCGATAAACCGATGATTTATTATCCCCTGAGCACGCTCATGCTCGCGGGCATTCAAGACATCCTCATTATTTCCACCCCACAGGACACCCCCCGTTTCCAGCAACTGCTGGGCAATGGCGAGCAGTGGGGTCTTAATCTCCAGTATGCGGTGCAGCCCTCGCCGGACGGCCTGGCGCAGGCTTTCATCATCGGCGAATCCTTCATCGGGCACGCGCCGTCGGCCCTGGTGCTGGGCGACAACATTTTCTATGGCCACGATTTCCACCAATTGCTGGCCAGCGCCGATGCCCGCGACGAAGCCACGGTTTTCGCGTATCACGTTACCGATCCGGAACGCTACGGCGTGGCCGAGTTCGACGGCAACGGCAAAATGCTCTCCCTCGAGGAAAAGCCCGCCAAGCCCAAGTCGAACTACGCGGTGACCGGCCTTTATTTCTATGACAACGAGGTCGTGAACGTCGCCAAGAGCGTCAAGCCGTCGGCGCGCGGCGAACTTGAAATCACCGATGTGAATCGCATCTATCTCGAGCGCGAACGCCTGTCGGTGGAAATCATGGGCCGCGGCTATGCCTGGCTCGACACGGGCACCCACGAATCGCTGCTGGAAGCCAGCCAATTCATCGCAACGCTGGAAAAGCGCCAGGGCCTGAAGGTGGCCTGCCCGGAAGAGATCGCTTTCCGCCGCAAATGGATTTCACCCGCCCAGCTCGAGACTCTCGCGGCCCCGCTCGCCAAGAACGGCTATGGCAAGTACCTCCAGCGCCTGCTTACGGACACGGTGTATTGAAATGAAAGCCACTCCCCTTGCGATTCCCGACGTCATCCTGTTCGAGCCGAAGGTTTTTGGCGATGAGCGGGGGTTCTTCTTCGAAAGCTACAACCAGAAGGTATTCGAGGCCGCGGTCGGACGGTCCGTCCAGTTTGTCCAGGACAATCATTCGGCGTCGGTCAAGGGCGTGCTGCGCGGCCTGCACTACCAGATCCAGCAGACGCAGGGAAAACTCGTGCGCGCCACCGCCGGCACCGTGCTCGACGTGGCCGTGGACCTGCGCAGATCATCCCCGACATTCGGCAAGTGGGTCAGCGCCATTCTGAGCGCCGAAAACAAACACCAGCTGTGGGTGCCGGAAGGTTTCGGGCACGGTTTCGCTGTGTTGTCCGAACGCGCCGAGTTCCTCTACAAGACCACGGATTACTACGCGCCTCAGCATGAACGCTCGATTCTGTGGAACGATCCGGATCTGGCGATCGATTGGCAGCTCGACGTGGCGCCGACGCTGTCGGCCAAGGACCAGGCCGGCAAGCTCTTCAAAGATGCCGAAGTCTTTGCCTGAACAACGTCCATAAGAAAATCCCGGCCGGCGACCGCGCGGCCGGACTTTTCACGGTGCGCCGTCATTCTGCGCGATGATGGCGCATCCACCATGCGCCCAGCATGCTCAGCGCGTAAAACCCGTAAACGATGTAGACCAATCGCGCGTACAGGAAATATCGGTACTCCGTGAGCGACATCACCGCGCTGGCTGCCGCCATGATGAAGGCCGACATGACTGCAAGCGCGAGCCATGGGCGCCGCAGGAAAAAGGACGCCACCGCGAGCATGCCCATCAGGATGAAAATAGCCTGGAACCGGATGAAATCGCCCGCGGTATAGTCCAGCCGGGGCGGCGTATAGTCCACGGGCGCGTGGCCCAGCGACGGTGTCCAATAGAACTTGAAAAGTCCGTGATAGAACTTCGTCGCGACAAAGGCGAAATCGGACACCGGATGAGCCAGGCTGGACGCATAGGCAGAACCGGCATTTGGCAATGAGAAGGCAAGCAGTTCGATATACGGTTGCCGCGTGGACTCGGCGTATTGGGCGAGCAGGTGAGGTTCATAGAACCAGGGAACGCCGCTATGCAGATAGACCCATATCGCCTGGATCAGGCATACCGAGCCTCCGACGCCGAACCATATCGCGGAGGCCATCACCGGCCTGGAGCGATTGACCGCGCCGATGATGAACCACAATCCGGCGACCACCGCCAGGGGAATGACGTAGTTCTGGCGAAACAGCACCGCGGCGCCCGCCAGCATTCCGCCAATGACCGCGGCGCTGGTTTTCGTAACCAGCTTGTTCGATGCGGCGGCCACGGCGATGCCCGCCATGAACAAGGCCACGCCTTGTATGTCCGCCAGACGCAGTGGCACGTAGCCTACCGTCTGGACCAGTATCAGCAGCAGAAGGCAGCCGCCCAGCAGGCGCCGGGGCCAGGAAACGCCGTCCGCGTGAGCAGGCCCCAACGGCGGCTCCGGCCGGGAAAGATTCGCCCACAGGCTCCAGCAGGCATACATCAGCACGCCGAGGCAGATCAGGTTCATCAGCAGCGTGATGTACGTGATCGTCACCGGGTCCGTCGCCGCCATGAACGGCAAGGCGAAGTACGACAGGATGCCTAACGGCCTGAGGCCGTTGTAGCAAGCCATGAAATTGCCGGCCAGGAAATGCTCGGCGCAAGCCTTTCCGAAAACCTCATACGCGCCGGAATCGGCAGTCGAAGGATACAGCATGCCTCTATGTGCTCCCGTCCATGCCCGCAATCAGAAGGTCCGGCGCCCGAAACGCCAGCCCAGGTACTTCCAGAGCGTTGCGAACCGCCGCTTGTATGCATTCCACAACGCCACGTAGCGGTCGAACCTGGAAAGGAACCGCATCATGCGCGTGCGGTAACTCGACGGACCATATTGGATGTGGTGTTCGATGACGTCCGTGTACACCGAGGGATATCCCTCGCTGGAAAACATGGGAATCGCCGAAAACGATTCGGGGTCGACCGCCCAGATATGCCCCGCATCGATATCCAGCGACGACTCGATGATAGGGGCCTCGGCTTTGCGCACGATGAAGCTCATGGGCAGGCCCAGCAGGGAGTCGCCGAGTTTGCGTATCAGCGGCAGCACCTCGCCCTGGTATTGGCTCAAGTCAATGATGGCGCTGTTGCCCAAGCCCAGCAGCTGGACGCAGGCGTCGAATTCCGCTTCGTTGTTGACCAGGTAGAACGCCGCGCCGTACCCCTTGCGCGAGGGCGCGCCGAGATAGGCGCGCACGTTGGGAAACGGCACCAGCCCGATATTGGGCAGGTGGGAAGCGGCCGCCCGCAGGTGCTCGGTGCGCTCGTCGTCCGACTCGCCACGGGCCTGCTTCACTTCCGCATAGCCACGCAGGTCCACTGTCGCCAGGAACCACGCCTCGTACTTCGGCAACCAGCTCATGTCCGCCGGCGGCGCCTTGACCGCGCGGCGCAGTGCACGCCGCCAGCCTTCGAGTTCATTCTCGAACGTGTAGTGGGTGGCGATGTCCTGCCGCGCCGCCTCCGCGATGCGCTGGCGCAAGGCCGGCTCATTGATCAGGCGCTCCATGGCTTCGGTCCAGGCCTCGATGGAGCTGTCCACCAGCAATCCGCCCTTTCCGTCTTCGATGGTGTTGGAATAAGGCGGGAAATTGCTGTAGATGCCGGCGATGCCGCAGCCGCCGAACTCGCGGTACTTGTTGTTGGTCTTGGAGCGGAAAAAAGGCGTGTCGACGCCCGGCGCGAGGCCGATGTCAAAGCCCGCCTTGTAGAAACTGCGGATGAAATTGTCGTAGCCCATCACGGGCTTGTTGAGCACGACCCCTTCGACGCCTTTCAGCCTGGCGGGCGCTTCCTTGCGCCACAAATGGAATTCCACTTTGCCCCTGTACTTGGCCAGGATGGCCGCGACAGCGGAATAAAGCATGTTTTCCAGATGCGGATCGTCGAGCCGGCCCGTGGGATAGGCGATTTTTATCTTGTCGTCCCGGCGCACCGGCTTGATGCCCTGGGTCAGCGACATGTCGAAATAGCACCGCACGAACTCGGGCTCGGCGCCCCGGAGCCTCGCCCGCTCGGCCATGCGGTCGGAGTAAACGCGCACGACGTCGGCAAGCTCGAAGAACCGGCGGATCACGTGCAAGCGGAAAAAGTGGCGGTGATAGATCGCCACGTCGCTCGAAAGCGGAATTTCCTCGAAGTTGTCGTCGATGTCGTAGATGACCTTCTTGCCCTGCCGCTTCAGCTCGTACAGCAGCTTCAGATCCGCTATCTCGCAATTCCGCGTGAAGACGACAATGTTGCACCACCTGAGGTCGGACGCGAGAAAGGGGGAAAAATTGGCCAGGCGCAGGCGCAGGCTGATTTCGCCGCGCTTGGCCAGCGCGCCGAGCGGCCGCATCACACCGATAATGGTGCTGGGAATGAATCCCGGCGCTACGATAAGAACGCGTTTCTTTCTTTCTCTGCTCATAGGGTCCGGGCACGGAGCCGCTGGTCCAGCGCGGCGGGATGCCGCCGCATGAATAAAAAGCCGGAAAACCCGGGTCGCCCCGGGGCGACGGTTTCGGCAAGACTCAGCGCGCCATCGTCGGCGCGCGCTGTTCGTAGTCCTTCAACACATCCTCGACGGGCCCGTCCAGCAGGACTTTGCCCTTGTGCAGCCACACGACTCGCGTACAAAACTGGCGGATCAGGCCCATCGAATGCGAACTGATGACCGTGGTGCGCCCGCCCGACAACAGCTTCTCGATGCGTTGCTTCGCCTTTTCCGCGAATTGCGCGTCGCCGGCTCCCACCACTTCGTCGGCGATCAGGATTTCGGGGTTGATGGCGGTAGACGTCGCAAAGGCCAGCCGCATGAACATGCCGGTCGAGTAGGTCCGCGCGGGCTGGTTCAGGAAATCGCCCAGTTCCGAGAATTCGCAGATTTCGCCGATTTTCTCATCGATGGACGCCTTGGACTCGCCCAGCAGCATCAACCGGATACGGATATTCTCCATGCCGGTATGGTGCAGCTCGAACCCGGTGGCGAAATCCAGCAGCGGCGATACGCGGCCCTGGATCTTCACGGTGCCATGGCTGGGCTGGAAAATTCCGGACATCACGCGCAGCAGCGTGCTCTTGCCGGCGCCGTTCAGGCCCACCAGGCCAACCCGCTCACCGTTGGGAATATGAAGCGACACGTCATCGATCGCCCGATAGTAATTCGCCTTGGGGCGGCGGCAGAAAAACCCGTTGACCAACGCGCTCTTCAGGCTGGCGCCATCCACGTGGTCGAGCGGATAATCTATCGATACATTCTTCAATTCAATCATGACCAGAACGGCACGTACCGCCCCCAGCGAGAACCCAGATAAAAGCGGCACACGATCAGGACCGCCGCGAATATTCCGGCAATGAGATAGTGGCTGCCGTCGGCGAAATTCCCGGTGAGCACCGGCACCCGCACGATTTCGATCAGCGACGAAAACGGATTCATGTAAATGGCGAAGCCCAGGCCTTTCTGGATCAGCACCTGCGCCGGATAGATCACCGGCGTAATGACGAACAGGAGGCTGAAGATGCCCGCCAGACCGTGCTGAAGGTCGCGGTAGCGCAAGCCCAGGTAGGCCAGCGTTCCGATGGCGCCATAGGCATAGCTGATAAGCAGCAGAAGCCCGGGCAGCGCATAGAACAGCCCCAGCGGATGAAGCTTGCCGAAGTACAACAGCACCGCCAGCGCCGTGCCGATACCGATGGCCAGATAGATGAGCTGCGTGAAGACCGTCCGGAAGATGAATATCGACTGGGGCAGCGGAAGCTGTTTCAGGTATCCGTGCGCAACCACGAAGGACGAACACCCCTCCATCATGGATCCGGAAATGAAGCCCCAGATCGCGAAGCCCATGGTAAGAAACGGAATGAACTCCTCGGGCTTGAGATGGAATACGGCCGCCCAGATGACGCCCGCGCCCAGCGAAAAGGCCAGTTGCTGCAAGACCGGCCAGATCACGCCGAGCTTGGACCGGCGAAACTTGTTCTTCACGTCCGAGACCGACAGATAACTCCAGATATTGAAGTTATCGACGGCCAGCTTGAACTCTCTGAATAACCACATCGCTATTGGGACCTTGATAAAATCTGGATCATCGATTCCTGCACGCCCGCGTCGGCCAGCCTGCGCTGATAGCCGGTCACGTCGTACGCGGCCCGATGAAATTCCACATCCCCGGAAAAAGGCTCCAGCATCGCGTAGCTGGCCCCTGGCTTGCGGTCGCGTACCTGCCCGACCGATCCCGGATTGATGACGGTGAGGGCGCCAGCCTGCCGCCTCATGGGGTGGTGTGTATGCCCCAGGACCAGCGTTCCTGGCTCATCGGTTTCCAGGAAGTCGATGGCCGTGTCCGGATAAATGTATTCTTCGACGCTGCGCGGACTGCCGTGAGCCATGTGGACTCGCGCGTGTCGTGCGCCGCGTCCGCCGGTTTCCGACACTTCGATTTCCACAGCGTCAGGCAAGGCCGCCAGCCACCGGCGGTTTTCCGCCGTAAGCGACTGGCGGTTGGCGATCACCCGGTACTTTTGCTCGCGGCTGGCCGGATAATCGAGTTCCTCCAGCACGTACTTGTCGTGATTGCCCTTGATACAAACCGCGGATACGGCGCGCAGCCGTTCGCAGATCTCATTCGGCTCGAGATAGTAGCCGGTGAGATCGCCCATGCAGAGAATGGGCGATTCCGGAGCGACTTCGGCCAGCACCGCTTCCAGCGCCGGCAGATTCGAATGGATATCCGCGATCAGGCACAGCCGCGCGCCGGCTTCGAGCGTCAGATGATGGGTTCGGATCGTGGCGCTCAATCGAAGTAGATCTCTTCGTAATAACGCAGGAACCTGCCCGAGCGGGCGATGTTCCAGCCCGTATACGGCTGCTGGCGCACAATGTTGCTGACGAAAGCGGCGCACGAATTGAAGCCATAGTGCGCCTTCGACGCTTCCGTCGAACTGAGCCGGCCATTGATCTCGAAGAGCACGGGCCCCTGCCCGGTGAGAATCAACTGCACGTTCACATGCCCGAAGTCCATGCCTTCGGCAACCAGCGCCTGCCCCACGGCCGTCACATATTGCGCGATGGCCGGGTTCTGGATGATCTCGCCAAACGCGGTGGCGCCGTCGGGCGTGAGGGTGCGGCGGAAGATGATGGTGTGGATCTGCTTGGTGTAGCGATCCACGTAGCACCCGCAGGTGTATTCCTCTCCGACCAGCCGTTCCTGCACCAGGAAACTGGCCGGTCGGATCGTCTTTTCATCGACGAGACGCTGCGCCTCGGCCTTGCCTTCCAGGCGGAAGATGCTGCGCGAAGACGAACTGTGGTTGGGCTTGACGACGATCGGGCCCTCGTACTGTTCCGACGCGAGGTATTCCTCCAGCGTGCAGGTGAACGGCACGCGTATGCCATGGCGCGTCAGGGTGGCGGACGTCTTGACCTTGTCCATGCAGATGTCCGCGATGGCCGAGGAAATGGTGGCGGCTTTCAGCGTCTTGTCGCGGAACTGAGAAATCTTGGCGAGTTCGTGCTGCGTGCCGGAGAACACGACATCGATGTCGTGTTCTTCGACGTAGCGCTCGAGATGTTCCAGGTAGCCGGGATCGGCCGCCAGGGGAAAGATCGGCGCCTGCACGACCGGGGCGGATGGCAGCGAAAAGAAGCGCCCTGCCCCGATTTCCTCGCTATTGGCGAAATGCACCTGCAGCGGCTCGCCGAAATCGTGCATGGCGAGCGCCTTGTAGATGCTCTGACCCATCACGGAGCCGGCGCCCGTAATCAGGATATTCATGAATACTTACCTTCTGCTCGCAATAATCTGTTGGACGTACGCACCGAGCGCGTCGCGGAATGTGGGCCAGCGCAGCGCATAGCGTTGCGGCAGGACGCTTTTCATGGTCCGGACGTCCTGCGCGGAATTGTCCTGCGCCAGGACGACCTGCTCGATGGGCAGGCCCGCGGCGCCGGCAACCTGGTCGACGATTTCGGCCACCGTGGCGGAATCGCCGTAGCACGCGTTGAAGACCGTCTGGAGGCCGACCGCCCCGTACTGCTCGCGGGCGAGGTGCAGCAGCATTCCGCACAGGTCGTCCACGTGGATGTACGACCGGCGCTTGAGGCCCAAGCCATATTTCTTCAGCGCGGTCGAGGCGCCCAGTGCCTGTTCGACGGCCTTGAAGAAGTTCCCGTGCTTCTGGCCCGCGCCGAATACGTCGGCGATGCGTACGCTGACCGTCGGCGCGGCGGAAAACTCCGCGAACAACCGTTCCCCGAATACCTTCGACGCGCTGTAGTAATCGTTGCAGCGGGTGGAGTCGCCTGGCCGGCAGTCGAGCGCCAGCGGATAGACGTTATTGCCGGATGCGTAGATGATCTGCGAAAACCGCCCGTCCCGGGTCTGCTCCAGTAGCCAGGTATCCGCCGCAAGGTTCTGCAACAGCGCATCGCGGGTGGCGGCCACCGCCGCGCCGAGATGAATCAGGGCGCAGCCTGGTTCGACCTGATCGGCCTGGCAGGGCGCGAAATCGTTCGCGCCGGACAGCGAGATCAGGCGGGCGCCGATATAGCCCGTGGCGCCGGTCACCGCGATTTTCAGCGATGCGGAATATTTGCAGCGGAGATCCATTTAGCCAACCCGGACGATCTTCTTGAGCGTCTGCACGATATAGTCGACGTCTTTCTCGGTGACGCCCATGTGCATCGGCAGCGAGAGGATCTCCTTGCTGGCCTGGTGCGCATTCGGGCACGTGCCCGCGCCGTGAGCGTACTGGCGATACCCGGTGTTGTCGCGGTAGTGCACGCCGGGATGGATTTCGTGCTCGTTCAGCGCCATCAGCACTTCCTCGCGCTTGTTCACGCGCACCTGGAACAGGTGGCGCGATGATTCGCAGCCCGGGGCAATGGGAACGACGCGGATGAGCTCGTCGTTGCCGATGCGCTCTTCATACCACTTGGCGAGCTGACGGCGGTATGCGTTGTCGCGGTCGAGGTAGCGCAGCGACACCAGGCCGATGGCGGCCATGATGGAATTGCCGTGGTACTTGAAGCCGATTTCCTCGACGTCGTACATCCACTTGTAGGCGCCCTGGTTCACGGTGCGCGCGTAGGTGTCCTTGTTGATGCCGAGCCACGTCAGCTTGCGGGCGCGCTCGTCGCGGGCCGCGTCATTGAAGCAGATCATGCCGGAATCCGCGGTGGCCAGGTTCTTGACGGCCTGGAAGCTGAACACGGCGCAGTCGGCGTCCGCGCCCACATGCTTGCCATTCAGGCGCGTGCCGGACATGTGGGCCGCGTCGAGGATGAGAATGAGGCCGCGCTCCTTGCACAGCTTGCGAACCTCCTCGTAGCGGCCGGTGTTGCCGCCCATGCCCACGAACATCACGGCGCGGGTGCGCGGCGTGATCTTGCGCTCCAGGTCCTTGGGATCCATGCAGAGGAATTCGTCTACGTCGGCGAACACCGGCTTCATGTTGCAGTACATCACCGCATGGTTGGTGGACACGAAGGTCAGCGGCGGCGTAATGACTTCATCGCCATCGTCCCAGCCGAACTCGGTCTTGAACATGTACAAGGCGAGATGCAGGCCGACGGTATTCGAGCTCAGGAAGTGCGAGTGCGGCAGGCCGGTGTACTCGGACCACTTCTTTTCCATTTCGATGGTCTTGAAACCGAGGCCGGTCCAGCCTTTTTCAAGACACTCGCGAATGCCTTCCAGGCATTCCTCGACACGGAAATTGGGAACGAAGAGCTGAATCGCCATGAAATTACCTTTTAATTAATAGACAGAGGACAGCGTCCTTGGCATTCGCTGGCACTACGGAAACCGGCCAGCGTCAAAATCAGAAAAACCGAATTCAATCGAAAAAAGCAACGGCTATTCCTGGAATGGATGGCCGCTGCGCGCAAATCTCATCCGGCCTGGCAAACACACTCCGCGTGAATCGCAACTGCCGCCGTCCGTGCGCATGGCGAAAAATCCGATGCGCCAGCCGCGATGAAGCGCGGGCGCGCCCGGAACAGGCCGAATGATTGTATTCCAAGGCGGGCTTGCCCGGCCATCTCGCCCCGGGCATCGCTCCAATAAATTGCAACGAGAACCGTTGCTTTGCGACAATCCGCGGGCCCGGTCCGAAGCCGGCCGGCGCCCAGGCACGAGCTCCGCAGGCCGGCCCGCCGCCGTCCCGCGGGCCGGCCTGCCGAAGGCCCGTGCCGTCTCATTCGGCCCGGAAGATCCGTTTCGAGAGAAGATAGGTAACAGGGACGGTAAGCGCAATGGCAACCAGGGGCGCCGGCTTTTCGGAAAATCCGAGCATTTCGACCCAGACGTGCAGAATCAGCATGCTCAATCCATATTGCACCGCGTAAACCAGCGGCAAGAGAAGAAAACTTCTCGCCCCCCGATGCGACTTGAATACATAGATGCGGTTCAGCACATACGCGAGCAATATGCCCGATGCGTATGCGATGGAATAACTGACGCGGTATGAAACCACGTTCAGCGCCGCAAGATAGACGAGATAGGTAAAAAGGGTATTGAATCCACCCGAGACGAGAAATCTCGCGAAACTCATCCGCGAGACTCTCTCATAAACGCCGCGCATGATCTCTCAATTATCCCGGGCGCGCGCCAGTTTCAGGAATTCGTCGTAGTCGCGGATGTAATCATCACCGTCGTAATAATCCGACGCGAAGACGAGCAACATCGCATCCGGCGAATAGCGGTACTGGATGCCCCAGGTCATGGGCGGCAGGTAAATACCCACATTGGGCTTGTCGAGGACGAACTCCTCGCGATTGCGCCCGTCGTCGGCAACCACATGCACCACGCCTTTCACCGCCACCAGGAACTGGTGGCAGACATGATGCGCATGCTCGCCGCGGGTTTCCGCCGTCGGCACGTCATACACCATGAAATAGCGCTTGGCCAGGAAGGGAATGTCGACGTCGAACTCGCCCACCGACAGGCTGCCGCGGATGTCGGAAACCTGGTTCAGCGTGTGCAGCGTGACGCCCTTGACCGTGGTTTCGACACACCGGACCTGGCGGCCCTTGTCGGCTTCGGCACGGCTCACGTCAGTGGCCTTGGCGTCGATATAGCCCACGATCTTGGCGGGGTTGCCGACCACGATGGCATTGGGCGGCACCGAGCGCGTAACCACGGCGCCCGCTCCCACCATGGCGTTCATGCCGATGGTGATGCCGGGCAGGATCGTGCTGTTGGCGCCCAGCGATGCGCCGCGCCGCACGATGGTCTTGGCGAAAGCCTCGGGATACACCTTGCTGCGCGGAAACCGGTCATTGGTGAAGGTGACGTTGGGGCCGACGAAGACGTCGTCTTCCAGCACAATGCCGTCCCACACCTGCACGCCGCATTTCAATGTGACCCGGTCGCCGATGACGACGTCGTTTTCGATGAAAACGTTGTCGCATACATTGCAATCGCTGCCCACGCGCGCCTGCGGCAGCACATGCGCGAAGGCCCAAATGCGGGTGCCCTTGCCTATGTTGCCGGACTCGCACAGCGCGTTTTCATGCACGAAATAATCGCGCTCCACCTTTTGATTCATAAGTCTCCACCAAACTCGAGCGCCGTCATGGGAATGGCCAGCGGCCGCTTCTTCGTGTTCTCGAAAGTGCGCCAGGCATATGAACCCACGATCCCCAGGCCCAGCAGGTTCAGGCTGCCAAAGAAAAGAATGACCAGCATGGTCACGGTGTAGCCCGGGACGGTCGTCTCGCCGAGCAGTTTCGCGCCCACCGCCAGAAGCCCGAGCAGGCACGCAACCAGCGTGCCCAGCCCGCCCACGCGGATCAGGAGGCGTATGGGCAGGTCCGTGAACGAGAAGACGCTGTCCATCATGTAGTTGACCTTCTTGCGCAAGGTCCACGCCGATTTCCCGTGCACGCGCGCCTGCCGCTTGTAGGTCACGACCTTGCGCCGGAAACCCAGCCAGAAGATCTGGGCCACCAGCGAACTGTGGCGTTCTTCCATCTGCAGCAGCGTGTCGCGGAATACGCGATTGCAGCCGAACATGTCCACCCCGCCGGGCGGCATCTCGGGCACGACGTAACGGCGGTACAGGCTCCAGAACACGGTGGAGGCAAGCCGGGACGCCAGCGGATCGGCCCGCGCCTCCCGGGCGGCCACCACCACATCCGCCTCTCCGGCTGCCAGGATGCGGTCCATTTTCAGAACCAGTTCCGGCGGTTCCTGCAGATCGGCGGCCATGACCGCATAACGGTCTCCCCGGCCGTGCTGCAACCCTACACGGATGGCCATGAACGAGCCGAAATTCCGGGACAACAGCACGAGCTGGGACCGGAACGAAGCCTGCGCCAGCGACGCCTTCAGCAATTCGAAGGAGCGGTCCGGGCTGCCGTCCACGACGAACACGGCCTCGAGCGCGCCACCCAGCTGGCGGTCGAGCTGCGCAATGGCCTCCAGCAGGGAGGGAATGTTTTCCTCATTCTTGTAAACGGGAACGACAAGGCTGAGCAGGCTCATCGGCGGGTCGAGAAAAAATCGGTCACCGCGGCAATCACTTGCGCGACCTCATCCTGGGTCATGCCGGGAAAACACGGCAAGGACATGACGCTGCCGCAGGCGGCCTCGGTCGCGGGCAATGCAGCGGCCGAAGACTGCGGATACGCCGGCTGCCGATGATCGGGAATGGGGTAATGAATGTCCGCGCCGACCCCGCTTTGCTTGAGAGCCTGCATCAGCGCCGGACGCTCTTCGGTGCGCACGACGTACAGGTGCGCGACGTAATCGTCGCCAAGCGAAGGCGGCAGCTGCAGGGGCAGCCTTTCGAATGCAGCCGAATACTGCCGCGCAATGGCGCGCCGCTGCGCATTCCAGCCATCCAGAAGCGGCAGCTTGGCGCGCAGCACCGCGGCCTGCAGCTCGTCCAGCCGGCTGTTCCGGCCGCCCGGCGCGGTCACTTCGTATTTGCTGGTCCAGCCATACTGCCGCAGCTTGCGCAGCGTGTCGGCCAGGGCGGCCTCCGAAGTCAGCACGGCTCCCCCGTCCCCCAGCGCGCCCAGGTTCTTGGTGGGGTAAAAGCTGAAGCAGCTGACGGTGCCGAAACTGCCGGCCCGCTTGCCCGCGCGCCGCGCGCCATGCGCCTGCGCGCAGTCTTCCACCAGGGGGATGTCGGCCGCCCGGCAAATCCGCGCCACCTCCTCAATGTCGGTAAGCTGCCCGTACAGGTGGGTCGCGATGACGGCTGCGGGCTTGCTGTCTACCGCCCCGGCGAGCGCGCGGGGGCATAGCGTGAGAGTCTTGGGATCGACGTCCACGTACAGCGGCGTGGCGCCGATGGCATGAATGGCCGTGCTGCCATAGAAACCGGCGTTGGCGACCGTCACTACCCGGTCTCCCGGTTTGACACCCAGTCCCCTCAGCGCGATTTCGAGCGCGTCGGAGCCATTTGCCACGCTGATACAGTGCTCGACGCCGGTGTACGCGGCAAACTCCGCCTCGAAACCCTGCACTTCCTTGCCCAGCACATACCAGTGGCTTTCCGCCACCCTTTTGAGGGGCTGCACCAGGTCAATATCTTTATTGGCTCGTTCGGCCGAAAAAAGCGGGATCATGAAAGACGCTCAACGCCTATATGCGAATACGGCGGAATTCAATCCGCCGTAGGTTTCGATAAATAAATGCCGCATTAACAGGGACGGTTTTCATCCCTGCCTGTCAATTCTCTGTCAATAAGACAAATCTTACAGGATCGGCGGAGCGTCTGTAACTCCCTCAGTTCACCCCCGCCCGATGCGCCTGTTCGTCCGCGTGATACGACGAACGCACCATCGCGCCCACGGCGGCATGGCTGAACCCCATGGCGTACGCTTCGCGCTCGAACATGGCGAAGGTGTCGGGATGAACGTAGCGCAACACCGGCAGGTGGTGCTCGGAAGGCTGCAGGTACTGGCCGATGGTGAGCATGTCGACGTTGTGCTCGCGCATGTCGCGCATGACCTGGAGGATTTCCTCGTCGGTTTCGCCCAGGCCCAGCATGAGGCCGGACTTGGTGGGCACGTCGGGGTGCAGCTTCTTGAACTCGGCCAGCAGCTTGAGCGAATGCATGTAGTCCGAACCCGGGCGGGCCTGCTTGTACAGGCGGGGCACCGTTTCCAGGTTGTGGTTCATGACGTCGGGAGGGCCTGCGTTGAGAATGGCAAGGGCGCGGTCCAGACGGCCGCGGAAGTCCGGCACGAGCACCTCGATGCGGGTGTTGGGCGAGAGTTCGCGGATGTGGTTGATGCAGTTGACGAAATGGCCGGCGCCGCCGTCGCGCAGGTCGTCGCGGTCGACCGAGGTGATGACCACGTAGGACAGCTTGAGAGCGGCGATGGTGCGGGCGAGGTTGAGGGGTTCGTTCTCGTCCAGCGGATCGGGGCGGCCGTGGCCCACGTCACAGAAGGGGCAGCGGCGCGTGCACTTGTCGCCCATGATCATGAACGTGGCCGTGCCCTTGCCGAAGCATTCGCCGATGTTGGGGCAGGACGCTTCCTCGCACACCGTATGCAGGTTGTGCTCGCGCAGGATGCGCTTGATGTCGTAGAAGCGCGAGCCGGGCGCGGCGGCCTTGACGCGGATCCACTCAGGCTTTTTCAGGCGCTCGGCCGGAACGATCTTGATGGGAATGCGCGCGGTCTTGGCCTGCGATTTCTGCTTTTGCGTCGGATCGTAGGCCGCTTCCGTGGCGCGGGCGGCGGATTCGTTCGGGGGAACAGGAGACTCGGCAAGCGTAGACATGGACCACCTTCATGACCGGCGCGCAGGGCGGCCGATCCGGAATGAAAAGGGCATTTTACCCCTGGCGGGGCGCCGCCGCCGGGCGCGCGGCATTCGCGGACCGTTCGCCCTCTCCCGCGGCCGGGCGCAGATCAGGGAAACGCCCGCGCCCCGGCAGTCCCGTAGCGGGGCGCGAACCCTTCTGCGCGCAGCATGGCGTCGGCTTCCCGCAGAAAAGCCGGCGGGGCGGTTTCGGGCACCCGCGCCAGCCAGGGCTCGGCCGCGTCGGCCTGGCCGCGCGCCAGCAGCAGGCGGCCCAGGTGGAACATGCCGCGAAAGTCGCCGCCCTCGGCGGCGCGGCGGTAGCAGGCCAGGGCCTCGTCCAGGTCGCGTTCGACGGCCGTGCCGGCCTCGTAGTAGCGGCCCAGCATGCCGATGGACTTGATGTGGCCCAGCTTGGCCGCCTTGCGGTAGAGCGCCAGGGCGGCGGCCTGGTCCTGGGGCACGCCGCCGCGTCCCTGCCGGAGCATGTGGGCGTAGTTGTACATGCCCCAATCCAGGCCGCGGTCGGCCGCCAGGCGGAACCAGTACGCCGCCACGACCTCGTCGCGGGGCACGCCCCAGCCGTTTTCGTAGCAGCGGCCCACCATGTTGATGGACATGAGGTGGTCGGCGTGGGCGGCGCGCTTGAACCAGGACAGGGCCTGGACGGGGTCGCGCCCGATGCCGGCGCCGTCCAGCAGCATCTGTCCGTAGATGGCCTGGGCCTCGGTCAGGCCCATGTCGGCGGCTTTCTGGATCCAGGCAGCGTAGACGGCGGGCGGCCCGGCCCGCAGGGCTGCCAGTTGTTCGGGGGTGGTGGCCGCGACTTCGGCGGCGGTGAATGTTTTCAAGCCAGGCTCCGGGCCGCCGTCCAGGCGGCCGCCAGATTGCGTCCCAGCGCCTCGCCGGCCACGGCGGCGGACACGTCGACTCCCATGCTGCGCATATCCACGGTGCGCAGCCCTTCGTAACCACAGGGGTTGATGCCCAGGAAAGGCTGCAGGTCCATGGCCACGTTCAGCGAGACGCCATGATAGGCGCGGCCGTTGCGTATCTTGATGCCCAGCGCGGCGATCTTGGCCAGATCGCCCGCCGGGCCGGGCACATAGACGCCAGGCGCGCCGGGCTTGCGGCAGGCATGCGGCACGCCCAGCTCGGCCAGGGCGCCGATGACGGCGCTTTCGAGCAGCGCCACGTATTCCTTCACGTACATGCCCGCGCGGCGCAGGTCGAACAGCGCGTAGCCCATGACCTGGCCCGGGCCGTGATACGTGACCTGCCCGCCGCGGTCGCAATGCACCACGGGGATGTTGCCGGGGTTGAGCAGGTGCCGGGGCAGGCCGGCCTGCCCCAGCGTGTAGACAGGCTGGTGCTCGCAGAGCCAGATCTCGTCGGGAGCGTCGGCGCCGCGTTCGTTGGTGTAAGCCTGCATGGCCCGCCACACCGGCAGGTATTCGGCCGGCCCCGCCAGCCATTTGATGACGACCGCCACGGCTCAGAGAACGATGGACACCATGGGATGGCCGTGCAGCGCGCGATAGAGCGCGTCGAGCTGCTCGCGGGAGGTGGCGCGCACGGTGAAGGTCAGCCCCAGGTAGTTGCCGCCCTTGCTGGGCCGCATCTCGACCGTGGACGCATCGAAGCCGGGATCGAATTGCAGCACGACTTCGGTCAGCGTCTGCGCGAAATCGGGATGATGCTTGCCCATGACCTTGATGGGAAAGTCGCTGGGGTACTCGATGAGGGATTCTTCGGGAGGAATGTGCATGATGTGCCTGCGAGGATGGCGGCGCCCCGGCGTGGCCCGGAAAGCGTCTGACCCGGGAAAAGGATGCGCTGTGGAAACCGCGAGCCTTTTATATGGGGCCGGGCGCCGCGCAGGCAAGGCCCGCGCGGGCGGAGCGGCCCCCGACGGGGCCGGCCGGCGTCAGAGCGCGGCGATGCGGGCATCATAACCCGCCCGCAGTTGCGCATAAACAGGGCCGGGCTTGCCCGAACCCACCGGCTTGCCGTCCAGCGAAAGAATGGGCAGCACTTCCTTGGTGGCCGAAGTCACCAGGAGTTCATCGGCGTTTTCGACCTCCTGGCGCGTGATGCGGCGCGCCTCGAAGGGGATGCCGGCCTCGGCCGCCAGTTCGCCCAGCAAGCCGTAGCGGATGCCTTCCAGGATGAGGTTGTTCTTGGGCGGGGCCAAAAGCTTGCCCTGCGACACCACCCAGATGTTGGACGACGAGCCCTCGGTCAGGCAGCCGTCGCGGAACTGCACGACTTCATCCACGTTCGCATCCACCGCCTGCTGGCGGGCCAGCACGTTGCCCAGCAGCGAGACGGACTTGATCTCGCAATGCAGCCAGCGCTCGTCGGGAATGCTGATGGCCGAAATGCCCCGGGTGCGCTGTTCGGCCGAAGGCGGCGACCAGGCCGAGGCCATGCCGAAGACGGTGGGCGCGACGGGTTCGGGCGGAAAGGCGTGATCGCGCTTGTATACGCCGCGCGTTACCTGCAGGTAGATCAGGCAGGTGGGCATGCCGCCGCGCGCGATGAGTTCGCAGACCAGGTCGATCCAGCCCTGGCGGTCCATGGGCTCGGCGATGCGCAGCGCCGCCAGGCTGCGGTCGAGGCGGTCCAGGTGTTCGGCCATGCGGAAGGCATTGCCGTTGTAGACGGGCACGACTTCGTAGATGCCGTCGCCGAAAATGAAACCGCGATCGAGGACGGAGATTTTCGCCTCGTCCAGCCGCAGGAAGTCGCCGTTGAGATACACCTGACTGTCGCCAGGCACGCCCGGAATCATGAGGAACTCCTGAGTTTCGAATGAAAAGGGACGGGCGCATGGCCCGTCCCGTAGATTACACCCGCCGCCGGCGTTTGTTTTTTACTGGAACCAGCGCTTGACGGTGTCGAGCATGCGGCCGAAGAAGCCGGCGCGCTCCACGGCGTCCTGCACCACCAGGGGCTCGGTGCGCAGCACCTTGCCGTCCAGCGTGAACTGCACCGTGCCCACCTGCTGGCCCTGGGCCAGCGGCGCGATCAGCGGATCGGTGCGCTGCACCACCGGCTTGAGGTCGCCGGCTTTGCCGCGCGGCACGGTGAGGGACACCGGCTTGGGCGGGCCCAGCTTCACGTTCTCGACGGTGCCTTCCCAGACGCGGGCCTCGATGCCGGGCTGGCTCTTGTCGAAGAGCTTGATGGTGTCGAAGTTCTGGAAGCTCCAGTTCAAGAGCTTCAGGCTTTCCTCGGCGCGCGTGGCTTCGCTGTCCGTGCCCAGCACCACGGCCAGCACGCGGCGGTCGCCGCGCAGCGCCGTGGAGACCAGGCAGTAGCCAGCCGATTCGGTGTGTCCGGTTTTCATGCCGTCCACGGACGGGTCGGCCCACAGCAGCCGGTTGCGGTTGGGCTGCGTGATCTTGTTGTAGGTGAAGCTCTTCTGCTTGTAGTAATGGAAGAAGTCGGGGTGATCGGTAATGAGATGCGCCGACAGCGTGGCGAGGTCGCGCGCGGTGGTCATGTGCTGCGGGTCGGGCAGGCCGGTGGCGTTCACGAAGTGCGTGTTCTTCATGCCCAGGCGCTCGGCTTCCTGGTTCATGAGCGCGGCGAAGGCGGATTCGCTTCCGCCCACCGCCTCGGCCAGCGCGACCGATGCGTCGTTGCCCGACTGCACGATCATGCCCTGGTTGAGCTCATCGACCGTCACCGGCTTGCGCGGCTCGATGAACATGCGCGAGCCGCCCGTGCGCCACGCATGCTCGGAGACCGGCACGGTCTGTTCGAGCGTCAGGCGCTTTTCTTCGAGCGCGTTGAACACGACGTAGGCCGTCATGATCTTGGTGAGCGAAGCCGGCTCGATCTTCATGTCGGGGTTGGAGGCCGCCAGCGTCTGGCCGCTGTTGACGTCGATGACGATCCAGGCCTTGGCCGCAATGGTGGGCGCCGGCACTGCCGACACGTCTCCCACGGGCACCGCGCTCGCCGCGGCGGGCGCCGCCGCGGACTGCGCCGCCGCCGGGGCCGCCGGAGCCTGCTGCGCCCACACCGGCGCCGACATGGCAAGCATGGCCGACAACACGGCGCCGCTCAGGACGCGGCGGGAAACAACGAGAGGAGATTGAGCGGAGTGGGACAAATTCTTCATCGGCAACGTGGGTCCAGTAAAGACGCCCGCTGGCGCGGGGCAAGAGGCTGACAATTATAGGCAGTCGAACAGGCCGGAATACGACCGCGCAACGCGGCCGCTGGTTCCGCGGCCGCGAAAACATGCAACCTGATGCAACGCGCAGCGCGGTTTCAATCCAGCGCGACCTTCAGGCGCGCCTGCACGAGCTGGCGCAGCACCAGCAGCTTGCCATGGAAAAAATGCGAGGCGCCCGGCACCACCACCACCGGAATCGAGCGCGGGCGCGCCCAGTCCATGGCTTCGGAAAGCGGCACCACCTCGTCCTCTTCGCCGTGCACCATCAGCGTGTCGCCGGGCACTTCCACCTCGCGCGACTGGAACCGGCTCACCGCCGGCCCCATGAGCATCAGGGCCTTGGGCAGGTTGGCCTCGCCCTGGTCGGCCAGCGCCGCATAAGCCTGCGCCGCCACCGCCGTGCCGAACGAAAAGCCCGCGAGCACCCAGGGCGCGGGCGCCAGCGCCGGATAGCGCTCGCGCACCTGCGCCACCAGCGACACCATGTCTTCGGTTTCTCCGCGCGATTTGTCGAACACGCCTTCGGAGGCGCCCACGCCGCGGAAATTCGGGCGCACGGCCGCCAGCCCATGCTGCACACAGGCCCGCGAGATGGTGGTCACCACCTTGTTCTCGCGCGCGCCGCCCTGCAGCGGATGCGGATGCAGCACCAGGGCCCAGCCGCGCGGATCGCCGTCGGGCCAGTCCACGGCGCAATCGATGCGGCCGGCAAGGCCGGTGTAGATCTCGGTTTCGGTGCGTGCGGGCATGGCAAATCTCGTGCGGCAAAAGAGAGAATGTTAACCGCCGCTCCCGCCGTCGCGCAGCGGCATGGTGGACAGCCATTGCGCGAGCCGGTCGGCCGCCTCGTCGGTGGCAACGCGCAGCGCCTCCACGCCGCCAGCGGCGTCCTGCGTCGCCGCCGGCGCGCGGGTGGCGATGCGGGTCTGCCCCACCACCGCATGGCTGCGGACCAGCACGGCCTGCAGGAGCACGCGCCCTTCGCTGGCCGTGCCGTCGGGCTGGAACACCTGCTCGAAGCGCGACAGGGTCACTTGCAACTGCGGCATCTGGGCGCTGGTGCGCTCGGCCAGCAGCGGCCCCTGGCGCGAGAGGCGGTCCGTCAGGCGCTGACGCACCAGTTCGGCCGGCGGCGCGGCCCACCGGTAGGTGGCGTAGGAGCGCGGCGCGGCGCTGTCTCCCTCGCGCCAGACGACGCCGGTTTCCGAAAGCATGGGTACGGCCGAGAACGCCAGCGCCATCGCCGGGCGGTCCGGCAAGGCGGGAACCGGGCGGCTGTCGGGCCCCAGGTCGAACACGGAAGGCGGCGCGGCCACGCGGCCCATGCCGCATCCCGCCAGCGCCATTCCCAGGCCCAGCGCGGCAAGCAAGCTACGGATCTTCATTGAGGCGTTCTCCCGAATCCGGCGAAGCCGGGCTCGCCCGGCCCCGGCATTGCGGGCGCCGGGCCGAACAGAATGGATTGCGGCGAATTGTCGACGCGCCGCAGCGCGGAGGTGGCGGCCCGCGCCGCGTCGCGCACGCTGTCGGCCATGCCGCCCACGGCCGGCAGCGTCGTGTTGTCCAGGCGCGCGGCCGCCCAGGCAATGTCGTTCAGGCTGCGCGTGGCCATGGCCAGCGGTCCGTCGGGCGCGTTCAGGCGGGCCAGGGATTCGCGCGCCTGCCGCGCCAGGTCGCCGATCTCGCGCGCGGCGCGGTCCGCCTGGCGCGAAGTGGCGCCCAGCGAATCCATCAGCGGACCGAGCTTGGCCAGCGCCGGGCCGAGGTCGCGCGTGGCCTCCCGCAGCGACTGGGTGATGTCGGTGGCATTCTGCAGGGTGGCGGTCAGCGCCTGCACATTCTGCTCGCTCAGCACGCGGCTCAGCTGGGTGGTGGCCTGCTCCACGTTGGACAGCAGCTTGCCGCCGCGATCCTCGATGCGCTCGAGAAAGCCCGGGCGCAGCGGAATGGCGGCAGGATGCTCGGCCGACGAAGACAAAAGCGTGCGCGACGTGCCGTCGTCGCGCAGCTCCACATTGGCCAGGCCCGTCACGCCTTGCACGCCCAGTTCGGCCCAGGTGGATTCGGTAATGGGCGTGGAGGGCGCGACCCCGATGCGGATGCGCACCTGGCCCGGCTTGGCGGGATTGAGCGCCAGCGACTGCACCTTGCCCACCGGCACGCCCTGGTAGCGCACGGTGGACTGCGTATTGAGGCCGCTGACCGAGGTGGCGGAGATGATTTCGTATGGCTGCAGCTTGGTGCGGTCGCGTCCGATCCAGACCGCGACCAGGGCGGCGGCCGCCAGCAAGGCCAGCGTGAAGATACCGGCCATGAGCGCATGACTACGGTTTTCCATTGTGCAATCCCTTCGGCGCCAGATCCCCGAGCGCGCGCCGGCCGCGCTCGCCCAGGAAGAATGTATTGATGAACGGGTGGTCGAACTTGAGCACCTCGGGCAGGGTGTCGCATACGACCACGCGCTTGTCCGCCAGCACCGCCACGCGCGTGGCCAGCGCGATCAGCGTGTCCAGGTCGTGAGTCACCATGACGACGGTAAAGCGCAGTTGCCGGTGCAGGCTGCGCACCAGGTCCACGAATTCGTCCGAGCGCAGCGGGTCCAGCCCCGCCGTGGGCTCGTCCAGGAACAGCAGCTCCGGGTCCAGCGACAGGGCGCGGGCCAGCGCCACGCGCTTGATCATCCCGCCCGAGAGGTCCGACGGCATCTTGTCGGCGTCGCGCGCCGACAGGCCCACCATGGCCAGCCGGCACATCACCACGTCGCGCACCATGTCCTCGGGCACCGTGCGCAGCTCGCGCAGCGGCAGGGCGATGTTGTCGAACACCGACAGCGCGGAAAACAGCGCCCCCGCCTGGAACAGCATGCCCCAACGGTACGACAGCCGGCGCCGTTCGGCCGGCGTGAGGTCCGGCAGCGACTGACCCAGCACGCGCACCGTGCCCGCCGCGGGCGTCGCCAGCCCGATGATCTGCCTGAGCAGCACCGTCTTGCCCGACCCCGAGCCGCCCACCAGCACCATGATCTCGCCCGGGAACACCGTGAGATCGAGGTTCTCGTGCACCACGTGGTCGCCGAAGGCGGTGCGCAGCCCGCGCACCATGATCACCGGCTCGACGGTGACGCCGTTCTCCGAGAACAGCCGGTGCTGGGCGGCGTCCATCATCGTCAGATGCCCACCATGCTGAAAATGACGGCGTACACCGCATCCAGCAGGATCACCCCGGTGATCGAGGTCACCACCGACGTGGTGGTGCCGCGTCCCAGACTGTCGGTATTGGGCTGGATGCGCAGCCCGAAATGGCAGGCGATCAGCGCGATGAGCATGCCGAAGGTCACGCCCTTGAGCAGGCCGATCCAGTAATTGGTAAGCGAAATCGCGTCCGGCAGCGACTGCAGGAACCATTGCGCCGAGACCCCCAGCTGCATCTGCGCGGCCAGCATGCCGCCCAGCAGCGCCATGGCGTCGGTCCAGAGCACCAGCAGCGGCATGGTGATGGCCAGCGCGATGACGCGCGGCAGAATGAGCCGCTGCCCGTGCGAAATACCCATGACCAGCATGGCGTCCAGTTCCTGCGTCACCCGCATGACGCCGATCTGCGCGGTAATGGCCGAGCCCGAACGGCCGGCCACCAGAATGGCCGCCAGCACAGGCCCCAGTTCGCGCACGATGGAAACGCCCAGCAGCCGCACGATGAAGCGGTCGGCGCCGAACATCTGCAATTGCTGGGCGGACAGGTACGACAGCACCACCCCGATGAGAAACCCCACCAGCGCCGTGATGCCCAGCGCCTGCGCGCCGGTGCGGTAGATCTGCGCGGAAATCTCGCGCCAGGGCCCCAGGGCGGGACGCCGCAGCATGCCGAGGAAATCCAGCACGAGCTGACCCAGCATGACGAGCAGCGCGCGGCCGTTCTCGGCGGCCTGGAACACGGCCGCGCCGATGTCGCGCAGCCATCCCCACGGATCGGGGCGCGCGGCCGGCGGCTGCTGGCCGCCCTTGTTCAGGGCCAGCGCGTTGAATACGTCCTGCTGCCCGGCGCCCCAGCGCACGCGTTCGGGCAGTTTCTCGCCCCACGCCTGCCAGATGAGCAGCGCGCCGATGGTATCCAGGCGGCTGACGCGCTGCAGGTCCCAGCGCAGCGGACGGCTTGCCGCGGCGGCCAGCGCGGCCTGGCGGCGCTGGCCCTCGCCCGGCTCGGCCAGCGCCAGCACGCTCCAGTCGCCTGCCACATGGCAGATATTTCCTTCCAGCCGGAAGGGTTCGACAGCGGCCGGGATGGCGGTGGAATGCGGCATGTAGGCTGTATGCACGATGCAAAATGTATCGCCAATCATATACGCAGGGCCCGTGACAGGGCGAGGCAAGGCCGCGTGCCCTACAATCGCCGCCATGTCCGTCACCACTGTCCGCCCCCCCGACCTGCCTGCGCCCGAAACCCTGGCGCGCCTGTTGCGCGAGCGCCTGCCCGGCTTCCGGGATATCGCCTGGACCGGCAGCACCGGGTCGACCAACGCCGACCTGCTGGCCCGCGTGCGGCGCGGCGAAGCCCCCGCCAAGCCCTGGCTGTTGGGCACGCACCTCCAGGAAACCGGCCGCGGGCGCGCCGGCAGGCCATGGCGCAACCGCGTGGGCGCGGCCCTGATGTTCTCCTGCGCCTTCGACGTCCATCTCCCTGCCGCCCAGCTTCCGGCCCTCTCGCCGCTGGCGGGCCTGGCGGCCTGCGAGGCGCTGCGCGCCCTCGCCGGCTCCGCCGCGCGGGATCTGTGCATGAAGTGGCCTAACGACCTGCAGTGGCGCGACGCCAAGCTGGCCGGCGTACTGGTCGAGACGGCACGCAATCCCGGCGGCCCCGAAACCGGCTACACGGCCGTGATCGGCATGGGCGTGAATCTCGGCGACGCCGCCGACCTGTCAGCCGCGCTGGGGCGCGAGGTCGCCGACTGGCACACGGTGGCCCAGGCTGCCGGAGGCTGCCCGGCCGGCGCCGCCGACCTGGTCTGCGCCGCCGCCTCGGCCTGGCACGAAGCCGTGCGGACGCTGGAACGCGAAGGGTTCGGCGCCTTCGCCGAGCGGTTCCGCCGCGTCGACGCCCTGGCCGGCCGCCCCGTCAACGTGCTGGACAAGGGCGAAATCGTCCAGAGCGGCACCGCCGCCGGCGTGGACGCCCAGGGACGCCTGCTGCTGCATACCGCCGAAGGGCTGCTGACGGTATCCATTGGCGAAATTTCCATACGGCGCCAGGCATGATCATTCTCATCGACTCCGGCAACAGCCGGCTCAAAGTGGGCTGGCTCGACGACAGCCGCCCCGCCGGACGCCGCGAAGCCGCGGTGGCCGCCTTCGACGGACTGGACCTGGACGCCCTGGACCGCTGGCTGGGATCGCTGCCGCAGCCGCCGCGGCGCGCGGTGGGCGTCAACGTCGCCGGCGAGGCGCGAGGCCAGGCCATCGCGGCCATTCTGCAACGGCATGGCTGCCGCGTCGACTGGTCGCGCTCGCAGGCCAGCACGCTGGGGCTGACCAACAGCTACCGCAATCCCTCGCAACTGGGCGCGGACCGCTGGGCCGCCCTGCTGGGCGTGCTCTCCCGCCTGCCCGAAACGCATCCGCCCTTCCTGCTCGCCAGCTTCGGCACCGCCACCACCATCGACACCGTGGGGCCCGACAACGTCTTTGCCGGCGGCCTGATCCTGCCCGGCCCCGCCATGATGCGCACCGCCCTGGCCCAGGGCACCGCCAACCTGCCCGTGGCGCAGGGCCAGGTCGTCTTCTACCCCGTCGACACACACGAAGCCATCGCCTCCGGCATCGCCGCCGCCCAGGCCGGCGCGGTCATGCGCCAATGGCTGGCCGGACGCCAGCGCTACGGCGTGGCGCCGCACATCTACGCGGCCGGCGGCGGCTGGCCCGAAGTCCGCCACGAAATCGAACGCCTGCTCGCCGAAGCCGGCCACGCCTTCGGCGGCGCGCCCGCGCCCATCTACCTGGACCACCCCGTGCTCGACGGCCTGGCCGCCCTGGCCGGCGCGGCCCAGCCCTGACGGAGACCGCCCCATGCGCCTGCTCTTCATCCTGCTGCTGCTCGCCAACCTGGGCGTGTACGCGCTGGGCCAGGGCCTGCTGGGGCCGCGCCCGGAAGACGAAGGCCGGGATACGAAGCGCTTCGCGCAACAGCTGAACGCGGACGCAGTGCGGGTATTGCCGCGCGAGGGGTCGTAGGCCACGGTATCCCGCGCCAACGACAACCATGCGCGGGACATGACGCCGGCCCCGACCGCCCGTCTGTCTCACCGTCTATCTCATTTAAGAGCGCAAGCGCCGACCCTATTCCAGCCAGGGCGCCAGCGCCTGCAGCGTGCGCGCCGTCGCGCCCGCATGCGTGTCGAACCAGCGCCGCGCCGCCCGGCCCGCCCCGGCGCGGGCGGCATCGTCCCGCAGCCAGCGCAGCGCCGCCCCCACCGCCTGCGCGGGGTCCGGCTCGCGCCGCGCCGCGCCCGCCGCGATGGCGTCGGCCGCTGCCTGCTGGAAATTGAACGTATGCGGCCCCACGATTACCGGCACGCCCGCCGCGCAGGCCTCGATCAGGTTCTGCCCGCCCAGCGGCGCGAAACTGCCCGCCACGATCGCCACGTCGGACGCCGCGTAATAGAACGCCATCTCCCCCAGCGTATCGCCCAGCAGCACCGCCGTGCCGGCCTCCGGCTCCTGCCCCGCCGAACGGCGCGCAAACCGCAGCCCCGCGGCGGCCAGACGGCCCGCCGCCTCCTCGAAACGCTGGGGATGCCGGGGAATCAACAGAAAGAGCGGCGCGCCCGGCTCCGCGGCCGCCCGCGAAATCGCCTCGATGAACGGCGCATCTTCGCCCTCGCGCGTACTGGCCACCGCTACCACCGGCCGGCCCAGCCGCTGGCGCCAGGCGCGGCCCGCGTCCACCTGGGCGGCGGGCAGCGCCAGATCGAATTTCAGATTGCCCGTCACCACGACATCGGCCGCGCCTGCTTGCGACAACCGCCCCGCATCCTGAGCCGTCTGCGCGAGCACCTGGTCCAGGCCCGACAGCGCCTCGCGCATCACCTTGCCCATCCGGCGCGCCTGGCGCAGCGACGACTCCGAAAACCGCGCGCTCACCAGCGCCATCGGCACCCGCGCCGCCCGCGCGCCCGCCAGCAGGTTGGGCCAGATCTCGCGCTCGATCAGCAATCCGCAGCGCGGCGCGTGCGTCTCGAAAAAACCGCGCACCGCACCGGGAAAGTCATACGGCAGCCAGGCCTGGCGCAGCTGCCCGCTGGCAATGGCGTCGGCATACAGCCGTCCGCCCTCCGCGCGGCCCGTGGCCGTCATGTGCGTCAGCAGCACCGGCAGCCCCCGGTCGAGCAGCGCCCGCACCAGCGGCTGCGCCGCGCGCGTCTCGCCCAGGCTGACTGCGTGCACCCACACCGGCCGCGACTGTGCGGGACCATCCGAAGCGGGCGCCCGCCCGAAGCGCTCGGCGGAGAAAACACCCCACTCCCCGCCCGCCCGGCGCGCGCGGCGCGCCATCCACAGCCACAACAAAGGAGAGAGTGCGCGCAGCGCCAGGGTATAAACGGCGCGGTTCATATCGTCAGCGCGCCGCCAGCGCCTGCTCCACCGCCGCCATCACCACTTCGCGCGACGGCGACGCGCCGCGGTCGCCCAGGCTGGCGGTGTAATTGGAACCCACCAGCGGCGTGCGCACGGGCGTGGAAGCCCGGTAAATACCGATGGTCGGACGGCCCAGCGCGGCCGAAAGATGCGTCAGCCCGCTGTCCAGGCCCACCATGAGCCGGGAGCCGGCCAGGAGCCGCGCCACCTCGGTCAGGCTCATGCGGGGCATGACCTCCGCCGCCTCCGCGCCGGCGATCAGCAGGCGCGCGCGCTGGGCTTCCTGCTCGTTGCCCGCCAGCAGCTTGAGCGTGCAGCCGGCTTCCTGCAGGCGACGGAACACCGCCCGCCAGTCTTCTTCCGGCCAGAGCTTGTCGTCGCGGCTGGCCGACGGCATGATCACCGCATAGCCCTTGTCGGCCTCCAGATGGTGCAGCCGCCCTTCGGTTCCCGCCGCCTCGGCCTCGCGGGCCTCGGCCACCTCGCGCGCAAACGCCTGCAAGCCGAAATCGGGCAGCCCGGCGTACTGATAGCCGAACGTCAGCCCCGCCAACTTGCGTTGCCGGATCACCGCCGGCTGCCAGAACTCCACCCGGTGCCGCACGTTGTAGAACAGCGACGCCAGCGGCTCGCGCGCCGACCGCCAGTCCAGCCCGTGCCGCACCCCGCGCGCCTGGCGCACCAGCCAGGCGGACTTCAGCAGGGCCTGCATGTCGAGGATGATGTCGTAGCGCTTGGCCTGCAGTTGCTCGCGCAACGCGCGGCGTTCCGCCCGCACCCCGGCCGACCACCAGGCCTTGCGCCAGCGGCGGTGGGCCACCTTGATGATGCCGCTCACCGCCGGATGCCAGGAAGGAATCTCCGCAAACGCTTCCTCGACCACCCAATCGATTTCGGCATCCGGCACATGCCTGGCGATATCGGTGATCGCGGGCAACATGTGGACGAGATCGCCCAGGGAGGAGGTGCGAACGATGAGGATACGGGTGGGCATAGACAGGAAATGGCGTCCGGCGACGGCTCGCCGGACGCGTGCGGTTCAATGCAGTCCGCAATGTACAACAACTTGCGGCGCATTCTGCCGCGGCGGCGCAACTTTGCCGGACGCCGCGCCGACGATCCCGGCTGCGCTATCTGCGGCGCCGTTTGCCCTTGACGATCATCCACTTGGGCATGCGAAACAGCACCAGGCGACGATACAGATAGATGTACGTGGCCGAAAACGCCAGGGTACAGAACATGAGCACGTAAGGACGCTGCCAGAACAGCACGGCCGGAATCACCGCCAGCGAAGACAGCAGCCAGAGATAGGGCGAGGTCATCGAATTGCGCTGGGTCTTGTGCCGCATTTCCCGCGAGCCTATGGCCCAACGCACCACCCGCTTGTAGATCAGCATGTGCAGATGGACGCCGTCCGGCGCGCCCGGAGAACGGCCGCGCAGCCATCGCTTGCGATAAATCGAGAACAGCGTTTCAAAGACGGGGTAGATGCAAAGCAGAAGAGGAAACCAGGCCGATACCTCGGGATGCCGCGCCAGCATGAGCACCGACAGTTCTCCGATGACGAAGCCCAGAAAATAGGCGCCGCCGTCTCCGAGGAAAATATGGCCATGCGGATAATTCCACACCAGAAACCCGATAACCCCGCCCAGCGTGCTGAGCGCGACGATGAGCAGCAGCCGGTCGCCCAGATAAAAAGACACGTAGGCAAAGCCCGCCAAAATCATCGCGGACACCACCGCTGCGAGCCCGTTGTAGCCGTCGATAATATTTATCGCATTCGCCGCCCCGCCGATAGCGATCGCGGTAAATACCAGCGAAACCACCCCGAACTGCAAGAACCAGTCGAGCCCGATAATATCCACCCGCGTGACGGCGGCCCCCACGAGATAATAGGCGGCCACGCCGGACGCCATGGCCAGGCCCAGCCGGATCAATACGCGCACATGCTTGGTCAGGTCTTCCGCAAACCCGCCGAGAAACGCCGGCATCGCCGACGCCAGCAGCAGGATCATGTCGGGCAGGATGTCCGGCTCGCGCACCGCCACGATGGCGCACGTGCAGCAGTTTGCGACGATCAGCGACAATCCGCCTATGCGCGGCACTGGCCGCGCGTGGTACTTTTGCACACCATGCAGGTCGTTGTCTGCGGTCAGTCCATCGTGCCAGGACCGGTACCGTACGATGAGCAGCGTAAAAACCAGCGAGACGAGAAAAGCCGCCAGGACATACAGCATAAAATGCGCCAGATCGAAGATTTGCCGGAATTGTACCGTCGGGGCGACAGCGGCAACATGCTTATTTAGGATGATCTACAAGAGTTTTAAAGACGCTTCAAAAGGAAAAAAGAGACTTATTCTGTTTATTCCGATATGCCCGCGCGGCGGCCGCTCCGTTTTTCCGATGGACGGCCGGCCCGCTTCGGCCGTCCCCGCGCCCGGATTCGGTTCCTGGCGATAGCGCCTATTGGCACCAACAGTCACATAAAAAGCATTCATGAAAGGTTTCCAAGGGCCCGAAATCCCGCCCACGCTGGGCAACCTGCCTCAATGGGAGGCGTTTCGCAAGGCAGTGAGCGAGGCGCCGTGTTCCGGCGAGACGCTGCGCATCCTCCGTGCCGCCACGCTCAGTCTCGATCTCAGCGCGCATCCCTATTCCGCCGAGGTGCGGGCAGCCGGCGAAGATCTGCTGCAGGCCAGGGCATTCACGCATGCCCGCGATGCCTTGCTTGCGGGCGAACCCGTCAATCAAACGGAAGACAGGGCAGCCTGGCACACCATGCTGCGCGCGCCGCGGCCGATTCCCGAAGTCGCCCGCGAACAGCAGCGCGTGCGCGAGTTCGTGGCGCAGGCCGACCGCGACGGCCGTTGGCGCACCATCATCCATATCGGCATCGGCGGCAGCGACTGGGGCGTGCGCCTGGCCGTGGACGCCTGCGCGGGCTGCGGCCACAGGCGCGAACTGAAGTTCGTGGCAAACCTCGATGGTCATGCGCTGCAGGTGGCGCTGGCGGGCGTGGATCCCCATTCCGCGCTGGTGGTCGTGACGTCCAAGTCGTTCACCACCACGGAAACGCTGACCAACCTGAAGCGCGTCATGAACTGGCTTTCCGAAGCGGGGGTGGCCGATCCCTGCCGGCAGGTCGTGGCCATCACGGCGCGCCCGGAATCGGCGCGGAAACTCGGCATCGCGGCGGACCACATCTTCCGGTTCTGGGATTGGGTGGGCGGCCGCTATTCGATCTGGTCGGCCGTGGGGCTGCCCGTGGCGTTGACGGTCGGCCATGAGGTCGTGGACGGCATACGCGCCGGCGCCGCCGACATGGACCGGCACTTTGCCCAAGCCGCCCCGGCGGACAACGCACCGGCCCAACTGGCCCTGGCGGGCCTGGGCAACCGCAGCGTCCGGGGCCTGGGCTCGCTCAGCATTGCCGCCTATGACGCCCGTCTTCAGTACCTTGCTCCCTACCTGCAGCAGCTCGACATGGAATCGCTGGGCAAGTCGGTCGATATGCAGGGGCGGCCCGTCGACGTTCCCACGGGACCCTCCGTATGGGGCATGCCCGGCACCGATGGCCAGCATACGTTCTTCCAGTGGCTGCACCAGGGCAGCGAAGGCGCCGCCGTGGATTTCATTGTCTGCCGCCACGCGGACCACCAGTGGCCGGAAGAGCATGCCATGCTGGTGGCGAACTGCCTGGCGCAACGGCAGACGCTGCTGCGGGGCACCTCGCTGGAGGCGGACCGGGCCGCGCTGCTGGAACAGGGGATGCCTGCGGAAAAGGCCGAATGGCTCGCCAGCCACCGCGTCCACCAGGGCGGCCGTCCCTCCACGCTGATCGTCCTGCCCAAGCTGACCCCGCATGCGCTGGGCGCCCTGCTTGCTCTCTATGAACACAAAGTCTTCGTGCAGGCTCTGATCTGGGGCATCAACCCGTTTGACCAGTGGGGCGTGGAAGCCGGCAAGAAAATGGCGAACGGCATCCTGGCCGAACTTCGGTCGGGCGCCGCGGCCTCCGATCATGATCCCTCCACCCGGCACTGGATTTCGGTCTTTGGCCAAACTCCCTAGATCAGATCCGCGGACCTGGCCAACCCCCTTCGGGCCGGCTCCGCATCCCGGTAGGAATCTCCTTACGGCATTTCCGGCCACCTCCATGGCTGCCGGGGACCGCGGACCGGGCCGGGCCCAAGTTATGATTCAGCACCCCACGGGGCCGGCCCGTGAAGGCTATTTCCCTGCATCGGAGCCGCAGAGTCCTGCCGCCGATCCACTCCTGTTCGTTCGCATCACCGACCGGCCCGCCTGCCAAACCGGTGACATCCGCCATGCTTCCATTTCTAGACACCGCCATCATCGCCATCGTCGCCCTGGTTCCGCTCCTTGCCATAACCGTCGGCGGCGGCAGCGCCATCTTCTATCTGCTCCTGCTGGCCTGTCTGGCCGCCTGCTGCCTGCGCGAAGGGGGCTGGCGGGCATCGGTGCACTCGCTTCGGCCCTACCGCGGCGTGGTGGCGGCGCTCTTCGTAATGCTGGGGGCCATCGTGATAAGCCAGATCGCCCACGGAAACGTGCATGGCCCCTCGATAGAACGCGGGGCGCGCGTCTCCGTGGCCTTTCCCATTTTCCTGGCCGCCATGCTGGGCATCGACCGACGCCATCTCCAACAGGCTTTGTGGGGCGTCGTGCTTGCCGGGCTGACGGCCGCCGCCATCGTGTTCTGGCTGGCGCTTCCCGCGTTCGTGCGCCCCGATACGCCCCAACACAATGCCGTCACTTACGGCAACCTGATGCTGCTCTTCCTGGTGCTGGCGGCCTACGGCACGGGCTGGCATCTCACCGCCGGGCGGCGCCTCGAATCCGGGTTCAAGATCGCCGCCGCCGCCGTGGTCTTCGCCGCCTTCATTCTCACGCAGACCCGCACCGGCTGGATGGCCATTCCCTTGTTCGTCGTCGTCGGGCTCTGGCTGTTCGCCAAGGTGAAGCATCCCGGCAAGATGTTCGCGGCGCTGGGGGTCGCGTGCGCGCTCCTGGTGGCGCTGGGTTCCACCAACGAAGCGCTGCGCGCCCGCGTCGCCCAGGGCATACAGGAAGCCGAGGCGTGCCAGGGCGCGGGGGCCACGGCTGACACCTCGGTCTGCATCCGCCTTCAGTTGTGGCGCGCCTCGCGCCAGATAATCGAGGAACACCCCCTCTTCGGCCTGGGCAACACGCAGCGCTTCATCCCCGAACTGGAAGCGCGCGTGGCCACGGGCGTGGTGTCGCCCTTCGTGTCGCAGAACTTCGGCGAGCCGCACAATGACATGCTGAACATGCTGACGAGCTATGGCGTGCTGGGCGGCGTGGCGCTGATCCTGCTGTATGGCGCGCCCGCCGTGGTCTTCTTCAGGCGGCTGGGCGCCTCGCATCCTCGCGAGGTCCGCGTGGCCGCCGCCATGGGGCTGGCATTGACGCTGGGCTTCGCGGTGTTCGGCCTCACGGAGCTCATGTTCCGCACCATGAAGACGCTGGGCCTCTACGTGATTCTTGCGGCCTGGCTGCTGGCGTTGAGCGACGGCGGCGCGGCCGCGCCGCCTCGCGCGCGGGCGCCTCGATAGTCAAACGCGCGGTTTGGTATCACAATGGGCGCATAAGGCTACTCCGAGGAGACGATCATGCGCATTGCTGATGCTCAATGGATTCCTTCGACCCAGCACCAGACCTGGGACGCCCTGACCGATCCGGCCGTATTGCAGCGCTGTATTCCCGGATGCGTCGCTGTCGAAAAGCGCAGCCCCACGGAATACGCGGTCACGCTCAGGGCCAAAGTGGCCGGGCTCGATACCGACTACGACGGCGAAATCCTCCTCTCCGACGTCGATCCGCCCAATAGCTGCACGCTGGTTTTCGAGGGCAAGGGAAAGGCCGCCTGCCTGGCCATCGGCACGGCCCAGGTCAATCTCAGCGCCAAGGACGAGGGCACGCGCGTAGCCTATACCGTGGCCGGCATGACCGGCGGCAAGCTTGCGGAGTACGGCGAAGGCGTGGTGCTGAAGGCCGGCGAGAAAATCATCGAGAAGTTCTTTGCCGCCTTCATCGATTACATGGCGGCCCAGCCGCGGCTGGCCCCGCCTCCCAAGCCGCCCGAACCTCCCGAACGCGGCCTGGCGAATTCCCGCTGGTCGTGGGTGGTGGTGGTGCTCGTCGTGGCCATTTTCTGGGGCTACCACGCATTTTATAAGTGATTTCCCTAGGGGGCGGATGCTATGCTTGGCGGCATGTCAATGCCGCCTCCGTCCCCTGCCTCCTCATCGACCTCCCACACACGCAGGGAGCTGCTGATGGCCATGGCCGGCGTGGCGGCCACCGTCGTGCTGGCCGCGTTCGACTCCACGATCGTCACCACCACCCTGCCCCGCGTTGCCGAGGCCCTGAACGGCATGGCGCTCTATGCGTGGGTGGGCACCGGCTACCTGCTGGCCACCGCGGCCTCCATCCTGATTTTCGGCCGGCTCGGCGATATGTTCGGACGCAAGCCGCTGATGCTGATTTCCGTCTCCATCGTGGCGCTGGGCTCCATCGCCTGCGGGCTGGCGCAAACCATGCCGCAACTGATCGCATTCCGCACGCTGCAAGGCATCGGGGGCGGCATGATGATCGCTACGGCTTTTGCCGCCCCCGCGGACCTTTTCCCGGACGCCAAGCGGCGCGTCAAATGGATGGCGCTCGTGTCCGCCGCGTTCGCCATGGCCAGCGGCATCGGCCCCGTGCTCGGCGGCGCGGCCACCCAGGCGCTGGGCTGGCGGGCGGCATTCTTCATTTCGCCCGTCGCGGCGGCCGGTGCGCTCTTCCTGCTGGCGCGCTATTTTCCCCGCATCCGGCCGATACACGACGAAAGCCGCAAGGTCGACTGGGTGGGAGCGATCCTGCTGGTGCTGGCCGTGGGTTGCCCGCTGGCGGCCATCGAGCTGGCATTCGCCGCCGGCGATCACGCGCATCCCATGCTGGGCCTGGCGCTGGCCATCACGGGCTGTGCGGCGATCGCACTGCTCATTCCCATAGAACGCCGCGTGGCCGCACCCATTTTCCCGTTGCGCGTACTGTCCGGACGCGAACCGCAGCTACTCAACGTCGCGGCCATGACGGTCGGCGCCGTGATGTTCATCCTGATCTTCTACAGCCCGCTGCTGCTGCAGCAGGTGCTGGGCTACAGCCCCAGCCAGGCCGGCCTGCTGCTGACGCCGCTGGTGGCGGCCATCTCGGTCGGCAGCATCATCAACGGACGGCTGTTCCCACGGCAGACCGAACCGCAGCGGCTGATGATGTTCGGAGCCGGCCTGCTTGCGGTCGGCTCCGCCATGGTCCTGCTCATCTCTCCCGGCACCGGACCCTGGTGGATCCTGCTGGCGTTCTTCGTCAACGGCTGTGCGCTGGGCTTCCTGCTGCCCAACCTGACGCTGTTCATGCAGATGCTCAGCGAACGCCGGGACGTGGGCGTGGCCTCGGCGCTGGTGCAGACCACGCGCGCCATCGGCAGCGCCGTCGGCACGGCGGTGGTGGGCATTCTCATCTCGCAAAGCAGCGTGCTGGATGGCGTGCGCACCGGACTGGTCCTGTGCATCGGCCTGGCGGCCGCCTGTGCCGTGCTGGCGCATCGCGTCAAAATGAAAAACCTGGCCACGCCCCGCGAGGCCGCCTGAGCGCACATCTCCATGCAACGCCGCGACCTGCTGGACCTTCTGCTGCTGGCCGCCGTCTGGGGCGGCTCTTTTCTCTTCATGCGCGTGGCCGTGCCGGACTTCGGCCCGGTGGCGCTGATCGAGCTGCGCGTGGGCCTGGCGGCGCTGTTCCTGCTGCCCGCCGCGCTGTGGCGGGGCAGGCTGCCCGTCATCGCGCGCCACTGGAAAGCCATTCTGCTGGTGGGCACCTTCAACGCCGCCCTGCCCTTCCTGCTGTATGCCTACGCGGCGCAATCGCTGGGCGCGGGCTTCCTGTCCGTGGCCAACGCGGTAACGCCCGTATGGGGCGCAACGATCGGCTGGCTGTGGCTGAAAGACCGGCTGCCGTGGTCGCGGTCCGTGGGGCTGGTCATTTCGCTGGCGGGCATCGTGGTGCTGGTCTGGGACAAGCTTGATTTCGACGCCGGCGGAACCGGCCCGGCCGTGCTGGCAGCCGTCTGCGCCCCCGTGTTCTACGGCGTGGCCGCCAATTGCACCAAGCGCTTTCTCACGGGCGTGGACGCGCTGGCCAATGCCACGGGCAGCATGATCGCCGCCACGCTGGTGCTATTGCCCCTGACCATCACGGCCTGGCCCGAAACGCCCGCATCCTGGCAAGCCTGGACCGCCACCATCCTGCTGGCCGTGGTGTGCACCGGCGCCGCCTACATCGTCTTCTTCAGGCTGATCGCCAATGTGGGACCGACGGGCGCCGTCAGCGTCACGTTCCTGGTGCCCATTTTCGGCGTCGTCTGGGGCGCCTGGCTGCTCGACGAAAGCGTTACCGCCTCCATCGCGGTCGGCGCGGGCATCATCCTGGTAGGCACCGCCCTCGCGCTGGGCGTGCTGCGGCCGCGTTGAGGCCCACCCTCAGTACTTGTCCGAACTCCCCGTCAACGCCACACCGATCCGCAGCAGCGTGTACGACACCGCGTCCACGCAGCGGCGCAGCCAGCCGCGGCGGCGGTAGTCCAGGGGCCGGATGAAGCGGCCGCCTTCGCGGATGGCGGTTTCGAGGCGTTCTTGCAGATCCCAGGCGAAGGGCTGGTCGTCGACCACGACATTGGCTTCGCGGGCGAGCAGTAGGCTGAAGGGATCGAGGTTGGAGGAGCCCACCGTGGCCACGTTGTCGATGACGGCGACCTTGGCGTGCAGGTAGCTCGGCATGTATTCGTAGATCTCGATGCCGTCGCGCAGGAGCTGGTCGTAGAGCGAGCGCGTGGCATGGTATTGCATGCGGTACTCGACCTTGCCCTGCAGCAGCAGGCGCACCCGCACGCCGCGGGCGGCGGCTTTGGCCAGGGCGCGGCGGAACTGCATGCCGGGGAAGAAGTACGCGTTGGCGATGAGGATGTCGCGCCGGGCGCGGGCGATGCCGTAAAGATAGGCGCGCTCGAAGGTCTGGCGAAAGCGCAGGTTGTCGCGCAGCACCAGGGCGGCGCGCAGCGTGCCGTGCGGCGAGGCGTCTTCGTGCCGGGGCTTGAGCAGGCGCATGTGGCGCCACTCGCCGGGATGGCGGCGCAGCCGCGCCCAGTTCAGGCGCACCCACAGCAGGTCCTGGGCGTAGGCGGCCTGGGTGGCCAACGGCCCTTCGACGCGCACGGCGAAGTCGAAGCGCGGCGCGCCGATGCCGTCGGCGGGCTCCAGGTCGTCGTAGTCGTCGATGATGTTGATGCCGCCGATGAAGGCGATGCGGCCGTCGACCACGGTCACCTTGCGGTGCAGGCGGCGCAGGCGGCTGCGCGAGAAGACGAACTTGCCCAGCCAGCGCGGCTCGGGCCGGAAGATGCGGCAGTGCGCGCCGGCCTCGGTGAGCGCGGTGCGGATGGCGTCGGCGGTGGCGGCCGCGCCGAATCCGTCCAGCACGACGCGAACCTTCACGCCGCGCTGCGCGGCGGCGATGAGTTTTTCCAGCACCCGCCGCCCGGTGCGGTCGAGCATGAAGATGTAGGTTTCGAGGTGGACGCTGACGCGCGCGGCGTCGATGGCCTCGCACAATGCCGGGAAGAAATCCGTGCCGTTCTGCAGCAGCCGGATGTCATTGCCCTCGGTCCAGTCCAGCTTGACCTGCTCGGCCTTCACGGGAGTTCCAGCTCGGCCAGCAGGGGAGAATGGTCGGACAGGCGCGCCCATTCGCGGCCGCGCAGCACGCGCGCGCTGCGCACCGCGAATCCGCGCTGGTAGATGCGGTCGAGCCTGAACCAGGGAAAGACGGCGGGGAAGGTGCGCGGCGGGGGCAGCAGCAGCCGGCCGGCGCCTTCCATGCCGAGCTGGTTGGTGCGCTCGAGCACGGTGACGCCGTTGGGCACGCCGCGCAGCGCGTTGCGCAGCCGCCTGACGGAGTCGCGCAGGCGGGGCAGCTCGCCGCCGTGGGTGCGCGGGGCGTGCGAGAACACTTCGTACAGGCCGAGCTGCTGCACGAACAGCGGCGCCAGGCGGTCGCCCCAGTCATTGAAGTCGCCGGCGACAAGGATGGGGTCGCCTTCGGGCACCATGCGCTGGATGCGTTCGGTCAGCGCCAGGATCTGGCGGCTGCGGCTGCCGGCGAACAAGCCCAGGTGCACCACGAAGCAGTGCACGGCATGGCCGTCCACCTCGATGCGCGCGTGCAGCAGGCCGCGCTGTTCGAGCCGGTGGTCGGAGATATCCTGGTTTTCGTGCTCGAGAATGGGGTAGCGCGAGAGCAGCGCGTTGCCGTGGTCGGTCTGGCTGCGGATGGCGTTGCGGCCGTAGGCCACGTCCAGCCGCAGGGCCGCGGCCAGGGATTCGTGCTGCGCGTCGAGCAGAGACTTGTTTTCGTTGCGCCCCTGGACCTCCTGCAGGAACACCAGGTCGGGACGCAGGCCGTACAGGCCCAGACGCAGCTCGTTCAAAGACTCGCGGCGGCCCAGCGCCGAGCGTCCCTTGTGGATGTTGTAACTGACGACACGAATGAGCGACATAGAAGAGATGGCGCCTTGAAGCCGAAAAACCGCCGGCCGCCCCTTGCGGGAAATGCTCCGGCCCGGCTGGCGTCTGCCAGATTACCGCATTTCAGCCGCCCGTTTCCGCATTCCCCGTCAACGCCCTTGCGGAACCGGCAGGCCCGCAGACAGCGACCACGAGCCCCGCCCCCACAGCACGCCTCCCCAAGCCAGACCGCGGGGATCCGGCTCTGCCGGTCCCCTGCGGGCGCCCCCCCCCCGGGCGGGCTCCGCTTGAGGGGGAAGCGCCGCGGGCGCTTCGGGAAATGGGTTTACTTCTCGACGTTGCGCAGCCGGATATGCAGCTCGCGCAGTTGCTTCTCGTCGACTTCCGAGGGCGCCTGCGTCAGGAGGTCCTGGGCGCGCTGGGTCTTGGGGAAGGCGATCACGTCGCGGATCGATTCGGCGCCCGTCATCATGGTGACGATGCGGTCCAGGCCGAAGGCGATGCCGCCATGGGGCGGCGCGCCGTACTGGAGGGCGTCGAGCAGGAAGCCGAACTTCTCGCGGGCCTCTTCCGGGCCGATCTTCAGGGCGCGGAACACCTTGCTCTGCACGTCCTCGCGGTGGATACGCACCGAGCCGCCGCCGATTTCCCAGCCGTTGAGCACCATGTCGTATGCCTTGGCGTAGGCCTTGCTGGGATCGGATTCGAGGAAGTCCTCGTGGCCGTCCTTGGGGCTGGTGAAGGGGTGATGAGCGGCGGTGTAGCGGCCGTCTTCCTCGTCGTATTCGAACATGGGGAAGTCGACGACCCACAGCGGCTTCCAGCCTTCGGTGGACAGCCCGGTCTTCTTGCCGAATTCGCTGTGGCCGATCTTGACGCGCAGCGCGCCGATGGCGTCGTTGACGACCTTCTCGCGGTCGGCGCCGAAGAAGATGATGTCGCCGTTCTGGGCGCCGGTGCGCTTGATGAGCTCGGCCAGGGCGGCGTCATGGAGGTTCTTGACGATGGGCGATTGCAGCCCGTCGCGGCCCTTGGCCACGTCGTTGACCTTGATGTAGGCCAGGCCCTTGGCGCCGTAGATGCCCACGAACTGGGTGTAGGCGTCGATTTCGCTGCGCGACATCTCGGCGCCGCCCGGCACGCGCAAGGCCACCACGCGGCTGCCCGGAGCGGCCGCGGCGGCGGCGAACACCTTGAAGTCCACGTCGCGCATGACGTCGGTCATGTCGGTGAATTCGAGGTTGACGCGCAGGTCGGGCTTGTCCGAACCGTAGCGGCGCATGGCTTCCGCCCACGGCATGATGGGGAACGGCGAAGGCAGGTCGACGTTCTGCACCACCTTGAACACGTGGCGGATCATGTTTTCGAATATCTCGCGGATCTCGACTTCATCGAGGAACGAGGTTTCGCAATCGATCTGGGTGAATTCGGGCTGGCGGTCGGCGCGCAGGTCTTCGTCGCGGAAGCACTTGGTGATCTGGTAGTAGCGGTCGAAGCCGGACACCATCAGCATCTGCTTGAAGAGCTGGGGCGACTGCGGCAGCGCGAAGAAGTGGCCCGGGTTCACGCGCGAGGGCACGAGGTAGTCGCGCGCGCCTTCGGGCGTGCTCTTGGTGAGCATCGGGGTTTCGATGTCGATGAAGCCGAGCTGGTCCAGGAACTTGCGCACCTCGATGGAGACGCGATAGCGCAGCATGAGATTGCGCTGCATCTGCGGACGGCGCAGGTCCAGCACGCGGTGCGTCAGGCGCGTGGTTTCCGACAGGTTGTCGTCGTCGAGCTGGAAGGGCGGCGTCACCGAGGCGTTGAGGATTTCCACTTCCTTGCACAGCACTTCCACCTCGCCGGAGGCCAGGTCGGGGTTGGCCGTACCGGCAGGACGCTCGCGCACCAGGCCGGTCACGCGGATGCAGAATTCGTTGCGCAGGCGTTCGGCCGTGGCGAAGGCGGCGTTGTCCGGATCGAACACGATCTGCGCCAGGCCGGCGCGGTCGCGCAGGTCGATGAAGATGACCCCGCCGTGGTCGCGGCGGCGGTTCACCCAGCCGAACAGGGTGACGGTCTGGCCGAGATGGTCACGGCAAACCTGGCCGGTATAGCAGGTACGCATGCGGGATGACTCCGTTGTGTGCTTGGTTGTAGCGTAAGGGTTACGAATCGACGCCGGGCGGGTTGCTCGCCCCGGGCGCCGCGGGAAGGGGGGCGGAAGGGGCCGCGGGGGCTGGCGGCACGGCCGTCGGCGCCGGGGCGACCACGCCCATGGAAACGATGTACTTCAGCGCCGCGTCGACGCTCATGGTCAGGTCCAGGGTGTCGCCGCGCGGCACCATGAGGAAGAATCCCGAGGTGGGATTCGGCGTGGTGGGCACGTAGACGCTGATGAGGTCGCCCTCGAGCTTGTCGGCCACCTCGCCGCCCGGCGTGCCGGTGACGAATGCGATGGTCCAGGCCCCGGCGCGCGGATACTGCACCAGCACCGCGCGGCGGAACGCCTGGCCGTTGGGCGCGAGCACGGTGTCGCTGACCTGCTTGACCGAGTTGTAGATGGACCGCACCAGGGGAATGCGCCCGAGCAGCCTTTCCCACTGCTCGACCATGCTGCGGCCGATCAGGTTGGCGGCGAACACGCCCGTCAGAAGCACCACCACGATGACCAGCAGGAAACGGAAACCGGGAATGTCGACGCCGAAGAGGGATTCGGCCGACAGGAAGCTGGGCACGAACCCTTCCAGGGTGGCGACCAGCAGGCCCAGCACCCATACTGTGATGACCAGCGGAACCCAGATCAGCAGGCCGGTGATGAAGTACTTCTTGATGACGCGCATACGCATCGCATGCGCTCTAGGTGGCGGCCGGCGAACCGGCGGCCGGCGATCCGGCGGCCGGCGATCCGGCGGCCGGGCTGGCGGCGGGCGCGGCGGCCGGGGAGGCGGATTCGGACGACGGCGAGGACGAGGCGGAGCCGGGCGAACCCTGGCCGCCGCTGCCGTTGCCGCGGAAGTCGGTGACGTACCAGCCGGACCCCTTGAGCTGGAATCCGGCGGCGGTGACCTGCTTGGAGAACGTGCTTTCGCCGCAGGCCGGGCAGACCGTCAGCGGCGCGTCGGAGATTTTCTGCAGGACGTCCTTGGCATGGCCGCAGGCGCTGCACTTATAGGCGTAGATGGGCATCGGAACTTCCGGGCCTGGCCCGGCGCATTCAAAATCGCCGCCCGGCCGGCCCGCGGCGCCGACCGGAATCGGGCCGCCTGGCGGATGGGCAAGGCAGGGAAAATACGGGAAAGTCTTGAATTTTAGCGGGTTTTCGTGAAGGGTCGGCGCCCGCCGGTCTGCCCGCCCGCGCACGGCGGGCGGCGGCGGCTCCCGCCGGGCCGGCCGCCGCGGCCGGCGCGCCCGCCCGGCACGCCCTATACGGGCAGCAGGAACATCAGCGCGGCCACCGCCGTGGGGCCCGCCGCGCACAGGAACAGGCGGCCCGATGAGATGCTGCCGTCCGGGAAATGGTTCTTGAGAATGGCGAAACCCGCCGGGTTGGGCGCGTTGGCGATCACCGTCAGCCCCCCGCCCGTCACGGCGCCGGCCACCAGCATGTAGCGCCAGACCTCGCTGGTTCCCTCGACCAGCGAGCCCAGGTAGGTCAGGGCCGCGTTGTCGGTAATGGCGGTCAGGGCCGTGGCGCCCCAGAACAGCACGAAGGGCTCCAGCCCGCCCAGCAGATCCTGCAGCCACCATTTCTGCAGGCCGCCCAGCACCACCAGGCCGGCCAGGAAGAACCCCACCATCAGGCCCTCCTTGATCAGCAGCCGGCTCTGGTGGCGCTTGTACGCCTCGGCGAAGCCGATGAACATCATGAGCAGGCCCAGGAAGATGGCCGGATGGTGCGCCGTCAGCACCACGGCCACCAGAATGGCCAGGTGCACCAGGGTCACGGGCCAGGGCACGGGCGGCCGCGCCTGCGCGCCGTCGGGCGCGTCCACGCCGCCGCCGGTGCCCACGTCGCCTTCGAGCAGGGCCTTGCGGCAGATCAGCGTGAGCAGCGCGGCGTTCAGGCAGACCGCCAGGGCCGCGCGCCAGCCGAAGTGCGCGATCATGAAGCCGGTGTCCCAGCCGAACGAGGACGCCACCATGAGCACGGGCGGCGCGGCATAGGCAGTGAGCACGCCGCCGATGGAAACGTTGACGAACAGCACGCCCAGCGTCAGGTACTTGAAGCCCGCCCGTCCGCTGCTGCGGAAATAGGCGTCGCGCAGCAGGATGGCGGCCAGCGTCATGGCGGCCGGCTCGGTGATGAAGGAGCCGCCCAGCGGCACCAGCGACATCACCACGAAGAAGGTGGCCAGCTCGCGCCGCACCGGCAGCAGCCGCGCCACCACCCGCACCGCCTGCCCCACCAGCTCCAGGATGGGCCGGCTGGAAGCCACCACCATGATGACGAAGACGAACAGCGGCTCGGTGAAGTTGCGCGTGTCCATGTACTTCACGGCGGTGTGGGGGCCCGCCAGCGCCGCCACGGCCACGATGAGCACGAAGGCCCATACGCCGAACACCGCCTCCACTTCCGCCAGCAGGTGCCAGAAGCCCGAATGCGGGCCGCCGCGATGCGCCAGCCTGGCGAAGAACGGAACGGAAAAGGTGTGGAAGACCGCCACCGCGAACAGCAGGGTAGCGATGATTTCCATGGAGTGAGACATATCGAGGGCTTTGGGAGTAAGCGCCCGGCCCCTGGAAAGCGCGGCCCGGCAGGACGGACAAGCGACGGACTATACCGCAGCGCCCCGCCCCGGCCACTCAGGGAGATTGCTAGGGCGCGCCGGCCTTCAGGCGATCGCGCGCGGCCGGCTCGCCGCCGTTTCTTTCCGCTTTCATCTCGCACAGCAGGCTGTGCAGCATCTCGGTGGACAGGCCATGCAGCACCAGCCGGTAGCCCGCCCGCAAGGTGGACATGGGCACCAGCGGATGCTTGTTGTTGACCAGGATGAGGTGCTGCGGCGCGCCCAGCAGCTTGGCCGCGTAGATGCCGATGGTTTCGTCCAGCTGCAGCGAGTTGGCCGCGCGCCAGAAATCGTTGTCGGTCAGCATGAGCTGATAAAGCGGCGTGAACAGCTCGATGGCGCTTTGCAGGTCGAGGAAGTTCAGCCTGCCGCGCGGCAGGTCCTCCAGCTTCAGGCCCGGATCGCGGATCATGCTGAAATCCACTTCGGCCGGCGCATGCATTTCCACGCCCGCCTCGCGCAGCGCCTGGTTCAGCCGGATCACGAAATTGAACAGGTTGAGGTCGTGCTTGACGAACAGGCCGTCCTTGAGGTCGTCGATGTCGCGCGGCTCCAGCGGCGTGGTGCTGATGGGCACGGGCGAATTGGCCGCGATGAATGAGAGGATCTGCGCCCCGAGGTGGAAATGCCGCAGGATCAGCCAGTTGGCCTCGGGCGAGACGAAGCGCTTGAGCCCCCAGGCCAGGATGCGGTGCAGCAGCCGCGAGTGCGACCAGCGGCGCGGCAGGAACGTCTTGACGACCTGGATCAGGATGATGAAGGCGCGCGCCAGCGGCCGCAGGAACGGCAGCAGGTACTGGCGCGACGCGCTGCTGGAATCCGTGAGCCACGCGCGCTTGACCTCGTCCGGCAGGGGCGTGCTGCGGTCCAGGTACAGCGCCAGCCAGGGGCTGGGGTCGGCCGGGTCGTGGCCTCGCGCCAGGAAGTCCGGTTCCGGATTCGTCGAGCGGTCCGTCGGGCTCATGCGGCGTCCTCCTCCATAACGTGATGGAACTGCATCAGGTACAGGGCCGCGGTGCGGCGCGCGGTGTCCACGATGCGGCGCTCGGCGCGCCCGTCCTCGTCGCAGTCCAGCGCCAGCTCCACGGCCGACAGCCAGCGCGCCAGGTGATGTTCGTCATTGTGGCCGTGATATTCCAGGAAGCGGAACGCGTCGGGCGGCAGCCGGAGGCTGGCCTTGAGCAACGGCAGCAGCGCCGGCACGATGCGCTGGCCCGTGCCCTCGATGATGTAAATCGCGCCCAGCAAGCCGATCGGGTCGCGCGTGGCGGCCAGGCCGTGCAGATAGGCGTTGAGCGCCTCGCCGCCCGGATTGCGGCGCAAGGCGTCGATGTCCTGCACGCTGCCCCCGGCGCTGCGGTAGTCCTGGAACAGGATCTCGAAATCGTTCTGCTCCTCGCCGGCGTGGGTGTCGATCAGCGCGGCCAGCGGCCGGTATTGCTCGCTGAGCGAGGCGGCGCCCTCGCGCATCCACTTGCTGCCCTCGCGCACCTGCGGAATCCACTGCGCCATCCAGTTCAGGTAGTCGTCCGTGGCGAAGCGGCGGTTGCGCAGGCGGCGCACCAGCGGCGTGCGCCACACGCGCGAGCGGTAGTCATGCCAGATCGAGGCCAGTTCGGTGAGCAGCTGGCCCAGGCCCTGGGGCGCGGTGGCCGGGTCGTGCGGCGGCGCAATGGCCTGCGCGTCGGAGACGCCGACCGGCGCGCGGGCCGGCGCTTGCGGGGCGGCGGATGCCCGCGCCGGCCCGTCGGCCGCTTCGGCCTCCAGCAGCATGTAGGCGGTCATGAAGCGGCCGGACTCGGGGATGTAGCAGAAGATCTGTTCGCCCGGCCTGACCTCGCGCGTTTCGAGGAACTCGGCCAGCATGATGAGAATGGACGCCGCGCCCGTATTGCCGCGCCAGGCCAGGTTGCTGAACCAGCGCTCGCGCGCGATGGCCAGGCCGGCCTTCTCCATGAGGTCGGCCACCACCGGAATGAACTTCTCCGACGAATAGTGGCAGAGGAAGTGGTCCACCTGGTCCGGATCGACCCAGCCATCGCGCACCAGCTTGGCGTACTCGTGGATGCCGATGTCGAACAGGTGCGGCAGCAGGCGGATGTCCTGGCGCAGCGACAGCGCGCCGTCGGCCTCGGCGTCGCTCCAGGACGGATAGTCCAGGTGCCCCTTGCTGCGGTCGGCCGACAGGCCGAGCTGCATGCAGACCGGATAGTCGCCCGAGAACGACCGCTGGTGGACCCACTTGAGCCGCAGCCGCACGCCTTGCGACGCGCCGGGCAGCACGCCCTCCCCCTTGCCCAGCAGCACCGCGCCGGCGCCGTCGGAGAGCATCCAGCGCAGGAAGTGCGCGTCGAAGTCGGCGTCGTAGCCGCGCGCCGCGAACCGCGACCGCTTGAAGAGGCGCGACGGCAGCTCGCTGGCCACGGCCAGCGCCCGCGCGTGCCCGCCCATTTCCACGCCCTGCGCCGCCGCCTGGATCGCCGACACGCCGGCGGCGCAGATGCCGTGCACCGACAGCGCCTCCATGGGCGGCGCCGCCAGCTCGGCCTGGATCATGTTGGCAAAGCCCGGCATCAGCGCGTCGCCGCCCGACGAACCGCTGGCCAGCAGCGACACGTCGGCCAGCTCGGCCCGGGCGCGTCCCAGGCAGTCGCGGATGGCCTGGCCGGCCAGTTGCGCGTTGCTGTAGCGGGTGGCGCCGTCCGGGCCGATGGCGTAGTAGCGCTGGCGGATGCCGTTCTCCGCCAGGATGCGCTGCTTGATGCGTCCCGACATCCGGTTGAGCGGCGCGATGTAGCGGTCCATCTCCTCGTTGGAAACAGGTTCGCCCGGCATGAAGTAGCCGGCGCTTTCCAGGTAGACGCGATGAAAGGCAATGGGCATGCGTGGGTTTTCTCTCAGGATTGGCCGGGGCGCCCGGGCGCCATGCGCGAACGGCTGCGGCAGCGCGGCAGCAGCGTCCCCAGCACGAAGACGCGGAACATGTATGGCGCGAGGCCCGGCTCGTTGAGCGAGGGGTCCACCCGCTCGCGGTAGCGGCCGTCATGCAGGCCGGTCAGCTCCGACCAGTGCGCGCGCGGATTTTCGTGATGCGCGGTGTGAAGGCCGATATTGAAAAGCAGCGGATTGACCAGCCCCTCGAAATTGCGCGCGTAGCTCAGGCGGGCGACGCGCTGCGGCCCGCCATCGGCATGCGCGTGCTGCAGGTAGTTGGTGGCCAGCAGCCAGTGCAGCCCGTGCAGTTGCGGCACGATGACATACAGCAGCGCCTTGGCCGGGTCCAGCGCCAGCAGGCCGCCCCACAGCCCGAGCCAGGCCGCGTACTGGCCCATGCAATAGCGCCACACGCCGGGCCGGCGGCGGCGCAGCCGGCCCAGCCAGGCGAAAAAGAGCGGATACAGCACCCACACCGCCTGCGCGGGATGGATGAGATAGCCCCAGAGATGATTGGTGTCGCCCCCGAACCGATACGTGCGCGCCGCGTCGCGCGGACCGTGCTTGTGGCGGTGGTGGTTGGCCACGTGCGCCGGAAAGAACACGAAAGTGGGGTGCCCCTGCAGCAGCGTGATGACGTAATCGGTGATGCGGTTCGCGGCGCGCCCGCGCCACATGCGCAGGTGTGTGTGATTGTGGTGAATAACGCCGATGCCCAGCGTCAGGAACAGCATCAGGCCGTACAGCGGCCACCGGAATCCGTGCGCCCACTGCCAGGCCGCCAGGGCGGGCAGCGCCGCCAGGTAGGCCAGGCTCTGCCAGTCGCGCCGGTTGCGCAGGCGGGGCGGCCGCATGCGCTCAGGACGCATGGCCCTGCGCCGTCTGGCGCCGTTCGTGCGCGCGCAACTGGGCCTCGGCCGCGTCGGCCGCGAGCCGCGTGCCGAACAAGCGGTCCATGAACGTGAACTGGAACCCGTAGTTGCCGTGATAGCAGGCGTGGTGCAGGTGATGCCGCCGGCTCGCGGCAAACCAGTGCGCATGGGACACCCCGGGAAAGAAATCGTAGTTCGCGTGGCCCACGCAGTTGAAGAACAGGCTGAAGAGCGGCACCGAAAACAGCGACCAGAAGCTGAAGTCGTGCAGCACCATGGGCAGCAGGATGACGTTGCCCAGCATCAGCGCCTCCACCGGATGGAAGCTGTAGGTGGAAAACGGCGTGGTCACCACCGAGCGGTGGTGCGGCAGGTGAAAGCGCCTGAGCGCCCGCGTATGCAGCAAGCGGTGGTTAATCCAGAAATGCACGTCGTTCCAGGCGAGCAGGAACAGGATCTCCAGCGCGATCCGCCCCGGGCCGGCATCCGGGTCCAGGCGCGCCCAGCCCAGCTGCAGCAGGCCCCAGGGAAAGATCATGCCGGTGCCGAAGAGCAGCACCGACACGCCGGACTGGACGAGTTCGCGCCGCAGCTGGCCAGGCGCCAGCGGCCGCGGATCGAGCGGCCTGCCGATGCCCAGCGCCGGCAGGATGCGGCGCGTGAGCAGCCAGGTGGCGGCGCCGGACAGAAGATAGATGCCGCCGAAGAACAGCAGGCCCGCCAACATGACCTGCCAGGCGGAAAGCGCTTCAAAAGCTTGGGCCATGTCGAGGGCTCACCCGGGGAATGGGCGCATCATAAGCAATCCCGCCCGCGGCGGACGCGCCAATATTTACCAAATGATTCCAGACACCACAAACCCCGACGCGCGCCCGCTCAACCCGCGGGAAAGCGCCGGTCCAGCCCGGCCGCGGCGGCCGCGATGCGCGCCGCGAGCGCGGCGCTCGCCGCCGGCATCGGCGCACGCAGTTCGGCGCGCATCAGGCCCTGGTGCGCGAGCAACGCCTTGACGGGGCCGGGGTTCGGCTCCGCGAACGCCAGCCGTATCACCGGCGCAAGCGCATGGAACAGGGCGCGCGCCCGGTCGAGCTGCTGCGCGCGCACCGCCCGGTCCAGCGCCACGAACAGGTCCGGGCGGATGTGCGCGGCCGCCGCGATCATTCCGCGGGCCCCCAGGCACAGCAGCGGCAACGCCAGCAGGTCTTCGCCCGCCAGCACGCGCAGCCGGCCGTCGGCGATCAGCGCGGCGGACTTGTCCAGCGAGCCGCCACAGTCCTTGATGGCGGCGATGTTCGGATGCTCGGCCAGTGCCAGCAGGGTGCCGGTTTCCAGTTCGGCGCCGGTGCGGTACGGAATGTCGTAGAGGATGAGGGGAAACGGCGAGGCGTCGGCCAGGGTGCGGAAGTACGCCGACGCGCCCTGCTGGCCGGGCCGCACGTAATAGGGGGCGGGCGCGAGAATGCCGGCCAGCGGCCGCGTGCCGAATGCCGCGAGGCGGCGCAGCGCGTGGCCCTGGTGATTGCCCGCCAGGCCCATGGCCACGGGCAGCCCGCCGGCTTCGCCGAGCACGGCGTCCACCACGGCGAGCTGTTCGGCATCGTCCAGGGAGGCGGCTTCGCCAGTGCTGCCGCAGACCACCAGGCCGTCGACGCCGGCGGCCCGGACGTGGCGCACCAGGCGCCTGAGCGCAGCGCCGTCGACGGCGCCGTCCGAAAAGGGGGTGACGAGCGGAATCCAGACGCCCTGGAACACGGAAGCGGGGGATGACATGAACACTCCTTCAGTAGCGGACCGAGGGGGAACCGTACAGAAGTGCTCGGGAAGACCGGGGGAAAACACGCGCGCCGCCTGGCGCCGCCGCAAAGCCGCTGTTCCGTCGCCCATCTGACGGAACAGCAAGCTCCGGTCAGATGAGCGGCTGTTTTTTGGATTTCAGGCCGGCAGCGGCCAGCGCCACGCACATGGCGCGGAAAAAACTGGCAAACGGCAAGGCCTGGATCATGGAAACCGGAATGAATGACATGCGGTGCGGGAGAGGCAATCTACCCGGCGCACTGGCGGCTGTCAACGCGCCGGCGGCGGACGCGTTCAGCCCAGGCTGTCGATGAAGACGCGGCACAGCGCTTCCATGCCCTGGCGGTCTTCGTCGTCGAAGCGGCCGGGCAGCGGGCTGTCCACATCCCAGACGCCGATCAGTTCGCCGCGGCGCACGAGCGGCACCACGATTTCCGAGCGCGAGGCCGCGTCGCAGGCGATATGGCCGGGAAAGGCGTCGACGTCGGCCACCACCTGGGTCTGGCGCTGGCTGGCCGCCGCGCCGCACACGCCGCGGCCCAGGGGAATGCGCACGCAGGCCGGCTTGCCCTGGAACGGCCCCAGCACCAGTTCCGTGCCGTCGTAGAAATAGAAGCCAGCCCAGTTCAGGTCCGGCAGCGCCTGGAACGCCAGCGCGCTCAGGTTGGCCGCGTTGGCGATGCGGTCGCGCTCGCCTTCGAGCAGGGCGCGGGCCTGGGCGGCCAGCCCGGCATACAGCCCGGGCTTGGATTCGGCGGAAAGAGGAGCGGCTTGGAACATGGCGGAAAAATGTAACTGTACCGGCGGTTTTCGATGCAAGTGATTTTAGGCGCAGCGGCCCGGAAACGGGGCCGGCCGGCCGCCGTATGGGACAATTGTTTTTTCGCGCCCTCCGGGGCAGCAAGCCGAAGGCGTATTTTCCCCCGACGTTTTTCCCGTTTTTTTCCTCTTCTTTTCTCAAGAAGCACTTCCATGGACAAGCCTATCGAACCTGCGTTTTCCTTCTCGGAACGCGCCCAGCAGCTCACCAGTTCCGCCATCCGCGAGATTCTCAAGGTAACGGAGCGCCCCGAAGTCATCTCGTTCGCCGGCGGCCTGCCGGCGCCGGCTGGCTTCCCGGTGGAAGTCGTGCGAGCCGCGTTCGACAAGGTACTGGCCACCAATGGCCGCGCAGCCCTGCAGTACGGCCCCACGGAAGGCTATCGTCCCTTGCGCGAGTGGGTCGCGGCCGACCTCGCCGCCGCCGGCGCCCAGGTGTCGCCCGAGCAGATCCTCATCGTGTCGGGCTCGCAGCAGGCGCTGGACCTGCTGGGCAAGGTGCTGATCGACAAGGACAGCAAGGTGCTGGTCGAAGACCCCAGCTACCTGGGCGCGCTGCAGTCGTTCAGCCTGTACCAGCCGCAGTACGTGCCCGTGCCCACCGACGAGGGCGGCCTGATTCCCGAGGCCATCACCCCCGAGCTGGCCGCGGGCGCGCGCTTCCTGTATGCGCTGCCCAACTTCCAGAACCCCACCGGCCGCACCCTGAGCCTGGAGCGCCGCATCGCCCTGCTCAAGCGCGCCGCCGAGCTCGGCCTGGCCATCATCGAAGACGACCCCTACGGCGAGCTGCGCTACGCCGGCGAACCGCAGCCTGGCCTTTTCACCCTGGCCGCCGAGTACGGCGCCAATGTGATCCGCCTGGGCACCTTCTCCAAGGTGCTGGCGCCCGGCCTGCGCCTGGGCTTCATCGCGGCGGCCCGCCCCATCATCGACAAACTGGTGCAGGCCAAGCAGGCCACCGACCTGCATACGCCCACGCTGACGCAAATGGCGGTCTACGAGATCGTCAAGGACGGCTTCCTGCAGGAGCACCTGCCCAACGTGCGCGAAATCTACCGCAAGCAGGGCCGCTGCATGCTGGAGGCCATCGAGCGCGAGTTCCCCGACACCGTGAGCTGGACGCGCCCCGAAGGCGGCATGTTCCTGTGGGTGACGCTGCCCGGCCACATCGACAGCACCGCCCTGCTGCAGAAGGCCATCGAGCAGAACGTGGCGTTCGTGCCCGGCGCGCCGTTCTACAGCGGCGGCGGGCGCGCCAACACCATGCGCCTGAGCTTCGCCACCGTGCCCGAAGACAAGATCCGCGCCGGCATCGCCATCCTGGGCAAGCTGCTCAAGGAATACACGGCCTGACCGCCGCCTCGCCGACGGCCGGGTGCAATGCCCGGCCGTCGTTGTTTTATGCTGTCCGTTTCGAGTTCCCGTCACCGCGATTACCGTGAGCGCCCCCAACTCCACTCCCGCCGATCTCAGCGACATCGTCTTTACCGACTGGGTTGAACGCTGGCTTCCCCGGTCGTGGCGCCCCTATGCGCGCCTCTGCCGGCTCGACCGGCCCATCGGCACCTGGCTGACGCTGCTGCCGTGCATTGCGGCGCTGGTGCAGGCCGCGGGCGGCCTGCCCGACCTGAAGCGCCTCATCGTCTTTTCGCTGGGCGCGCTGCTCATGCGCGGCATCGGCTGCACGGTCAACGACATGTACGACCGCAACTTCGACAAGCACGTGGAGCGCACGCGCTTCCGACCGCTCACCAGCGGCCAGTTGAGCATGCGGAACGCGGTCTGGTTCCTGCTGGGCCAGCTCCTGGTGTGCGGATCGCTGCTTTTCTTCATCAACGAGATGAGCCGCTGGCTGGCCGTGGCGGTGTTGCCCTTCGTCTTCATCTATCCGCTGTGCAAGCGCGTGACCTACTGGCCGCAGGTGGTGCTGGGCATCTGCTTCAACTGGGGCATGCTGATGGCCTGGTCCGACACGCAGAACCAGGTGCCCCTGGCCGCCATCGCCATGTGGGCCGGCGCGGTGCTGTGGCAGGTGGGCTACGACAGCATCTACGCCTATGTGGACGTGCGCGACGACCTCAGGCTGGGCCTGCATTCCACCGCCATGCGCTTCGGCGACCAGGGCAAGCTCTGGATCGGCGGCTTCTATCTCGCGACCGTGGCGCTGTGGGCCTGGGGCGGCTACGCCATGGGCATGTCATGGGCCTATTTCGCGGGCATCGCGGCCGTGGCGCTGCACCTGGCCTGGCAGCTCAAGGTGTTCGACATCCAGCGCCCGGACCGCAACTTCATGCTGTTCCGCGCCAACCTCTGGCTGGGCGTGCTGCTCATCGTCGCCGCCCTGGCCGGTTCGCTGATCCGCTGATCCGCGCCGCGCATTGTGTCCGGGGGCCGGACTGGGCGAAGATGGAGCCTGGCCCTTTTTCCGGAGATGCGCCTCATGTCCCCCGTCCTCAAGACCCTGGCCGCGGCCTTCGCCGCCGCGGTGCTCGCCCCCGCCGCCCAGGCCGCGACCGACTGCTCCGCCCAGCGCGGCTGCGCGGCCAAGATCTGCCACATCCAGAACGACATCGCCGCCGCCCAGGCCCAGAACAACAGCCGGCGCGAGGCCGGTCTGCGCAAGGCGCTGGCCGAGGCCCAGGCCCACTGCACCGACGAGCGCCTGCAGGCCCGGCGCGAGGCCGACGTGCGCGAGAAACAGGAAAAGGTCGCCGAGCGCGAACGCGAGCTTGCCGAAGCCCGCAGCAAGGGCAAGCCGGACAAGATCTCCAAGGCGCAGCGCAAACTGCAGGAAGCGCGCGACGAGTACGACGAGGCGTTGGCCGAGCTGAACCGCTGACGCCGGCCCATGGCCGCCCCGGCCGCAGAAGAAACGGCCGGGCGGCCAGCCTCTGGTGGAGGCTATTTGTCATCTGGTGGAAATATCGCCATCCATGGCGCCATTTGGCGAAATTCGGATCGATTATCCAATTATTTGGAAAAAAGTTTTCAGGCAATCAGGGTTTATCCCAGGAGTCTTTGAGCACAGAATGCCACTCATCGGGACACAGCAAGCGAACCCCAGACAATTCAGCCCGAGGTTCGGATCCCAGCTCAAAGACAACGGAGGTCTGCCATGAAAACCCTTGCTACCGCTTTGATGTTGTCCATGTCCGTTCTGGCCGCCGGCGCCCAGGCCGCCGAAGCCGACCAGGGCCCCAGCCGCGCCCAGGTCCAGGCCGAGCTGCAACAGGCCAAGGCTTCGGGCCAATACACCTTCGGCGAAGAAGGCTACCCCGCGGCTATCCCCGCGAAGTCCACCCTGAGCGCGCAGGACGTGCAAACCGAAATGGCGCAGGCCCGCCTGGCCGGCGAAGTGACTTTCGGCAACCTGGACTATCCGCCCGTTGCGCAGGCCGAGGCGACCTCGGTGTCGCGTTCGGAGGTGCAATCGCAACTGGCCCAGGCCAAGGCTGACGGCATCGTCACCTTCGGCAACCTGGACTACCCGCCGGTGCACGGCTGATCCCCGGCCCGCGCCGCGGCCGGGCTTCGGCCCGGCGCCCCGAAAGCCTCCGGCCCTGCCGCGAGGCTTTCTGTTTTGACGATTTGATTTTTATATTGGTCGAATCGACATAATTTAACGGCATTTCGTGAAAATGCCTGCTACACATCGGCGGACCGGAATCATAGGATAGGGCCATTCCCTCCCAGGAGTTCCGCCATGGCCGCCAACACCCCGAAACCCGTCCTGCTGCTCGGCCCCGGCAAGATCGGCTTTGCGATCGCCCTCATGCTTCAGCGCAGCGGCGACTACGAAGTCCTGGCCGTGGACCGGGATGCCGCGCGGCTGCGGGCGGTCGCGGAGCTGGGCTGCGACACCCTGGCCGCCTCCGATGACGAAGCCATCGCCCGGGCGATGCGGGGCCGCTATGCCGTCGTCAATGCGCTGCCGTTTCATCGCGCGGTCGCGGTGGCCACGCTGGCCGCCCGCGCCGGCGTGCATTATTTCGACCTGACCGAGGACGTGGCCAGCACCCACGCCATCCAGGCGCTCGGCCGGGAGGCAGGCAGCGTGCTCATGCCCCAGTGCGGGCTCGCGCCCGGCTTCATCGGCATCGTCGGCCACGCGCTGGCCCGCCGCTTCGACAGGCTGCTGGACCTGCGCATGCGCGTGGGCGCCCTGCCGCGCTATCCCTCGAACGCGCTGCGCTACAACCTCACGTGGAGCACCGAGGGGCTGATCAATGAGTACTGCAACCCCTGCGAGGCCATCGTCGACGGCGAGCTGACCACGGTGGCCGCGCTGGAAGGCTACGAGACGTTCACGCTGGACGGCGTGGAATACGAGGCCTTCAATACCTCCGGAGGACTGGGCACGCTGCCCGCCACGCTGGTGGGCAAGGCGCGCAACGTGGACTACAAGTCCGTGCGCTACCCGGGCCATTGCGCCCTGATGAAACTGCTGCTCAACGACCTGCGCCTGCGCGACCGCCGCGACCTGCTCAAGGAAATTCTTGAGACGGCCATTCCCACCACCGACCAGGACGTCATCGTCATCCTGGTGGCGGCCAGCGGCATGCGCCATGGCCGCCTGGAAGAGGAATCTCACCCGGTGCGCATCTTCGGCGCCGAACTGGACGGCCATACGCTGAGCGCCATCCAGCTTTCCACCGCGGCCGGCATCTGCGCCGCGCTGGACCTGGTGGCCTCGGGCGCGCTGCCCTCGCGCGGATTCGTGGGCCAGGAGGCCATCGCCCTGGATAGCCTGCTCGAAAACCGCTACGGACGCATCTACGCGGGCAAGCCCCTGGCGCTGGAACGGCCCGCGCTGGCCTGAACGGCGCCCCCGCGGCCGGGCCGCGCGGCCGCGCTCAGGCCCATCCTTCCATGCGGCGCGTGGCCCGGATCAGGCGCTGTTCTTCCTGCTCGATGTCCGCCAGGCTCTGGCGCACGCTGTCCACGTGATCGGCCGCCGCCTTGCGCGCCTGCTCGGGCTGGCGCGCCATGACGGCGTGGTAGAGCCGGGCATGCTGGCGGTCGATCTGGCGCTTCTCGGGCTGGCGGTGATAGAGGTTGTTCACACAGGCGAACACCGAGCCCAGCAGCAGGTCGGTGAGCGACTGCAGCGTGTGCACCAGCACCGGATTGTGCGAGGCCTCGCAAATGGCGAGATGGAAGGCGTGGTCGAGATGGGCGTGGCGCGCGGTGTCGGTTTCGGTTCCCTGCGCGGCCATCATTTCGTCGTAGCGCCGGCGGATCATGATGAAATCGGCCTCGGTGCCGCGTATGGCCGCCAGCCGCGCCGATTCGGCCTCTAGCAGGGAACGCACTTCCAGCAGGTCGTACAGGGTGCGCGGCTGCGAATTGAACAGGTGCATCAGCGGCCCGGCATCCACCTGGGAAATCCGCGCCACGTACGAGCCCTTGCCCTGCGCCGTGTGGATGATTTCGCGCGCGCGCAGCAGTTTCAGCCCTTCGCGCAGCGCGCTGCGCGACACGCCGAGCTTTTCCGTGAGCCTGCGCTCGGAGGGCAGCGCCTGGCCCGCCTTGAGCACGCCATCGAGGATCAGGCGCTCGATGCGCTCGGCCACCTCGTCCGCCACGGGCCGGGGCCTGGTTTCCGTTTCCGCGTGCATGCGCGCTCCGTCTACTGGTCTGACCAAATTCCACGCACCGCCGAAGGCTGCCGCGGATTTCCAATAAGTGGCTGATATCTAATCATAAAAATCCCGCACCTGTCCTGTGCGCCGCACAAAAACTGGTATGACCAGCGGGTTTTGCTATGGACATCGCCTGCCCCGCGGCCGATGATGTGGGAACCGTTTTCCCGGCGCCCGGCGCCGGCCAGCCATACCATCCGATCCGCAGAGACCCGTATGACGCAACGCATCCAGAAACATGGCCTGCAAGTGGCGGCCAACCTCGTCCAGTTCATTGAACAGGAAGCCTTGCCCGGTTCCGGCCTGGACGCCGACGCCTTCTGGCAGGGCTTCGCCGAACTGGTCCATGACCTCGCCCCGCGCAACCGCGCCCTGCTTGCCGAGCGCGACCGCCTGCAGGCCGAGCTGGATGCCTGGCACCGCGCCCACCCCGGCCCCATCGCCGACCCCGCCGCCTACCGCAAATTCCTGGAAGACATCGGCTACCTGCTGCCGCAGCCCGACGAGGTGCGCGCCACCACGGAAAACGTGGACGCCGAGATCTCCGAGCAGGCCGGCCCCCAGCTGGTGGTGCCGGTTTCCAACGCGCGCTACGCGCTGAACGCCGCCAACGCGCGCTGGGGCAGCCTGTACGACGCCCTTTACGGCACCGACGCCATCCCCGCCACGCCGGGCGATACCGGCCAGGGCTACAACCCCGAGCGCGGCCGCGCCGTCATCGCGCGCGCGCGCGCCTTCCTGGACGCCGCCGCCCCGCTGGCCCAGGGCTCCCATGCCGAGGCCACCGGCTACACCGTCGAAAACGGCCAGCTTCGCATCGCCCTGCCCTCGGGCGCCGCCGGGCTCAAGAACCCCGCGCAGTTCGCCGGCTACCAGGGCGACGCCCGATCGCCTTCGGCCGTCCTGCTCAAGCACAACGGCCTGCACTTCGAAATCCAGATCGACCGCGCGCACGCCATCGGCGCCACCGATGCGGCGGGCGTCAAGGACGTGCTCATGGAGGCCGCCGTCACCACCATCATGGACTGCGAAGACTCCGTGGCCGCGGTCGACGCCGAAGACAAGGTGCACATCTACCGCAACTGGCTCGGCCTCATGAAGGGCGACCTGACCGAGGAAGTGAGCAAGGGCGGCAAAACCTTCGTCCGCCGGCTCAACCCCGACCGCCAGTACACGCGCCCCGACGGCTCGTCCCTGACGCTGCACGGCCGCTCGCTCATGTTCGTGCGCAACGTGGGCCACCTCATGACCAACCCGGCCATTCTCGATCGCGACGGCCAGGAGATTCCCGAAGGCATTCTCGACGCCGTCGTCACCACGCTGGCCGCGCTGCCCGACCGCCGCAACAAGCGCAATTCCCGCAGCGGCTCGGTGTATATCGTGAAGCCCAAGATGCACGGCCCCGCCGAGGCGGCCTTCGCCACCGAGCTGTTCGGCCGCGTCGAAGACCTGCTCGAACTGCCGCGCAACACCATCAAGATGGGCATCATGGACGAGGAGCGGCGCACCAGCGTCAACCTCAAGGCCTGCATCGGCGCGGCAAGCGCGCGCGTGGCCTTCATCAATACCGGCTTCCTCGACCGCACCGGCGACGAAATGCACTCCAGCATGGAAGCCGGCCCCATGCTGCGCAAGGGCGACATGAAATCCACCGCCTGGATCGCCGCCTACGAGCGCAACAACGTGCTGGTCGGCCTGGACTGCGGCCTGCGCGGCCGGGCCCAGATCGGCAAGGGCATGTGGGCCATGCCCGACATGATGGCGGCGATGCTGGAGCAGAAGATCGCCCACCCCAAGGCCGGCGCCAACACGGCCTGGGTGCCCTCGCCCACCGCCGCGACGCTGCATGCGCTGCACTACCACCAGGTTGACGTGCAGGCAGTGCAGCAGGATCTCGAACGCACCCGCCTGGCCGACGTGCGCGAGGAACTGCTGGCCGGCCTGCTGACCGTGCCGGTGGCCGCCAGCCCCGACTGGCCGGCCGCCGACATCCAGCAGGAGCTGGACAACAACGTCCAGGGCATCCTGGGCTACGTGGTGCGCTGGATCGACCAGGGCGTCGGGTGCTCCAAGGTGCCCGACATCCACAACGTCGGCCTCATGGAAGACCGCGCCACCCTGCGCATTTCCAGCCAGCACATCGCCAACTGGCTGCGCCACGGCGTTACCAACCGCGAGCAGGTCATGGAAACCTTCAAGCGCATGGCCAGGGTAGTCGACGGCCAGAACGCGGCAGACCCGGCCTACCGGCCCATGGCGGGCCATTTCGATACCTCGCTCGCATTCAAGGCCGCCTGCGCCCTGGTGTTCGAGGGCCTGACGCAGCCCAACGGCTACACCGAGCCGCTGCTGCACAAGTACCGGCAGGCGTTCAAGGCCGCCCAGGCCTGACGCTGGCGTGCAGCGCCCTTCCCGCCAGGGGAAGGGTGCGCCCGCTGCGCGGGCTTGCTGCCCCCGGGGGGGCCGTTTTTGCCTTGGGACGGCCCGGCGGCAAAAAGCGGGACGCGGCTTTCTTTTTCGCATGGCCGTGCTAAATTGGCGCGTATGCACGCCAAGACCGAAAAAAGCGAACTCACCTATGCCGCCATCGTGGATGCGGCGCTGGACATGGCCGCCGCCGAGGGGCTGGAGCGCCTGTCGCTGGGCGAGATCGCGCGTCGCCTGGGCATCAGCAAGAGCGGCGTCTTTTCGCGCGTGGGTTCGCTGGAGGCGCTGCAGCAAGCCGTGCTGGACGAGTACGACCGGCGTTTTCTCGCGGCCGTGTTCACGCCCGCCCTGGCCGCTCCCCGGGGCCTGCCGCGGCTCAACGCCATGGTTTCCAACTGGGTGGCGCGCGCGAGCAACGTCGAGACGCTCACCGGCTGCGTCTACGTGGCCGGCGCCTTCGAGTACGACGACCTGCAGTCGCCGCTGCGCGCGCTGCTCGAAAACAATGTGCGGCGCTGGCGCGGCTCGCTGGTGCGCACCGCCGTCCAGGCCCTGGAAGCCGGGCACCTGCGGCCGGACACCGACCCGGAACAGCTAGTGTTCGAAATCTACAGCCTCATGGTCGGCCTGATGCACGACGCCCGCTTCCTGCGCGATCCGCGCGCCGGCGAGCGCGTGCGCGCCGCCTATGAGCGCCTGATCTCCACTTACCGCAGTTTCCAGTTCATCGGATAAGGCGTCCGGCCATGTCCGCCGCCTGCGCCGTCCAAATTTCGCACGTTCGTGCGAAAAAATGAGGAGAATCGCCATGCCGTTCGTCATCATCGCCGGAATCGCCGCCGCCATCGCGTGGCGCCTGTGGCGGAGCTGGCGCAGCCTGCTGCGCCAGCTACCCGATCACCCTGAACACCTTGTGCTTTTCTGAAGCGCCGCCGCCCGGCCGGTCTATAGTTGTTTCTGCCCATTCTTCGCTTTCGTCATGCCGCGCTCCGTTCACCTCCTGATCATCGATCCGCAGAATGACTTCTGCGACCTGCCCTCCAGCCACCTGCCCGCCGATCCGGTCACCGGCCGCCTGCGGCAGCCGGCGCTGCCCGTGTCCGGCGCCCACGCCGACATGCGGCGCCTGGCCGCGTTCATCGACGCCAGCGCCGATGCCCTGGACGCCATCACCGTCACGCTCGACTCGCATCACCGGCTCGACATCGCGCACCCGATTTTCTGGCGCCAGCGCGACGGCTCCGACGTGGCGCCCTTCACCCCCATCACCGCCGCGCAGGTGCGGGCCGGCGACTACCAGCCGCGCCACCTCGACGACCTTCCCCGCACGCTGTCGTACCTGGACGAACTGGAATCGCGCGGCCGCTACACCCTGATGGTGTGGCCGCTGCATTGCGAGATCGGCACCTGGGGGCACAACGTCCACGCGGATGTGCACGCGGCCTACAGCCGCTGGGAAGACCAGCGCCAGCTCATCGTGCGCAAGGTGCCCAAGGGCACCAATCCCTGGACCGAGCACTACAGCGCGCTCATGGCCGAGGTGCCCGACCCGGACGACCCGCGCAGCCAGCTCAACCGCTCGCTGCTCGATGCCCTGGACCGCGCCGACCTCATCCTGGTCGCGGGCGAGGCCGGCAGCCACTGCGTGAAGGCCACCGTGGAGCACCTGGCCGAACACCTGCCCGGCGGCCGGCTGTCGCGCGTGGTGCTGCTCACCGACTGCATGAGCCCCGTGGCGGGCTTCGAGGACGCGCAGGCCGCCTTCATCCAGCGCATGCGCGACCTGGGTGTGCAGGCACGCGCCAGCACCGACATGGCGCGCGCGCTGGGGTAGCCGCGCGCGCCGCCTTCCGGGACCGCCCGGCCTCGGGAGGCGGCGCTCGATTCATAAAACTCATCACGTCTCAAGATTTCATTGCTTTACGGCCCCGCGCCGGGCCGCAAGAATATCGGGCTTCATGCGCCGAAGGCGGCGCCCGCCCCGCGCGGCGATCAATGCAATGGAGAGACGAACATGAATGGCGCCCACAGCCTGGTCAAAACCCTGCTTGCCTCCGGCGTGGACACGTGTTTCGCGAATCCCGGAACCAGCGAGATGCATTTCGTGGCTGCGCTGGATCAGGTTCCTGGGATGAAATGCGTGCTCGGCCTGCAGGAAAACGTGGTAACCGGCATGGCCGACGGCTATTTCCGCATCGCGCGCAAGCCGGCCTGCACGCTGCTGCACTGCGGGCCCGGCCTGGCCAACGGCATGGGAAACCTGCACAACGCGCGCCGCGCGCGCAGCGGCATCGTGAACATCGTCGGCGACCAGGCCACGTATCACCGTCCCCACGACGCCCCCCTGACGGCGGACACCGCCGGCATGGCGCAGACCGTATCGCAGTGGGTGCGCACCAGCGAAAAAGCTGAGCACCTGGGCCGCGACGCCGCGCAGGCCGTGCAGGCGGCGCGCGCCTATCCGGGCCAGATCGCCACGCTCATCCTGCCCGCCGACGTATCGTGGAATGAGGGCGGCGTGGTGAGCCGGGCGGACGAACCCTCGCCGGCCCCCGCGGTGGAGGGCCACGTCATCGAGCGCGCCGCCCGCACCCTGCGTATACACGGGGCGGACACGCTGATCCTGCTCGCCGGCCCGGCCGTGCTCGCCGAGGCCCAGGGCCTGGCCTGGCGGGTCGCGCAGGCGACCGGCGCGGCCCTGCTGGGCGACTACGTCACCGCGCACGTGGCGCGCGGCCGTGGCCGGCTCCAGCTCGAGCGCGTGCCCTACGCCATGGACGCGGCCATCAGCGCCCTGCAGCGGTACAAGCACATTGTTCTCGTCAACGCGAAGGCGCCCGTGGGCTTTTTCGCGTATCCGGGCATGCCCTCCACGCAGTACGCGCCCGACGCGCAACTGCACGTCCTGTCGCGGCCCGACCAGGATCCGGTCCAGGCGCTGCGGGAACTGGTGCGCGCCCTGAACGCACCGGAAGCGGAAATTCCCGACCCCGGCCCGCGCCCGGAACCGGCCGCCGGCGCGCCCACGCCGGAGGGCCTGGCCCGGACGCTGGCGGCGCTCATGCCCGAGAACGCCATCGTGTCCGACGAAAGCGTCTCGTTCGGCCGCGGCTTCTACAAACACACGCACGCCGCCCCCGCCCACGACTGGCTGCACCTGGCGGGCGGCGCCATCGGCGACGGCATGCCGGTGGCCACCGGCGCGGCCATCGGCGCGGGCGGGCAGCGCCGGGTCATCAACCTGCAGGCCGACGGCTCCGCGATGTACTCGCTGCAATCGCTGTGGACCCAGGCCCGCGAACGCCTGCCGGTGACCACCATCATTCTCAACAACAGCAAATACAACATCCTCATCGGCGAATACCGCAATGTCGGCGCCACGCCCGGCGCAACGGCAATGAGCATGCTGGACCTGGGGAATCCGTCGCTCGGGTGGGTCGGGCTGGCGAACGCCATGGGCGTGGACGCGGCGCGCGCCGCCACCCTGGAAGAATGCGCCGACCTGATGAAAAGCAGCTTCGCGGCAAACGGCCCGTTCCTGATCGACCTGCGGATCTGAAATCCGGGTCCGCGATCCCGGAACGAGGCGCGGGAGAAAAAAACGCCTCATGCAAGAATCTGGAGACTATTTTTCGTGAAGTTCGCTTTTGCAAGCAGGATCGTCGGCCTTGCGCTGCTCGGCAGCGCCGCATTCGCCGCCCAGGCCGATACGTACCCCTCGCATCCCATTACCATGATCGTGCCATACCCGGCCGGAGGCACGTCCGACCTCGCCGCGCGCACGATCGCGCAGGCCATGGGCCCGTACCTGAAGCAGTCCATCATCGTCGATAACCGCGCCGGCGCGGGCGGCAACATCGGCATGGGAGTGCTCAAGCGCGCCCAGGCCGACGGCTACACCATCGGCCTGGGCACCATCGGCACGCAGACCATCAACCCGTACATCTACCCCGACATGCCATTCGACCCGGGCCGGGACTTCGCGCCGCTGTCGATGGTGTTCACCACCCCCAACGTGATCGCGGTGCGCAAGGACTCCGGCATCAAGAGCCTGCAGGACCTGTTCTCCCAGGCGCGCGCCAACCAGAGCCGGCCCATCACGTACGCAACGCCGGGCATCGGCTCTTCGGTGCACCTCACAGGCGCCTACCTGGAACAGGCGGCGGGCATCCAGATGCTGCATGTGCCGTTCAAAGGCGTGTCGGGCTCCATGCCCGCGCTGATCGGCGGCCAGGTCGACGTGCTCATGGACAACCTGCCCACCACGCTCAGCCAGCTCAAGGACGGCGCGCGGGTGCGCGCCCTGGCCGTCACCTCGGCCAGCCGCAGCGCGGCGCTGCCCGACGTGCCCACCGTGGCGGAAGCCGGCCTGAAGGATTTCGACGTGACCGCCTGGTTTGCGCTGTATGCCCCGGCCGGCACGCCCGCCGACGTGCAGGCCGCCCTGATCGACGCCGCGCAAAAAGCGCTGGCCACGCCCGCGGTCAAAGAGCAGCTTGCCGCGCTGGGCGCGACGCCGGGCGCGCTTTCGGGACAGGCGCTGTCGGCCTTCGAGGCCGGCGAGCGCCAGCGCTGGAGCGCCCTCATCAAAGAGCGCGGCATCTCGGCAAACTAGCCGCGGCGGCCGGCGCGGCTTGCGGACCATGTACGCGGATGCCTACTATCGCTGTCCGATCTTACGCCGGGAGCAAGTCGAATCATGCGCCGTATCCGAACGCCGAGCATGGCCGCGCTGAGCGCTTTCGAGGCCGCGGCGCGCCATGAGAGCTTCACCCTGGCCGCGCGCGAACTCTCCGTTACCGAAAGCGCCGTCTCGCGGCAGATCAGCCTGCTCGAGGAGAACCTCAACGTCTCGCTCTTCGTCCGGGTCAAGCAGAAAGTCGTGCTGACCCGGCCCGGGCGCCTCTACAGCGAACAGGTGCGCGACGCGCTGCGCGCGCTCGAGAAGAACACCCTGGCCGTCGCCGCGCACGGCGGCGGCCGGGGCAGCCTGGAGCTGGCCGTGCTTCCGACCTTCGGCCTCGAATGGCTCATCCCGCGCCTGCCGCGCTTCTACGAGAAATACCCCGCCATCCGCATCAACATGGGCGTGCGGACCAGCCCCTTCTCGTTCGAGGAAGAACACTTCGACGCCGCCATCCACCATGGCAAGCCGATCTGGCCGCACGCCACCTCGGAGCGCCTGTTCGGGGAAACCATGGTGACGGTGGCGCGCCAGGACCTGATCGGACGCCAGCTCGAACGCGCGGAAGACCTGCTGCGCTATCCGCTGCTGTATTCGACCACCCGGCCGGAATCGTGGAAGCAATGGTTCGAGGCCGCCGGCGTGCCCGGAAACCTGGGCCAGGCGCAGAGCGCCGGCTTCGAATTGCAGTCCATGGTGGTGCGCGCGGCGGAATCGGGGCTGGGCATCGCGCTGGTGCCGGAGTTCTTCGTTCCGCAATCGGCGTGGCGGCAGGGCGTCATCCGCGCGCATCCGCTGTCCATTCCCGGCGAGGATGCCTACCAGCTCGTGTACCCCAGCAACATGCGAGCCAGCTATCCGCTGGAGTGCTTCCGCGCATGGATACTGGACGAAGCCCGCCGTTTCGCCGACGAAAACCATCTCGTTGCGTAGCCACGCCCCGACCGCCACGGGGCGCTGGCTGGCGGCGGTCAGCCCGCCGGCGTTCCGCCGGCTGGCTGGCTCTGCACGTAGATCGCGCTGATCGCCTCGCACAACCGAGGCGGCGCCTCGAACAGGCGCGACACCAGCAGACAGCCCTGAATGGTGGCGAACACCGCGCGCGCGGCCGATTCGGGCGTGCCGTTGAATTTGAGCGTGCCCTGCGTCGCGCCCGCTTCCAGCACGCGCGCGATCCAGGCCTCGTGCGCGCGGAAGAATCCCTGCAGGGCGCCGCGCACGCGTTCGGGCAGGCTGCCCACCTCGGCCGCCAGCATGCCGCCCAGGCACATTTCCTGGTTGCTGGCGCAGGCGTGCGATTCCATCAACGACAAGTAGGCATGCAACTGCTCGCGCGCGGGCAACGCCGTGTCGATATCGCGCACGGCCTGCAGCGCCCGGGCGCTATAGGCCTCGACCGCCTCGTAAAGCAGGTCGTCCTTGCACGGGAAATAGTAGTGGATGCTGGAGGTCTTCACCCCGACGTGCTCGGCCAGGTCGCGGTAGCTGAAACCGTTGCTGCCGCGCGTGCGGATGAGCGTCTGGGCGTAATCCAGCAATTGCTGGCGGGTGGAAGTCGAGGCTGGGGTGTCCATGGCTGCATATTACCTACTAATAGGTTGGGACGGCATAGGCATGAACCCGCGCCGCGCCGGGCTGGACGACGACGCGGATTCCGGCGGGCGACGCCGCGCACCGGAATCCGCGGTTCCTCGCCATGCCGCTCAACCGGCAACGGGCGGATACTCGAGCTCGCCGCTCGCCGTCAGGCCGTCGCGGCGGGCGGCGGCCAGTTCCGGCTTCACCTCGGCGCGGCTCACGTCGCCCGCCTGCGCGACGGGCGCGGCCGCATAGCCTTCTTCGCCGAACGCCAGTTCGCCGTTGGCGCGGGCCCGCGCCAGCTCCTGCTCCACCTGGGCGCGCGTCACGGCGCTGTGCGTGTCCAGGGCAGGCGGATAGTCCAGTTCGCCGGCGTAGGCCGAACCCATGAACGTGGCGGAAAGAACGAGCGCGGAAACGAGGGTCTTCATGATGATCTCCAGAGCGCGATGCGCTTATCTATGGATAGATAGGTTTGTGACGGAAAAAACTCAACCTTGGACGGGCGGATAGTCCAGCTCGCCGCTTTCGGTCAGGCCACGGGCGCGGGCGCTCGCCAGTTCCGCCTGCACCTGCGCGCGGCTGACGCTGCCGGACTGGGCAAACTGCGTGGCGGCATAGCCTTCTTCGCCAAACGCCAGCTCGCCGTTGGCGCGGGCCTGGGCCAGTTCCTGTTCCACCTGAACGCGCGTTACGGTGCTGTGCGTATCGGCGGGCGGCGGGTAGTCCAGCTCGCCGGCCTGGACGGCGGCGCCGGCGAAAGTTGCGGAAAGAACGACGGCGGACAAAAAGGTCTTCATGATGAAATCTCCGATGAGCTTGCTATAGTCCGAAAACTATCTACTTATAGATAGATATTCGGAGAAAGAAAAAGAAGTACTGCGGTACTTCCAGGTTCGGCGCCACGGTGCGCTGCGTCGATGGAGGGAATATTACCTACTAGTAGATAGATAGCACAAGGCCCCAAGATGAAACAATTCTTGTCATCCTGGCCTGCGTCCGGCTGATAGAATCGGCTTCGATTCCGGATCGGATCTCGATTTTTCCTATGCGCGCGCCTCTCGCCGTCCAGCGCCGGATCAGCTGGGCGGTGCTATTCGCCTTCCTCTTCGCGACGCTGCTGCCGGTCCTGGGACTGGCCAGCGGCGAGCCTGCCGCTGCGCGCAAGGTTCTGGTGCAATTCTGCGGCGTGGGCGAACACGAGTTCGCCACGCTGGAACTTCCGGCCGGCGCCGCGCCGGAGAAAAAGGCCGACGCCTCGCTGGCGCACGCCGGCTTCTGCCTGCTGTGCGTGTCGCCGGCCACGGCGCCCGAGCCCGTCCAGCCCAGTTTCGTTCCCGGACTCTCCGGCCCCGCTTCGTGGGCCATGCCCGTTCCGCTCGCACCGCGCGAGCCCTCGTGCTGGAACGTCGCGCTCGCGCGGGCCCCGCCCTTGGTCTGACCGTCCCGACGCCGGCCGCAAGGCCGGTCTTGACGCTTTTCCCGTTTATTCCGCCGCCGTCCGCGCGGCCGGGTCCGTTCGCGGCCCGGCCGCGGCGAACGGCCGCGCACACAGGACCCAGACCCTATGGCCACCCCCGCCGAGACGACGGGCGCGCGCAGACTGCCCGCGCCGCGCCCCCTCTTCGCCCGCTTTGCCCTCTTCCCGCTCGCGCTGGCCACGGCGCCCGCCCATGCGCAGCAGCAATCCCCCGCCGAACTCCAGCCCATCGTCGTGTCCGCCGGCGCCGAGTCCTCGCTGAACCAGCCCGCCTCCACCGGCTCCAACCTGGGCCTCACGCCCATGCAGACCCCCGCCAGCGTGGACATTATTTCCCGCGAACAGATCGAGTCGCGCGGCGACACGAACGTGCTCGACGCCATCACGCGCGCGCCCGGCATTTCGGCCATGCCCCACCCCGGCAACGGCAACAGCGCCCTGTCCTCTCGCGGCTTCACCGACAGCACCTCGGTGATGCGCCTGTACGACGGGCTGCGCCAGTACGGCGGCGTGGGCGTCACTTTCCCCTTCGACACCTGGTCGGTGCAGAGCATCGAGGTGCTGCGCGGCCCCGCCTCGGTCATCTACGGCGACGGCGCGATCGGCGGCGTGGTCAACGTAATACCCAAAAAGCCCACGCGCGGCCCCATCGAGAACGAGGTCCAGGCTACGGTGGGCACGCAGGACACTGCCCGGCTGGGGCTGGGCAGCGGCGGCGCACTGAGCGACACCCTGTCTTACCGGCTGGACCTCAGCGGCAACTACACCGACGGCTGGGTGGATCTCGGACAATCGGGCGACGCCACCTTTTCCGGCGCGCTGCGCTGGGATCCCTCGCCCCAATGGACCACTACGCTCAGCTACGCGTATGGCTACCAGCGCCCCATGCGCTACTTCGGCACGCCGCTCATCGACGGAGAACAGCGCGACGCCGTCCGCCACGAGAACTACAACGTCAGCGACAGCTTCATGCGCTTTCGCGACCAATGGACCCAGCTCGACTCCACCTGGACGCCCAACGACGCCACCACGGTGCGCGCGCGGCTCTACCGCATCGAAAGCCGGCGCGACTGGCGCGATGCGGAACGCTATGTCTACAACCCAGGCACCGGGCTCATCGACCGCTCGGACAACACGGCCATCTCGCACGACCAGAACCAGACCGGCCTGACCACGGACGCGGCCTTCAAGGGCAGGCTGGCGGGCCTGGACAACACGCTCTCGGTCGGCTTCGACCTCAACCACAGCACCTTCAAGCACACCAACAACACCTACACCGGCAGCTCCGGGCCGGTGGACCCCTATGACCCCGCGCACGGCCACTTCGAGAGCGACATCCCCACGATTCCGCGCTACCGGAACGAGGCGGACCAATATGCGCTCTTCGCGGAGAACCGGCTCGCGTTGAGCTCGCGCTGGTCCGTCATCGGCGGACTGCGCTACGACCACGCCCGGATCGTGCGCGACGACCTCGTCGCCGGCGCGCGCGCGCTCTCCAAAACCTACGCCGACGTGGGCTGGCGCCTGGGCACGGTCTTCGACCTCACGCCCGATCTCGCGCTCTATGCGCAGTACGCGGAAGCGGCCGACCCGGTGAGCGGCCTGCTCATGCTGAGCCCGGCCAACAGCGGCTTCGACATGTCCCAGGGCAAGCAGATCGAAATCGGACTCAAGCAGAACTTCTGGCACGGCAAGGGCGAATGGACGCTGGCCGCCTACCACATCCGCAAATCCGGCCTGCTCACCCGCGACCCGGACGACCCCAGCCTGCGCGAACAGGTCGGCGAACAATCGTCCCGCGGACTCGAAGCCTCGCTCGCGCTGGCATTCGCGCCGGGCTGGAAGATCGAGGCCAACGCGGCCATGCTGCGCGCCCGCTACGACGACTTCACCGAATCGTCCGGCTCTCCCGCCGTCGCGGTTTCGCGCGAAGGCAAGGTGCCGCCCAACGTGGCGCAACGCCTGGCCAATCTCTGGATCAGCTGGAACTTCCTGCCGCGCTGGACCGCCATGGGCGGCCTGCAATACGTGGGCAAGCGCTATGCGGACAGCGCCAACCGCATCGAACTGCCGTCCTACACGACGACCGACCTCGCCCTGCGCTGGGACGTGAACAAAGACACCACCCTCACCGCGCGCGGCTACAACGTCTTCGACCGGGCCTACTTCACCACCGCGTACTACACCAGCACGCAATGGCTGTACGGCCCGGGACGGCGATTCGAGCTGACCCTGAACCACCGCTTCTGAACGCGAGGACGCCATGCACATGCCTGCCCGCCTGCGGCGCCTGGTGTTCCTGGCGCACCGCTGGCTGGGAATCGGCGGATGCGTGCTGATGCTGCTGTGGTTCGCAAGCGGCATCGTCATGCTCTATGTCGGCTACCCCAAGCTGACACCCGCCGAACGCCTGGCCAGGCTGCCCCCGCTCGATCCCGCCGCCTGCTGCATCGGGCTGCGGAGGCTGCCGCAACCGGCGGACGGAGCCGTCCTCACCTCGGTGCGCGGCCGCCCGGCCTACGTGCTGGGCGCACGGGCCTACGCCGGCGATACCGGCGCCCCCGCGCCCGAGGTGTCCCCCGAGCTGGCGCTGGCCTCGGCCCGCGCCTACGCGCCCGAGGGCACAGCGCGGCTCGACGGCAAGATCGCCGAAGACCGCTGGACGCATGCGCGCGGGCTGGACCCGCACCGGCCGCTGTTCCGCATCCAGATCGACGGCCCCGAACCCGCCACGCTCTATGTGTCCTCGGCCACGGGCCAGGTCGTGCTGGACGCGCCCGTAACGCAGCAGCGCTGGAATTACGCGGGCGCCTGGCTGCACTGGCTGTACCTGTTCCGCAGCCGGCCCGTCGATCCGGTCTGGACCTGGCTGGTCATCGCGCTGTCGGGCGCCTGCACGCTCATCGCCGCCAGCGGCGTGCTGGTCGGCATCTGGCGATGGCGGTTCCGGGGCCGCTACAAGTCCGGCAGCCGCAGCCCGTACCGCGAGCCGTGGATGCGCTGGCACCACGTCCTGGGCCTGGGCTTCAGCCTCTTTACCTGCACCTGGATCTTCAGCGGCCTGATGTCCATGAACCCGGGCGGCGTGTTCGCCGCGCCCGACCCGCCCCCGGACCGCGCAGCCTACGCCGGCCCCGCCGGCGCGCCTCGCATGGACGATCCGCGGCCCGCGCTTGCGGCCTTGCGCGCAAGCGGCTTCGCGCCGGTCGAGCTGCACTGGCGGCGGCTCGGCGGCGAGAATTACATCCTGGCCTTCGACGCGGATGGCGACAGCCGCGTCGTGCGCGCCGGCCCGCAAGGGCCGCGCATCGCGCCGCACTGGCGGCCCGAGGAAGTCCTGCCCGCGGCTGCCGCGCTGTTTCCCGGCTGGCGCTGGCGGTCCACCGTGCTGACGGCCTACGACGCCTACTACTACGGCCGCCACGACGAAGCCATGAACGGCGGCGCGCCGCGCGGCCTGCCCGCCCTGCGCCTGGAGGGAGACAACGGCGTTCTGGCCTATATCGACCTGCGTTCGGGCGACCTCGCGCTGGCCCTGTCGCCCTCGCAGCGCGTGGGGCGCTGGCTGTTCTACTTCCTGCACAGCTGGGATCTGCCGCCCATGCTGCGCGCCGCCGCGCTGCGCGACGCCCTGCTCATCCTGCTGAGCGCGGGCGGCATCCTGCTGTCGGCCACGGGCTGCGTCATCGGCTGGCGGCGGCTGCGCGCCAAGGCCGCGCCGCGGCGTCCGCCCGGGCGGCGCGGCGCGTAGCGGACCGGGACGCCGCGCGCCGCAAAGAAAAAAGGCCTTGCCGCACGTTGCGGCAAGGCCTGCTTGCTATTGCTGCGCGAAGCGCCAGAACGGTTAGAACGGAATATCGTCGTCCATGTCGGCGAGATTCGCGCCGCTGCTGGCCGGAGCGGCCTGCGGGGCGGGGCGTTGCTGGGGCGCGGGACGCTGGGCCGGGGCGCGCTGCTGGCGCGGGGCGTCGTCGTAGCCGCCGCCATAACCGCCGCCTTCGCCGCCGCTGTCGCGCCCGCCCAGCATCTGCATCTGGTCAGCCACGATTTCGGTGCTGTAGCGGTCGGCGCCGGTGTCCTTGTCCTGCCACTTGCGCGTTTTGAGGCGGCCTTCGATGTAGACCGACCGGCCCTTCTTCAGGTATTCGCCGGCGATTTCGGCCAGGCGGTTGTACATGACGACGCGATGCCATTCGGTTTCTTCGCGGCGCTCGCCCGTGGCCTTGTCCTTCCATTGGGAAGTGGTGGCGACGGACATGTTGCAGATTGCGGCCCCGTCGGGGCTGTAGCGGATTTCCGGGTCGCGGCCCAGATTGCCCACGAGGATGACTTTGTTAACCGATGCCATTGCCGATGTCCCTCTGTCGTTGACGGCCTCGCCTGCGCGTTGCCGCGGGCATGCCGGCAACAACGTCAAAGCGTTGTTGAAGACGGGCCTCATGAAACTCGCCGGTCACCATGACGATGACCGGCGAGCCTGTATGAAACCGCAGTATGGTTCGTATTATCGACGAAAAGCCGGCCGCGCGCCAACGCCATTGGTGACAAAAGCGTCCCGCATATTGCCGGCTTTTCGCCGCATCTGGGGGCGATTCCGCCGGAAACCGCACGCTTTCCGGGCGGCGGCCGCTCAGGACAGGGGCCGCAGCGCCCAGGTCACGGCCAGCCATAGCGCGGCCAACGCCGCCGCGCCGGCGAATACCGCATTGGCGCCGGCATGGGAGGCGAGCCAGCCGCCCAGCGCCCCGCCCGTGAACAGGCCGGCCGCCTGGGCGGTGTTGTAGAACCCCAGGGCCAGCCCCTTGTAGGCCGGCGGCGCCACGCGCGACACCAGCGAAGGCTGGAGCGCCTCCAGCACGTTGAAGGCCGCGAAGAAGGCGGTCAGCGCGATGGCCAGCGTGTAGAAGCCCTGGCTGGCCGCGGGCAGCAGCGCACAGACCGCCACCAGCCAGGCCACGGAAGCCCGCAGGGCGCCGCGGTGCGCGCGCCGCCTTTCCGCCATGAAAACCGCCGGCACCATCAGCACGAATGACACCAGAATAACGGGCAGGTAGACCTTCCACAGATCGCGGGCGTCCAGCGCGCCTGTGCGCGCAAGCAGCGCGGGCACGACCACGAAGAGCGACACCTGGATCAGGTGCAGCGCGAAGACGCCGAAGTTCAGGCGCAGCAGGTCGCGGTGGGCCAGCACTTCGCGCGGACGCACGCCCTGCAGGCTGCGGGCGTCGGTGCGGGGCGCCGCGGGCACGACCCAGCCGGCCACGGCCACGCAGATCACGCCCAGGCAGGCGATGGTCCAGAACAGCCCGGAAAGCCCCCACCAGCCGACCAGCACGGGCGAAAGCACGAGCGACGCCGCGAACGACAGGCCGATCGAACCGCCCACCATGGCCATGGCGCGGGTGCGCACTTCGCTGCGGGTGGCGTCGGCCAGCCAGGCCGTGACGGCGGCGGAGATGGCGCCCGCTCCCTGGATGGCGCGGCCGATGGTGATCCAGAATACGTCCGGGGCGCGCGCGCAGACCACGCTGCCTATGACGAAGAGCAGCAGCCCGAACACCACGACCGGCCGGCGCCCCCAGCGGTCGGAGGCCAGCCCGAACGGAATCTGCATGAAGGCCTGCGTGAGGCCGTACATGCCCAGCGCCAGGCCGACGCGGGCCGGATCCTCGCCGCCGGGCAGGCCGCGCGCGGCCACGGCAAAAACCGGCAGCAGCAGGAACAGGCCCAGCATCCGCGCGGCGAACAGGCCGGACAGCGCCACGCTGGCACGGCGTTCGGAGGGGGTCAGCTTGAGTTTCGGTTCTGCCGGCATGCGGGGGGTCACCATGTCGAAAGCCGCGCATCCGGCAACGGACGCGCGCGTGATCTGATTGCGCGGCTCGGCGCCGCGCCGCGCTGCGCACCGCCAGGACGGCGGTCCAACGCGGGGGGATTCGGCGCGCTATAGTACCAAGTTGGCCTTTGAAACGCCTGAAAAGAGCCCGCTTGGCGTGACCATACCGTGACCATACGCATTCGGGGTGCGCGCACCCACAACCTGAAGAACGTTTCCCTGGACCTCCCGCGCCACAAGCTCGTGGTGGTAACCGGCCTGTCCGGCTCGGGAAAGTCGTCGCTGGCCTTCGACACGCTGTACGCGGAAGGGCAGCGGCGCTACGTGGAAAGCCTGTCGGCCTACGCGCGGCAGTTCCTGCAGCTGATGGACAAGCCGGACGTGGATCTCATCGAGGGGCTCTCTCCCGCGATCTCCATCGAGCAGAAGGCGGCGGGGCACAATCCGCGCTCTACCGTGGGCACCATCACTGAAATCCACGATTACCTGCGCCTGCTGTACGCGCGCGTGGGCACGCCTTACTGCCCGGATCACGGTCTGCCGCTGCAGGCCCAGAGTGTGAGCCAGATGGTGGACGCGGTGCTGGCCTGGCCCGCCGAGACGCGCCTGGCGGTGCTGGCGCCTATCGCGCGCGGCAAGAAGGGCAGCTTCGAGGACGAATGCGCCAGCCTGCAGGCGCAGGGCTACGTGCGCCTGCGCGTGGACGGCCAGATGCAGGAAATCGACGGCATGGCCCCGCTCAAGAAGACGGAAAAGCACGACATCGACGTGGTGATCGACCGCCTGCGCATCAAGCCGGAAAGCAAGCAGCGCCTGGCCGAGAGCTTCGAAACCGCGCTGCAGCTCGCCGAAGGCCGGGCGCTGGCGCTGGACATGGACAGCGGGCGCGAACAGGTGTTCTCCAGCCGCTATGCCTGCCCCGTATGCAGCCACAGCCTGCCCGAACTGGAACCGCGCCTGTTCAGCTTCAACAATCCCATGGGCGCCTGCCCGAGCTGCGACGGCATCGGGCACGTGGGGTTCTTCGACCCGAAACGGGTGGTGGCGTTTCCGGAGCTCAGCCTGGCGGCCGGCGCGATCCGGGGCTGGGACCGCCGCAATGCCTTCACGCATTCGCTGCTCACCAGCCTGGCCGCCCACTACGAATTCGACATCGAGCAGCCGTTCGAAGAGCTGCCCGAGGCGCTCCGCGACAAGGTGCTCTACGGATCGGGCGACGAGGAAATCTCCTTCCTCTACCTCAACGAAAAAGGCCGCAGCACCGTCAAGCGCCACATTTTCGAAGGCGTGATTCCCAACCTGGAGCGGCGCTGGCGCGAGACCGACTCGGCCACGGTGCGCGAAGAGCTGGGCAAGTACCGCAACATCAAGGTCTGCCCGGAGTGCGGCGGCTCGCGCCTGCGCGCCGAGGCCCGCAACGTGCTGATCGGCCAGGAGCCGCGCGGCGGCGAGCGGCGCGGCCAGGCCATTTACGAAGTCGAGGCCATGCCGCTGTCGACCTGCCTGGAGTGGTTCCGCGCGCTGAGCCTGAGCGGCGCCAAGCAGGAAATCGCCCAGCGCATCGTGCGCGAGATCGAGGCGCGGCTGAGTTTCCTGAACAACGTCGGGTTGAATTACCTGTCACTGGACCGCAGCGCCGACACCATCTCCGGCGGCGAAGCGCAGCGCATCCGGCTCGCCAGCCAGATCGGCTCGGGGCTGACGGGCGTGATGTACGTGCTGGACGAGCCCTCCATCGGCCTGCACCAGCGCGACAACGACCGCCTCATCGGCACGCTGCAGCACCTGCGCGACCTCGGCAACAGCGTCATCGTGGTCGAGCACGACGAAGACATGATCCGCATGGCCGACTGGGTGATCGACATGGGCCCGGGCGCCGGCGAACACGGCGGCCAGGTCGTGGCCCAGGGCAGCCCCGAGGACGTGCAACGCGATCCCGCCTCGCTCACCGGACAGTACCTGAGCGGCCAGCGCGCCATCGCCATCCCGGCGCGCCGCCCCGTCACCGACGACATGCCATGGCTGGTCCTCACGGGCGCCAGCGGCAACAACCTCAAGAACGTCGACCTGCGCATCCCGGCCGGCCGGCTGGTGTGCGTGACCGGCGTGTCCGGCTCGGGCAAGTCCACCCTGGTCAACGACACGCTCGCGATCGCGGTGGCCCGCCAGCTTCATCATGCGCAAAGCGAGCCCGCGCCCTATACGGCCATGCAGGGGCTGGAGAATTTCGACAAGATCATCAGCGTGGACCAGAGCCCCATCGGGCGCACCCCGCGCAGCAACCCGGCCACGTACACGGGCCTCTTCACGCCCATCCGCGAACTGTTCGCCGGCGTGCCGGAGGCCCGCAGCCGCGGCTACGATCCGGGCCGCTTCAGCTTCAACGTCAAGGGCGGGCGCTGCGAGGCCTGCCAGGGCGACGGCGTGGTCAAGGTGGAAATGCACTTCCTGCCCGACATGTACGTGCCCTGCGACGTCTGCCACGGCAAGCGCTACAACCGCGAAACGCTCGAGATCCGCTACCGCGGCCGCAACATCAGCGAGGTGCTGGACCTCACGGTGGAGCAGGCGCTGGAATACTTCGAGTCCGTGCCCGCCATCGCGCGCAAGCTGCACACGCTCATCGACGTGGGGCTGTCGTACATCCGGCTGGGCCAGAGCGCCACCACGCTGTCGGGCGGCGAGGCCCAGCGCGTAAAGCTGTCGCAGGAGCTTTCCCGGCGCAGCACCGGGCGCACCCTGTACATCCTGGACGAACCCACCACGGGCCTGCACTTCCGCGACATCGAACTGCTGCTGCAGGTGCTCAACCAGCTGGTGGACAGCGGCAACACCGTGCTCATCATCGAGCACAACCTGGACGTCATCAAGACCGCCGACTGGCTCATCGACATGGGCCCGGAAGGCGGCGACGGCGGGGGCCGGGTGGTGGCGCAGGGCACGCCCGAAGACGTGGCGGCCTGCGAAGCCAGCCACACCGGCCACTACCTCGCCAAACTGCTGAAACGATCGAACGCCACATAGGGCCACGCCCGGGAGGCTGCGTCATGTACACCCTCATCATCGGCAACAAGAATTACTCGTCCTGGTCGCTGCGCGCCTGGCTCGCGCTGCGGGCCGCCGGCATCCCGTTCCGGGAAGAAAAGCTGGGCTTCTTCACCGAGGAATTCTCCCGCCGCCTCGGCGCGCTCTCGCCGGCGGGGCTGGTGCCGGTGCTGCTCGACGACGATTTCGCGGTCTGGGATTCGCTGGCCATTTGCGAGTATGCCGCCGAGCGCCATCCGCAGGCCGGCCTCTGGCCGCGGGACGCGCGGGCGCGCGCCCGCGCCCGCGCGCTGGCTGCGCAGATGCACAGCGGCTTTGCCGCGCTGCGCGAGGCGCTGCCCATGAACATCGAGGCGAAGCTCGCCGGCATTGACCTGCCCGAGGCCGCCGTGCAGGACATTTCCCGGATCCAGGCCATCTGGCAGGACACGCGCGCGGAATTCGGCCAGCAGGGGCCGTTCCTGTTCGGCGCGTTTTCCATCGCGGATGCCTTCTACGCCCCCGTGGTGTCGCGCTTCGTCACCTACGGCGTGGCCGCGGCCGGCCCCGTGCGCGGCTACATGGACGCCGTGCTGGCGCTGCCGGCCATGCAGGAATGGACGCGCGACGCCTGCGCCGAAGCCACCTTCGTGCCCCAGGACGAGCCCTACCGCACGCACCGCTGAACGCGGGCTAGCCCATTTCGAACAGGCGGCGGTGCTCGCGGATGGCGTAGCGGTCGGTCATGCCGGCGATGTAGTCGGCAATGGCGCGGGCCTGCTCATTGAAGCCCTCGCGCCGGTAATCGGGCGGCAGCAGCCGGGGATCGTCCAGGAAGGTGGCGAACAGCGCCTGAACGATCCGCCGCGCCTTGGCCGTCATGCGCAGCACGCGGTAGTGCCGGTACAGGTTGTCGAACAGGAACCGCTTGAGTTCGTCGGCCTCGCGCCGCAGCGGCTCGGAAAACCCCGCCAGCGGCGGCGCGCGCCGCACGTCGTCGGCGCAGGCCGGCGCGTATTCGCGGATGCGCGCCAGCGACGTGCGGGTCAGGTCCACGATGAGGGTGTTGATCATGCGCCGTATGGTTTCCGAAGTCGCGCGGCGCGGCGCCAGGCCGGGATACCGGCGCTGGACCTCGGCATAGTGCCGCTCGAAGATGGACACTTCCAGCAGTTGCTCCACGGTGATCAGGCCCGAGCGCAGCCCGTCGTCGATGTCGTGGTTGTTGTAGGCGATCTCGTCGGCCAGGTTCGCCACCTGGGCCTCCAGCGAAGGCTGGGTGCGGTTCAGGAAGCGCTCGCCCACCTCGCCGAGCTGGCGCGCGTGGGCGGCCGAGCAATGCTTCAGGATGCCCTCGCGCGTCTCGAAGCAGAGGTTCAGCCCGTTGAATTCGGCGTAGCGCTCCTCGAGCTCGTCCACCACGCGCAGGCTCTGCAGGTTGTGTTCGAAGCCGCCCGCCTCCGGGGCCATCTCGCGCATGCAGGCATTGAGCTCGTCCTGCCCGGCGTGGCCGAAAGGCGTATGACCCAGGTCGTGCGCCAGCGAGATGGCTTCGGTAAGGTCTTCCGACAGTCCCAGGTTGCGCGCCAACGTGCGCGCGATCTGCGCCACCTCCAGGCTGTGCGTAAGCCGGGTGCGGAACAGGTCGCCCTCGTGGTTCACGAACACCTGGGTCTTGTATTCCAGGCGCCGGAACGCGGTGGAATGCACGATGCGGTCGCGGTCGCGCTGGAACTCGGTGCGGTTCTCGGGCGCGGGTTCCGCATGGCGGCGTCCCCGGGTGCGGGACGGATCCGATGCATAGGAAGCCAGTTCTTTCATCTGCAACGCCGTCCCTCTCCGTTTACGCCGTCGTGCGGGCCAGGACGGCGCGCACGGCGGCATCGGGGGCCGCGCGCGTAACGGCCTGCCCGATGCGGTTCATCAGCACGTACCGGATCTGGCCGCCTTCGGTTTTCTTGTCCACCTGCATGAGATCCAGCCAGCGGTCCGCCCCCAGGTCGGGCGCCGTCACGGGGCAGCCGATGGCCCGCACCAGCGCGCGCACGCGCGCCACGTCGGCCGCCGGGAACCCGGCCACCTCGGCCGACAGCTCGGCCGCCTGGACCATGCCGCAGCCTACGGCCTCGCCGTGCAGCCACTCGCCATAGCCCAGCCCCGCCTCGATGGCATGGCCGAACGTATGGCCCAGGTTGAGAATGGCCCGCAGGCCGGATTCTCGCTCGTCCTTGCCCACCACCTGCGCCTTCAGTTCGCAGGAGCGGCGGATGGCGTAGGCGATGGCCTGCGGATCCAGCTCGCGCAGCCTGGCGGCATTGGCTTCGCACCAGGCCCAGAATTCCGCGTCGAGGATGAGACCGTACTTGATGACCTCGGCCAGCCCGGCCGACACTTCGCGCGGGGGCAGCGTGGCCAGCACGTCGGTATCGATTTCGACGGCCTGCGGCTGGTAGAAGGCGCCGATCATATTCTTGCCCAGCGGGTGGTTGATGGCGGTCTTGCCCCCCACGGAGGAATCGACCTGCGCCAGCAGCGTGGTGGGCGCCTGCACGAAGCGCACGCCCCGCATGTACACCGCGGCCGCAAAGCCGGTCATGTCGCCGATGACGCCGCCGCCCAGCGCCACCAGCACGCAGCGGCGGTCCAGCCGGTTGCCCAGCAGGGCGTCGAAGATCAGGTTCAGCGACTGCCAGTCTTTGTGGGCCTCGCCGTCGGGCAGTTCGATGCGCAGCACGCGCTTGCCGGCGCGGGCCAGCGCCGCCTCGGCGCGCTCGGCATACAGGGCCGCCACGGTCGGATTGGTGACCAGCGCGATGGCCGTGGCATCGTCCGGAATGGACTGGTCCAGGGCGTCCATGCGGCCCGGACCGATGTTGATGGGGTAGCTTCCCCCGGGGGTATCGACCTCGACGACGTTCATATGTGCTTCTCGAAAGCTTGCAATTGCGGCAGCAGCCCCTTGACCAGGGTATGGATGGACGCCGTGCCGGTTTCCACCACCAGGTCGGCCACCTCGTTATAGAGTGGTTCGCGCCTGGCCAGCAGGTCGCGCAGCGTGCCGCGCGGGTCGGCGGTGGCCAGCAGGGGCCGGTTGCGGTCGCGGCAGGTGCGGCGGAACAGTTCGTCCACGCTGGCGCGCAGGTACACCACGATGCCGCGCTCGCGCAGGCGGCGGCGGTTCTCCTCCGCCAGGATGGCTCCCCCGCCGGTGGCGAGAATTATGTTCCGACGTTGGGTACACTCTTCCAGTGCGGCGGATTCCCGGCGGCGAAAGCCGGCCTCGCCCTCGATTTCGAAGATTACCGGCACCCGCACGCCGCAACGTGCTTCCAGCTCATGGTCCAGATCGATGAATTCGCGCCCCAGGGCGCGCGCCAGGCCACGGCCTATGGTCGTCTTGCCAGCGCCCATCATGCCCACCAGGAACACGGGCAGGTCATGCGGCAGGGTCGCGGTCTTGCCCGCGCAAACCGGCGCGCAAGAGGGGGTTTCGGGCGTTCCGCTGGCGGACGCCGCGTCCGGACCGTCGTCCGGACATGAATGGGCGGAAAAGTTCATGCCGGCATTATCCCATTGCCGCCCGTTGCCCGAGCGCCACGCCCTGAACGATCTTGTTACAGAAACCGGAGGCCCCTTCCCGGGCCGGCCCTGAGATACCCGTAAAATCGCCGCGATGAGTAAGCCCCAGAATTCCTCCAAGAAAGACAAGCCCGCCAAGAGCGGTTCGCCATTTCTGCGATTTTTCGTAAAGGCCGGCATTCTCTGTGTCGGCCTTGCGCTGTGCGGCGTGCTGCTGGCCGGCATGGCGCTGGCGCTGGCCTGGCCCAACCTGCCCGACCTGCACGCCATGACCGACTACCGGCCGCGCGTGCCGCTGCGCGTCTATACCGCCGACAAGGTCCTCATCGGCGAGTTCGGCGAAGAACGCCGCAACGTGCTGCGCTTCAACGAAATCCCGGACATCATGAAGTCGGCCGTGCTGGCCGCCGAGGACGACCGCTTCTACCAGCATGGGGGCATCGACTGGATGGGCGTGGTGCGCGCGGGGCTGGCCAACATCACCAGCATGTCCAAGTCCCAGGGCGCCAGCACCATCACCATGCAGGTGGCGCGCAACTTCTACCTGTCGTCCGAAAAAACCTACTCGCGCAAGTTCTACGAACTGCTGCTCACGTTCAAGATCGAGTCCCAGCTCACCAAGGACCAGAT